>Ga0209147_100096_pt1 | contig 164838 bp, 162 predicted proteins | sample AraplaCol_mLB_r2_FD_184278 | JGI IMG/M metagenome (GOLD analysis project Ga0209147, IMG submission 184278) | Arabidopsis root microbial communities from North Carolina, USA - plate scrape CL_Col_mLB_r2 (SPAdes) (version 2) | ecosystem: Host-associated > Plants > Roots > Endosphere | place: USA...
GACCATAGAGCATTGGAACCACCTGATCCCATCCCGAACTCAGCAGTGAAACGATGCATCGCCGATGGTAGTGTGGGGTTTCCCCATGTGAGAGTAGGTCATCGTCAAGATTAAATTCCGAAACCCCAATTGCGAAAGCAGTTGGGGTTTTGTTTTGGACGCTCGAAAATCTTGTGGGGCGTCCATCAATACTGATATCCACCCTTTCTATGCAATGACCCTGCGCATGGCTATCATGCGTGCCTCATTCTGAGGCGATATGTGCATGCTGACGTTGTTGAAACTTCTGAAAGATGGTCAGTTCCATTCTGGAGAAGCGCTTGGCGCCGCCCTGGGCGTTAGTCGCAGTGCCGTGTGGAAGCAGCTTCAGCATCTTGAGGCAGAATTGAATCTTCCTATCCATAAGGTTCGGGGTCGTGGGTATAGATTGGCTGCGCCATTGGTATTTTTGAATGCGCAGGAGGTTTCTCGGGAGGCGACTTCCCTATCTTGGCCCGTTCATATTTTCGATTCCATTGACTCCACTAATGCCGAGGCTTTACGTCTTGTCGATGCGGGTAGTGCGGCACCTTTTGTTGTGCTAGCGGAGCAGCAGACGGCTGGTAGGGGGCGCAGAGGCCGTAAATGGGTCAGCCCATTTGCGCAAAACGTTTACTACAGCCTTGTATTGCGTATTGAGGGTGGTCTGCGGCAACTGGAAGGGTTGAGTCTGGTGGTAGGACTGGCAGTCCTGCAGGCTCTGCGTGAGTCGGGTGTGCAGGGCGCGGCTTTGAAGTGGCCAAACGACGTCTTGGTTGGGCACAAGAAAATCTCAGGCATCTTGCTTGAGCTGGTGGGAGATCCCGCGGATATCTGTCACGTTGTGCTAGGGATAGGTATCAATGTGAATATGCAGAGGGCAGCTGATGTTGATCAGCAGTGGACCTCGATGCAGCTTGAGACGGGCTTTTCAGTTGATCGCAATCACCTGGTGGCGCGACTGGGTTTGCAACTCCAAGCCTACCTAGATCGACACAAGGCTGCGGGTTTTGCAGGGTTGCAAGACGAATGGGAGCAGCATCACGCGTGGCAGGGCAAGTCCGTGTCGCTTATCGCGGGCGTCAATCAGATTGATGGGGTTGTGCTGGGCGTGGATCGTCAGGGCGCCTTGCGTTTGGATGTCGGTGGCGTTGAGAAAATATACAGCGGTGGTGAGTTAAGCCTGAGGTTGCGTGATGATTCTTGAGCTCGACTGTGGAAATAGCTTTATCAAATGGCGTGTTCTTGAGTTGAGTGAGGCAACTGTTCGCGCGGAAGGTATCGCAGGTTCAGATATCGCGCTGATCGATAGTTTGGTGGCTTTGCCTGGTCTATTGCTCACGCGTTGTCGGTTAGTGAGTGTTCGCGCGCTTGAGGAGACCGATAAGCTGATAGCTGCCTTGGTAGCGGCATTTGGCGTTGCTGTTTCCTGTGCAACCTCTGCTCAAGAAATGGGCGGAGTGCGCAACGGCTACGAAGACTTCCAGCGCCTGGGGATGGATCGATGGCTGGCCATGCTAGGCGCGTTCAAGTTGGCGTCAGGTGCATGCCTGGTACTCGACTTTGGTACAGCGGCGACAGCAGATTTTATTGGTCCGGACGGTGGGCACCTGGGTGGGTTTATTTGCCCGGGTATGCCGCTTATGCGTAATCAACTGCGAACCCATACCCGCAAGATACGCTATGACGACGCGGCCGCTGAGCGGGCTGTGGAACGTCTCTCTCCTGGTCGTACGACCGTAGAGGCCGTCGAGCGTGGGTGTACGCTCATGCTTAGAGGGTTTGTGCTGACCCAGCTCGAGTTGGCGCGAGGCTATTGGGGAGAGGATTTCACGGTCTTCCTCACTGGCGGCGATGCTGACCTGGTGAGGGATGCTGCGCCTCAGGCTCGGCTGGTCCCGGATCTGGTGTTTGTTGGTTTGGCAATGGCGTGTCCTTTGTCTTGAGGTGATTATGCGCTGGCTGTTTTTACTTTTACTGGTCCTCAATGTTTTCTATTACGTCTGGCATCAGCAAGAGGCGCCATTGCGGGCCAAGGATGTCACGCCCTTGAGTCTCCATCGGGGGACACAACAAGATATTCGCCTCCTGAGTGAGTCGGCAGATGCGGTGGCGCGGCGTGATCGAGCGAGGCCGGCAGAGGCGCAGAATACCTGCTTGTACATCGGTGGGTTCACTGATCGACGCCAAGCCTCCTCTCTCGAGCAGAGGCTCACCAGCCTGGATATCAAGGTCAAGGTACAGTTGCTGAATGCGCCGGACGCCTCGGGTTATTGGTTGCGTGTAGCCCCTGAGAGCCGTCGCCTGGCTGACGATCTGCCCTTTGAAAGCCTTGCTAATGAATTCAATGAGTTAAAACATAAAATAATGCTGTGTGAAGGCATTGCAACTCTCGAGTAGTTTGCATAGAATGACGCCCGCTTCGCAGTGAAGACCTTTAAGGGCTACAGTGCAAAGCGACCGTCAATGCAGCTAACCTCATAATTTAAATGAGAAAATGCTTGACAGAAGGTCGGCGTGATGTAAAATGCCGGCTCGCTTAGGAGGGGTTCCCGAGCGGCCAAAGGGATCAGACTGTAAATCTGACGTCTACGACTTCGAAGGTTCGAATCCTTCCCCCTCCACCATTTTTAGCGTGAGCTGCAAGCTCCGCGGGTATAGTTTAGTGGTAGAACCTCAGCCTTCCAAGCTGATGATGCGGGTTCGATTCCCGCTACCCGCTCCAAGTTTGCAGGTTGTGCAAGGTGTTTCGCTCTTGTAGCTCAGTTGGTAGAGCACACCCTTGGTAAGGGTGAGGTCAGCGGTTCAAATCCGCTCAAGAGCTCCATATGACAAGGCAGATATGAAAATATCTGCCTTTGTTTTAACAGCTGCCTCGGCTTGAATGTTGTTCGATGTTTCAGGTCTTGTGGGGTTGGTTGTTGTAAAGTCTTTTTCAGGCCTGCATAATGGTCGGCCTGATTTTGTTTTAGGTCAGTAGCTCAATTGGCAGAGCGACGGTCTCCAAAACCGTAGGTTGGGGGTTCGATTCCCTCCTGACCTGCCAGATTCACGTGGTGTGTCTGGCTTTCTTTTCACAGGATCTTCATAGATGACTCCTAAGGCTGAAGCTCAAAGCTCTCGTTTCGATCTGGTAAAGTGGCTAGCTGTAGTCGCCTTGGTGGTCGTAGGCGTTGTTGGCAATCAGTACTATTCTGCTTCGCCGATCCTGTACCGTGTACTCGCTTTGCTTGCCCTCGCTGCTGTGGCTGCCTTTGTAGGCCTGCAGACTGCCAAAGGCAAGTCGTTCGCGGTACTGGTTAAGGAAGCTCGCACCGAAATCCGTAAAGTCGTTTGGCCGACTCGCCAAGAAACCACTCAGACCACATTGATTGTCGTGGCTGTTGTTCTGGTTATGGCGTTGCTGTTGTGGGGGCTTGATTCCCTGCTCGGCTGGCTTGTTTCCTTGATTGTTGGCTAAGGGTGTCCCGTGGCTAAGCGTTGGTACGTTGTGCATGCTTACTCGGGTTACGAGAAGCATGTTATGCGCTCTTTGCTGGAGCGCGTAAAGCTGGCAGGCATGGAAGATGGCTTCGGCGAAATTCTGGTTCCCACTGAAGAGGTGGTTGAAATGCGGAATGGGCAGAAGCGCAAAAGCGAACGCAAGTTCTTCCCTGGCTACGTGCTGGTACAAATGGACATGAACGAAGGTACTTGGCACTTGGTCAAGGATACCCCTCGCGTCATGGGCTTCATTGGCGGTACTGCCGACAAGCCTGCTCCGATCACCGACAAAGAGGCGGAAGCAATTCTGCGTCGTGTTGCTGATGGTAGCGATAAGCCCAAGCCGAAGACATTGTTCGAGCCGGGTGAGGTTGTTCGCGTTACAGACGGTCCGTTCGCTGATTTTAACGGTACGGTCGAAGAAGTTAACTACGAAAAGAGCCGGATCCAAGTGGCAGTGCTCATTTTCGGTCGCTCTACCCCGGTAGAGTTGGAGTTCAGCCAGGTCGAAAAGGTCTAGCTGGGCAAGCATCCCAACCCCGCAGCCTAGGCTGTGGGGTTTTGTCGTCACTGGGATAAACGCGCAAGTAACCGGGGAGCCTTTCGAGGCGTTTGAACCCGTAATTGGAGTGCCTCATGGCCAAGAAGATTACCGCTTACATCAAGCTGCAAGTGAAGGCCGCTCAGGCCAACCCTAGCCCACCCGTCGGTCCAGCTCTGGGTCAGCACGGCGTGAACATCATGGAATTCTGCAAGGCCTTCAACGCCCGTACTCAGGGTCTTGAGCCAGGTCTGCCGACTCCAGTGATCATCACTGTATACAGCGACCGTAGCTTCACCTTCGAAACCAAGTCGACCCCGGCTTCGGTTTTGCTGAAGAAAGCTGCCGGTCTGACCAGCGGTTCCGCTCGTCCTAACACCGTTAAGGTTGGCACCGTAACCCGTGCTCAGCTGGAAGAAATCGCGAAAACCAAAAACGCGGATCTGACTGCAGCTGATATGGATGCAGCCGTGCGTACCATCGCCGGTTCTGCTCGTAGCATGGGCCTTAACGTGGAGGGTGTGTAATGGCTAAGCTGACCAAGCGCCAAAAGGCTATCGCCGGCAAGATCGAAGCAGGCAAGTCCTACAACTTCGTAGACGCTGCTGCCCTGCTGACCGAGCTGTCGACTGTCAAGTTCAGCGAGTCTGTTGACGTTGCTGTAAACCTGGGTGTTGACCCACGTAAATCCGACCAGGTCGTTCGTAGCGCTACTGTGCTGCCACACGGCACTGGCAAGACTGTACGTGTTGCTGTCTTCACCCAAGGCCCAGCTGCTGAAGCTGCTCTGGCCGCTGGTGCTGATCGCGTTGGCATGGACGACCTGGCTGCCGAAATGAAAGGCGGCGACCTGAACTATGACGTCGTTATTGCTTCCCCGGATGCAATGCGTGTTGTAGGTCAGTTGGGTCAGATCCTCGGTCCACGTGGCCTGATGCCTAACCCTAAAGTCGGCACCGTAACTCCAGACGTAGCTACCGCGGTTAAAAACGCCAAGGCTGGTCAGGTTCGTTATCGCACCGACAAAAACGGCATCATTCACACCTCCGTTGGCAAAGTCGGCTTCGATGCCGTCAAGCTGAAGGAAAACGTTGAAGCCCTGATCGCTGATCTGAAGCGTATCAAGCCTGCTTCCTCGAAAGGTATCTACGTCAAGCGCGTTACCCTGAGCACCACTATGGGCCCAGGTCTGGTCATCGACCAAGGCTCGCTGGACGTATAAGACATAAATTGGCGCAAGTAATTGCGCCAATTGAAAGATTGGGGTCCCTGCCTGGCGGGGGCTATCCAAGACCGTAGGCGACGCAAGTCTTAAACCAACAAGCCTACGCAGATGGTGCTCCCGGTTCCTTACCGAATCAGACACCAAAACGACATCAGGCCTAGGCCAGATGAAACGGTAACAAGCAGGAGTTAAACCCGTGGCAATTAATCTCGAAGACAAGAAGGCCATCGTCGCTGAAGTCAACGAGGCTGCCAAAGCTGCTCTGTCCGCTGTCGTGGCTGATGCCCGTGGTGTGACAGTAGGCGCTATGACCGGACTCCGTAAAGAGGCTCGTGAAGCTGGCGTATACGTACGTGTTGTACGTAACACCCTGCTCAAGCGCGCCGTTGCTGACACTGAATACAGTGTTCTCAACGACGTGTTCACTGGCCCGACTCTGATCGCGTTCTCTAAAGATCATCCAGGCGCTGCTGCCCGTTTGTTCAAGGAATTCGCCAAGAGTCAGGATAAGTTCGAGATCAAGGCAGCTGCGTTCGAGGGCAAGTTCCTCGCAGCTAACCAAATCGACGTACTGGCAACACTGCCGACCCGCGACGAAGCCATTTCGCAGCTGATGAGCGTGATTCAAGGCGCTACCAGCAAGCTGGCTCGTACTCTGGCTGCAGTTCGCGAGCAAAAAGAAGCTGCCGCAGCCTAAGGCTGAGCAACCTCTCTCGCGTATTTTTGTTTATTTCGATGGCCGCGTAGGCCGTCCCCCAATTCAGGAAATACAGCAATGTCTATCTCCCAAGACGATATCCTCAACGCCGTAGCTGAAATGTCGGTTCTGCAGGTTGTTGAGCTGATCAAAGCTTTCGAAGAAAAATTCGGCGTTTCCGCTGCCGCTGCTTCCGCCGGTCCAGCTGCTGCTGCTGCCGTTGTTGAAGAGCAAACCGAATTCAACGTCATGCTGACCGAAGCTGGCGAGAAGAAAGTAAACGTGATCAAGGCAGTACGTGAACTGACCGGTCTGGGCCTGAAAGAAGCCAAGGCTGTAGTTGACGGCGCTCCTGCCATGGTTCTGGAAGCTGTTACTAAAGACGCAGCTGACAAAGCCAAAGCTACTCTGGAAGAAGCAGGCGCTAAAGTCGAGCTGAAGTAAGCATCGACCTTGCGTCTCCAGCCCAAGCGTTAAGCTGAAGGCTGATGGCTGGTGGCTCTTGCCACCGGCCTTTTTCCGTTCTTGGCTGTCGACTCGGTCGCCGCCATTAACGCGCTGTAGCCACCCGAAGCGGTGGTGCAAACCATGGGGTTTGCAAGATTTTCTGGCTGCTCCCGTCGGAGGGGCCAAACAAGCAGGTGACCAAGCTGGGGAACGCTGATGGCTTACTCATATACTGAGAAAAAACGTATCCGCAAGGACTTTAGCAAGTTGCCGGACGTCATGGATGTCCCGTACCTTCTGGCTATCCAGCTGGATTCGTATCGTGAATTCTTGCAGGCGGGAGCGACCAAAGATCAGTTCCGCGACGTGGGCCTGCATGCGGCCTTCAAATCCGTTTTCCCGATCATCAGCTACTCCGGCAATGCTGCGCTGGAGTACGTCGGTTATCGCCTGGGCGAACCGGCATTTGATGTCAAAGAATGCGTGTTGCGTGGCGTTACGTACGCCGTACCTTTGCGGGTAAAAGTCCGTCTGATCATTTTCGACAAAGAATCGTCGAACAAAGCGATCAAGGACATCAAAGAGCAAGAAGTCTACATGGGCGAAATCCCACTGATGACTGAAAACGGTACCTTCGTAATCAACGGTACCGAGCGTGTAATCGTTTCCCAGCTGCACCGTTCCCCGGGCGTGTTCTTCGACCACGACCGCGGCAAGACGCACAGCTCCGGCAAACTCCTGTACTCCGCGCGGATCATTCCGTACCGCGGTTCGTGGTTGGACTTCGAGTTCGACCCGAAAGACTGCGTGTTCGTGCGTATCGACCGTCGTCGCAAGCTGCCGGCCTCGGTATTGCTGCGCGCGCTCGGTTACACCACTGAGCAAGTGCTGGATGCTTTCTATACCACCAACGTATTCAGCCTGAAGGATGAAACCCTCAAGCTGGAGCTGATCGCTTCGCGTCTGCGTGGTGAAATTGCTGTACTGGACATCCAGGACGAAAAAGGCAAGGTCATCGTTGAGGCTGGCCGTCGTATCACTGCGCGCCACATCAACCAGATCGAAAAAGCCGGTATCAAAGAGCTGGAAGTGCCACTGGACTACGTCCTGGGTCGCACTACCGCCAAGGTCATCGTTCACCCGGCTACAGGCGAAATCCTGGCTGAGTGCAACACCGAGCTGAACACCGAGATCCTGGCCAAGATCGCCAAGGCCCAGGTTGTTCGCATCGAGACCCTGTACACCAACGATATCGACTGCGGTCCGTTCATCTCCGACACACTGAAGATCGACTCCACCAGCAACCAATTGGAAGCGCTGGTCGAGATCTATCGCATGATGCGTCCTGGTGAGCCACCAACCAAAGACGCTGCCGAAACCCTGTTCAACAACCTGTTCTTCAGCCCTGAGCGTTATGACCTGTCTGCGGTCGGCCGGATGAAGTTCAACCGTCGTATCGGTCGTACCGAGATCGAAGGTTCGGGCGTGCTGTGCAAGGAAGACATCGTCGCGGTATTGAAGACCCTGGTTGACATCCGTAACGGCAAAGGCATCGTCGATGACATCGACCACCTGGGTAACCGTCGTGTTCGCTGCGTGGGCGAAATGGCCGAGAACCAGTTCCGCGTTGGTCTGGTACGTGTTGAGCGTGCGGTCAAAGAGCGTCTGTCGATGGCTGAAAGCGAAGGCCTGATGCCGCAAGACCTGATCAACGCCAAGCCAGTGGCTGCGGCGGTGAAAGAGTTCTTCGGTTCCAGCCAGCTTTCGCAGTTCATGGACCAGAACAACCCGCTCTCCGAGATCACCCACAAGCGCCGTGTTTCTGCACTGGGCCCGGGCGGTCTGACCCGTGAGCGTGCTGGCTTTGAAGTCCGTGACGTACACCCGACGCATTACGGTCGTGTATGCCCGATCGAAACGCCGGAAGGTCCGAACATCGGTCTGATCAACTCCCTGGCTGCCTATGCGCGCACCAACCAGTACGGCTTCCTCGAAAGCCCATACCGTGTGGTGAAAGACGCCCTGGTCACCGACGAGATCGTATTCCTGTCCGCCATCGAAGAAGCTGATCACGTGATCGCTCAGGCTTCGGCCACGATGAGCGACAAGAAAGTCCTGGTCGACGAGCTGGTAGCTGTTCGTCACTTGAACGAGTTCACCGTCAAGGCGCCGGAAGACGTCACCTTGATGGACGTTTCTCCGAAGCAGGTAGTTTCGGTTGCAGCGTCGCTGATCCCGTTCCTGGAACACGATGACGCCAACCGTGCGTTGATGGGTTCCAACATGCAGCGTCAAGCTGTACCGACCCTGCGTGCTGACAAGCCGCTGGTAGGTACCGGCATGGAGCGCAACGTAGCACGTGACTCCGGCGTTTGCGTCGTGGCTCGTCGTGGCGGTGTGATCGACTCCGTTGATGCCAGCCGTATCGTGGTTCGTGTTGCCGATGACGAAGTAGAAACTGGCGAAGCCGGTGTCGACATCTACAACCTGACCAAATACACCCGTTCGAACCAGAACACCTGCATCAACCAGCGTCCGCTGGTGAGCAAGGGTGATCGCGTTCAGCGTAGCGACATCATGGCTGACGGCCCGTCCACCGACATGGGTGAACTGGCTCTCGGCCAGAACATGCGCATCGCGTTCATGGCATGGAACGGCTTCAACTTCGAAGACTCCATCTGCCTGTCCGAGCGTGTGGTTCAAGAAGACCGCTTCACCACGATCCACATCCAGGAACTGACCTGTGTGGCACGTGATACCAAGCTTGGGCCAGAGGAAATCACTGCAGACATCCCGAACGTGGGTGAAGCTGCACTGAACAAGCTGGACGAAGCCGGTATCGTTTACGTAGGTGCTGAAGTTGGCGCTGGCGACATCCTGGTCGGTAAGGTCACTCCGAAAGGCGAGACCCAACTGACGCCGGAAGAGAAGCTGCTGCGTGCCATCTTCGGTGAAAAAGCCAGCGACGTTAAAGACACTTCCCTGCGTGTACCTACCGGTACCAAGGGTACTGTCATCGACGTACAGGTCTTCACCCGTGACGGCGTTGAGCGTGATGCTCGTGCACTGTCCATCGAGAAGACCCAGCTCGACGAGATCCGCAAGGACCTGAACGAAGAGTTCCGTATCGTTGAAGGCGCGACCTTCGAACGTCTGCGTTCCGCTCTGGTAGGCCACAAGGCTGAAGGCGGCGCAGGTCTGAAGAAAGGTCAGGACATCACCGACGAAATTCTCGACGGTCTTGAGCACGGCCAGTGGTTCAAACTGCGCATGGCTGAAGACGCTCTGAACGAGCAGCTCGAGAAGGCCCAGGCCTATATCGTTGATCGCCGCCGTCTGCTGGACGACAAGTTCGAAGACAAGAAGCGCAAACTGCAGCAGGGCGATGACCTGGCTCCAGGCGTGCTGAAAATCGTCAAGGTTTACCTGGCAATCCGTCGCCGCATCCAACCGGGCGACAAGATGGCCGGTCGTCACGGTAACAAAGGTGTGGTCTCCGTGATCATGCCGGTTGAAGACATGCCGCACGATGCCAATGGCACCCCGGTCGACGTCGTCCTTAACCCGTTGGGCGTACCTTCGCGTATGAACGTTGGTCAGATCCTTGAAACCCACCTGGGCCTCGCGGCCAAAGGTCTGGGCGAGAAGATCAACCGTATGATCGAAGAGCAGCGCAAGGTCGCAGACCTGCGCAAGTTCCTGCACGAGATCTACAACGAGATCGGCGGTCGCAACGAAGAGCTGGACACCTTCTCCGACCAGGAAATCCTGGATCTGGCGAAGAACCTGCGCGGCGGCGTTCCAATGGCTACCCCGGTGTTCGACGGTGCCAAGGAAAGCGAAATCAAGGCCATGCTGAAACTGGCAGACCTGCCGGAAAGCGGCCAGATGCAGCTGTTCGACGGCCGTACCGGCAACAAGTTCGAGCGCCCGGTTACTGTTGGCTACATGTACATGCTGAAGCTGAACCACTTGGTAGACGACAAGATGCACGCTCGTTCTACCGGTTCGTACAGCCTGGTTACCCAGCAGCCGCTGGGTGGTAAGGCTCAGTTCGGTGGTCAGCGTTTCGGGGAGATGGAGGTCTGGGCACTGGAAGCATACGGTGCTGCATACACTCTGCAAGAAATGCTCACAGTGAAGTCGGACGATGTGAACGGTCGTACCAAGATGTACAAAAACATCGTGGACGGTGATCACCGTATGGAGCCGGGCATGCCCGAGTCCTTCAACGTGTTGATCAAAGAAATTCGTTCCCTCGGCATCGATATCGATCTGGAAACCGAATAACACGTGACGCGAATCGAGAGCGGGGCTGTTTAGCCCGCTCTCTGCTCCGCCAGGAGGAAAGGCCTTGAAAGACCTACTGAATTTGCTGAAAAACCAGGGTCAAGTCGAAGAGTTCGACGCCATCCGTATTGGGTTGGCATCGCCTGAGATGATCCGTTCGTGGTCGTTCGGTGAAGTTAAAAAGCCGGAAACCATCAACTACCGTACGTTCAAACCTGAGCGTGACGGCCTGTTCTGCGCCAAGATCTTTGGCCCGGTAAAGGATTACGAGTGCCTGTGCGGTAAGTACAAGCGCTTGAAGCACCGTGGTGTGATCTGCGAGAAGTGCGGCGTTGAAGTTGCGCTGGCCAAGGTTCGTCGTGAGCGCATGGCGCACATCGAACTGGCTTCGCCGGTTGCCCACATCTGGTTCCTGAAATCGCTGCCGTCCCGTATCGGCTTGCTGATGGACATGACCCTGCGTGATATCGAACGCGTTCTCTACTTCGAGAGCTATGTCGTTATCGATCCAGGCATGACCACCCTTGAAAAAGGTCAGCTGCTGAACGACGAGCAGTACTTCGAAGCGCTGGAAGAGTTCGGCGACGATTTCGATGCCCGCATGGGTGCCGAAGCTGTCCGCGAACTGCTGCACGCTATCGACCTGGAGCACGAGATTGGTCGTCTGCGTGAAGAGATTCCGCAAACCAACTCCGAAACCAAGATCAAGAAGCTGTCCAAGCGTCTGAAGTTGATGGAAGCCTTCCAGGGTTCCGGCAACCTGCCAGAGTGGATGGTGCTGACCGTTCTGCCGGTTCTGCCGCCAGACCTGCGTCCGCTGGTACCGTTGGACGGTGGTCGTTTCGCGACGTCCGACCTCAACGACCTGTACCGCCGCGTGATCAACCGTAACAACCGCTTGAAGCGCCTGCTTGATCTGTCCGCTCCGGACATCATCGTGCGCAACGAAAAGCGTATGTTGCAAGAAGCGGTCGATGCCCTGCTCGACAACGGTCGTCGTGGCCGCGCTATCACCGGTTCGAACAAGCGTCCTCTGAAATCCCTGGCTGACATGATCAAGGGTAAGCAAGGTCGTTTCCGTCAGAACTTGCTCGGTAAGCGTGTTGACTACTCCGGTCGTTCGGTAATTACCGTAGGCCCGACCCTGCGTCTGCACCAGTGCGGTCTGCCTAAGAAGATGGCACTCGAGCTGTTCAAGCCGTTCATCTTCGGCAAGCTGGAAATGCGCGGTCTCGCGACCACCATCAAAGCGGCCAAGAAAATGGTCGAGCGCGAACTGCCAGAGGTTTGGGACGTTCTCGCTGAAGTGATTCGCGAACACCCGGTTCTCCTCAACCGTGCACCGACCCTTCACCGTCTGGGTATCCAGGCGTTTGAACCGGTGCTGATCGAAGGTAAGGCTATCCAGCTGCACCCTCTGGTCTGTGCCGCGTACAACGCCGACTTCGACGGCGACCAAATGGCCGTGCACGTACCGCTGACACTGGAAGCCCAGTTGGAAGCGCGTGCGTTGATGATGTCGACCAACAACATTCTGTCGCCAGCCAACGGTGAGCCAATCATCGTTCCGTCGCAGGACGTTGTATTGGGTCTGTACTACATGACTCGTGAAGCGATCAACGCCAAAGGCGAAGGTCGTGTGTTCGCTGACCTGCAGGAAGTTGACCGTGTGTTCCGTGCCGGCGAAGCCGCACTGCACGCCAAGGTCAAGGTGCGGATCCACGAAACCGTCAACGACCGTGACGGCGGCAGCGTGAGCAACACCCGTATCGTCGACACCACTGTCGGCCGTGCGCTGTTGTACCAGGTTGTTCCAAAAGGTCTGTCGTACGACGTCGTCAACCTGCCGATGAAGAAAAAGGCGATCTCCAAGCTGATCAACCAGTGCTACCGCGTGGTTGGTTTGAAAGAGACCGTTATCTTCGCTGACCAGTTGATGTACACAGGTTTCGCTTACTCGACTATCTCCGGCGTTTCCATCGGCGTTAACGACTTCGTTATCCCGGATGAAAAAGCCCGCATCATCAGTGCTGCCACTGACGAAGTGAAAGAGATCGAGAGCCAGTACGCCTCCGGCCTGGTAACCCAGGGCGAGAAGTACAACAAAGTGATCGACCTTTGGTCCAAGGCCAACGACGAAGTGTCCAAGGCGATGATGGCCAACCTCTCGAAAGAGAAAGTCATCGACCGTCATGGCGTCGAAGTCGATCAAGAGTCTTTCAACTCGATGTACATGATGGCCGACTCGGGCGCACGGGGTTCTGCTGCGCAGATCCGTCAGCTCGCCGGTATGCGTGGCCTGATGGCCAAGCCGGACGGTTCCATCATCGAAACGCCGATCACTGCGAACTTCCGTGAAGGTTTGAGCGTACTTCAGTACTTCATCTCCACTCACGGTGCTCGTAAGGGTCTTGCGGATACCGCGTTGAAAACCGCTAACTCCGGTTACCTGACTCGTCGTCTGGTAGACGTTGCACAAGATCTGGTTGTAACCGAGATCGATTGCGGCACCGAGCACGGCCTGCTGATGACGCCGCACATTGAAGGCGGTGACGTTGTAGAGCCGCTGGGTGAGCGCGTATTGGGTCGTGTTATTGCCCGTGACGTATTCAAGCCAGGTACCGAGGAAGTTATCGTTCCTGCCGGCACCCTGGTTGACGAGAAGTGGGTCGAGTTCATCGAACTCAACAGCATCGACGAAGTGATCGTTCGCTCGCCGATCAGCTGCGAAACCCGCTACGGCATCTGCGCCAAGTGCTATGGCCGTGACTTGGCTCGTGGTCACCAGGTGAACATCGGTGAAGCGGTCGGCGTTATCGCTGCCCAGTCCATCGGTGAGCCGGGTACCCAGCTGACCATGCGTACGTTCCACATCGGTGGTGCGGCAAGCCGGACCTCCGCAGCCGACAGTGTTCAGGTTAAGAATGGCGGTACCGTCCGTCTGCACAACCTCAAGCACGTTGAGCGAGTGGATGGCCACTTGGTTGCTGTGTCCCGTTCCGGTGAGCTGGCAATCGCTGATGACTACGGTCGTGAGCGTGAGCGTTACAAGCTGCCGTACGGTGCTGTGATTTCGGTTAAAGAAGGTGACAAGGTCGACGCTGGCGCAATCGTGGCCAAGTGGGATCCGCACACTCACCCAATCGTTACCGAAATGAAAGGTACCGTGACCTACGTGGGCATGGAAGAAGGCATCACGATCAAGCGTCAGACTGACGAATTGACCGGTATGACCAACATTGAAGTACTCGACGCCAAAGATCGTCCAGCTGCCGGCAAAGACATCCGTCCTGCCGTGAAGATGGTCGACGACAACGGCAAGGACCTGTTGCTGCCAGGCACTGACGTAATCGCTCAGTACTTCCTGCCAGCCAACGCCCTGGTCGGTGTAGCGGATGGTGCGAAGATCGCGATCGGTGATGTTATCGCGCGTATCCCGCAAGAAACTTCGAAGACCCGTGACATCACCGGTGGTCTGCCGCGTGTTGCCGACTTGTTCGAAGCTCGTCGTCCGAAAGAAGCGTCGATTCTGGCTGAAGTCAGCGGCACCATCGCGTTCGGTAAAGAGACCAAGGGCAAGCGCCGTCTGGTCATTACCCCGAACGACGGTAGCGATCCGTATGAAGAGCTGATTCCGAAGTGGCGTCACCTGAACGTGTTCGAAGGCGAACAGGTAAACCGCGGCGAAGTTATCTCCGACGGCCCGAGCGATCCACACGATATCCTGCGTCTGCTGGGTGTGAGTGCGCTGGCCAAGTACATCGTTAACGAGATCCAGGACGTTTACCGTCTGCAAGGCGTGAAGATCAACGACAAGCACATCGAGACCATCCTGCGTCAGATGCTGCGTAAAGTTGAAATCGCTGAATCCGGCGATTCCAGTTTCATCAAGGGCGACCAGATGGAACTGACTCACGTACTGGTAGAAAACGAGCGCCTGGCGAACGAAGAGAAATTTGTCTCCAAGTTCACTCGCGTGTTGCTGGGTATCACTAAGGCGTCGTTGTCCACTGAGTCGTTCATCTCGGCGGCCTCCTTCCAGGAGACCACTCGCGTACTGACGGAAGCAGCGGTAACCGGCAAGCGCGATTACCTGCGCGGCCTGAAAGAAAACGTAGTCGTGGGTCGTCTGATCCCGGCAGGTACCGGTTTGGCTTATCACAGCGAGCGTAAGCGTCGCCGTGATGCTGACAAGCCGCTGCGCGTAAGCGCCAGTGAAGTGGAAGCTGCACTGACCGAAGCGCTGAACTCAAGCGGTAACTGAGTTCTGCGATAGATGAGTCTGGGCCCTGGCACTCCCGTTCGTCGGATCGAGGCATTTTTGCCCCGGTTCGACGCGAGGGGAGGTCGGGGCCTTGCCTTGACTGGGGACAAGATCCTCTTTAGACTCTTGTACCCCTAAATTTGGCGGGAATTCGTTCCTGCCATTTTGCTTTTCTTGCAAGACAATAGCGTCGCAAGACAACAGTGGAGCTAGTAGATGGCAACTATCAACCAGCTGGTACGTCAGCCGCGTAAGCGTATCGTCGAGAAATCCGACGTACCTGCGCTGCAGAACTGCCCGCAACGTCGTGGCGTATGCACCCGTGTGTATACCACCACGCCGAAAAAACCTAACTCGGCACTGCGTAAAGTATGCCGTGTGCGTCTGACCAACGGTTTCGAGGTTTCCTCGTACATCGGCGGTGAAGGCCACAACCTGCAAGAGCACAGCGTGGTACTGATCCGCGGCGGTCGTGTAAAAGACTTGCCAGGTGTTCGTTATCACACCGTACGCGGTTCCTTGGATACTTCCGGCGTTAAAGGTCGTAACCAGGGTCGTTCGAAGTACGGTACCAAGAAGCCTAAGTAGTAGCGGCTTTTTGTAAACCTGAATCATCTTATTTTCTGAGTCGATAAGAGTAAGGTCGGAGGCGTCCCGAAAGGGCACCGATTCCGAGCGAACCTGAAGACCGTTTGAGGGCTTATCCATGCCAAGAAGACGCGTAGCAGCCAAGCGCGAAGTGCTTGACGATCCAAAATACGGAAGCCAAATCCTGGCCAAGTTCATGAACCACGTAATGGAAAGCGGCAAGAAAGCCGTTGCCGAGCGTATCGTTTATGGCGCGCTGGAAAAGGTTAAAGAACGCAAGAACAGCGACCCCCTGGAAATCTTCGAGAAAGCTCTCGACGCCATCGCTCCGCTGGTCGAAGTGAAGTCGCGCCGTGTAGGCGGTGCTACTTACCAGGTTCCGGTTGAAGTTCGCCCGTCCCGTCGTAACGCTCTGGCAATGCGCTGGTTGGTAGACTTCGCCCGTAAGCGCGGCGAGAAGTCTATGGCTCTGCGTTTGGCCGGCGAACTGTTGGACGCTGCTGAAGGTAAAGGTGCTGCTGTTAAGAAGCGTGAAGACGTGCACCGTATGGCTGAAGCCAACAAAGCTTTCTCGCACTACCGCTTCTAATTTTAGCTTCACTAATTTTGCGAGGGCTTTATGGCTCGTACTACTCCGATTAGCCGCTACCGTAACATCGGTATCGTCGCTCACGTGGATGCTGGTAAAACCACCACCACCGAGCGCGTACTGTTTTACACCGGCAAAAGTCACAAAATGGGCGAGGTGCATGACGGCGCCGCGACCACAGACTGGATGGTTCAGGAGCAGGAGCGTGGTATTACCATTACTTCTGCTGCTATTACCGCCTTCTGGAAGGGTTCCGAGAAGCAGTACAAAGATGAGCATCGCTTCAACGTAATCGATACCCCGGGCCACGTAGACTTCACCATTGAAGTTGAACGTTCCCTGCGCGTACTCGACGGCGCTGTCGTTGTGTTCTGCGGCACCTCGGGTGTTGAGCCTCAGTCGGAAACCGTATGGCGTCAAGCCAACAAGTACGGTGTTCCACGTCTTGTTTATGTAAACAAGATGGACCGTGCTGGTGCCAACTTCCTGCGCGTGATCGGTCAGATCAAGCAGCGTCTGGGTCACACTCCGGTGCCTATCCAGTTGGCTATCGGTTCCGAAGACAACTTCCAGGGTCAGATCGATCTGATCAACATGGAAGCTGTTTACTGGAATGATTCCGACAAAGGTATGGTTCCTGTTCGTAAGCCTATCCCTGAAGAACTTCAGGAACTGGCTGACGAGTGGCGCAACAACATGGTTGAGGCTGCTGCCGAAGCCAGCGAAGAGCTGATGAACAAGTACCTCGAAGGTGAAGAACTCACCAACGTGGAAATCAAGGCCGCTCTGCGTCAGCGTACTATCGCTGGTGAGATCGTCTTGGCTGTTTGCGGTTCCTCGTTCAAGAACAAGGGTGTTCCCCTGGTTCTCGACGCCGTTATCGACTACCTGCCTGCTCCAACCGACATTCCTGCTATCAAGGGTTCCAACCCTGATAACGAGGAAGAAGAAATGGAGCGTCATGCTGACGACAACGAGCCGTTCTCGGCTCTGGCGTTCAAGATCGCTACTGACCCATTCGTGGGTACTTTGACCTTCGTCCGCGTTTACTCGGGCGTGTTGGCCTCCGGCGACGGCGTGATCAACTCGGTTAAAGGCAAGAAAGAGCGCGTGGGTCGTATGGTGCAAATGCACGCAAACGCCCGTGAAGAGATCAAGGAAGTGCGCGCTGGTGACATCGCGGCCCTGATCGGCATGAAGGACGTCACCACTGGTGAAACTTTGTGCGACGCTGCCAAGCCAATCATCCTGGTTCGCATGGACTTCCCGGAGCCGGTTATCTCGGTTGCCGTAGAGCCTAAAACCAAGGATGACCAGGAAAAAATGGGTATCGCTCTGGGCAAGCTTGCTCAGGAAGATCCATCTTTCCGCGTCAAAACTGATGAAGAGACTGGTCAAACGATCATCTCTGGCATGGGCGAACTGCACCTGGACATCCTGGTTGACCGGATGCGCCGTGAGTTCAACGTCGAAGCCAACATCGGTAAGCCTCAGGTTTCCTATCGTGAGCGCATCACGAAGAACTGCGAAATCGAAGGCAAGTTCGTTCGTCAATCCGGCGGTCGTGGTCAGTTCGGTCACTGCTGGATCCGTTTTGCTCCTGCTGACGAAGGTCAGGAAGGTCTGCAATTCGTGAACGAAGTAGTAGGTGGTGTTGTTCCTAAGGAATACATCCCTGCTATCCAGAAGGGTATCGAAGAGCAGATGAAGAACGGTGTTGTTGCCGGCTATCCGCTGATCGGCCTGAAAGCAACCGTTTTTGACGGTTCTTACCACGACGTCGACTCCAACGAGATGGCGTTTAAGGTGGCTGCTTCCATGGCAACCAAGCAACTGGCCCAGAAGGGCGGTGGTGAGTTGCTTGAGCCAATCATGGCGGTAGAAGTTGTTACACCTGAAGACTATATGGGTGATGTCATGGGCGACCTTAACCGTCGTCGCGGCATGATCTTGGGTATGGAAGACACGGTTTCCGGCAAAGTGATTCGCGCCGAGGTTCCGTTGGGTGAGATGTTCGGTTATGCGACCGACGTTCGCTCCATGTCCCAGGGTCGCGCAAGCTACTCTATGGAATTCAAAAAATACAACACAGCTCCGGCGCACATCGCTGAAACTGTATCCAAAAAACAAGGCTGATTCAGTCCTTTAGGCAAGGAGTTAATTGTCGTGGCTAAAGAAAAATTTGATCGTTCCCTACCGCACGTAAACGTTGGCACCATCGGCCACGTTGACCACGGTAAAACCACTCTGACCGCTGCTCTGACTCGCGTCTGCTCCGAAGTTTTCGGTTCGGCTCGTGTTGACTTCGACAAGATCGACAGCGCACCAGAAGAAAAAGCTCGTGGTATCACCATCAACACCGCGCACGTTGAGTACAACTCGACTATTCGTCACTACGCTCACGTTGACTGCCCAGGTCACGCTGACTATGTGAAGAACATGATCACTGGTGCTGCCCAGATGGACGGCGCGATCCTGGTTTGCTCGGCCGCTGATGGTCCGATGCCACAAACCCGTGAGCACATCCTGCTGTCCCGCCAGGTTGGCGTTCCGTACATCGTGGTTTTCCTGAACAAGGCTGACCTGGTAGACGACGCTGAGCTGCTGGAACTGGTTGAGATGGAAGTGCGCGATCTGCTGAGCACTTACGACTTCCCAGGTGACGACACTCCGATCATCATCGGTTCTGCTCGTATGGCTCTGGAAGGCAATGACGAAAACGAAATGGGCACCACTGCCGTTCGTAAACTGGTTGAAACTCTGGACAGCTACATCCCAGAACCAGTTCGTCTGACCGACAAGCCGTTCCTGATGCCAATCGAAGACGTATTCTCGATCTCTGGTCGCGGTACTGTTGTGACTGGTCGTATCGAGCGCGGTATCGTTCGCGTTCAGGATCCACTGGAAATCGTTGGTCTGCGTGACACTACTGTCACCACCTGCACCGGTGTTGAAATGTTCCGCAAACTGCTCGACGAAGGTCGTGCTGGCGAGAACTGCGGCGTTCTGCTGCGTGGTACCAAGCGTGACGACGTTGAGCGTGGCCAGGTTCTGGTTAAGCCAGGTTCGGTCAAGCCGCACACCAAGTTCACCGCAGAAGTTTACGTTCTGAGCAAAGAAGAAGGCGGCCGTCATACTCCGTTCTTCAAAGGCTACCGTCCACAGTTCTACTTCCGTACTACTGACGTGACCGGTAACTGCGAATTGCCAGAAGGCGTTGAAATGGTAATGCCAGGTGACAACATTCAAATGACTGTTACCCTGATCAAAACCATCGCAATGGAAGACGGTCTGCGCTTCGCAATCCGTGAAGGCGGCCGTACCGTTGGTGCTGGCGTTGTAGCTAAAATCATCGAGTAATCTCTCTTTCGAGTGAGCTTTGATGTTTTGAGAAGGCCCCCGCTTAGCGGGGGCCTTTTTTATTGGGTTGACACCTATCTAGGGCGTCTATAGAATTGCGCCTCCTTTTAACGGGCGTATTGCGCCCGGTGGGAATAGCAGCCGGAGTCTGAAATCCAATGCAAAATCAGCAAATCCGTATCAGGTTGAAGGCTTTTGACCATCGCCTGATCGACCAATCCACCCAGGAAATCGTGGAAACCGCGAAACGTACTGGTGCTCAAGTGCGTGGTCCAATTCCACTGCCTACCCGTAAAGAGCGGTTCACCGTTCTGGTCTCCCCGCACGTCAACAAAGACGCGCGTGACCAGTACGAGATCCGTACTCATAAGCGCGTACTGGACATCGTCCAGCCAACGGATAAAACCGTTGATGCACTTATGAAGCTCGATCTGGCGGCCGGTGTGGAAGTACAGATCAGCCTCGGCTAAGACTTGGGTCTTAGTCGTGTAACGCTCTGAAATGGGCGGCCATAGCGGGTGAAAGCCCCGTACACTCATGAGGTTTACAACATGACTATTGGTGTAGTCGGTCGTAAATGCGGTATGACCCGTATTTTCACCGAAGAAGGTGTCTCCATTCCGGTCACGGTCATTGAGATCGAACCGAATCGCGTCACCCAGTTCAAAACTGAAGAAACCGATGGCTATCGTGCAGTGCAAGTCACTGTCGGCGAGCGTCGTGCTTCGCGCGTGACTGCTGCTCAAGCAGGTCACTTCGCTAAAGCAAACGTTGCAGCTGGTCGTACTGTTATGGAGTTCCGTCTTGAAGACGGCGACTACCAGGCTGGCGATCTGATCAACGCTGAAATCTTCGCCGCTGGTCAACTGGTTGATGTAACCGGTCAGTCCAAGGGTAAAGGCTTCCAGGGTACGATCAAGCGTTGGAATTTCCGTGGTCAAGACAACACTCACGGTAACTCCGTTTCCCACCGCGTCCCGGGCTCTATTGGCCAGTGCCAGACTCCTGGTCGTGTATTCAAGGGCAAAAAAATGTCCGGTCATATGGGCGCTGAGCGCGTGACCGTGCAGTCCCTCGAAGTAGTGCGCGTCGACGCTGAACGCAATCTGTTGTTGGTCAAGGGTGCTGTTCCTGGCGCTACTGGCGGCAACCTGGTTGTACGTCCAGCGGCCAAGGCTCGCGGTTAAGGGGAAGCTGACATGCAATTAAATGTAAATGACGCTCAAGCGATCGAAGTTTCCGAACTGACATTTGGCGGCGAATTCAACGAGACGCTCGTTCACCAAGCAGTCGTGGCCTACATGGCCGGCGGCCGTCAAGGTAGCAAGCAGCAAAAGACCCGTTCCGACGTACGTGGTGGCGGTAAGCGCCCTTGGCGTCAGAAAGGCACTGGCCGTGCTCGTGCCGGTACTATCCGTAGCCCAATCTGGCGTGGCGGCGGTACCACTTTCGCAGCTCGTCCACAGGATCACTCTCAGAAGCTCAACAAGAAGATGTACCGCGCAGCACTGCGCTCCATCCTTGCTGAACTCGTGCGTACTGATCGTCTGGTCGTGGTTCAGGACTTCGCTGTTGAAAGTCCAAAAACCAAAGATCTGCTGGGCAAACTGAACAACATGAGCCTGACCGACGTTTTGATCGTGTCTGAAGCTGTTGATCAGAACCTGTACCTGGCTGCTCGCAACCTGCCACACGTTGATGTACGTGACGTGCAAGGTTCCGATCCAGTTAGTCTGATCGCATACGACAAGGTGTTGATCACCGTGTCGGCCGTGAAGAAATTCGAGGAGCTGCTGGGATGAACCAGGAACGCGTATTTAAAGTTCTGCTTGGCCCGCACGTTTCCGAAAAGGCTACGGTTCTGGCTGACAAGAAAGGCCAGTTCGTTTTCAAGGTTGCAACTGACGCAACCAAGCTGGAAATCAAGAAGGCCGTCGAAAGCCTGTTCAGCGTGAAAGTAGAGCGTGTTACTACCCTGAATGTTCTGGGTAAGAGCAAGCGCACTGCTCGCGGTCTGGGCAAGCGTAATGACTGGAAGAAGGCAGTTATCTCCCTTCAGCCAGGCCAAGATCTCGATTTCAGCAGCAGTGCTGAGTAAGGAAGGGGTGCATCATGGCAATCGTTAAATGCAAACCGACTTCCCCTGGCCGCCGTTTTGTGGTCAAGGTGGTCAACCAGGAGCTGCATAAAGGCGCTCCTCACGCACCGCTGCTCGAGAAAAAATCGAAGTCTGGTGGTCGTAACAACAATGGTCGCATTACCACTCGTCACATCGGTGGTGGCCATAAGCAGCATTATCGTCTGGTCGATTTCCGTCGCAACGACAAAGATGGCATCGCTGCCACTGTCGAGCGTATCGAATACGATCCAAACCGTACTGCTCACATCGCTCTGCTGCTGTACGCAGATGGCGAGCGTCGCTACATCATCGCCCCTAAAGGCGTGAGTGCTGGCGACCAGCTGATCGCAGGTGCTCTGGCACCGATCAAGCCGGGCAACGCTCTGCAACTGCGTAACATTCCAGTTGGTAGCACCGTACACGGCATCGAATTGAAGCCAGGTAAAGGCGCACAGATCGCTCGTTCCGCTGGCGCTTCGGCTCAGCTGATCGCTCGTGAAGGTGTCTACGTGACCCTGCGTCTGCGTTCTGGTGAGATGCGTAAAGTACTGGCTGAATGCCGTGCGACCCTGGGCGAAGTCTCGAACTCCGAGCACAGCCTGCGTTCGTTGGGTAAAGCTGGTGCCAAACGCTGGCGTGGCGTTCGCCCAACCGTTCGTGGTGTTGCCATGAACCCGGTTGACCACCCACACGGTGGTGGTGAAGGTCGTACCTCTGGTGGTCGTCATCCGGTATCGCCATGGGGCTTCCCGACTAAGGGCGCGAAGACTCGTGGTAATAAGCGTACCGACAAAATGATCGTCCGTCGTCGCAAGTAAATAGAGGGATACGACAGTGCCACGTTCTCTGAAAAAAGGTCCTTTTATTGATCTTCACCTACTGAAGAAGATCGAAGTGGCGGCGGAAAAGAACGATCGCAAACCAGTTAAGACCTGGTCGCGTCGTTCGATGATCCTGCCACAAATGGTCGGTCTGACCATCGCAGTACACAACGGTCGTCAACACGTCCCAGTTCTCGTTAACGAAGACATGGTCGGCCACAAACTGGGCGAGTTCGCCGGTACCCGCACTTATCGTGGGCACGTGGCAGACAAGAAAGCCAAGCGTTAAGGGGTTAGGAAATGGAAGTAGCCGCTAAGTTGTCGGGCGCTCGAATCTCCGCCCAGAAAGCCCGCTTGGTCGCCGACCAGATCCGCGGGAAGAAGGTGGGCGAAGCGCTCAACCTGTTGGCTTTCAGCAGTAAGAAAGCCGCCGAGATCATGAAGAAAGTGCTGGAGTCGGCCGTAGCCAACGCCGAGCATAACGAAGGCGCAGACGTTGATGACCTGAAGGTCAGCACCGTTTTCGTCAACGAAGGGCGTTCGCTGAAGCGCATCATGCCACGTGCCAAAGGCCGTGCTGATCGCATCGTCAAGCGGTCTTGCCATATCACTGTCAAGGTTGCTGACAAGTAACGGAGTCGAAGAGATGGGTCAGAAAGTACATCCCATTGGCATTCGCCTGGGAATCGTCAAGGAGCACACCTCCGTCTGGTACGCAGACGGTCGGACTTATGCGGACTACTTGTTCGCTGATCTGAAGGTGCGTGAGTATCTCCAAGACAAACTAAAAAGCGCGTCCGTAAGCCGTATCGATATCCATCGTCCGGCCCAAACTGCACGTATCACCATCCACACCGCTCGTCCAGGTATCGTTATCGGGAAGAAAGGTGAAGATGTTGAGAAACTGCGTCAGGACCTGACCAAGCAAATGGGTGTGCCTGTGCACATCAATATCGAAGAGATCCGCAAGCCGGAGCTCGACGGTATGCTGGTTGCGCAGAGCGTAGCTCAGCAGCTGGAGCGTCGCGTAATGTTCCGTCGCGCTATGAAGCGCGCCGTACAGAACGCCATGCGCATTGGTGCCAAAGGCATCAAAATCCAAGTGAGCGGTCGTCTCGGCGGTGCTGAAATCGCACGTACTGAATGGTATCGCGAAGGTCGTGTGCCACTGCACACCCTGCGTGCCGACATCGACTATGCCAACTACGAAGCTCACACCACTTACGGTGTGATCGGTGTAAAGGTTTGGATCTTCAAAGGCGAAGTAATTGGTGGTCGCCAAGAAGAACTGAAACCACAAGCACCAGCGCCTCGTAAAAAAGCTGCTAAGTAAGGGGTACGCCAAATGTTGCAACCTAAGCGTACGAAGTTCCGCAAGCAGATGACAGGCCACAACCGTGGTCTGGCTCAGCGCGGTAGCAAAGTCAGCTTCGGCGAGTTCGCGCTGAAGTCTGTAGCTCGTGGTCGTCTCACCGCTCGTCAGATCGAGTCAGCGCGTCGTGCTCTGACCCGTCACGTAAAACGTGGCGGCAAGATCTGGATCCGTGTATTCCCGGACAAGCCGATCTCCAAAAAGCCTCTCGAGGTTCGGATGGGTAAAGGTAAGGGTAACGTGGAATACTGGGTAGCCCAGATTCAGCCAGGCAAAGTCCTGTATGAAATCGAGGGTGTTTCTGAAGAGCTGGCGCGTGAGGCTTTCGCCCTGGCTGCTGCAAAGCTGCCGCTCGCCACCTCCTTTGTTAAACGGACGGTGATGTGATGAAAGCGAATGAACTTCGTGAAAAATCCGCACAGCAGCTGAACGAGCAACTGCTCGGCCTGCTGCGCGACCAGTTCAATCTGCGTATGCAGAAAGCAACTGGCCAGTTGGGGCAGTCTCATCTGCTCTCGCAAGTTAAGCGTGACATCGCTCGCGTGAAGACTGTGCTCAACCAGCAGGCAGGTAAGTGATCATGGCTGAAGCCGAAAAGACTGTCCGTACGCTGACTGGCCGTGTTGTCAGCGACAAGATGGACAAAACCATCACCGTTTTGATCGAGCGTCGCGTTAAGCACCCGATCTACGGTAAATATGTTAAGCGTTCGACTAAGCTGCACGCGCACGACGAAACCAATCAGTGCCACATCGGCGACAAGGTCACTATTCGTGAAACTCGTCCGATGGCCAAGACCAAGTCTTGGGCACTGGTTGATGTTCTCGAACGCGCTGTGGAAGTCTAAGGACTAGGGGTCGGAGAAATTATATGATTCAGACTCAATCCATGCTCGATGTGGCCGATAACAGCGGCGCTCGCCGTGTTATGTGCATCAAGGTGCTGGGTGGCTCCCATCGTCGTTACGCTGGTATCGGTGACATCATCAAAGTTACCGTGAAGGAAGCAATTCCTCGCGGTAAGGTGAAAAAAGGCCAAGTGATGACTGCTGTTGTAGTCCGCACTCGTCACGGCGTACGTCGTGCTGATGGCTCCATTATCCGCTTTGATGGCAACGCTGCTGTTCTTCTGAACAACAAGCAAGAGCCGATCGGCACCCGTATCTTTGGGCCAGTGACCCGTGAACTTCGTACTGAGAAGTTCATGAAGATCGTCTCGCTCGCCCCAGAAGTGCTGTAAGGAGATCCGACATGCAAAAGATTCGTCGTGACGACGAGATCATCGTGATCGCCGGCAAAGACAAAGGTAAGCGCGGTAAGGTGCTTAAGGTTCTCGCCAATAACCGTCTGGTTATCGGTGGTCTGAACCTGGTCAAGCGTCATACCAAGCCTAACCCGATGTCGGGCGTGCAGGGCGGTATCGTCGAGAAAGAAGCTCCGCTGGACGCTTCTAACGTCGCCATCTTCAACGGCGAAACCAACAAGGCTGACCGCGTTGGTTTCAAAGTAGAAGACGGTAAGAAAATTCGTGTCTTCAAGTCGACCCAAAAAGCGGTTGATGCTTGAACACTGCTAGGTAGATTAGACCATGGCACGACTACAAGAGATTTACCGGAAGGAAATCGCCCCTAAGCTTAAGGAAGAACTTAAGCTCGGGAACGTGATGGAAGTTCCGCGCGTCACCAAAATCACCCTGAACATGGGTCTGGGCGAAGCGATCGGCGACAAAAAAGTCATCGAGCACGCTGTTGCTGACCTGGAAAAGATCACCGGTCAAAAAGTCGTTGTGACTTACGCTCGGAAATCCATCGCTGGCTTTAAAGTCCGTGAAGGTTGGCCGATCGGCGTCAAAGTGACTCTGCGCCGTGAGCGTATGTACGAATTCCTGGATCGTCTGCTGTCGATCTCCCTGCCTCGGGTCCGCGACTTCCGCGGCCTGAATGCCAAGTCCTTCGATGGTCGTGGTAACTACAGCATGGGCGTGAAAGAGCAGATCATCTTCCCGGAAATCGACTACGACAAGATCGATGCTCTCCGCGGTCTGGACATCACCCTGACCACCACTGCCAAGAACGATGATGAAGGCCGCGCTCTGCTGCGTGCGTTCAAATTCCCGTTCCGCAACTGATTGGAGTAGGACCATGGCCAAGATGAGCATGAAAAACCGCGAGCTGAAGCGTCAGCTCACGGTTGCCAAGTACGCCAAGAAGCGTGCAGCACTGAAAGCAATCATCGTTGATCTGAACGCAAGTCCAGAAGCGCGTTGGGAAGCTACAGTTGCTCTGCAGAAGCAGCCACGTGACGCAAGCGCTTCGCGCATGCGTAACCGCTGCCGCCTGACCGGTCGTCCACACGGCGTTTACCGCAAGTTCGGCCTCGGCCGTAACAAACTGCGTGAAGCGGCAATGCGTGGTGACGTACCAGGTCTGGTTAAAGCCAGCTGGTAAGTACTTTCAACGTCCAGGTGGTCGGAATCGCAAGATACTGACCGCCGGTGACCTTGAATCTGGATCAAGCCCCTTTTGGGGCTTGTTTCATTTCTGGAGTATGTCTAAAATACGCGGCTCGCCTGAGCCCGTGTTTTTTGTGCTCGGAGATTCTCGGCGACATATGTAGCCGCAAGGCTAATTTTTTTGTATTAGGAGCGTCTAGCCCATGAGTATGCAGGACCCGTTAGCGGACATGCTAACTCGTATCCGTAATGCCCAGATGGCTGAAAAGTCCGTCGTAAGCATGCCATCTTCCAAGTTGAAGGTAGCTGTTGCCAAAGTCCTGAAAGACGAAGGCTACATTGCGGGTTATCAGATCAGCAGCGAAATCAAACCACTGCTGTCCATCGAGCTGAAGTACTTCGAAGGCCGTTCGGTCATCGAGGAAGTGAAGCGCGTTAGCCGTCCAGGCCTGCGTCAGTACAAGTCCGCTGAAGATCTGCCGAAAGTTCGTGGCGGTCTGGGCGTGTCTATCGTCTCCACCAACAAAGGTGTGATGACGGATCGTGCTGCGCGCGCTGCCGGTGTCGGCGGCGAAGTTCTTTGCACTGTGTTCTAAGGGGGGATAAGCATGTCTCGCGTCGCTAAGAACCCCGTTAAGCTGCCAGCCGGTGTCGAAGTCAAATTCGCAGGCCAACAGCTTTCGGTGAAGGGTGCCAAGGGTACTCTTGAACTGAACATCCATTCGTCCGTTGAGATCGTTGAAGAAGCTGGTGAGCTGCGTTTCGCTGCTCGCAATGGCGATCAACAAACTCGCGCAATGGCCGGTACCACGCGTGCGTTGGTAAACAACATGGTCCAAGGCGTAAGCCAAGGCTTCGAGCGTAAGCTCCAGCTGGTCGGTGTTGGTTACAAAGCGCAAGCAAAAGGCACGGTTTTGAACCTTGCCCTTGGCTTCTCGCACCCAGTGGATTACGAACTGCCAGCGGGCATCACTGCTGAGACTCCTAGCCAGACCGATATCCTGATCAAGGGCATCGACAAGCAGCTGGTAGGTCAAGTGGCCGCTGAGATCCGCGACTTCCGTCCACCAGAGCCGTACAAAGGCAAAGGTGTGCGCTACGCGGACGAAGTCGTCCGTCGTAAAGAAGCCAAGAAGAAGTAGGGCATAGCAAATGACCGACAAAAAAGTTACTCGACTGCGTCGCGCTCGCAAAGCACGCCTGAAAATGCACGAACTCGAAGTCGTGCGTCTCTGCGTGTTCCGCTCGTCGCAGCACATCTACGCCCAGGTCATCTCGGCCGACGGCAACAAAGTCCTGGCAAGCGCCTCGACTTTGGATAAAGAACTGCGTGATGGTGCCACTGGCAACATCGACGCGGCCACAAAGGTTGGCCAGCTGGTCGCTACGCGTGCTAAGGCCGCTGGCGTCTCGCAAGTGGCTTTCGACCGCTCTGGCTTCAAGTACCACGGCCGCGTGAAAGCGCTGGCTGATGCTGCTCGTGAAGCTGGGCTGGAGTTCTAAGTTATGTCAAATAACGACCAAAAGCGCGACGAAGGCTACATTGAGAAGCTGGTTCAAGTTAACCGCGTAGCCAAAACCGTTAAAGGCGGCCGTATCTTCACTTTCACCGCGTTGACCGTGGTGGGTGATGGTAAAGGGCGTGTTGGCTTCGGCCGTGGCAAGTCACGTGAAGTGCCTGCCGCGATCCAGAAGGCAATGGAAGCTGCTCGTCGCAACATGATCCAAGTTGATCTGAACGGCACCACTCTGCAGTACGCAATGAAGTCCGCTCACGGCGCTTCGAAGGTGTACATGCAGCCTGCTTCTGAAGGTACCGGTATCATCGCTGGCGGCGCTATGCGTGCTGTCCTCGAAGTTGCTGGCGTTCAGAACGTTCTGGCCAAGTGCTATGGCTCGACTAACCCGGTAAACGTGGTTCACGCCACTTTCAAGGGTCTGAAGGCTATGCAATCTCCTGAGTCCATCGCTGCCAAGCGTGGTCTGACTGTCAAGGAGATCTTCTGATCATGGCTACCGTTAAAGTAACGCTGATCAAAAGCATGACCGGCCGCATCCCTAACCACAAATTGTGCGTTAAAGGTTTGGGTCTGCGTCGCATCGGTCACACTGTAGAAGTCCAGGATACTCCCGAGAATCGCGGGATGATCAACAAGGCTTACTACATGCTGCGTGTAGAGGGTTAATCGATGAAACTCAATGATCTGAGTCCAGCGCCGGGTTCCCGTCGCGAAAAGCATCGTCCGGGCCGTGGTATCGGTAGTGGTTTGGGTAAGACCGGTGGCCGTGGCCACAAGGGTCAAACCTCCCGCTCCGGTGGCACCATTGCTCCAGGCTTTGAAGGCGGTCAACAGCCGCTGCATCGTCGCCTGCCTAAGTTCGGTTTCGTATCCCTGAAAGCCATGGATCGCGCAGAAGTGCGTCTGTCCGAGCTGGCTAAAGTGGAAGGCGACATCGTTACTGTGCAGACCCTGAAAGATGCCAACGTGATCAACGTCAACGTACAGCGTGTGAAAATCATGCTGTCCGGTGAAGTGACTCGCGCTGTCACTATCGGCAAGGGAATCGGCGCCACCAAAGGTGCGCGTTCGGCTATCGAAGCAGCTGGCGGCAAGTTCGAGGAATAAATGGCTAAGCAAGGTGCTCTCTCAGCGCTCGGCAAAGGCGGTATGTCTGAACTTTGGGCTCGTCTGCGTTTTCTGTTCCTGGCGATTATCGTCTACCGAATAGGCGCACACATCCCGGTTCCAGGTATCAACCCGGACCGACTCGCAGACCTGTTTCGACAGAATGAGGGGACCATTCTTAGCTTGTTCAACATGTTTTCCGGCGGCGCGCTGGAGCGGATGAGCATCTTTGCACTGGGGATCATGCCGTACATTTCGGCATCGATCATCATGCAGCTGATGACAGCCGTCAGCCCGCAGCTGGAGCAGTTGAAGAAGGAAGGTGAAGCTGGCCGTCGCAAGATTAGCCAGTACACCCGCTACGGCACTGTCGTCCTCGCCCTGGTTCAAGCTATCGGCATGTCCGTTGGCCTGGCGGGGCAGGGCGTTGCGTTCACTGGTGACTTTGGCTTCCATTTCGTCGCGGTATCCACGTTTGTGGCTGGTGCGATGTTCATGATGTGGCTGGGTGAGCAGATTACTGAGCGTGGTGTTGGCAACGGTATCTCGATGTTGATTTTCGCAGGTATCGTCGCCGGTCTTCCGAGAGCAATCGGGCAGTCTTTCGAGTCTGCGCGTCAGGGTGATATCAATATCTTCGCCTTGGTTGCCATCGGTTTGCTGGCAGTAGCGATTATCGGTTTTGTGGTGTTCATTGAGCGTGGCCAGCGTCGTATTGCTGTTCACTACGCCAAGCGTCAGCAGGGCCGTAAGGTCTTCGCTGCGCAGACCAGCCACTTGCCGCTGAAAGTGAATATGGCCGGTGTTATTCCGGCAATTTTCGCGAGCAGCATCTTGCTGTTTCCGGCTTCGTTGGGTACCTGGTTTGGTCAGTCTGAAAATATGGGCTGGCTGCAGGACCTCTCTCAGTCGATCGCTCCTGGTCAGCCGTTGAATATTCTGCTGTTTAGTGCAGGGATTATTTTCTTCTGCTTCTTCTATACGGCGTTGATGTTCAATCCGAAAGACGTAGCGGAAAACCTGAAGAAGTCCGGTGCCTTTATTCCGGGCATCCGTCCAGGTGAGCAGTCGGCACGCTACATTGATGGCGTTCTGACTCGTTTGACCCTGTTCGGTGCTCTATATATGACGGCCGTGTGCTTGTTGCCCCAGTTCCTGGTGGTTGCAGCAAACGTTCCGTTCTACCTTGGCGGGACCTCGTTGCTGATCGTGGTCGTGGTTGTGATGGACTTCATGTCCCAAGTACAATCGCACCTCGTTTCGCACCAGTACGAATCCCTGATGAAGAAAGCCAACCTGAAGGGCTACGGCAGCGGCATGTTGCGCTGAGTACCCCATAAGGTTCGAGGAGTTGGTGATGAAAGTTCGTGCATCGGTGAAAAAGCTGTGCCGTAACTGCAAGATTATTCGCCGCGAAGGTGTTGTTCGAGTAATTTGCAGCGCGGAACCGCGTCACAAACAGCGCCAAGGCTGAGTGTGATCCGCTTGAAGCCCGGCAGCTAGTGCGCTGCCGGGTTGATTATTTGTTATTACAGCGATATTATCTCGCGCCCTATTTCTTGGCTTCCGGGGCGTAGGTAGCTGTCAATTGGAGTCCCACTGAATGGCCCGTATTGCAGGCGTTAACATTCCAGATAACAAGCACACTGTTATCTCGCTGACCTACATCTATGGTGTTGGTCGCACTACTGCGCAGAAAATTTGCGCAGTTGCTGGGGTAAACCCAGCCGCTAAGATCAAGGATCTGAGCGACGAGCAGATTGAACAGCTGCGTGGCGAAGTGGCGAAGTTCACCACTGAAGGTGACCTGCGTCGCGAAATCAACATGAAAATCAAGCGTTTGATGGACCTCGGTTGCTATCGCGGTCTGCGTCATCGTCGTGGTCTTCCAGTACGCGGTCAGCGTACCAAGACTAACGCGCGTACCCGTAAAGGTCCGCGTAAGCCGATCCGCAAGTAATCGCCCCAGCGAATCGACAGGAAAATTATCATGGCAAAACCTGCTGCTCGTCCTCGTAAAAAAGTTAAAAAGACAGTGGTTGATGGCATCGCCCACATCCATGCATCTTTTAACAACACAATCGTGACCATCACCGACCGTCAAGGTAACGCGCTTTCTTGGGCTACCTCCGGTGGTTCGGGTTTCCGCGGTTCCCGCAAGTCCACCCCGTTTGCTGCTCAAGTAGCTGCTGAACGTGCTGGTCAAGCTGCGCTGGAATACGGCCTGAAAAACCTCGACGTTAACGTCAAGGGTCCAGGTCCAGGTCGTGAGTCTGCTGTCCGTGCTTTGAACGGCTGTGGCTATAAGATCGCCAGCATCACCGACGTGACGCCAATCCCGCACAACGGGTGCCGTCCGCCGAAGAAGCGCCGCGTGTAATCCAGGAGATTGTAAAGAATGGCTCGTTACATTGGTCCAAAATGCAAACTCGCTCGTCGCGAAGGCACCGATCTCTTCCTGAAGAGCGGCGTGCGCGCGATCGAATCGAAGTGCAACATTGAAGCAGCACCTGGTATCCACGGCCAACGCCGCGGTCGCCAGTCCGACTACGGCACCCAACTGCGTGAAAAGCAGAAGGTCCGTCGTATCTACGGCGTTCTCGAGCGTCAGTTCAGCGGCTACTACAAAGAAGCTGCTGGCAAGAAAGGTGCAACCGGTGAAAACCTGCTGCAACTGCTCGAATGCCGTCTGGACAACGTTGTATACCGTATGGGCTTCGGTTCGACTCGTGCCGAATCCCGTCAGCTGGTATCGCACAAGTCGATCAGCGTTAACGGTCAGACCGTAAACGTTCCGTCCTACCAGGTTCGTGCTGGTGACGTGGTCGCAGTTCGCGAGAAAGCAAAAAACCAACTTCGCATTGTCCAAGCTCTCGATCTGTGTGCCCAACGTGGCCGCGTAGAATGGGTAGAAGTAGACACTGAGAAGAAGTCGGGCGTTTTCAAGAACGTTCCTGCTCGCAGTGATCTGTCCGCCGACATCAACGAAAGCCTGATTGTCGAGCTCTACTCCAAGTAAGGGCTAGAAAATAGGTGCATCCATGCAGATTTCGGTAAATGAGTTCCTGACACCCCGCCACATTGATGTGCAGGTTGTCAGTCCAACCCGCGCCAAAATTACTCTCGAGCCTCTCGAGCGTGGTTTTGGCCACACCCTGGGCAACGCGCTGCGCCGCATCCTGTTGTCCTCAATGCCCGGCTGTGCAGTAGTCGAGGCCGAGATTGACGGTGTGCTCCACGAGTACAGCGCCATCGAAGGTGTACAGGAAGACGTAATTGAAATCCTGTTGAACCTTAAAGGTCTGGCTATCAAGCTGCACGGCCGTGACGAAGTTACGCTGACCTTGTCGAAGAAGGGTTCGGGGGTGGTTACCGCTGCCGATATTCAGCTGGATCATGATGTCGAGATCGTTAACCCCGATCACGTAATCGCTAACCTGGCGTCTAACGGCGCCCTGAACATGAAGCTCACTGTAGCTCGTGGTCGTGGTTATGAACCGGCCGACTCGCGTCAGAGCGATGAAGACGAAAGCCGCAGCATTGGTCGCTTGCAGCTTGACTCTTCGTTCAGCCCGGTTCGCCGTATCGCATACGTGGTGGAAAACGCCCGTGTCGAGCAGCGTACTAACCTGGACAAGCTGGTTATTGATCTGGAAACCAACGGTACCCTGGATCCTGAAGAGGCTATCCGCCGCGCTGCAACCATTCTGCAACAGCAGTTGGCTGCGTTCGTCGACCTCAAAGGTGACAGCGAACCAGTGGTAATCGAGCAGGAAGACGAGATCGATCCGATCCTGCTTCGCCCGGTTGACGATCTGGAACTGACTGTACGTTCGGCTAACTGCCTTAAGGCGGAAAACATTTACTACATCGGTGACCTGATCCAGCGCACCGAAGTAGAACTGTTGAAGACTCCGAACCTGGGCAAGAAATCCTTGACTGAAATCAAGGACGTTCTGGCCTCCCGCGGTCTGTCCCTCGGCATGCGCCTCGACAACTGGCCGCCTGCAAGTCTTAAGAAGGACGACAAGGCGACTGCCTGATCGTCGTAATCACCGAACGTGAGTTTGGTAAGGAATGAACCATGCGTCATCGTAAAAGTGGTCGTCACCTGAGCCGTACCAGCTCGCACCGCAAGGCCATGTTCCAAAACATGGCGGTGTCGCTGTTCGAGCACGAGCTGATCAAAACTACACTGCCGAAAGCTAAAGAACTGCGTCGCGTTGCTGAGCCGCTGATCACTTTGGCCAAGACAGACAGCCTGGCTAACCGCCGTCTGGCTTTCGACCGTACTCGTTCGAAAGCTATCGTTGGTAAGCTCTTCAACGACCTGGGCAAGCGTTACGCTACCCGTGAGGGTGGCTACCTGCGCATCCTCAAGTGCGGTTTCCGCGCTGGCGACAACGCGCCTATGGCGTACGTCGAGTTGGTTGATCGTGCTACTGCCGGCGAAGCTGTAAGCGCCGAGTAAGACGACAAGCTGCAACGAAAAACCGGGCCTAGTGCCCGGTTTTTTGTGCGCGTAACAAAAGCGCAACTTATACAAGCTTCCATAGGCCGGGCGCTGCACTATAGCGAACGGAGTGTTGTTAGTTATTCTCTATCGATGCCTGCAATTTAATGAATTTGTAGGCGTGGTGTTGATGATCAATACTCCCTCCAAGCCGATTAGCCGGCAGTTCCAAGTCCGACCTGAGGAAGATTGAGCATGAGCCAGAATAAAGTCCTTACCACCGCCAGCGGTGCTCCCGTTGCGGATAACCAGAACTCCCGTTCCGCGGGCCCTCGTGGTCCGTTGTTACTCGACGATTTCCACCTGATCGAGAAGCTCGCTCACTTCAACCGTGAAAACATCCCTGAGCGTCGCGTGCACGCCAAAGGATCGGGCGCCTACGGTACGTTCACAGTCACCCGTGACATCACCCAATACACCAGCGCCAAGCTGTTCGAATCTGTTGGCAAGCAAACGCCGACATTCCTGCGATTCTCCACTGTAGGCGGTGAGCGCGGTTCTGCTGACACTGAACGTGATCCACGTGGCTTTGCCCTGAAGTTCTATACCGAAGAGGGTAACTGGGACATCGTGGGTAACAACACTCCCGTGTTCTTTATTCGTGATCCGCTGAAATTCCCGGATTTTATCCACACCCAGAAACGCCTGCCGCAGAGCAACCTGAAAAGCGCGCAGATGATGTGGGACTTCTGGTCGCACTCACCAGAGGCGCTGCATCAGGTCACCATTCTGTTTTCGGACCGTGGCATCCCGGACGGCTATCGCCACATGCATGGTTTCGGCAGCCACACTTACAGTCTGATCAATGCCCAGGGTGAGCGTCATTGGGTGAAGTGGCACTACAAGACTAAGCAAGGCATCAAGAACCTGGCGCCGGCCGAGGCCGCCCGCTTGGCGGGAACCGATCCTGATTACGCCCAACGTGATCTGTTTGGTGCAATCGAGCGCGGTGACTTCCCCAAGTGGCGCGTGTGCATCCAGATCATGACCGAGGCACAGGCGAACGCCCATTACGAGAACCCGTTTGACGTGACCAAGACCTGGTCGCAAAAAGAATTCCCGTTGATTGAAGTGGGTGAGTTGGAGCTCAATCGTAATCCGCAGAACTACTTCGCCGAAGTCGAGCAGGCCGCATTTGGCCCAAGCAACATGGTCCCAGGCGTTGGCCTGTCGCCGGACCGTATGCTGCAAGGTCGGGTTTTTGCCTACGCCGATGCGCACCGCTACCGTGTGGGCACCAACCACCAGCAACTGCCGGTGAACGCACCACGTAGCCCGGTTAACAGCTACCAGCGTGACGGCTCCATGGCTTTCGGTAGTAACGGCGGTGCGGCTCCGAACTACGAGCCAAACAGCTATGCAGACGCACCGAAACAAGCCCCGCAGTATGCAGAGCCAGCATTGACCCTGAGCGGCGCGGCTGATCGCTACGATCATCGCGAAGATACGGACTACTACAGCCACGCCGGTGCGCTGTTCCGTCTGATGAATGATGAGCAGAAAGCCCTGCTCACCAATAACATCGCCGGTGCTATGGGTGGCGTTTCCAGCGATGTGGTCCAGCGTCAACTGCAGCACTTCTATAAGGCCGACCCGGCTTATGGAGAAGCAATCGCAAAGGCACTGGGTGTATCGCTTAACTGACTCTAAACGATAAGCAGAACCGCCCTCATTTGGGCGGTTTTTGCGTTATTTCAGCTACTTTTCTCCGGAAATCTTCACTTTTCTGCCGTTTGTCCCGTGACCTTCAAGTCAGCATGGTTCAAACTACAGTCTTTCAAGCAGGGAGATGTAGGGCGATGCAAGGTCACCCCGACGTAATCGATTACCTCAACACGTTGCTGACGGGCGAACTGGCAGCTCGTGACCAATATTTCATCCATTCGCGTATGTACGAAGACTGGGGCTTTACCGAGCTCTACGAGCGTATCAACCACGAAATGGAAGAAGAGGCACAGCACGCTGATGCCCTGATGCGCCGCATTCTGATGCTCGAAGGCACGCCGCGTATGCGTCCTGATGATCTGGACGTGGGTACCACAGTGCCTGACATGCTCGCTGCCGATCTTCGCCTTGAGTACAAGGTCCGTGCTGCACTCTGCAAGGGCATCGAGCTTTGTGAGCAGCACAACGACTATGTCACCCGGGAAATACTGCGGGTGCAGTTGAATGACACCGAAGAAGATCACACCTACTGGCTGGAAAAGCAGTTGGGCCTGATCAAGCTGATCGGCCTGGAGAATTACCTGCAATCGCAGTTCTGATTCCCGGCTATAAAAAAGCCCCTGTCACCGCAAAGTGGCAGGGGCTTTTTATTGGACGATGAAAAGATCAGGCCCGATCGCGTTCCAGCAATGGTTTCAGGTAGTAACCGGTGTGCGACTGCGGCATTTCGGAAACCTGCTCTGGCGTGCCCACTGCGATGATCTGGCCACCCTTCGAACCACCTTCCGGCCCCAGGTCTACCAACCAGTCGGCCGTCTTGATCACATCAAGGTTGTGCTCAATCACCACCACGGTATTGCCGTGGTCCCGCAAGCGGTGAAGTACGTCCAGCAACTGCTGGATATCCGCGAAGTGCAGGCCAGTGGTCGGCTCATCGAGGATGTACAAGGTTTTGCCGGTATCACGCTTGGACAGCTCGCGAGACAGCTTGACCCGCTGCGCTTCACCACCCGACAGCGTGGTCGCTGATTGCCCCAGCTTGATGTACGACAGGCCTACATCCATCAGCGTCTGCAGCTTGCGCGCCAACGCCGGCACCGCGTCGAAGAACTCGCGAGCTTCCTCGATTGTCATCTCCAGGGTTTCATGGATGCTCTTGCCCTTGTACTTGATCTCCAGGGTCTCGCGGTTGTAGCGCTTGCTCTTGCACACATCGCACGGCACGTAGATGTCGGGCAGGAAGTGCATCTCCACCTTGATCAGGCCGTCGCCCTGGCAGGCTTCGCAGCGCCCACCCTTGACGTTGAACGAGAACCGGCCCGGCCCATAACCTCGTGAGCGCGACTCGGGTACGCCAGCGAACAGCTCGCGGATAGGCGTAAACAGCCCGGTGTAGGTGGCTGGGTTGGAACGCGGTGTGCGTCCAATCGGGCTCTGGTCGATGTCGACGACCTTGTCCAGATGCTCCAGGCCTTTGATGCTGTCGTGGGCCGCAGCTTCCAGAGTGGTCGCGCCGTTCAGGGCGGTGGCACTCAGTGGGAACAAGGTGTTGTTGATCAGCGTCGACTTGCCCGAACCGGAAACACCGGTCACGCAGGTCAGCAGGCCCAGCGGAATCTCCAGGTCGACATTGCGCAGGTTGTTCCCGCGCGCGCCCTTGAGGTGCAGAGCCATCTTTTTGTTGCGCGGCGTACGCTTGGCGGGCACTTCGATCTTCACCCGGCCAGACAGGTACTTGCCGGTCAACGAGTCCGGATGTGCCATCACTTCGGCAGGCGTGCCCTCGGCAACGATATGGCCACCATGCACACCCGCGCCCGGGCCGATATCGACCACGTAGTCCGCCAGGCGGATAGCGTCTTCATCATGCTCGACCACGATCACGGTATTGCCGATATCGCGCAGGTGTTTCAGCGTGCCCAGCAGGCGGTCGTTATCCCGTTGGTGCAAGCCAATCGACGGCTCATCGAGGATATACAGCACGCCCACAAGGCCCGCGCCAATCTGGCTGGCCAGGCGGATTCGCTGTGCTTCACCGCCCGACAAGGTATCGGCGCTACGGTCCAGCGACAGGTAATCCAGGCCAACGTTGACCAGGAACTGCAGACGCTCGCGAATTTCCTTGAGGATCTTGTCGGCAATTTCCCCGCGTCGCCCGGTGAGCTTGAGTACGCCAAAGTATTCACACGCATCGCCGATTGGCAGGTTGGTTACTGCTGGCAGGGTCTTTTCGCCTACCCACACGTGACGTGCCTCACGACGCAGGCGGGTGCCACGGCAATCCGGGCAAGGCTGAGTACTGAGGAATTTTGCCAGTTCTTCACGCACGCTTGCCGATTCGGTCTCGCGGTAGCGACGCTCCAGGTTCGGCACGATGCCTTCGAACGGGTGCGAGCGCTTGACGATGTCGCCACGGTCGTTCAGGTACTTGAAGTCGACATTCTGCGAACCGCTGCCATGCAGAATGACCTTCTGCTGGTCTGCCGGCAGCTGGTTGAACGGCACTTCCAGGCTGAACTTGTAGTGCGAGGCCAATGACCCGAGCATCTGGAAATAGTAGACGTTACGCCTGTCCCATCCGCGTATCGCCCCCTCGGCCAGGGTCAGGTCACCATTGACCAGGCGCTTGATATCGAAAAACTGCTTCACACCCAGGCCGTCGCAAGTCGGGCAGGCGCCGGCCGGGTTGTTGAAGGAAAACAGCTTGGGTTCCAGCTCACTGATGGCATGGCCACAGATCGGGCAGGCGAAGCGCGCGGAGAAGATGATCTCTTCGCCCGGCTCGTCGTCCATCGGCGCTACGAGGGCAATGCCATCGGCCAGCTTCAGCGCGGTTTCGAACGATTCCGCCAAACGCTGCTGCAAGTCGGCGCGCACCTTGAATCGGTCGACCACCACATCAATGGAGTGCTTTTTCTGCTTGTCCAGCTTCGGCGCTTCGTCCAGCTCATAGAGCTTGCCGTTGATGCGCGCCCGCACGAAGCCCTGGGCACGCAGTTCTTCGAAGACCGACAGGTGTTCACCCTTGCGCTCGCGAATGACGGGCGCCAGCAGCATCAGCTTGGCGCCCTCTGGCTGGGCCAGTACCAGGTCGACCATCTGGCTGACGGTCTGGGCTTCCAGGGGAATATCGTGGTCCGGGCAGCGCGGAATGCCCACGCGCGCATACAGCAGGCGCAGATAGTCGTAGATTTCGGTAATGGTACCCACGGTGGAGCGCGGGTTGTGGGACGTGGATTTCTGCTCGATGGAAATAGCCGGCGACAGGCCTTCAATGGTGTCGACATCGGGCTTTTCCATCATCGACAGGAACTGCCGGGCGTAGGCCGACAGGGATTCCACATAGCGACGCTGACCTTCGGCATACAGCGTGTCGAACGCCAGGGACGATTTGCCGGAGCCGGACAAGCCGGTGATGACGATCAGTTTGTCCCGGGGCAGGGTCAGGTCGATGTTCTTCAGGTTGTGGGTTCTAGCCCCACGAATCAGGATCTTGTCCAAGATGGCCTCGCACGGCGGGCGTAAATGATGCCGGAGTATACGGCTAAAGACTGGATGAATATACACTGTCAAAACGCCGCTTGCAGCCTTACATGAAAGCTGCGCGGCAAAGCGCCGCATATACCCTCTCAATCGATGGGACTGGTAGAATCGCCGCCGGTTCACACGAGGTTTTTCCATGCACGATCCCCACAGCGAACGCATGAGTAGCGGCGAGACCCGAGCGGCAAGCGGTCTGGCCCTGGTGTTCGCCTTCCGTATGCTGGGCATGTTTATGGTGTTGCCGGTGCTGGCCACCTATGGGATGGATCTCGCAGGGGCGACCCCCGCCTTGATCGGCCTGGCGATTGGCGCCTATGGCCTGACCCAGGCAATTTTCCAGATTCCGTTCGGGATTATTTCCGACCGCATTGGCCGTCGCCCGGTGATCTATCTCGGGCTGATCGTATTCGCCCTTGGCAGTGTGCTAGCGGCCCAGTCCGATTCGATCTGGGGCGTGATCGCCGGACGCATCCTGCAGGGCGCCGGTGCGATTTCCGCCGCCGTGATGGCGCTGCTGTCGGACCTGACCCGCGAACAACACCGCACCAAGGCCATGGCGATGATCGGCATGACCATCGGCCTGTCGTTTGCCGTGGCCATGGTGGTCGGCCCCTTGCTCACGCGCGCGTTCGGCTTGCATGGGCTGTTCCTGGCCACGGGCGGCATGGCGTTGTTCGGCATCCTGATCGTGGCTTTTATGGTGCCGCGCTCCACCGGCACCCTGCAGCATCGTGAATCGGGCGTCGCACGCAAGGCGTTGCTGCCGACGCTCAAGCACCCGGACCTGCTGCGCCTGGATTTAGGTATCTTCGTATTACACGCCATGCTGATGTGCAGCTTCGTCGCCTTGCCCCTGGCCCTGGTGGAAAAAGCCGGTCTGCCCAAGGAACAGCACTGGTGGGTCTACCTCACTGCGCTGTTGATTTCGTTCTTCGCCATGATCCCGTTCATCATCTATGGCGAGAAGAAACGCAAAATGAAACGAGTTTTACTCGGCGCCGTCGCGACATTGATGCTCACTGAACTATTCTTCTGGCAGTTCGGCGACAGCCTGCGAGCATTGGTGATCGGTACGGTGGTGTTTTTCACCGCCTTCAACCTGCTCGAAGCGTCGTTGCCGTCACTGATCAGTAAAGTTTCACCGGCAGGCGGCAAGGGCACGGCCATGGGGGTATATTCCACCAGCCAGTTCCTGGGTTCCGCGTTGGGCGGCATCATGGGCGGCTGGATGTTCCAGCATGGCGGTTTGTCGGTTGTGTTCCTCGGATGCGCCGGGCTGGCTGCACTTTGGCTGGTCTTTGCTGTTACCATGCGCGAACCTCCCTACGTCACCAGTCTGCGTTTGCCGCTATCGCCCGAGGCGATCCGCGAAGCCGGCCTGGTAGAGCGCCTGAAGGCTGTCGTAGGGGTAACGGATGCAGTCGTGGTCGCTGAAGAGGCGGCCATTTACATCAAATTGGACACCGAATTATTGGATCGCGCGACGCTCGAGCAACTGGTCAACCCAGTGCCGACAGCGCGCCCAGCCTAGGAGAACGTTATGGCCCGTGGGGTTAACAAAGTCATATTGGTCGGTACTTGCGGCCAGGATCCCGAAGTTCGCTACTTGCCTAACGGTAACGCCGTGACCAACCTGAGCCTGGCGACCAGCGAACAGTGGACCGACAAGCAGACCGGCCAGAAGGTCGAGAAGACCGAATGGCACCGCGTGTCGATGTTCGGCAAGGTCGCAGAGATCGCCGGTGAATACCTGCGCAAAGGTTCGCAGGTCTACATCGAAGGCAAACTGCAAACCCGTGAGTGGGAAAAAGACGGCATCAAGCGTTACACCACCGAAATCGTGGTCGACATGCAAGGCACCATGCAACTGCTGGGCGGCCGTCCACAGGGCGACCAACAGGGCCAGGGCGGCATGTCCAACTCGGCACCGCGCCCACAGCAGTCGCGTCCGCAGCCAAGCCAGCAGCCACAGCGTGAGTCGCGCCCAGCACCACAGCAGGCTGCTCCGCAACCGGCTCCGGATTTCGACAGCTTTGATGACGATATCCCGTTCTAAGGTCCAAGACCGACCCTGAACAAACAAAACCCCCGATAGCGAAAGCATCGGGGTTTTTTTAGGGGCGATGAACAGGCGTCGGTGCACGCGCTGCCTTTTTGCAGGCAGCACACCAACCCCAGCATTTGTTCTCATGGCTCACAAGATTTAGGCTGTCGCCACCTCTAAGAAAGAAGGAAGGCTGTGATGACCTGGTCCGCCAAGCAGTACACGATGTTCGAACAGCAGCGCACTCGCCCTGTCCGTGACCTGATTGCGGCAATTCCCAACACCGACGTGGGCACCGCAGTCGACCTGGGGTGCGGGCCGGGAAACTCCACCGAAGTGCTGGCCGAGCGTTTCCCCCAAGCGCACGTCACTGGCATGGACAGCTCCGATGACATGTTGGTAGACGCCCGCAAGCGCCTGCCCAGGTTGAACTTCGAGCTGGCAGATATCGGCGCCTGGCATCCTGCGCAACGCTTGGATGTGATTCTGGCCAATGCCTCGCTGCAATGGCTGCCCGACCACGCCACGCTCTACCCGCACTTGGTCCACCAACTGAACCCAGGCGGTACGCTGGCGGTGCAAACCCCGGACAACCTTGACGAGCCCGCCCATCGCCTGGCCCGTGAAGTTGCGGCCGATGGCCCGTGGTCGGCGAAGATAGGGGCGGTCAAACACAATGAGCGGCACACCGCCAGTTACTACTACGAACTGTTGAGCAAGTATTGCAGTACCGTGGATGTATGGCGCACCACCTATCACCACCCGTTGGCGGACCACACGGCGGTGGTGGAGTGGTTCAAGGCTTCGGCATTGCGGCCTTTTCTTGCGCCGTTGACCGACGATGAAAAAGCCGCCTTCCTGCAGCAATACCAGGCGCGAATTACCCAGGCTTATCCCGCACTGGCCGATGGCACGGTGTTGTTGCCCTTTCCGCGCCTGTTCATCATCGCCACACGCTAAAGCGATCGGCCTGATTGGCGGTCACGCGGCCGCTGCTTGGGCCTTCAAATATTCCTCTGCCGACACCACACCCGCATAGCCAAAGGCCAGGGAGGCCATGTACGCCCCGTGCACCTGCGCCGCCGGAATCACCTGCCCGTTGAATTCCTGGTCGCGGGTCGCGCAGGCATCATGGATCACCGTAACCTTGTAGCCCAGGTCCGCCGCCGCCCGTACCACGGCGTCAATGCACATATGGCTCATGCTGCCTACCACCACCACGTCGGTGATGCTGCGCTGTTCCAGCAGTTCGCGCAGGTTGGTTTGGCGAAACGCATTCACGAAGTGTTTGAGCACCACCGGTTCCTCGCCCTCGTTGAGCACCTTGGCATGCAAGTGCGCGCCTTCGGAGCCCGGTGTGAAGAACGGTGCGTCGTCGCCAGCGAACTCATGCCGTACATGAATCACCGCATCGCCTGCTTGTCGAAACGCCTGTAGCACCTGCGCTGCCTTGTCCGCTGCGGCTTCCACGCCGTCGAGCGGCCACTTGCCCTGGGGGAAGTAGTCGTTCTGGATATCGATTAGGATGAGCGCCTGCTTGGCCATGTGTGTTGCCTCGTGATGGGTTGATGGGCCTAGTATCTTAGCTGGCGATCACGCCGAGAATTGGCCGCACCGACAATAACAGGGGGAAAACTGACAATGGCCGCGCAACGCAGCACTGTCGAGCTGGGTGTGTTGATCTACCAAGGTGCGCAACTCGCCGCAGTCCACGGGCTGACTGACCTGTTCGGGGTCGCTAACCGCATCGCCGCCGAGCATGACTCTGCGCAACTGCCGCTGCTGCGGGTCAGCCACTGGCAGGTAGATGCCCACGGCACGCCCGCGCGCACGTTCGACAGCCACCCAGGCCCCGACCAACCGATGATGGCCGTGTTGGTGCCGCCCTCGATTGCAGAGTTCACCGAAGACCAGGCGCCGCCTGCGCTGCTGGAATGGCTGCGCCTGCAACATGCGGGCGGCACCGTGCTGGGCGGCGTGTGCATCGGCTCGATCATGCTGGCGCGCAGCGGCCTGTTGGATGGCCGCAGCGCCACCACCCACTGGTCCTCCGCGAAGTCTTTTGCGGCCAGTTACCCGGCGGTGCGCCTGGAAGCGGATAAACCCATTGTCGATGACGGCGACCTGATCACTTCCGCGGGGCTGATGGCCTGGTCCGAACTGGGCCTGCGCCTGGTCGACCGGCTGATGGGCCCGAGCGTGGCGGCCGATACGGCGCGTTTTCTGGTGATCGAACACAGCGCCAGCGCCAGCCAATGTGGGAGTAACTTTGCGCCGCTTCTCAGGCACGGTGATGGTGCGGTCCTCAAGGTCCAGCATTGGCTGCAAGCCAGTGGCGCGGTGGACGTGTCCGTGGCAGCGATGGCGCAGGAGGCGAACCTGGAAGAGCGCACCTTTCTGCGGCGCTTTCGCAACGCCACCGGATTGAAACCCACCGAGTACTGCCAACACCTGCGGGTCGGCAAGGCGCGGCAGATGCTGGAGTTCACCAACGGCACCATCGATCACATTGCCTGGACCGTGGGCTATCAAGACCCCGGTGCCTTTCGTACCATTTTCAAGAAAATCACCGGCCTGTCCCCCAGCGATTACCGCAACCGCTTTGGGGTTTGAATCGTGCAGAACGCCGCAGGGTTCGCCCCGGGTCGTGCAGAATAAAACAGGCTAACGGCCATCACTTTTTGCGCAACTGATTGATTTAACAACTATCCGCTCAATCACAGCGTTGGCCTGATCCATGCAACCTCATTGCTACACAAAGGTTGATGGAAAAGGGGACCGCATGACCCCCATAAGTCGCAAGAAGTTGGTGGTCGCCCACTCCATGCGAGAGGGGGCGCCCCTGCATGAAATCGAAACCAACCGCGCCCTCGCACGCTGGCTGGCGCAGATCTTGGGGCTCAAGTTCGGTGGCAGTTACGACCCGGCCCTGCATGCGGGTCGGGAATTGTATCTGCTGCCCACGCAAACCCTGGTCGGGCCAGCCCAAGCGCGCCAGCTCAATATCAAGGGGCCTGGCGATCTGTGGGGCGGCTATGTCGATCACGCTTTTATCTGCACCAAGGCCATCACGCATGGCCTGCTGAGTCCCGAGGCCAAGGCGCCCGAAGGCTGGTCGCCGACATTCTGCGAGCGCGTGCGTGACGTAGTGTTGGACGGCGTGAGTGTGTTCGCCCTTGAGGACGCGCGGCCTGCCGCGACCCGCTTGCTCTACAGTGGCCCGATTCGTCTGAAACCCGTGAACGCCTGTGCAGGGCGCGGGCAGGAAGTTATCCACAGCCTGGATGAGTTCGACGCGATAGTGGCGCGCCCGGAAGCGGCCCGAATGTTCAATGAAGGCGTGGTGCTGGAACAAGACCTGCACGCGGTGGTCACCCACAGCGTGGGCCAGAGTTTTATTGGCGATCACCTCATTAGCTACTGCGGCGAGCAGCACCTGACCCAAGACGGGCAGGGGGAAGAGGTCTACGGCGGTTCCGATCTGCTGGTCGTCCCCGGTGATTATGCTGCCCTGCTCAAACTGGATCTGCGTGAAGACGTGCGTGAGGCCATTGAACAGGCGCTGGTTTTCGACCGTGCTGCGGACGAAGCCTACCCAAGCTTCTTCGCCTCGCGCCGCAACTACGACATCGCCCAAGGCCTGGACAGCACAGGCCAGCGCCGCAGTGGTGTGCTCGAACAATCCTGGCGCATGGGCGGGGCCAGCAGCGCGGAAGTCGCGGCGTTGCAGAGTTTTATCAACCATCCGGGCCTTAAAGCCATCCGTGTGTCCTCGATAGAAACCTATGTAGACCAGGCGCTGCCAGCGGATGCCATCGAGGTATACCGAGGCCCGGCCGAAAACAGCGACTTTCTACTCAAGTATGTGACGGTCAAGACTTATGACGGCTAGAAGCGAGAGCATCACCATCGATATAGACGACGAACAGATGAGCGGGACATTCCTCAGTCCCAAGTCCAAAGTGCCCGGCGTGTTGTTCGTGCACGGCTGGGGTGGCAGCCAGGAGCGCGACCTGGAGCGGGCCAAAGGTATCGCAGGCCTTGGATGTGTATGCCTGACCTTCGACCTGCGTGGCCATGCTGGCACCGGCATCCCCTTGTCCCGCGTCACCCGCGAAGACAATCTGCGCGACCTGTTGGCCGCTTACGATCGCCTGCTGTCCCACCCGGCTATCGACACCTCGGCTGTGGCAGTGGTGGGCACCAGTTATGGCGGCTACCTGGCAGCGATCCTCACCTCATTGCGCCCGGTACGTTGGCTGGCGCTGCGAGTGCCGGCGCTGTACCGCGATCAGGAATGGCTCAAGCCCAAGCGCGACTTGGATAAAGCCGACCTGATGGATTACCGCGGCACCCTCGTGCACGCCGAAACCAACCGTGCCCTGCATGCCTGCGCGCAATTTACCGGCGATGTGCTGATTGTCGAATCGGAAACCGACGACCATGTGCCTCACGCCACCATCATGAGTTACCGCGCGGCGTGCCAGCAAACCCACTCCCTGACCCACCGCATCATCGACGGCGCCGACCATTCCTTGAGCGACCCGGTGTCGCAACAGGCCTACACCTCGATCCTGGTGGACTGGATTACCGAGATGGTGGTGGGGGAGCGGTTGAGCATCATTCAGGCTCGATAGTCGTTGCCCTTGTGATCGCTTTCGCGGGCAAGCCCGGCTCCCACCTGGGAATGCATTCCCCTGTGGGAGCCGGGCTTGCCCGCGATAGCGATTCCACCGTCACCACCGTCTCATCAGGCAGTTTTCTTAACCCGCAACGCCTTGGCCTTGGCCTCCACCCCCAAATACATCACCAGTGCAATCAACAACGGGCAGATAAAATAAATCGCCCGGTACGCGATCAGCCCGGCCAGCAAACTCCCCCGCGACGCCTCATGCTGCAACAGCGCAATGAACACCGCCTCCAAAACCCCCAAGCCGGCGGGAATATGGGTGACCACCCCGGCAATTGCGCTGATCAACAGCACCCCCAGCACCAGTGGGTAATCCAGTTTGGCGGGCAACAAGGCAAATATCACCGCCGCCATCAACGACCAGTTCAACGCACCCAGGGCCAGTTGCAAACAGGCCATGCGCAGCGACGGCAAGTTGATCTCGATACCGCGGATCGACCACGCGCGCTTTTTCGAAAACCGGCACGCCGCCAGGTAGCCCAGGCTCGCGAGCACCAATAACCCCCCGACCCCTTGCAAGGCGCCGCTGCTGAGCTTCCAGCCCGGCGGCAGGGTCACCAACCCGCTGCTGAACACCACCCCGGCCAACGCCATATAGCCGAACCAATTGGTGGCTAGGCTCAGGCCGAGGATCTTGGCGATATTGCTGGTGCTCACGCCCAGGCGTGAATACAGCCGATACCGCATGGCGATGCCGCCGACCCAGGCACTGAGGTTGAGGTTGAACGCGTAGCTGATGAAACCCACCGGCAATATCTGCTTCCAACGCAACGGCTGGCGAATGTAGGTGCGGCCGATCAAGTCGAAGCAGGCATAGACGATAAAACTGCACAGCGTCAGCGCGCCGGCGATGAACAATGTGCGCAGCTTGAACTCGCTCAGGGTCTGGAACACTTCGCTCCAGTCGATGCGCCGGGCCAGCAGGGTAAACAACACGATCAGCAGCACGAAGAACGCGATCGTCAGCGGTTTCTTCCAGCGCTTGAACCCAGAGGCTTGCGCTTGGGGGCGGGCTTCAGACGTCATGGGGCGTGGCCTCAAAAGGTTTCAAACGCGGTTTGTGGGCCGGTAACCAACTGGCCAGTACCGGGAAATGGCGCATCACATGAAACACCAGGAAACCCACGGTCAAGCGCCAGAGCCACAGACGTGGCTTGCGCTTTTCCGGAATGGTCTGGCAATGATTTCGGGCCAGGGCTTCCAGGCGTTCGTAGAGCTGCTGATTGAAAGCCCGGTCGCGAATCAGCACATTGGCTTCCAGGTTTAATGCCAGGCTCAGTGGGTCCAGGTTGCTGGAGCCGACGGTGCTCCATTCGTCATCCACCAGCGCCACCTTGCCGTGCAGCGGGCGTTGGCAGTATTCGTGAATCACCACGCCATCCTTGAGCAAGTAGTCATAGAGCATGCGCGCGGCCAGTTTCGCCAACAGCACGTCGGGCTGGCCCTGCATGATCAACTGCACCTGCACGCCACGGCGCGCCGCGTTGCGGATCTCGCGAAGCAGGCGATAGCCGGGGAAGAAATACGCGTTGGCGATCACCACGCGCCGCCGAGCCTGGCTCAAGGCGTGGATATACGCGTCTTCGATATCGTCACGATGCTGAATGTTATCGCGATAAATCAGGCGCACCAGGCCGTCGCCTGGCTCGCTCGTCCAGGGCGAAGGCCGTTGCTGGCGCCGTCGCCAACCGCGACGGCTGCGCACCTGGCGGCCACTTTGGGCGAGGGCGAAATGGTGCAGGTCGGCCACGGCCGGGCCGATCACCTGTACTGAGTAATCCTGCTTGGCTTCGGGGCCGAAATCCGCCAAGTGGTCAGCAGAAAAATTGATCCCGCCGATAAACGCCACGCGGGCATCCACTACGACAATCTTGCGGTGCAGGCGGCGAAACCAGTTAGTGCGTATGCCGAAGGTCTTGGGCGCCGGGTCGAACATCTGCACCATCACCCCGGCTTCGGCCAACTCCCGCAGGAAGCCCGGGCTCAGCTCGCCGCAACCAAAACCGTCGAGGCTGACCACCACCTTTACCCCACGCTTGGCCGCCTCGATGAGGATGCTGTGCAGCTCAAAGCCGACCTTGTCTTCAAAGAGGATGAAGGTCTCCAGCAGGATCTCGCGCTCTGCCGCCCGCAAAGCCTCGAACACAGCGGGAAAGTACGCCTCGCCGTTCTCCAGCAACGCCACCTGGTTGCCGCTCTGCCAGCCGTAATCCAGATCCCGCGCTTTGCTGTCATCTGGCGGTTGGTCTGTGGCGATATGGTCTACCGCAACGTTCATAGCTCAACCTCCACCGACAGCGGTACATGGTCTGAGAGATGGGACCAAGGGCGAGTGGTGAGTACGCGCGGGTTGTGCACCGTCAAATTGCGCACATAAATGCGGTCCAGCGGCAGTAGTGGCAGGCGTGCCGGGAAGGTGCGCGCCGGTTTGCCAAGGGTGTGCATGAACACTTCCTGCAAACCGCTTTCGCTCAGGTCGGCTTTTTGCCGCCAGTCGTTGAAATCGCCAGCGACCACCAACGGCGCATCGGCCGGAATCTCGCTGATACGTTGTTCCAGCAACCGCAATTGTTGTTGGCGATGCACCTCGCGCAAGCCCAGGTGGATGCAGATCGCGTGCACCTGCTGGCCGCTGCCCGGCAGGCGCAACACGCAATGCAGCAGGCCGCGGTTTTCATGGCCGCTTTGCGAAATGTCGAGGTTGTCGTAGCGGATGATCTGGAATTTCGACAGCAGTGCATTGCCATGGTCGCCATGGGGGTACACCGCATTGCGCCCATAGGCAAACTGCGGCCAGATGCTGTCGGCCAGGAACTCATACTGCGGCATTTTTGGCCAGTCGCTGTAGCGCTGGGGATGGCGTTCGTGAGTGCCATGGATCTCCTGCAAGAACACCATGTCGGCGCCCACGCTGCGCACCGCTTCACGCAGTTCGGGCAAGATGAAGCGGCGATTCAGTGCGGTGAAACCCTTGTGGATATTGACCGTCAGCACCGTGAAACGGGTGATGGCGGTGGTCGGCGGGGTGGGGATCAGCTCTGGATGCGTCATGGCAATACTCCTGGTTCCGGCAGTCGGCCAGGCTCGGTGAGCAGGTGTTCGTCCAGTCCGAAGCGTTGCAGCAATTGGCGTGCATCGAAGGGGGCGCGAACTTTGATGTCGTTGTCGAAAAAACAGAACACATCGCGCTGTTTACGCCTGCGGGGTGTGTGGTGCGGGTCGACCAGGTGTGCATCGGCAGGCTGCTTGCCCTGGGCCCAGCGTTCGATGCGGTCACCCCAGCGTTGGAGCGCTTCGGCGCTATAACCACTGGCGTATAACTGCTTGTCGCCGTGCAAGCGCAGGTACATGAAGTTGGCGGTCACGTCTTCCATGTACGGCCACTTGCCGGCGGTGTCCGCGACCACCAGCGCCACACCGTGCTTATCCAGCAGTTGGATGAACTCCGGCACGGCAAAACTCTTGTTGCGAATCTCCACGGCATGGCGCAAAGGTTTCTTGGCATAGGCCTTCATGCTCGCCTTACCGTTCAGGCGTGGCTCATGCTGGCGGGCGAGGGCCGCCGCCTGTTGGGTATCGGTGGGTAATTGGGCCAGGAAGGTTTCGAACAGCGTGGCGTCAAATTTGAAGCTGGGCGGAAACTGCCAGAGGATGGGGCCGAGTTTTTCTTTGAGTTCGAGCACCCCGGAAGCGAAGAAATTCGCCATCGGCTTGTGCACGTCCCGCAGGCGCAGGATATGCGTGATGAAACGGGGCGCCTTGACACTGAACAGGAAACCTTCGGGCGTATCGGCATACCACTCGGCATAGCGCTTGGGGGTTTGCAGCGCGTAGAACGAACCGTTGATTTCGATGCTGTTGACGGCGCGTGACGCAAACTGCAACTCGCGTTTCTGGGTCAGCCCTTCGGGGTAAAAGTCCCCGCGCCAGGGCGTGTAGCGCCAGCCGGAAATGCCGATGTGAATCGCCGCCATGTGTGCTCCCGTGGATGGTGGGTGAGGTGACCTCCGTTATGGGATGACTGCGCTGTTTGGCTGAAAGTTTCCACATTCCTACAGGCGGTACAGGGGGTGAAATGTGGGAGGGGCATTGCAAACGCAGGGAACGATAAGGGCCCAAGCTCGTCAGTTCCTTACAGACCCTGCTGAAGGAGCTTGCTGTTTTGCTGAATCCAAAGACTGCATTACTGCTCGTCGCGCTGCTGCTCTGCGGCAATGGCGCCCTGCAAGCCGCGGCAACGGCGCCCGCTGCCGAAACGCCGGCCAAGCCGGAACTGCTGGTAGAAGGCGGGCTGCTCGGGGCCATCAGTTCAAGCATCGACGACGTGCAGAACAAGCTCGACCTCGACCAGAACCTCATCGACGCCTGGCGCCTGCGTGCTGATCGCGCCGCGGACGAAGTAGGGCGCCTGGTAGACCAGACAGCCGCACGCTCGCCGTGGAGCGTGGCGGGCGATTTCCTGCTGTTGTCTGGGGTGTGGGTCGGTGCCTTTGCGGTCTTGACGATACTTGGGCGCCTGGTTGTGCAACGCTCGAGCCGCCGCCCATTCCTCGCGCGGCGCCAACGGCTGCAAGGCTTGCTGGGCTATGTAGTTCCCTACACGATTCCAGCGCTGATCTGCCTGCCGCTGACCCTTTATGTCAGTCACTTTTTACCCACGTCTGTCGGCCGAGCCCTGGCACTGTGTTTTGCCTACGCCACCAGTAGTGGCATCTTTTCCACCTCGCTGTTGCTGTGCGTCATTGTCATGTTCAACGTCGGCCACAAGCGGCCTGCCGTGCGGATCATTCGTGACTATTGCCCCAAGCCGCTGTTCCTGATCGGCTTTCTCGCGGCCCTCAGCGATGCGCTGACCAGCCCGCAAATCGCTCGTCAGTTGGGCGGCAATATCACCAGCAGCATCGCCGTGTTTACCGGCCTGTTTGCCGCGGTCATCTTTGGCGTGCTGGTGGTACGCCTGCGGCGGCCGGTGGCCCATTTGATCCGCAATCGGCCGTTGGCCCAGCGTCTCAAACATCCAGCATTGCAACAGTCGCTGCGGGTGTTTTCCGGGCTCTGGTACTGGCCGATTCTGTTGATGGTGCTGGTGTCGGCGGTCAACCTGATCGGTGCCGGTGACGACAACCAAGAGGCCCTGCGCTGCGCGCTGCTCACCACCTTGTTACTGATCGGCACGGTGTTTCTCAGCACCGTGCTGCAACACCTGTTCAAGTCCCGCAGCCAGGTATCGATCCAACGCAGCAGTGCCTACAAGGAACGCTTCCTGAGTTTGCTGCACGCGATTTTGCGTATCGCCATGGCCATCGCGTTTATCGAGATACTCGGGCGTATCTGGGGCGTTTCGCTGTTCGAATTCGCCCAGCGCAACTCGGTGGGCCGGGCCATCAGTGATTCCCTCAGCAGTATCGGCCTGATCCTGTTGGTGACATGGCTGTTCTGGGTGGTGCTCGACACCGCGATTCAGGAAGCCCTCAAACCACCGGTGAATAAACGCTCCAGTCGCCAGCCCAGCACCCGGGTCAAAACCATCCTGCCGCTGCTGCGCAATGCAGTGAAGATCATCCTGGTGGTGATCTGCGCGATTACCACCATGGCCAACCTGGGCATCAATGTCGCGCCTTTGCTGGCGGGCGCCGGCGTGGTGGGACTGGCGATCGGTTTCGGTTCCCAGCAACTGGTGCAGGACGTGATTACTGGCCTGTTCATCATTATCGAAGACACCCTGTCCATCGGCGATTGGGTGGTGCTCGACTCTGGTCACGCCGGCACCGTGGAGGGCCTGACCATCCGCACCCTGCGCCTGCGTGACGGCAAGGGGTTTGTGCATTCGGTGCCGTTCGGGCAGATCAAGGCGGTCACCAACCAGTCGCGTCAATTCGCCTACGCGTTCTTCTCGGTGCAGTTCACCTACGACACCGACGTAGACAAGGCCGTGGAGCTGATCCGCGAGGCCGGCCAGTCGATCCGCGACGATGTGTTCCTCAAGTACAACCTGCAAGGGCCGTTGGAGGTGTTCGGGGTGGACAAGATGGACCTCAATGGCGTGGTGCTCACCGCGCAGTTCCGCACGGTTTCGGGTGGCCAATACGCAGTCAGCCGGGCGTTTAATCAACGGTTGAAAAAGCTTGTGGATAACTGTGATGAGGTGCATTTTGCGCAAACTTATCCACAGCAGCTGTTGTTGCCTAAGCGTGTGGCGCAGGAGCATGAGCAGGACGCGGTGGTGTTGACGGAGCAGCCCAGGTCTCAATCATGAGGCCCTCAAGGTCAGCGCCTGATCAACTTCTGCTGCACCGCCTGCTGATCCACCTCCAACAAAACCTGCTGCTTGCCCCCTACCATCACCGCCGCCGGCACCCCATCACGGTACACAACCCGGTTACCGCTTACCGCTGGCACCTTGGCTCCCGGCAACAGCGTGCCGACAAGATTCAACGGATCCGCCCCACACACCGCGATTAAACTGCCATCATGGGGTCGTCGCCGCACCTCGCGCAGCAACGGTATCGCCTCCGGCAATGCAAACTGCTCTCCCGCCAACCCACTGACAAACCGCCCGCCACGGATCTCGCCTCGCGCCTCCAACCGATGGAAAGTGCGCAGCAACTCGCGCCAATTCGGTAACCAATCCGCCTCGCGCTCCAGCAGCCGCCAGAACACCACGCCATAGCGGCGCAGCAGGGTCATCGCCACATGCTCCAGGGTCTCGGCCGTATGCGCGCCGGCGGCGGTCGCCGAGCGGCGAACCAAGGCCCAACGCCCGGCGTCGTCCATACCGCCGACAAACGCCCCGCGCCCACGTCGACTGCTGCGCGCCTGGCGTTTGCTGGCGGGGGTGGTCAAGGCGCGCAGGCCGGCGAAGCTGTCAGCATTCACCAAGCCGGCGCCTACCAATTCCTGCAAGGCTGTCTCCAGCTCGCTGCGCAGCAAATGGGCCTCGTGTACCAGTTCATCGAAAAACAGCGCGCCATGTTCGCGCAGGGCCAGGTGGACCTTCTGCGTCTTGGGCGACAAGGTGGTGCTGTCGGCAGGCTCGGTCAGCCCGCTCCACAACGCTACCTGGCTACGGGGGAGCAAAACCACCGGGGTGCTGCGCAACGCCATGGCGCCGGCCTTGTTGCTCAGGCGCGTCCAGACCAGCTTGCCGCTGCGGCACAGGTCATCGAGCCAGGTCGATGAGTAATCCTTGATGCGGGCGCTGAGCAGGTCTGTGTCCCAGGCTGACGTGGCGGCGGCATAGCCTTCGAACTGGCCGACGATTTGCGGCAACACGGCGCTGCCCTGGCCGCGTGTGCTGTCGGACAGGTGCTGCCAATCGAACAGAAAGCGCATGAAATCCTGCAATGCCACCGGCTCGATTTCCCGGCGCAGGCGCTTGACCGTGTAGCGATGAATGCGCGCCAGCAAATGACGTTCGCACCATTGTTCTTCACCCACGCCGGGGCTGAAGTGACCGCGCAGCACGTAGCCTTCTTGTTCCAGGCGTGCCAGGGCCTGGGTAAGCGCCACCACCGGTAATGCCAGTGGCGCTGCGATCTCGACCAGGGTCAGTGGGCCGAAACCACTGAGGCGCGCACGCAGCACTTCCACCAGCGCGTCATCAAAGGACCAGGGCTCATCGAACCCCGGCAGCAACGGCAGATCGTTGGGATACAGCGTCTGCAAACAATTCAAGCGCTCTACGGCGACCCACATTCCGTTGGGCAACTGATAGGCCCGCCCGGCCTTGCGCAGTGCCTGCAACCATTGGGCCCATTGCGGCGTAACTTCGCCCGCTGCGATGCACGCCAGGCTCATCAACGCTTCATGCATTTCATCCAGGCCATTGGGCGCCGGCCAGGCTTCTTCGCGTACACCGGCGATGGCGTCGGCATCCAGGGCGCCCAAGTCGTCAGTGCTCTGCGGGTCGCTCCAGCGGCGGTTGAGCACGGCCTGGGTGCGGCGCTCTTCCAGGGGGGCGTCGTCGAGGAAGGTATAGGGTTTAGCGCTGAGGATTTCTGCGGCCATGGGCGAGGGCGCGGGCAGGTCGCGGCTGATCAACCGCACGTCGCCGCGTTCCATTCGCCGCAGCAGCGCCAGCCAGGCGTCGCTGTCCATGGCCTCGTGCAGGCAGTCGTCGAGGGTTTGCTCCACCAGCGGGTGGTGGGGGATTTCGCGTTCGCCGGCGAGGTTTTCCAGGCAGGCGAGTTGGTCGGGAAATACGCTGGCGATCAGGTCTTCGCTCTTCATACGCTGGATCTGCGGCGCCACCTTGCGCCCGCCGGTATAACGCGGCAGCGCCAGGGCCACGCCGGCATTCCAGCGCCAGCGCACACCGAACAGTGGCGCATCCAGCACGGCCTGGATCAAAATGTGCTCGGCACTGTTGCTGTTGAGGTAACGCCACACCTCATCCAGCGCGAAGCTGTGGCTGGTGGACAACGACAGCACGATGGCATTTTCACTGGCCGCCGCTTGCAGCTCGAAATTGAAGGTACGGCAAAAGCGCTTGCGCAAAGCCAGGCCCCAGGCGCGGTTGATGCGGCTGCCAAACGGCGTGTGGATGATCAGTTGGGTGCCGCCGGACGCATCGAAAAACCGTTCCATGATCAATGTGTCCTGGGACGGCAAGGCGCTCAGGGCCTGGCGCGACCGGGCGAGGTAATCCAACAATTGGTCGGCGCTGGCGACATTGAGACCCAGGGTGCCGGTAAGCCAGTGGAGGGCCGGTTGCAGGTCGCCGGGCGTGGCGCCGAGCAAGCTGTCCAATTGCCCTTGCAAGCGGGCCACGGCCACCGATAACTCGTTGCTGCGCCCGGGGGCTTCACCCAACCAGAACGGAATGGTCGGGGGTTGGCCCTGGGCGTCTTCGACCCGCACCTTGCCGGCTTCGACCCGTAGGATGCGATAGGAGGTATTGCCGAGCTGGAAGATATCCCCGGCGATGCTCTCCACCGCAAAGTCTTCGTTGACGCTGCCGATATTCAGGCTTTGCGGCTCCAGCAACACGCTGTAGTCGGCATTGTCGGGGATCGTGCCGCCGCTGGTTACCGCCGTGAGCCTGGCGCCACGGCGGCCGCGCAGGGTGTGGGCCACGGCGTCGCGGTGCAGGTAGGCGCTGCGCATGCCCTGGCGGCCGTTGTAGCCCTCGCTGAGCATCTGCAAAAGGGCCTGGTAGTGGCGTTCATCCAGTTCGGCATAAGGCGCGGCGCGGTGGATAAGCGCCAGCAGCGCCTGTTCCGGCCATTCCTGGGCGCTGACCTCGGCGATGATCTGCTGGGCGAGTACATCGAGCGGTGCCACCGGAATATGCAAGGTATCCAGCTCGCCACGGCGCACGCAGTCGAGCAGCGCGGCGCACTCGATCAGGTCGTCGCGGGTGGTGGCAAACAGGCGCCCCTTGGGCGTGCCGCCGACCTGGTGCCCGGAACGGCCGACCCGTTGCAGGAAGCCGTTGATGGAACCGGGTGAGCCAATCTGGCACACCAGGTCCACTTCGCCGATATCAATCCCCAGCTCCAGGGACGCCGTGGCGATCAACACTTGCAGTTCGCCGGCCTTGAGGCGCTGTTCGGCCTCCAGGCGCATCTCCTTGGCCAGACTGCCGTGGTGAGCGGCCACGGCGGTCTTGCCCAGGCGCTCGCTCAAGTGCCGGGCCAGGCGTTCGGCCAGGCGCCGGGTGTTGACGAATACCAGGGTGGTGCGGTGTTCACGGGCCAATTGCGCGAGGCGATCGTAGACCAACTCCCACACGTCGTTGGCCATCACCGCCGAGAGCGGCACCGGCGGCACTTCGATCGCCAGGTCACGGGGGCGGGCGTGGCCGATATCCACAATGGCGCAATCACGTTCGGTGCCGACTAAAAAGCGCGCGACGGCTTCGATGGGTTTTTGCGTGGCCGACAAGCCGATACGGGTCAATGGCTCGGCACACAGCCCTTGCAGGCGCTCCAGGCTCAAGGCCAAGTGGCTGCCGCGCTTGCCAGCGGCGATGGCGTGGATCTCATCGACGATCACCGTACGTGTGCTGGCGAGCATGTGCCGGCCGGAATCCGAGCCGAGCAGCACGTAGAGCGATTCAGGAGTGGTTACCAGGATATGCGGTGCGCGTTTGCGCATCTGGGCGCGGTCTTTTTGCGGGGTGTCGCCGGTGCGCACAGCGGTGCGGATTACCAGCGGCGGCAGCCCCCGCTTCTCTAGATGTTCGGTAATGCCGGCCAGCGGGTTTTGCAGGTTGATCTGGATATCGTTGGATAGCGCCTTGAGCGGCGACACATACACCACCAGGGTTTGGTCCGGCAGTTCGCCGCCGTTGGCCAGGCCTTGGTGCACCAGGTCGTCCAGCACTGCCAGGAAGGCCGTCAGCGTCTTGCCGGAGCCGGTGGGCGCGGCGATCAGCGTCGAGCGGCGCTGGCGGATCAACGGCCACGCCTGGGCCTGGGCGTTGGTCACCGAAGGAAAGGTACTACGGAACCAAGTGCTGACGGCGGGGTGAAAGCCGTGCAAACCCTTGTCCGTTGATTCGGGAAGGTTCATTCACCCTATATGCAACCGGCGGGGCCAAGTTGCAACCCCCGCACTTTATCCGTGACGGTTGCGCTACAAACCCGCAAAATGCAACGATTCTGGCAACTACCTACGGCAAGGCGCACATGCCTGTCGTTAATAACCATCGTTCCAAACAGACCGGGCCTGCTCAATCTATGCGAATGCGCCTTATGTTACTGGGCGGCGGGAATGCCCTCGGGCAGGCGCTGATTCGCCTCGGTGCGGAGGAAGACATCGGTTTCCTCGCCCCCAAACCGCCCCAAGACGGCTGGGATGCCGCAAGCCTCACCCAATTGCTCGACGACACCCGTCCCGATGCGTTGATCAACCTCGCCTACTATTTCGACTGGTTCCAGGCCGAAGCCGTAAGCGAAACCCGCCTGGCCGGCCAGGAATTCGCCATCGAGCGCCTGGCCGAACTGTGCCAGCACCACAGCATCACCCTGCTGCAACCGTCCAGCTATCGTGTGTTCGATGGCTCCCGCGCCACGGCCTACAGCGAGAAAGACGAGCCGGTGCCCCTGGGCCTGCGCGGCCAGGCGTTGTGGCGTATCGAACAAAGCGTGCGCGCTACGTGCCCGCAGCATGTGCTGCTGCGGTTTGGCTGGCTGCTCGATGACAGCGTCGACGGCACCCTCGGGCGTTTCCTGGCCCGGGCCGAGAAACCCGATGAGTTACTGATGGCGGACGACCGGCGCGGCAATCCGACGCCGGTGGACGATGCGGCGCGGGTGATCATCTCGGTGCTCAAGCAACTCGATTGCGCCGCGCCGCTGTGGGGCACTTACCATTACGCCGGCCACGAGGCGACTACCCCGCTGGCGCTGGGGCAGGCGATTCTGACTGAAGCGCGCAACTTCCATCCGTTGGCCATCGAGTCCCCCACCGCCCAGGCCCACGCGGCGCGGCCGGACGCGGCAGAAGAACCGCAGCACGCGGTGTTGGCCTGCAAGAAAATCCTGCATACCTTCGGCATCAAGCCCAGGGCATGGCGGGCAGGCTTGCCGGCGCTTCTGGATCGCTTCTACCGCCATAGCTGACACCCCAAAACCAAAAGTGGGAGGGGACTTATGTGGGAGCTGGCTTGCCTGCGATAGCATCACCTGGGTATCACTGATACACCGTGGTGTCTGCATCGCGGGCAAGCCCGGCTCCCACATAAGCCCCCTCCCACTTGGGTTATGCGGTGTGGCGTAAACGGGACTTAGAACTTGTAGCCGATACCCACCATGTAAACCATCGGGTCTACATCCACATTGACCTTGGCCCGAGTGCCCTGGCCCAGCGCGTTGTTATCCACAGTCGCCTTGGTGCTGATGTCGATGTAGCGCGCCTGGGCGTTGATCATCCACTTGTCGTTGATCATGTAGTCGGCGCCGATCTGTGCAGCCCAACCCCAGGAGTTCTCGGCCTTGAAGTTGCTGAAGCCGGCCTGTTCGGCGCGGCTGCCCACGTGCTCGTCGTAGATCCAGGTGTAGTTGATACCGGCGCCCACATACGGCTGGAACGCGGACTTGTGGTCCAGCGGGTAGTACACGACGCTCAAGGTCGGCGGCAGGTGTTTCAGCGTGCCGAGCTTGCCGTTGGCGGCGCCGAGGGCGGTGTTCTTGATCTTCACGTCATGCTCGAACGGCGTGGCCGCAAGCAATTCGATGCCGACGTGGTCGGTGATCATGTAGGCGAAGTTCAAGCCCAATTGGGTGTCGCTGCTCATGGTCGCCTTGCCGCCCAGGTTGGTACCGGCCAATGGGCCCTGGTCAACCTTGACGCTGCTGCTGTCGGCCTTCGGGTTCACGGTAATTGCACCGGCGCGAACCAGAATATCGCCCGCCTGGTGAGCGTGGGCGACGGGGGCGACGAGGGCGAGCGCGAAGAGGGACGCGCCGAGCAGAGACTTGTTCATGGGAGCTCCAAAGGACGTTTAAAAGTTGTACGTCCAATGGTAAAGATCGTTCCGTTCGGTCTTTTGACTCAGCTCAATGAAAGGGTGATCAGTCACTTTCGGCACTGATCAAAACCTGTGGGAGCTTCAGTGTGTTGCTGGTGGGGGTTATTCCTCCAGCTCGTACATATAAATCTTCTGGGCATCCATCTGGTAACCGGCATCGGCCAATTCGCTGGACGATGGCTTGACCTGCATCGCGCCTTCGATCCAGTACGGTTGATACAGCTCATCGAGCTTCACCCCCACCTCGCTTTTCACATGCACGATCTGGTTCGACGGCGGTGGCGGCACATGGATACAGGCGCCGAAATACGGCACCAGCAGAAACTCCGTGGTGCGGCCTTCTTCGCTGACTTCCAGCGGCACGATATACCCCGGCAAGCGAATGTGCTGGCCGTCCAGGCTCTGCACCACCGGCGCGTTGGGCAGGTCCTGCTTGGCTGCGGGCGCGGCCTCGACGGACAAGGCATTGGCCATGTTCGACAGGTCGTGCAGCGGCTTCATATTGGGCACTTCCGGCGGCGCATCCGGCGGGATCATCTCCTGCCAGGACAAATCCTTGGGCTGTTCATCCGCCCACACCGGAACGGCCGTCAGCAGCAACAGGGCAAACAGGGCACGACGCATCGAAGCCTTCCTCATAAACGGATGGACAGGCCATCGGCCAAAGATTGTCGATAGGCGCGCCACGCGGGCACGCTGCCCATCAACAGGGCGGCTGCCAGGATACCGGCGAGCAACGTCCATTCATATTCGCTCGGCCACGACATCGGCAGGTCCAGGCCGTAGTTGGCCTGCAAATAACCCCGTGATGCGGCTATGCACAGGTACAGCAACCCCAGGCCCGCCAACACGCCAGACAAGGCCAGGGCGAAGGCTTCGAAGATCAGCAGCGTTGCGATGTGCCAAGGCCGCGCACCCACCGACCGCAGGATCGCCATCTCGCGGCGACGCTCGTTAAGGCTGGTGAGGATCGCCGTGAGCATGCCGATCAAACCGGTCAGCACCACAAACAGCGAAATCACGAACAAGGCTTTTTCGGCGGTGCCCATCATGCTCCACAGCTCTTGCAACGCCACGCCTGGCAGGATCGCCAGCATTGGCTCGCCACGGAATTCATTGATCTCTCTTTGCAAGGCAAAGGTGGAAATCTTGTTGTTCAGGCCGAGCATGAACGCGGTAATGGCTTGCGGCGTCAGGTCCATATTGCGGGCCTGGTCGGCACTGATGCGGCCTTTGCCCTGGGCCGGCACGCCGTTGTGCCAGTCGATATGAATCGCTTCCATGCCGCCGAGGCTGATATGCAGCGTGCGGTCCACCGGCGTGCCGGTACGCTTGAGAATGCCCACCACCGTAAACGGCTTGTCGTCATGCTTGACCAGGCTGACCACCGCCACGCCGTGGGCCAGCACCAGCTTGTCACCGAGCTTGTAATGCAGGGCGTCGGCCACTTCGGCGCCGAGCACCACTTCGAATGGGTCGGTGGCGAAGGCGCGGCCGCTGGCCAGCGCGAGGTTTTGCTTTCGCCCGTACTGGTAGTGCTCGAAATAGGATTCGTTGGTGCCCATCACCCGGTAGCCGCGATGGGAGTCGCCGAGGGAAATGGGAATTGCCCATTTCACTTGAGGGCTGGCGGCGAAGTGCTCGTAGCTGTCCCAACGGATGTTGTTGGTAGCGTTGCCGATGCGGAACACCGAGTACAGCAGCAGGTTGACCGAGCCGGAGCGGGCACCGACGATCAGGTCGGTACCGCTGATGGTGCTGGCGAAACTGTTGCGCGCCTCGACGCGCACACGCTCCACCGCGAGCAGCAAGCAGACGGAAAGCGCGATGGCAAACGCGGTGAGGATCGCGGTGAAGCGGCGGTTAGCCAGGCTGGCCATGGCTAGACGGAACAGATACATCTCAAACCTCTGCGGGCATGGCGGCGCGATTGAGTTCGGCCAGCGACAGGTTGCGGTCGAACAGCGGCGCCAGGCTCTGGTCATGGCTGACAAACAACAGGCTGGCGCCCGCTTCGCGGCATTCTGCGAACAGCAACTGCAGGAAGGCTTCGCGGGCGTCGTAGTCCAGGGCCGAGGTGGGTTCGTCGGCAATCACCAGTTCTGGCTGGCCGATCAGCGCTCGGGCAGCGGCCACCCGTTGTTGCTGGCCAATGGACAGCGAATCGGCGCGGCGTTCCAGCAGGCTCGGGTCCTTCAAACCCAGGTGCGCTAGCAAGGCCGCGGCGGCCTGGTCGACACTGCCGTGGCGCTGTTTGGCCCGTTGCGCGCGCAGCTTGGAAAAGTGGCAAGGCAGCTCGACGTTTTCGCGTACTGACAGAAACGGCAGCAAGTTGAACTGCTGGAAGATATAACCGGTGTGGTCCACACGGAAACGGTCACGAGCGCCGGCCGAGAGTTCGGTCAACTCCTGGCCGAGCAGGCGGATGCTGCCTTGGCTGGGTTTCTGCACGCCTCCCAACAGCCCGAGCAAAGTGGTCTTGCCACTGCCGCTCGGGCCCTTGAGGAACAGGGTTTCGCCGGGTTCCAGGCGGAACGCGGGGATGTCCAGCAACCGCGGGTGCCCGGGCCAGTTGAAGCCCAGGTCGGACAGTTCGATTAACGCTTGAGTCATGGGAATTCAGTGTCGCCTGGTAGTCGAAAATGGCGCCGATCCACTGTGGGAGCTGGCTTGCCTGCGATGGCATCGCTACGGTGTGCCTGCTGCACCGCATCGCCTGTATCGCAGGCAAGCCAGCTCCCACAGGGACTGTGCTTTCAAGTCAGAACTTCAGGGTGGCGGCGGTGGCCGTCGCGTCAACACCTTGCTGACCGCTCGGGCCGATCAGTTGTACCTGAATTTTCTGGGTGGCGGGGAAGGTCTTGAACACTTGGCTCAAGTCCAGGTTGCCCAGGCCCGTCGGCGTGGCGCAGGTGAACTGGTAATGGGCGTGGATTTCACTGTGGTCGTGATCATGCTTGTGGGCGGCGGCGCCTTTGCCGTCGGTGGCGTGGTCATCATCGTCATGCTCGGCTTCTGGTTTGTCACCGAACAACGGGCTGTTGAGTTCCTGGCTGCTGACCACGCAACCTGCGGCCTTGGGCAGGTTGAACAGTGCCGATGGATTTTCCAGTTGCTTGCGCACGGCGGCGACCTTGGCTTTGTCGGCGGCGCTGGTCGCTACATGTTCGAAGCCCACCAGGTTCATGGCCGGGCTGTCCAGTTCCAGCTCCAGGGCCTGGCCGTCCAGTACGGCATTCAGGCGCCCGACGCCATGTTCATGGGCGCCGAGGCTGCCGTGCTCGTGGTCATGGTCTTCATGGGCATGAGCGACAGCCAGTGGCAGCAGGGCAAACGGCAAAGCAAGCAGCAAACGGCGCATGAGAGGGCTCCAGGATGAAAGTTTTGTTATGTGATCTTATAACAATTGATCCGAGAGTTTGACCGCCCGCTTGGTGTTGCGCAAGCTGCATGGGAGCATGCCCGTCAGAAAAATTCAGGAGTAAGGACGATGTTGCGAATTCGTGGAACCATCGGCGACCTGCCGGTGGACTTGACCCTGGAGCTGGACGACGGCGATTGGGCGCGATTGGGTGCCCAACTGCAGGCCACGCCAACGCCCAGCGCGCCCACTGCGGCTCCGGTCAAACAGAACGAGGACCTGTGGCAGAACGCCCAGGATTTGCTGCGCAAGGCCGGACAACTCAATGGTCTGGAATTGCTCGATCAACTCGAAGGCTTGGCTGGCGATGCCGGGGCGGGCAAGCGCCTGCTGGTGCGCCTGCGCCACAGCGCCAAGGTGAAGGTGAGCAGCGGCGGGGATACGCCGCTGTACAGTTGGATCGGTGATTAATACAGCGCGGCAAATAACTTGCGGCGGTACACCGTGACCAGCGGGTGATCATTGCCCAGCAATTCGAACACTTGCAGCAAGGTCTTGTGGGGCAGGCCTTCGCTGTAGCTGCGATTGCGGATAAACAACTTGAGCAAACCTTCCAGCGCCGCGTCGTATTGCTGGCGCGCCAGTTGCTGGACCGCCAACTGATAGGCCGCTTCGTCATCCTGCGGGTTTTGCGCCAGGCGGCTTTTCAGCTCGGCAGCGTCCGGCAAATCCGCCGCCTGGCGCAGGAAGGTGATTTGTGCCTTGGCCCCGGCCAGGGCAGCCTTGTGGTCGTCGCTCTTGACCGCGTCGAGCACGGCCTGGGCTTCACCCAGCTCACCGCGCTCGGCCAGGCAGCGTGCATAGAGGATCAGGGCGGCGGCGTTGGTATTGTCCTCGCCCAACAATTGCACCAGCAACGCTTCGGCCTCGCTGATGCGCCCTTCGCTGAACAGCGCCTGAGCCTGCTCCAACGGGTCCGCCGCAGCCGGCGGTGGCATTTGCACATGGGGCTCCAGCATCGCCCGCACGGCCGACTCCGGCTGTGCACCGGCAAAGCCGTCCACCGGTTGGCCATCCTTGAACAGCACCACCGTCGGCAGGCTTTGAATGCCAAAACGCGCCACGATGTCCTGTTCGGCTTCGCAGTCGATCTTGGCCAGCAGCAACTCACCCTGATAACTCTCGGCAATCTTCGCCAGCATTGGCATCAGTGCTTTGCAGGGTGCGCACCACTCGGCCCAGAAATCGACCAATACGGGCTTTTCGAAGGAGTTCTGGATAACGGCCTGATCGAAGTTGGCGGTGGTGACGTCGAAGATGTACGGCGTGGGCTCACTCATGGGGCGTCTCGAATAAAGCGGGAATGGGGGCAACTATAAGGGCTGGCGAGGTTGGCTGAAAGCATCGTGGTAGCTCCCACCTTGAAATGCATTCCCCTGTGGGAGCCGGCTTGCCCGCGATGGCCTCAAGCACGCCGCGAATGGTACAGGCTCACTTTGCGAAACTCCCACGGCTCGGCCAGGTCTGGCAGGGTCAAGGCCTCGAGGATCTCCAGCTGCTGGTAATCCGGATGCTGGAAATCCCGTACCCGCGAATCCGCCACCAGCGCTTCGCGGCCACGGGTGAGGAACTGATCCAGCAACGGCAGGTTGGCGCGGTCATAGAGCACGTCGGCCACCAGAATCAGGTCGAAGCGGTCGGCTTCGGCAAAAAAGTCTGCCGAATAACTCAGCGCCACCTGGTTGAGTTCGGCATTCGCACGGCAAGCGGCCAAGGCCAGTGGGTCCAGGTCGCAGGCCACCACCTCCAGGGCGCCAGCCTTGACGGCGGCGATCCCGGCTACGCCCGAACCTGCGCCGAAATCCAGCACGCGTTTGCCGGCGACCCACTCAGGATGCGCTGCCAGGTAACGCGCCAACGCCAGGCCGCTGGCCCAGCAAAAGCTCCAGTAGGGCGGCTCATGCAGGATACGCCGGGTTTCTTCCTGGCTGAAGGCACGGTCCATGTTGTCGGCGTCCAGCAACCACAACGACAACGCGGTACCCGGCAACGGGCAGGGCACCAATTGCGCATCGCCAATCAACGCGCTCAAGGCGTGTTGCAGGCCCAGCGGTGGCGTCATGGCGCCTTGACGAGTTGCAGGGGGCCGGTGCTCTGGGTGATCGCCTGGGTGACGCGCACGGCAGGCAGATGCAGGATCAGCTGGCCGGACTGGCTGGCGCGGCCGCGCAATTCCACGCGGGCACCGGCCGGGAAGGCTTCAGGGTTGAAGCGCAGGCGGAAGGCCAAGGGCTTGCCGTTGCCGCTCAGTACGCTGCTGGCGAGCAGTTGCTGCGGGCGCGAACGGTCGTCGATCACCAAGAGCGCCATCTCGACTTCGGCACCGGCGGGCACGTTGGTCAGGCTGCCGCTGATTTCGCGCTGATAGGCGGGCAGGGGGCCGAGGTCTTCAATGCCCGGGACTTTTTTCTCTTGCGCCGGTGTTGGTTGAGGCGCGGCCGGCTTGGGGGCTTCGCTGCTGCAGGCGACCAGAAAACTGAACAGGCTGAGTAGAACGAGTGGTCGTAACTGCATGTACGGCTCCAGAAAGGACAAAATCCGTGGCTTAAAAATATGAAACATATAAGCCTGCCTATATACCGTAAAGGCTATGGCTTGTCTTGCCACAGGGATGCGCTACCATGGCCCTCCCATTTTTTGTTGCCTGCCAACCATGCACTGTCCCTTCTGCGGTGCCAACGACACCAAGGTCATCGACTCGCGTCTGGTCGCCGAGGGCGACCAAGTGCGTCGCCGGCGCGAATGCCTGGCCTGTGGTGAACGTTTCACCACCTTCGAAACCGCCGAACTGGTGTTGCCGCGTCTGATCAAGTCCGACGGCAGCCGCCAGCCTTTCGACGAAGAAAAACTGCGCGCCGGTATGCAGCGCGCCCTGGAAAAGCGCCCGGTGAGTGTCGAGCGCCTGGAAGCGGCGCTGGTGCATATCAAGCACAAGCTGCGGGCGACCGGCGAGCGCGAGGTCAAGAGCCTGGTGGTCGGTGAGCTGGTGATGGGCGAGCTGCAAAAACTCGACGAAGTCGCCTATATCCGTTTCGCTTCGGTGTATCGACGCTTCCAGGACCTCAATGAATTCCGCGAAGAGATCGACCGCCTGGCCCGTGAGCCCTCCAAACAATGACATCTGAACAGGCTGTGCTCGACGCCCACTACATGGCCCGTGCCCTCGAATTGGCGCGCAAGGGCCTGTACACCACCCACCCCAACCCGCGGGTTGGCTGCGTGATCGTGCGTGACGGGCAGATTGTCGGCGAAGGCTGGCATGAGCGCACCGGCGAGCCCCATGCCGAGCCCAATGCCCTGCGCGCCGCTGGCGACAAGGCCCGTGGCGCGACGGTGTACGTGACCCTTGAACCGTGCAGCCATCATGGCCGTACGCCGCCCTGTGCCGATGCGCTGGTGACCGCCGGCGTCGCGCGGGTGGTGGCCGGCATGCAGGACCCGAACCCCGAAGTGGCTGGCCGAGGCATGCAACGCCTGGCCCAAGCCGGTATCGAGGTGCGTAGCGGTGTGCTGGAAACCGAAGCGCGGGCGCTTAACCCCGGCTTCCTCAAGCGCATGGAGCACGGTCTGCCGTTTGTGCGGGTCAAGCTGGCGATGAGCCTGGACGGCCGCACGGCGATGGCCAGCGGCGAAAGCCAATGGATCACCGGCCCCGCCGCCCGTGCTGCGGTGCAACGCTTGCGTGCCGAGGCCAGTGTGGTGTTGACCGGTGCCGACACGGTACTGGCCGACGGTGCCCGCTTGACCGTACGCGCCGCCGAACTGGGCCTGGACGACGCAACCACCGCCCTGGCCATGTCGCGCCCGCCGTTGCGCGTGCTGATCGATGGCCGCCTGCGGGTGCCGCTCAACGCACCGTTCTTCAAGGCCGGCCCGGCATTGGTCATCACCTGCGTGACTCCGGAAAACCAGTTCCCCCGCGGCCCTGAGTGCCTTGTGGTTCCAGGTGTGGAGGGCCAGGTTGACCTGCGCTCGGCATTGGTCGCCCTGGCTGCCCGTGGCGTCAACGATGTGTTGGTGGAAGCCGGCCCAAGCCTGGCCGGCGCGTTTGCCCAACAAGGCCTGGTGGATGAATACGTGATATTCATCGCCGGCAAGTTCCTCGGCTCCGCTGCCCGCCCGTTGCTGGACTGGCCGCTTGATAAGTTGGCCGATGCTCCCCAACTCAAGATCACCGAAATGCGCGCTGTGGGCGACGACTGGCGAGTCACTGCCATCCCCGTCCCAGCAGTGAGCGTATAATTCCCGGCCTGCGCTTGAGCGTCAGCCCCCTCGTTTTCAGGAGAACGAAATGTTCACCGGCATTATCGAATCCATCGGCAGCATCCGTGCAATGACCCCCAAAGGCGGGGATGTCCGCCTGCTGGTTGAAACCGGCAAGCTGGACCTCGGCGACGTCAAGCTGGGCGACAGCATCGCCGTCAGCGGCGTGTGCCTGACCGTCATCGAGCTGCCGGGCAACGGCTTTGCTGCCGATGTCAGCCGGGAAACCCTGGACTGCACCGCGATGAACGATCTTGCGGCCGGCAGCCCGGTCAACCTGGAAAAAGCCCTGACGCCCACCACGCGCCTGGGCGGTCACCTGGTCAGCGGCCACGTCGACGGCGTCGGCGAAGTGGTGGCCCGCAGCGAAAACGCCCGCGCGGTGGAATTCCGCATCCGCGCGCCCAAAGAGCTGGCCAAGTACATCGCCCACAAAGGCTCGATCACCGTCGACGGCACCAGCCTGACCGTGAACGCCGTGAATGGCGCCGAATTTGAACTGACCATCATTCCCCACACCCTCAGCGAAACCATCATGGCCTCGTACCAGCCGGGTCGCCGGGTGAACCTGGAAGTGGACTTGCTTGCCCGTTACCTGGAGCGCCTGTTGCTGGGCGAAAAGGCCGCAGAGCCTGCATCAGGCAACATCACCGAAAGTTTTCTGGCCGCTAACGGCTACCTGAAATCCTGACCAAGGGGGTGCCGCGTGGCGCTCAATAGCATCGAAGAACTGGTTGAAGACATCCGCCAAGGCAAGATGGTCATCCTCATGGATGACGAAGATCGCGAGAACGAAGGCGATATCATCATGGCCGCCGAAGCGTGCAAGCCCGAGCACATCAACTTCATGGCCAAGCACGCCCGTGGGCTGATCTGCATGCCCATGAGCCGCGAACGCTGCGAATTGCTCAAGCTGCCGTTGATGGCGCCGCGCAATGGCTCGGGTTTCGGCACCAAGTTCACCGTATCCATTGAAGCCACCACGGGCGTCACCACCGGCATTTCCGCCGCTGACCGCGCCCGCACCGTGCAAGCCGCCGCCGCGAAAGACGCCAAGGCCGAAGATATCGTGAGCCCCGGCCACATCTTCCCGCTGATGGCCCAACCGGGCGGTACCCTGGCCCGTGCCGGCCACACCGAAGCCGCCTGCGACCTGGCGCGCATGGCCGGTTTCGAGCCAAGCGGGGTGATCTGCGAAGTGATGAACGACGATGGCACCATGGCCCGTCGTACTGAACTCGAAGCCTTTGCCGCCGAGCACAACCTCAAGATCGGCACGATCGCCGACCTGATTCACTACCGCATGATCCACGAACGTACCGTTCAGCGGATTGCCGAGCAGCCCCTGGACAGCGAACTGGGCCAATTCAATTTGGTGACCTACCGTGATTCAGTGGAAGGCGACGTGCACATGGCCCTGACCCTGGGCAACATTTGCGCCGAAGAGCCGACCCTGGTACGCGTACATAACATGGACCCACTGCGTGACCTGTTGATGGTCAAGCAGCCCGGTCGCTGGAGCCTGCGCGCCGCCATGGCTGCGGTTTCCGAGGCTGGCAGCGGTGTGGTGCTGTTGCTCGGCCACCCGCTGGACGGTGATGTATTGCTGGCGCATATCCGCGAAACCGCTGACGCCGTGCCGGTGAAAAAACCGACCACCTACAGCATCGTCGGTGCCGGTTCGCAGATCCTGCGCGACCTGGGTGTGCGCAAAATGCGCCTGATGAGCGCACCGATGAAATTTAATGCGATATCCGGATTCGACCTGGAAGTTGTAGAATACGTGCCCTCCGAATAAAGGCCGGCGATTTTTGCCCCTTGTTCGCGGTTAAATCATCACTGAGGGACGCACTTTTCGCGTCCCGGCTCTTTAAGAGATTTGTCGAATGACCCTGAAGACCATCGAAGGTACCTTCATCGCCCCCAAAGGCCGCTATGCCCTGGTGGTTGGCCGCTTCAACAGCTTCGTGGTTGAGAGCCTGGTAAGCGGTGCGGTTGACGCCCTGGTTCGCCACGGTGTGAGCGAGAGCGATATCACCCTTATCCGCGCGCCTGGCGCCTTCGAAATTCCACTGGTTGCGCAAAAAGTTGCTCAGCAGGGTGAATACGCGGCGATCATCGCCCTGGGCGCGGTCATTCGTGGCGGCACCCCGCACTTCGAATACGTGGCCGGCGAATGCACCAAGGGCCTGGCCCAGGTGTCCATGGAATTCGGCGTGCCAGTCGCTTTCGGCGTACTGACCGTTGATTCCATCGAGCAAGCCATCGAGCGTTCCGGCACCAAAGCCGGTAACAAAGGCGCTGAAGCTGCCTTGTCCGCCCTGGAAATGGTCAGCCTGCTGTCGCAGTTGGAGGCCAAGTGATTTCCGACGAAAGCGATCAGTTCAACCCTCAGGACCCGCGTCCTGCCGATGCCGGCAAACCGTCCAAGAGCGAGAAGCGCCGCAAGGCGCGTCAACTCGCGACCCAGGCGCTGTACCAGCGTCACCTGGCGGGCGCTTCGCTGAACGAAATCGAGGCACAGTTTCGCGTCGATAACGATTTCACCTTCGCCGACCAGAGCTACTTCCACGACATCCTGCACGGCGTGCACGCCAACCTGACCGAGATCGACACAGCCCTGGCGCCATGCCTGGACCTGACCATCGAAGAGCTCGACCCGGTTGAGCTGTGCGTGATGCGCCTGTCTACCTGGGAGTTGCTCAAGCGCGTTGACGTGCCGTACCGCGTCGTGATCAACGAAGGCATCGAGCTGGCGAAAGTCTACGGTTCGACCGACGGCCACAAGTTCGTCAACGGCGTGCTCGACAAGCTGGCCCCGCGCCTGCGTGAAGCCGAAGTGAAGGAACACAAGCGCTAATCTGCGCTTGATTCCTCAATGGGTGAGTTTGAGCTGATCCGCACATACTTCGCCGCCGCGCCCTGTGCGCAAGGTGGCGAAGGCATTGCCCTGGGGATCGGCGACGACTGCGCCTTGCTGGCGCTTCCCGCCGGGGAGCAACTGGCAGTCTCCACCGATACGCTGGTGGCTGGCGTGCATTTTGCCGACCCCTGTGACCCGTTCCTGCTCGGCCAGCGCTCGCTGGCCGTGGCGGTGAGCGACCTGGCCGCCATGGGCGCCCACCCCCTCGCCTTTACCCTTGCCCTGACCACGCCGAGCGTCGAAGCCGATTGGCTGCAACGCTATGCCCAAGGTTTGAATGCCATGGCGCAAAACTGCGGCGTGGGCCTGGTGGGCGGCGATACCACCCGTGGGCCGCTGAGCCTGACCCTGACCGTGTTCGGCCGCGTGCCGGCTGGCCAGGCCTTGACGCGCAGCGGTGCACAGCCGGGCGACCTGCTGTGTGTCGGCGGCGAGTTAGGCAATGCCGCTGGCGCGTTGCCGCTGGTATTGGGGCAACGCACGGCTGACGCAGCAATCGCCGAGCCGCTGCTGGCGCATTACTGGTCGCCGCAACCGCAGTTGGCCCTGGGGCTTGCGCTGCGGGGCAAGGCGACAGCGGCGATGGATATCTCCGATGGGCTGTTGGCCGACTGTGGGCATATCGCCAAGGCGTCAGCGGTGCGCCTGGTGGTTGAGCGCCACCGGTTGCCGTTGTCCGAGGCCTTGCTGGCGTTTGTTGGTGAAGACCAGGCTCACGTGGCGGCGTTGAGTGGGGGCGACGACTATGTGCTGGCGTTCACCTTGCCACCGTCCGAGTTAGCGCCGTTGCAGGCGGATGGCTGGCCGGTGCATGTGGTCGGCCGGGTCGAAGCGGGGCAGGGCGTAACGCTGCTCGACGTCCACGGCCAGGACATCACCCCGGCTGTGCGCGGCTACCAGCATTTTCGCCAGGCGCCCTAAGCCGGCGGTCTGCGCTACCCTTTATACAATTATCCCGAGTAAGAGGCCGTGACTATGGCTGCATGCCGCTGGCTGCTGATCGTGCTGTGTACCTTCGCTTCCCTGGCCCAGGCGGACACTCCCATGCCCGGCAAAATCGTGCTGGCCAGTGAGGAGTGGAACGACTACACCAACAAAGATGGCAGCGGCCTGGCCTGGGACCTGTTGCGCCAAGTCTTTGAACCGGCTGGCATCACCGTGCACATCCGCAGCGTACCCTATACCCGCTCGGTCGGCCTGGCCCAGCGTGGTGAGGTGGATGGTTGTGTCGGCACCTATCGCGATGAGGCCAGCGGTGTGTTGTACCCCCGCAGGAACTTCGACGCCGATCATGTCTACGCCCTCGGGTTGGCCACTGCGCCGACACCGACCCTGGCGACTTTGGGCAACTATCGCCTGGCCTGGGTGCGCGGCTATAAATACGAGGAATACCTGCCCACCGTGCGCCGCTTCAACCAGATCGAGCGGCGCAGCGGCATTCTGCCGATGCTACAACACGGCCGTGCCGATTTTTATATCGACGCCCTCACCGAAGCCAAATACGTGCTCAGCCAGGCGCAAGACCCGGCGCTGTTCAAACTCACCCATATTGCTGAACTGCCGCTCTACGTAGGCTTTGCCGACACCGCGCGCGGCAGGGCATTGATGGCCATGTATGACCAGCGTTTGGGCATCCTGGTCCAGACCGGTGAGCTGAAAGCGATTTTCGAACGCTGGAAACAGCCGTATCCGTTCTGACGCCCATAGAACTGACTCAAAGGCCAATCGAACCTATTGATCTTTATCAGCGATAATTCAGCTTAAGCGTCTGTAGGAACGTGCTGTTACAATGCCCGCCTCTGTGAAATCTGAAATCAGGAGCACACGGTGCCCGTCGTTTTCGTCGCCGCTTCCAAGCTGCCTACCCCTTTTGCCACGTTCACCATGAACGGCTTTCTTGAAGAAGCCACCGGGCGCGAGCACGTTGTGCTCAGCCTCGGCGACATCACGGATGGCGCGCCGGTGCTGGGGCGTGTGCATTCCGAGTGCCTGACCGGCGATGCGCTGTTCAGCCAGCGCTGTGACTGCGGCTCGCAACTGGAGGCTGCACTGCAAGCCATCGCTCGTGAAGGCCGTGGCGTGTTGCTGTACTTGCGTCAGGAAGGCCGCGGCATTGGCCTGTTGAACAAGATCCGCGCCTACGAACTGCAAGACGGCGGCGCCGACACCGTCGAGGCCAACGAGCGCCTGGGCTTTGCTGCCGACCAGCGCGACTACGCCATCTGCCTGCCGATGCTCGAGCACCTGGGGGTCAAATCCCTGCGCCTGATGACCAACAACCCCCGCAAGGTCAAAGCCTTGACCGAGATGGGCATCACCGTGGCCGAGCGCGTGCCGCTGCACACCGGGCACAACCCGCACAACAAGCTCTACCTGGCCACCAAAGCCAGCAAGCTCGATCACATGATGGGCAACGAGCACCAGGGCGAGGTCGACCGCGCGTGACCCGTGGCCAGGTGAAACGGCGACTGTCCTTCAACTGGTGGCAGTACCTGGCCCTGGCATTGCTGCCGTTGTTCGTGATCAACCTGCTGTTTGGCCGGGCTGAATCCTTGTTGCCCGTCTTGGCCATGCCATTCTTCATCGCCGGCGTGGCCTCGATGTTTCTCAGCCTGCGTTATTTTCACGCCTACAAACACGCGCTGATCGCCACCTCCAAAGCCCTTGATACTGCTCAAGAGCCGGCAGCCTGGATCACCCTGGCGGCGCGTCGGCGCACGGCGTTGCTGGTTGCAGCGTTACCGGCCTGGATTGGCGCGCTGGCGGTGTTCGTCGGCCTGGAGGCAGTGCCGCTGTTTCTGTTGGCGCTGTCGACGCTGGTGTTGTTCTATCTCTATCGCATACCGCGTCAGTTGGGATGAAGCGCTATTGGCTGGCGCTGCTGCTGGTATTCAGTGCCCAGGGCTGGCCGGTCGAGCGGGTTGTCAGCCTGGCGCCGTCACTGTCTGAAATCGTCCTTGAACTGGGCGCCGAGGACTTGCTGGTCGGCGTGCTTGATGGTGGTGACCGCCCGGCGGCGTTGGCGAAGGTGCCCTCGGTCGGGCACTACGGCCAGTTGGACATGGAGCGCCTGCTCAGCCTCAAGCCCGACCTGATCCTGCTCTGGCCTGGCAGCGTCGGCCCGGCCCAGCGCGAGCAGCTCCAACGATTGAATATCCCGGTGTACGTCGCCGAACCCCACAGCCTTGAACAACTGACCGCGCAGGTGCAGGCCATTGCCGAGCAATTGGGCCGCGCCGAGGCCGGGCACCAGCGCGCGGCACAATTGCGCCAGCGCTTGGCCGAGTTGCGCCAGCGCTACCAGCGGGCCGAGCCGCTGCGAGTGTTCTACCAAGTGTGGAACCAGCCGCTGTACACCGTGGGCGGTGGGCAGATCATCAGCGATGCCCTCAGCGTGTGCGGGGCGCGCAATGTGTTCGATGACCTGAAGTTGCCGGCGCCGCAGGTGAATATCGAATCGGTGCTGGCGCGAGACCCCGAGGTGATCCTGGTGGGGGATCAGGCTCAGAGGGAGGCCTGGACGGCATGGCCGGCGATGGCTGCTCGGGTGCGGTTAGTGCCGGACAAGGGCCTGGAACGGCCCAGCGGGCAGATGTTGGAGGCGGTGGGGCGGTTGTGCCAGGTGATTGCGCCGAACCTGTGACAACGCTATCGCAGGCAAGCCAGCTCCCACAGGGGAATGCATTTCAATTGTGGGAGCTGGCTTGCCTGCGATGACGCCGGTTCAGATTACTTAAAGCTCGGGTGTCCACGTCACCCCGAACATCCACACCCGACCTTCTTCACGATAATTCTGGTTTTCCCCGAGGTAGCTGTACTTCGCCCGTGCATAAGACTTGTCCAGCGCGTTATCCACCTTCAGCGACAACGACACCTCCCGGTTCAACGCCCAACTACTGCGCAGCCCCAACAAGGCATAACCGCCCAGACGGTTGCGGTTGGCTTCATCGTCGTAGCTGCTGCTGATCGCTTGCCAGCTGGCGCCGAGACCGAGTTGATCAAATTGCCGGTCCAGATCCAGGTTCACCGTTCGCCGTGCGCGACGTGCCAGGGTGTGGCCGCTGTCACGGTCACGCGGGTCGATAAGCGACAGGCCCAGGTTGCCCTGCCAGCCAAACAGTTCTTGCTTGAGCGCCGCTTCAAAGCCGTTGATCCGCGCCGACGCCACGTTTTGCGGCTTGCCGGCGTCAAGGATGATCGCGTCGCTCAGGTCGGTGCGATACAGCGAGGCTTCCAGGCGTGTGCTGTCGGTCAGTTGGCTGCGCCATTGCAGCTCGTAGCTCTTTGATGTCTCGGGCTGCAGGTTGGGGTTGCTGTACTGCGTGTCGGGGTAATAGAGGTCGTTGAAGGTTGGCGCACGAAAGCCTTCGCTGTAGCTCAAGAGCAAGTCATTATCGGGGTTGACCGGCAAGGTCAGGGTGCCGCTCCAACTGTTCTGGCCGCCGAACTGCTGGTTCTGGTCACGGCGCAGGCCCAGCTCGGTGGAAAACCATTGGCTTTGGAAGCGGTGCTGCACGAAGGCCGCCCGGTTCCAGCGGCTGTTCTCGGTAAAGGTGGTGGAACCGTGGAAACGGTCTTCATACCAGTCGCCACCGACGATCAGGCTGTTTTGCTCATCCAGGATCAGGTCGTTCTGCCAATTGACCGAGTCGCGGTAGGTGTTGAATGCGCTGTAATCATCGCTGAGGGTATCGCGCTTGGTGTCGCGGTTTTCACTGTGGCCCAGCTCTAGGCGCGACTGCCAGCTGTCATTGAGCTTGGCATCGACATAGCCGCTGGCGCTGCTCACGGTGTAGTCGGTGTAGGGTTTCTGGCCCAGGCTTTGCCCGGTGGCGCCGTCGTAGCGGCCATAACTGTTGTCGTACTCCGACTTGCCACGGTTATCCAGCAGATTGAAGCCCACCTCCAGCTCATCACTGAACGAGTGGCTGAGATTCAGGCTGACGGACTGGTTGCGGTAGGCATCATGGTCGCCGTCACTGGGGAACGACGCGTGGCTCGCGTTGATGCCGGCGGTTTCATCCAGGCTCGCGCCCAGGTTGAAGCGCGTGTGTTCATCGCCGCCTGACAGGCCCAGGCTGCGTTCCCAGGTCTGGTTGCTGCCAAAGCCAAGTTTCAGGCGCGGCTGCAAGCCTTGCTCGGCATTGCGCCGGGTGAACACCTGAATCACCCCGCCAATCGCATCGCTGCCGTAAATGACCGAACGTGAACCGCGCAGCACTTCCACCCGTTCAATCTGATCGACGTTGAGGTATTGCAAGCCGCTGTCGCCGGAGGTGGTGTTGGCGATGCGTTGGCCGTCCACCAGCACCAGGCTCTGCGCCGACTTGGTGCCGCGAATGAAAATCCCCGGCAAACTGCCACGCCCACCGGTCGGCGCAACTTGCACGCCCGGCACGCGGCTGAGCAGGTCGGTGACGCTGGTGGGTTGCAGGCGGTCGATGTCGGCGCGGGTGAAGACGGTGTTGGCGGCGCTGCTGTCATTACGCGCCTGGACTTGGCGGTTGGCGCTGATGACCACGTCGGAGAGCTTCAGGGCCTGGTCGCGGGTGTCGGCGAGCAGGTCGGCGCAGGGAAGCAGTAGCAGGGCAAGGCACAGGCGTTTCATGGGCTGTCCATAGCATTCGAAGGTCATGCAAAACCACTGTGGGAGCTGGCTTGCCTGCGATAGCGGTGTATCTGACACATTGTTAGCGAATGTGCCGCCGTCATCGCAGGCAAGCCAGCTCCCACAGTTGGGGCTGATTACAGATTCAGTAGCGCCAGGCGCTCGCGCACGGACGCCTCGATACCCGCTTCATCCAGCCCGCATTCAGCCAGCATCTGCGCCGGCTTGGCGTGTTCGACGTATACATCTGGCAAGCCCAGGTGCAGCACCGACTTGAGGATGTTCTCCCGCGCCAGGAACTCACTGACCGCCGCACCGGCGCCGCCCATGATGGCGTTCTCTTCGACGGTCACCAGCAGCTCATGGCTGGCGGCAATTTCGCGTACCAACGCTTCATCCAGTGGCTTGACGAACCGCATGTCGACCACGGTGGCGTCGATCTTCTCGGCGACTTTCAAGGCTTCAGCCACTTGCACGCCAAACACCAGGAACGCAGTTTTGCTGCCTTGGCGACGCACGATGCCTTTACCGATTTCGATCGGCTCCAGGTCTTTTTCGATCACGGCGTTCGGGCCGGTGCCGCGCGGGTACCGCACAGCGGCCGGGCCGTTGTACAGGTGGCCGGTGCTGAGCATCTTGCGCAGTTCGTTCTCGTCGCTCGGGGTCATCACCAGCATGCCGGGGATGCAGCGCAGGTACGACAGGTCGAAGCTGCCCGCATGGGTCGGGCCGTCCTCGCCCACCAGGCCGGCACGGTCGATGGCGAACAGCACATCGAGGTTCTGCACCGCCACATCGTGAACCAGTTGGTCATAACCGCGTTGCAGGAAGGTGGAATAGATCGCCACCACTGGCTTGGCGCCTTCGCAGGCCATGCCGGCCGCGAAGGTCACGGCGTGTTGTTCGGCAATCGCCACGTCGAAGTAACGTAGCGGGAAACGCTCGCTGAACGCCACCAGATCGGAGCCTTCCTTCATCGCCGGGGTAACACCCACCAAGCGCGGGTCGGCGGCGGCCATGTCGCACAGCCATTCGCCAAACACCCCGGAATACTTCGGCCCGCTGGCTTTTTTCGGCGCGGCGGCGGGGGCATCGAGGGGTTCGAGCTTGGTGATCGCGTGGTAACCAATCGGGTCGACTTCCGCCGGAGCGAAACCTTTGCCTTTTTTGGTGACAATATGCAGGAATTGCGGGCCCTTGAGGTCGCGCATGTTGCGCAACGTGGCGATCAGGGTGGGCAGGTCGTGGCCGTCGATAGGGCCGATATAGTTCCAGCCCAGCTCTTCGAACAGGGTGCCGGGTACCAGCATGCCCTTGGCGTATTCTTCGGTGCGACGCGCGATTTCCCACGCGCCAGGCAGGCGCGACAGCACTTTCTTGCTGCCTTCGCGCATGCTGGCGTAGGTACGGCTGGAGAGGATCTTCGCCAGGTAATTGGACAGGCCACCCACGTTGCGCGAAATCGACATGTCGTTGTCGTTTAGGATCACCAACATGTTGGCGTCCACTTCCGGCGCATGGTTCAGCGCTTCGAAGGCCATGCCGGCGGTCAGCGCGCCATCACCAATCACCGCAATCGCCTTGCGCTCACTGCCTTGCAGGCGGGCGGCAATCGCCATGCCCAGTGCTGCACTGATGGACGTGCTGGAGTGGCCGACGCCAAAGGTGTCGTACTCGCTCTCGGCACGGCGTGGGAAGGCGGCCAGGCCGTCCTTCTGGCGCAGGCTGGCCATGCGCTCGCGACGGCCGGTGAGGATTTTATGCGGATACGCCTGGTGGCCCACGTCCCACACCAGCCGGTCGTCCGGGGTGTCGAACACGTAATGCAAGGCGATGGTCAGCTCGATCACGCCCAGCCCGGCGCCAAAATGCCCACCGGTCTGGCCGACCGTGTAGAGCAATTCCAGGCGCAGCTCATCGGCCAGGGTTTCCAGCTCGGCTTCACCCAGTCGACGCAGGCCGTCCGGCGTGGCAGCACGGTCGAGCAGGGGCGTAGACGGGCGTTTGCGGGGAATCTCTTGAAACGTCGTGGGCATCAGGCGAATCGTTATAGGTATAGAAGAGGCGGCAGTTTACCTCAAGCCGTGCAAACTGCCCACGCAGAGGGCCGAACTTGGCCGATATGCGGCGCAAATGGCCGCGGCTGTCAGTGGCGACGTTCGACGATATACCGCGCCAGGTCACGCAGTGGCTCGGCCGCCGCGTCGAAAGGTCGCAGGGCATCCAGAGCCTGGTCACGCAGCTCGATGGCATAGGCCTTGGCGGCTTGCAGCCCCAGCAAGGCAGGATAAGTCGGCTTGTCACGTGCGATATCGGCGCCCTGGCGTTTACCGAGGGTGGCGGTGTCGCTTTCCACGTCGAGGATATCGTCCTGTACCTGGAAGGCCAGGCCGACAGCGCGAGAATAGGTCTGCAGCGCCGCTAATTGCTCGGCGTCGGCACGGCCACTGGCCAGGGCGCCCAGTTGCACGGCGGCCTCAATCAGCGCACCGGTCTTGTGGCGATGCATGTGTTCGAGGGCTTTTTGATCGAGCTTGAGGCTGACCGAGCCCATGTCGATGGCCTGCCCGCCGACCATTCCAGCCGGGCCCGCTGCATGGGCCAGGGCGGTGACCATGCGCAAGCGGATCTCGGCGTTGACGCTGCTTAGCGTCGGGTCCAGCAATGCGCTGAACGCCAGGCTCTGCAAGCCATCTCCGGCCAGAATTGCATAGGCCTCATCGAAGGCTTTGTGGGTGGTGGGCTGGCCGCGACGCAAATCATCATCGTCCATTGCCGGCAAGTCGTCATGCACCAGGGAATAGGCGTGGATCAACTCGACCGCACAGGCCGCACCATTCGCCTCGGCTGCCGGCGCCCCGAGAGCTTCGCAGGCGGCATAGGCCAGCAACGGGCGCACACGCTTGCCGCCATTCATCACGCTGTAGCGCATGGCCTCATAGAGGCGCGTCATTTCCGGGCTTGGCGCAACAAACAGGGGCTCCAGCGCGGCATTCACCCGGGCTTGGCTACTGGCCTGGTATGCGCTGATCATTCCGGCTGTTCCGCATCGAAAGGCTCTTCGGCCAACTCCCCGTCACGCTCCAGCAACACCTGGACCTTCTGCTCCGCCTGCGCCAACGCGCTCTGACAGTCGCGGGTCAGGCCGATGCCTTGCTCAAACGCTGTCAACGAGTCTTCCAGCGACAACTCGCCGTTCTCCAGACGCTCGACCAGGGCTTGCAGGTCGGCGAGGGATTGTTCGAAATCGAGTGCAACTTTTTTGCGGGCCATGGCGGCAATTCCGGTAGACGGTAAACCGGCGCGACACTAGCAGACATGGGGGATTGGGGCAAATGAGTGGCGCACACACGGTGATGTGAGCCGATTGATGGGTTTATTCGGCTCACCGAGTCTCAGCTTGTCTTCGTGGCGACCCAGCACTCCCCCTGCGCCGCTTTCAATTGGGCCTCGAAGACCAATAAACCCTGATGCATATTCTGCAATGCCACAATTTGCATGGCTAACGCCTGCTTCTTATTGGCGATGGCTTGGTCAGCCTTGTCCCAGGGAAGCGCATCACCCTCGTACCCCTGCAAAATCTCCTGTAATTCCTTGAGCTTGAACCCCAGCTGTTGCGCGCACTTTATAAACATCAGCCGCTCGACACTCTGCTCGGTATAAACGCGATAACCGCCCCGACGCGCAGGCGCTGGCATCAGCCCGATTGCCTCATAGTGACGAATCGCCTTGATGGTCGTGCCGGACAACTGCGCGGCTTTGCCGATGTACATGAAAACTCCCTTTTTCAAATAGTGCGCCGGCCTGTTTCAGCCACTTGGCCCGCTGCGTCAGCGAAGAGCCCAGCACCGGCCCCAACAGCAGCGTCTTGCTCGTCGCGATGCCGCACAGCGCCAGCGTGGTGCGCCGCATTTGGTGGATGGCCGGCATGCGATAAACCCAGCGGTAATACCACGGCGGCGTGTCGAGGGTCACTAACAAGTGCGCGGTTCGGCCCTTTAGCAGCTTGTCTGGGAATGCCTTGCCTGCGCGGTACTTGAAGGCAAAGCCGGGGAGGAAAACGCGGTCGATAAAGCCCTTCATCAGTGCCGGGATACCGCCCCACCAGACAGGGAAAACCCAGGCCAGATGCTCGGCCCAAAGGATGTCGGCTTGGGCGCTGAGCAAGTCAGGTTCCAGCGCTTGAACCTGGGTGTAAGCATGATGAAGGATGGGGTCGAACCTGAGATCACCCAGGCGCAGGACGCGGACTTCGTGACCGGCCGTTTTAGCAGCGTGGATATAAGTGTGCGCGAGGGCGGAACAAAAGCTATCGGCGGACGGGTGGCCGAGAATGACCAGAATGCGCTGACTCATGGTGATAAGTTCTGAGAAAAGGGCATTCAGGGTAGGGGGTGCCGTATAGGGGAGAGTCAAGTGCCAGCAGGACCTTTCTGTGAGGTACGCAGGACCCTTCCTGAACTGTCTCGAATGCTTGTGACGGTACTGTCGGCTGGCTAGCCTGCCGAAAACACCAGAGTAAAAAAGGCATGAGCGAAACTTCTATCGGGTTGATCGCGCCTCCTGAGGGCTACGGCGATTGGCTGACAGACCTCAAGGGCCGCATCCATCAGGCGCAACAGCGCGCATCAATTGCCGTTAATCGTGAGCTGGTGCTGCTCTACTGGCAGCTCGGTCACGATATTTTGACGTGTCAGCACGCTCAAGGTTGGGGTAGCAAAGTGATCGACCGCCTTGCGCAAGATCTGCGGGCGGCCTTTCCTGACATCAAGGGTTTTTCGCCGCGCAATCTGAAGTACATGCGTGCTTTTGCCGAGGCGTGGCCGGATTCGGAATTTGTGCAACAGGCTGCTGCACAATTGCCTTGGGGCCACAACGTGGTGCTGCTCGATAAGCTTCCCGGCCCCGAAACTCGTCGTTGGTACATCATCCAGGCCTTAAAACATAACTGGTCGCGCAACACACTGGTGATGCACATTGAAAATCGCCTGCTGGAGCGCAGTGGCAAGGCCGTCAGCAACTTCGAAAGCCATCTGCCCAAAGCGCAATCCGACCTGGCGCGCGAATCCCTCAAAGACCCGTACCGCTTTGATTTCCTCAGTCTGGGCCAGAATGCACAAGAGCGCGAAATCGAAAACGCCCTGATCAAGCATGTCACTGACTTCTTTTTGGAGTTGGGCGCAGGTTTTGCCTTCGTTGGCCGGCAAGTGCTGCTGAATGTAGGCGGCGATGAGTTCTTCATCGACCTGTTGTTCTATCACCTGAAGCTGCGTTGCTATGTGGTGATCGAACTCAAGGCAGGCAAGTTCAAGCCCGAGCATCTGGGCAAATTGAGCTTCTATCTTGCGGCGGTGGATGCCGAGATAAAGCACCCACAGGATGGCCCGACTATCGGCCTCTTGTTGTGCAAGGGTAAAAATGAAGTGGTGGCTGAATACGCACTGCGCGATAACAACCGGCCTATTGGTGTGGCGCAATATCAACTGATGGAGTCTTTGCCAGCCGAACTGCAATCGAGCTTGCCTAGCATCGAGCAAATCGAGCGAGAGTTGGCGGGGTAGGCTGGGTCTTGTCGGTGGCTGAAAAATGTAAGGAAAAATCTCACGCGTGAGCTATTGAGTACCTTGCGGATTGCCTGTAGATTTTCTCACGCGTGAGTTTTTCACAGCGAGGTCAGTACCATGAACAGCAGCTCTCCATCGAGCCCATCAACTGGGCCCGATACCGATTCAACAAGCCTCAAGGGAGAGCGCTTGAAGCCGTCCGCAAAAAAGCCGTCGAGCTTTTACATGAAGCAGATGCGTGCGGGGCTGGCGGCGGCCGGTTATGTGAAACACGAGACTTGGGTGCTTCCCGAAAACCGAAGCCTGCTCAAGCAAATGGAGAAACAGCTACGCCAACCGATCCTGGCTGGCTCATTCATGTCGGAGAATTTCATGAGCGCAGGTACTAACTGGAATATCGATCGCCTCTTCAGTGCTCTTCAGGCGCTGGATGACGTGACGTCCCATGACATTACGCTTTCTCTCGTCCAAGGCTCCGAGTCCAGCATCAAGCTGGAGATGAACGACTTTGGTGGCTTGCCGATTTACATCGCGGTGGTGGGCGAGCAAATCATCGTGGATACCGTCCTGGTCGACGCCGAGTCCATCAACGACGTACCGGCCTTCAATGACGCCGTGCTGCGCAGCCGGGAGATGTTCCCGTTGTCGTCGATCGGTATCGAGTCCATGCCGAACGGGCAGGTGGTTTACAACATGTTCGGTGCGCTCAGCTCCGACTCCAGCCTGACCAACATCGTGACCGAGGTGAAAACGCTGGTTGATAACGTGCAGCGCGCCAGCGAAGCCTTCGAACGTTTCTTCATTTAATTATTCGGGAAAACCCAATGACTCAGTCCATCTGGAGCAAATTGTTCACCGCGTTGCGTGGCGGTGCCAGCGAAGTCGGCGAATCGATCGTCGACCAACAGGCCCTGCGCATCCTTGACCAGGAAATTCGCGATGCAGACAGCGCCTTGGCCAACGCCAAGCGTGAGCTGGTGAGCATCATGGCCAAGCACAAACTGGCGGCTGATCGTGTTGGCGAGTACGACGCCAAGATCAAAGACCTGGAATCCAAGGCGATGGCCGCTATCCAGGCCAACCGTGAAGACCTCGCCCTGGAAGTGGCCGAAGCCATTTCGACCCTGACCAACGAGCGGGACGTGGAGCAAAAGCAGACCACCGAGTTCGGTGGGTACGCTGAGAGCATGCGCAAAGACATCACCAAGGCCGAAAGCCGCATCAAAAGCCTGCGCCAGCAAGTGGACATGGCCAAGGCTCGCGACAGCGTGCAAAAGGCCCAGGTCAGTGCCTCCATTGCCAGCGGCGGTGCCAACGGCAAGCTGGAAACCGCCGTCGGTACGCTCAATCGCTTGCAGGCCAAACAGCAACAACGCGCCGCTGAGCTGCAAGCCCAGGATGAGCTGGCTGAAGCGTCGACGGGGACAGACCTGGAACGCAAACTGCGCGATGCCGGCATCACGCCGAACGAAGGCAGTGCCAATGCGATTCTGGAGCGTCTGAAGCAAAAGTCGGCTGAGTAATCAACGTAGGTCAGTTAAGCCTGCAACTCTGTGGGGAGGGAGCTTGCTCCCGCTGGGCTGCGCAGCAGTCCTGTTTTTGGGGCCGCTTCGCGCCCCAGCGGGAGCAAGCTCCCTCGCCACAGTCGCAGTGCTCTTCTTTTGTATGTTGAGGTCAGGATGAACGCCTTGAAGGGTTTCAAGACAATCGCAGGCCTGGCCCTCTTCATGGTCGCGCTGCAACTGCTCAATGTGGTGACCGGTTACAGCCTCATGGCATTCGGGCTAATCCCGAGAACGATGCAGGGTCTGTTCGGCACCCTCACATCACCGTTTTTGCACGCCTCCTTCGCCCACCTGAGCGCCAACCTGATTGCCTTTGTGATCCTGGGTTCTCTGGTCATCATCGAAGGGGTCAACCGGTTCATCGCCGTCAGTGCCATCGTCATTCTGCTGGGCGGCTTGTTGGTCTGGCTGTTCGGTTTTTCAGGCGTACACGTCGGCGCCAGCGGCTGGGTGTTCGGGCTATGGGCCTATCTGCTGTCTCGCGCCTGGTTTCACAGAAGCTGGGGCAACCTGCTAACAGCCGCTGTTGTGGCTTTGCTGTATGGCGGACTGGTCGTGGGCTTCCTTCCGCGGCAGGGCGTTTCCTTCGAAGGGCATCTGTTTGGTGCGCTCGCCGGATTTATTGCAGCCAAGGTACTTCTATCCACGCCGCGCAGCGGGTTTAATGCCGGGTGAACGCACTTGAGCATCCAGACGTCGAGGCGATGCTGTCGTCAGGATTCAAGTACCCAGGGAGCCAGGGGCTAAATGTCGATTTTCCTACTGCTACGCATGTACGCCTCGTCCCTCTTTCATCGCTTCGGTTGGGCAGGCCTGATCGTTGCCTTGGGTGTCCACCTGAGCACCGCTTACCTGGGCCTGGTGTTGCTGGGCGAACAACACCTCACCGCTGCCGCCACGTTTATCTACTTCTATCTCACCACCACACTCACCGTCGGCTATGGCGACCTCGCGCCGCAGACGTCTGCTGGGCGAATTTTCGTGGCGGCCTGGGTCATGCTCGGGGGCATTGCGCTGCTCACGGCAGCCATCGGCAAAACCACCAGCAGTGTTATCGATGCATGGAGAAAAGGCATGAAGGGCAAAGGTGATTTCACCGGCAAGGTCGGCCATACCGTGCTGATCGGCTGGGAGGGCGCGTCCAGCGAGCGGGTGATTGAGTTGTTGCTGCAAGACGAAACCTCGAACGACAACCTGATCGTGATCTGCGATTGCAGCCTTGAAGAAAATCCGATGCCGGGCAAAGCAGCGTTCATCCGCGGCGAAAGCCTGTCTTCCACCGCACTGTTGCTGCGTGCCGGTGTGCCCGGTGCCGAGCGTGTGCTGGTGCGGACCCCGTCTGATGACCTGACGCTGGCCACCGTGCTGGCGGTGAATCAACTGAGCCCCGTCGGGCATGTGGTCGCCCACTTCAACGAAAGTGAAATCGCTGCACTGGCCAGCTCCTACGCCCCGCGCCTGGAATGCACGTCCAGCATGGCGATCGAAATGCTGGTGCGCGCCTCTCAGGATCCGGGCTCGTCGGTGGTCATCAATGAGTTGCTGTGCGTGGGGCAGGGCGCCACCCAGTACCTGATGAAATTGCCCGACGCCTTTGAGGCAACGTTCGGCGAGCTGTACACGCAGATGAAGGAGCGCCACAACGCCACCCTCATTGGCTATCGCGCCAAAGGTGTTCAGCAGCCGTCGATCAACCCGCCCAGTGCCACAGCGGTCAAAGGCGGCGAACTCTTCTACATCGCTTCCACTCGCCTTAAGGAAATCTCCCATGGGATGGCTTAAACAGTTGATGGGGCTTGAGGCCCCAAAAGCCACTACCGACTCGAGCCGAACCGCCAGCCCAAGCCTGCCTGCCACCGGCCCTTTGGGCCTGGCGCCGGGCAAGGGCGTGATGTTTGACACGACTCTGAAATTGCTGCTCGATGAAAAAACCAACGTGGTGATCCCCGGCTCCCAGGAAATCTGGAGCAACGGCACCATCGACCTCGGCCAGTCCACCTGGCTGTCGCGCTATTACATGAACGACGAAGATTATTGGTTGCAGGTGCACACCACCGGCCAGATAGCGGGCCAGGTCGAGTCAGTGATTCTGTTCAACTACCTGAGTTACGTCACCATCAGCAGTGAAGCGGAACTGAGCAGGCTCGCGGGCCCACAAAGCCTGATCGGTCTGCCGACCTACACCCACGACGGCGTCGAGTTCTTCCGGGAGTGGGGCAGCGAAGATGGCCAGACCGAATTGGTGGCGATGAGCGAAAAGGTCATCAGCCCAGAAGCCACCTACAGCGTCGAGCACCGTTCGATGCTATACGCCCGCGACACCGGCTTGACCGACCGCCGAGAGTTCCTGCTGTTCTCCGTCGAAGAAGATGCCGAAGGCACCATCAGCCTGAGCACATCCCTGGGCATTTCGCTGTACACCACCGACCTGACTACGCTCTAAAAAAAGGAAGCCGTCCATGCTAGAAGCACTCTCCATCTCCCTCAACAAAGCTGCGGTGCTCGGCTTTGTCCTCTACATCCTGGGGGCTGCGGTACTGTTCGCGCTGTTCCAGTTCATCTACACCCGCATCACCCCGCACAAGGAGTTCGAACTGATCCGTGCGGGCAACACCTCCGCAGCGGTCGCCCTGGGCGGTGCCATCGTCGGTTTCGCCATTCCGGCCAGCAATGTGATTGCCTACTCGATCAACGTTCTCGACTTCATCGTCTGGGCCGTGATCGCCGCCGTCGTCCAACTGCTGGCGTTCCTGCTGACCAGCCTGGTGCTCAAGGGCACGTCCGAGCGCATCAAGAAGGGCGAACTGGCGGCCGGTATCTACGTGGCCGCGGTGGCCATCAGCGTCGGCATGCTGAATGCCGCGTGCATGACGCCCACCTCGAACTGATTGCCCACGGAGCTCCCGATGAAACGAAGCAAGTACGTCCAGCTGTCGCTGGCAGCGTCGGTCGCCATGGCGATATCCGGCTGTGGCCCAACGGAAAAAACCTACGACCTGCAAAAGAAGTACAACTTCCAATCGGTACAGCAATGCGCCGATGAAAAACTTCCGGTAGACGTCTGCTCGGACGCCTACATGACGGCCATGGCCGAGCATCGCCGCATTGCGCCGGTGTATGACAGCCAGGCCGATTGCGACGCCGACTTTGTCGCTGACTGGTGCCAGCAAGACTCCACCGGCAAATTCATCCCGCGCTTGGGCGGTTTCGAACTGACCGCCGAAGGCCAGGTGACCCAATCCCAAGTCGACGCGGCCAATGCGCAAGCGGCCAACGCTCAGGCCAGCGGCGGCTCAGGCTTCTCCACCAGCAGCCTGCTGACCGGCTTGCTGATCGGCAACATGCTGAGCAACAACCGCAACAGCTACCGTTCGGAACCGGTGTACCGCTATCGCGATGATCGCGGCAACTACGGTAACTCGACGCTCAACCAACGCGTGTCCAATGGCGCGACCTTTGGCCGTTCCAACCAGGCCCGGTACGGCAGCAGCAATTACACCAGCACGCTGCGCTCTTCACCTAAGTCGAGCTCGGTTTCATCGGCCACCTCCCGGGGCGGCTTCGGCAGCAAAGCCAGCGCACGCAGCGGCTGGGGCGGCGGGTCGAGCAGCTAAGGAAACCGGCCATGAAGAAGATCCAATGCGCAGAGCGTCATGACTGGAAACATACAGCCGAGGGTCTTGGCTTCCTTTTCCATACCATCGACGACGAACCTTACTGGGACGAAAGCGCGTACTACCAGTTCACGCTCAAGCAAATCGAGCGCGACCTCGAAGACCCGACCACCGAGCTCCATGACATGTGCATGGACCTCGTCGCCCGCGTGGTCCACAGCGAAGAACTGCTTGAACGCCTGAGCATCCCCGCGCCTTTCTACGACATGATCCGAACCTCATGGCTCGAAGGCCACCCGCACCTGTACGGGCGCATGGACTTCTCCTACAACGGCAGCGGGCCCGCCAAGTTGCTGGAGCTCAACTACGACACCCCCACCAGCCTCTACGAAGCCGCCGCGTTTCAGTGGGGCTGGCTGGAACAATGCATCGAACGCGGCCTGCTGCCCAAGCACGCCGACCAGTTCAATAGCATCGACACCAAACTGCACCAGGCCTTCGCCCAACTGCAGGTCAACCAGCCGTTCTACTTCGCTTCGATGAAAGACTCGGTCGAAGACAAAGGCACCACCGACTACTTGCGCCTGGTCGCTGAAAAGGTCGGCATCGAATCGCGCCACATCGACATCGAAGACATCGGCCTGAACAGCGAAGGCCGCTTCGTCGACCTTGAAGATCGCTGGATTCCCCACCTGTTCAAACTGCACGCCTGGGAGTTCATCTTCCACGAACCCTTTGGTGCCGCGATTGCCCAGAGCGACACACAGTTCTTCGAGCCCGCGTGGAAATCCATTATTTCCAACAAAGGCATCCTGCCGCTGCTGTGGGAATTCAACAAAGGCCACCCCAACCTGCTCGCTTCCCACCTGGACACCGACCCAGGCAAAGCCGTGCCAAAAGGCTGGGTGCGCAAGCCGTTCTTCTCCCGTGAAGGCGCCAACATCGAACTGCAAACCGCCGAAGGCCTGACCGTAAAAGAAGACGGCCCCTACACGGATGCGCCCTTCATCCTTCAAGAGTTCGCACCGCTGCCAAAATTTGGTGACAGCTACACGTTGATCGGCTCTTGGGTCATTGGCGACCAGGCCGCCGGCATCGGTGTGCGCGAGGACAATAGCTTGATCACCAAGGATTCAAGCCGGTTTCTGCCGCACTTGATCCTGGATTAGGGACGTCTGACGGGTTCGTTCCCACGCTCCGCGTGGTAACGCATCCAGTGACGCTCCGCGTCACCCGCACGCCTCTCAATCTACACCCATAAAAAAGCCTGCCTTTTCAGGCAGGCTCAATACGGAGCATGGCAGTCTTAGCTCTGGCGAGCAGACAGGGCCGAGTAGCTGTTCATCAAATTGCGGTAGTTAGGAATCCGCTGGGACAACAAATTCCCCAGCCCTTCGATGTCGTTGCGCCAATCGCGGTGCAACTCACACGCCACCGAGAACCAGTTCATCAACTGCGCGCCGGCCTGCGTCATCCGGCTCCACGCCGCTTGCTGCACGGTGGTATTGAACGTGCCCGATGCATCCGTCACCACAAACACCTCAAAACCTTCTGCCAGCGCCGACAAGGTCGGGAACGCCACACACACATCCGTCATCACACCGGCAATGATGATCTGCTTACGCCCGGTGGCCTTGATTGCCTTGACGAAATCCTCGTTGTCCCAGGCGTTGATCTGACCAGGGCGAGCGATATACGGCGCGTCCGGGAACATCTCCTTCAACTCCGGCACCAGCGGGCCGTTAGGGCCTTGCTCGAAACTGGTGGTGAGGATGGTCGGCAAGTTAAAGAACTTGGCCAGGTCAGCCAGGGCCAGCACGTTGTTCTTGAACTCGTTGGGAGAGAAGTCCTGCACCAGGGAGATCAGGCCGGTTTGGTGGTCGACCAGCAGAACAATGGCGTCGTCTTTGTTCAAGCGGTTGTAGGTTGTAGTGCTCATGGTTGAATCCTTTTTTGTTTAGGTTGGTTGGGCGTTGCGTTCAACATGGACACAGATTAATGGGTGGGTGACGAGGGATAAATCGGGTGGGAGGAGTCTTACTGTCAACTTAAAGTGGACAATGGTTGACGCCCGATTTCAGGCCTCCGGGTTGCTGTGCAGAACAGGAGTGAATTGCCTGATTTTGAGTAGCCAGCAGGTCCGATCCCTTTCATTTGCAGGACGTTTCCGAGAAAATCCCAACCGCTTGCGCCAATGGAATTGGGTGTCTAGGCTGCTGACCGTCACTGCTAATTCAGTGATCGGGTTTAGTCGCCCGGACCTCGCTAGGCGCACGCGCCATCCCAAAGACAGGTGTCTTCTTGCCTGCACTTTATGGTGGCTGTGCGCAGGGCACCCTCGGGTGCGCCGGTGCCTAGCGGCCGGTCGACTAACCTGCGTACAGCCGCCACCTCTGCTCGTTTAGTCGCGAAAGGACGGTGGTAGTCACTTACTGCTAGGAGTTTTGCTATGGATAACGTTTGTTCAGATACGCTGTCGTCACACCTGACCAACCCCTTCACGGTCAATGAAGAACTGAGCTTCGAGGATGCCTGGGTGCAGGTGGCTGAGCTGCTGCATTGTGCGCTGGCTACGTCGCAAGTGATCAGCGAGTCAGTGGCTGCACCACAGAGGGCGGTAATGCACTTGGTGGAGATGGCGAAGATGGTGGCGGATAGGGCGGTGGAGTGTTTGCAGCCTAGGTGATATGACGTCGCCTGTTCGGTTTTGATCGTCCAGGCGACTTATTCACGATTTCCTTAATTTCGGCTCAGAAATAGGGCTTGAATTCGTTGCTGTCGCGAATCAGCAACTGCATCAGCTTTGGATGAATGAACAGTTTTTCCTTTCCGACCTGAACCTCTTGCAGAACATCAATGGAGACCAGCTCTTTGAGGTAGCGAGAAGCAGCCTGGCGCTGAGCGATCTGCTTGTCGACGACGTTGCTAATACGGCAATAGGGCTGCTCAAAAATCACGTCCACCAATTCGCGTGAGTAGGTTTTCGGCAAACGTTCGCGAACAAATTGGCTGGTGTGCTCGGACAGGCTGCGAATGGCGGCAATTTTTGCACTGGTCCAGCGAGCGGTTTCTTCCACGGCAGTAAGCATGTACAGCAGCCAGGGCTCCCAGGCCTGTTCGCGTGTGACATCAAGCAGTAGTCGATAGTAATCGGCTCTATGCGCAATGATGAAATGACTAAGGTAAAGAATCGGTAGATTCAACAGACCTTCCTGGATCAGATACAGGGTGTTTAGCACGCGCCCGGTACGACCGTTGCCGTCTGTGAATGGATGAATAGCCTCGAACTGATAGTGTCCGACAGCCATGCGAACCAGCGGGTCGAGGTCTGTCTCGTTGTGTAGAAAACGTTCCCAGTTGGTGAGCAAGTCGCGTAAGCGATCTTCGCCCTCTGGTGGGGTATAGATGATTTCTCCGGTCCGATCATTGGCTAGCTGGACGCCTGGCACTCGACGGATGTCCATGTCTACACCCTTGAGCGTTCGACAGATCTCTACTGCTGTGCCGGTAGAGAGTGGACGTTCAGCCAGAGACTGGAAACCGTTATGTAGAGCCTTGCGGTACCGGAGGGCTTCTTTGGTCGCGGGATCTGCATGATTGGCGCAATCCTGGGCATGCTGAAAGAGTAAATCTGTAGTAGTGACAATACTTTCGATCTCGGAGCTGTCCTTGGCTTCCAGCAGCGGGATCGTATTGATCAGCATCGTCTGGTTAGGAATCAGCTCGGCTGCTTGTTTCAATTCGGCCAAGGCTGCTCGAGCTTCGATGCAGCGTTTGAGGACTGCTCGGGTTTCCAGTTCTGCCTTTGGCGGCAAGGGTGGAAGCTGGTTATAGGGTCTATCCGCCTGCCAAGGCCGTTGGGGGTTAGTCATGGGCGCACGCTCACTAGGACGTCCAGTTAAAGGTAAGGCCGCTTTTATAAGCGCCCTTGTCATGTCGCTAGTGTAAGCCTGCGTGCATAACGTGTCGTTATTTTTGTATTTTTGCGACATGTTTCATCCTCGCGTCGCTGTTGGCGACATGTTGGATATCGATCAGGTCGCTGACTATTTGGGTGAAGCAATGAAGAAGGGGTAATACACCTAGATTGCGTCGAGTCATTTTGATATTGCTGGAGCCCACTGGCCTTTGAATGGCTGCCTATTGCACCAGAGACATGTTCAGGGGGGGCAGAGTGGATCTTTAAGGCTACGTGATTGATGTTTAAGGGGGGGGATTAAAAAGCCGGCTTGTGGCCGGCTTCTCGGGGACTGCCTCAGCTTGTTTTTGACAAGCCTCACCAGCCTTCAAATCGCTCAGCCCACATTGCGTCGGGCTGAATAGTAGGGCATCCGCGGGAACTCCTCCGCTTCGCCAGCAGGGAGTCAGCTAGAAGCGACCCCTGCCAAATGTGCGGCGCATGATACCCACATTCACTTCAGTTGCCCACCTCCGGTTCCGATTTAGAGCCTTCCCAGCCCAGCAGGTGTTCATCCAGTGGCACCGGTGGGCGGCGGTTGTTGAGGGTGGACCACCAGAATACCCAGCCGACGATCTTGAAGCTTTGCTCGAAGCGTTCCTCGTGGTTGAGGTATTCGTCCGGGTGTTCGCTGGCGTTGTGGCTGCGCAGGCGCAGGCCGCCGCCAGGGCGGTTGTAGAGGTATTTGATACGCAGCATGCCGTCGTGTTCGACGGCGTAGATTTCACCGTCGATGATTTGGGTACGGCCTCGGTCGATGGCGAGGGTGGCGCCTTGTTGGATGATGTCGATCATGCTGTTGTCGACCATGTAGGCGCCTATCGCACGGTCGGGGTTTACGTTGAGTGTTTCCAGGCTGTGCAGGGAGACGCGGATGCGTTCGGTTGAGGTGAAGGTGGGGTGGAGGGGGATCTCCACGTCGGTTTTTTCCGGGCGGCAGGCGGGGCCTGTGAGGTATTTGCCTGTGTCTTCGCGGGCGGTTGCAATCCTTGCGGTGGGGCCTTCCAACAGGTAGTTGGCGGGCGGGTGTTTGGGGCCTTTGCCGTCGCTTAACCAGCGACTTGAGACGCACAGCAACTCTGCGATCTCGTTGAGTCGGCCCATGGGGACCCCGCGTTTGAACCAGTTGTTCACGTGCTGAGGCGTGACGCCGCGGTTCTTGGCGAAGTCGGAGGCGGAAAGATGAACTTCCCGTAATAGCGCTTTTAAACGATCACCTGATGTATTCATAAACGCAGAGTTTACTGGCCGGAAAGTCTAATCAAATAAACCATGCGTTGATTTGCGGTTGTAGGATTTGGCTTAGTTGTGGCCGGATCTTTCAGGTGTGCAACTTAGTTAAACGCTGCAAATAAACATTGAACTTGATGTTTAATTCGGCCCATAAAAAAGCCCCGAATTAACGGGGCTTTTTAATTGCCGTGGCAATGAGGCGCGGGTATCAGCCTTTGTAGGCGGCAACCGACTTCATGATCTCGGCGCGGGCGGCGTCTGCGTTGCCCCAACCGTCGATCTTCACCCACTTGCCTTTTTCGAGGTCTTTGTAGTTCTCGAAGAAGTGCTTGATCTGTTCCAGCAACAGTGGCGGCAGGTCGGTGTATTCCTTCACGTCCACGTACAGCTGGGACAGCTTGTCGTGTGGCACTGCGATGACTTTGGCATCGCCGCCGCCGTCGTCGGTCATGTTCAGGATGCCGACTGGGCGTGCGCGGATAACCGAGCCTGGGGTGACCGGGTAAGGGGTCACGACCAGCACGTCGAGGGGGTCACCGTCGTCAGCCAGGGTGTTAGGGATAAAACCGTAGTTGGCCGGGTAGAACATCGGGGTGGCCATGAAACGGTCAACGAACAGGCAGTCGCTGTCTTTGTCGATTTCGTATTTGATCGGCGCGTGGTTGGCCGGAATTTCGATGGCGACGTAGATGTCGTTCGGCAGGTCTTTGCCAGCCGGAATCTTGCTGTAGCTCATTGGGCGTTGCCCCCGTTAGTTGGCCATATGACATGGCCGGATTGGCCTAAAAGTGGCGGCGATTATAGGCATATTCTGACGCCGATGCCATGCGCCAAGCGTCGTACGGTCATTCGCCCTGTGGCGCGTAGCGCAGGTCGCTGGCTTGCAGTTGAGTCAGGCGGGCCAGGGGATCCTGGCGATAAAAGCGGCTGAGTTGGGCGTACACCTGTGGATAACTGTTGACCAGTAAATCCGGGGCGCTGAAGAAATACTCGCTGGTGACGGCAAAGAACTCCGCCGGGTTTTCCGCAGCGTAAGGGTCTATCTCGGTCTCGGCGTCCGGGTTGGCGTCCAACTGGCGATTGAGGTCATCGAAGGCGCCTTGCATGACGCTGGCCCAATCCTGCACGCGCATGTCGTGGTGCAGCGGCGGCAGGCCGTTGGCGTCGCCGTTGAGCATGTCCAGCTTGTGCGCTAGTTCGTGGATGACCAGGTTGTAGCCTTCCCATTGGCCGCTGGCGAGCACGCCGGGCCAGGCGAGGATCACCGGGCCCTGTTGCCAAGCTTCGCCGCTGTGTTCGCCGTCCCACTCGTGTTCGACGCCGCTGGCATCGCGATGGCGTTGTGGGCTGAGGAAGTCGTCGGGGTACAGCACGATCTCATGAAAGCCTTGGTACCAATCGAGGTCGCCCAGGTTCATCAGCGGCAGTTGCGCCTGGGCGGCGAGCAGCAGGCGTTGTTCCTCGTGCAGTTCGACGCCAGGCAGGGCGGTGAGGTGTTTTTCGCTGAGGAACACCACGCAGGCTTCGCGTAGCCACTGATCTTGCTCCGGCGTGATGCCGTCGAGGAAGGTCAGGTGGTGGCGCACCCGTTGCCAGATGTCATCGGCAATCGGGTGCTTGGCCAGCAGGCGCCGGCGACGCCAGGCGCTGAAGGACCACACGGGCAATCAGTGCGGGTTGGCTTCGGAGGACGTGCGGCCAAAGCGGCTGCGCACTACGCCAATAATCATCGGCACCAGGGACAGCAGAATGATGAACACCACCAGCAGCGACAGGTTCTTCTTGATAAAAGGCACGTTGCCGAAGAAGTAACCCAAGGTCACCAGGCCGCCGACCCACAGGATGGTGCCCAGTACGCTGAAGCCGAAGAAGCGCGGATACGGCATCTTGGCCACGCCCGCGACGAACGGCGCGAAGGTACGCAGGATCGGCAGGAAGCGCGCCAGCGTCACGGTCTTGCCGCCGTGCTTGTCGTAGAAGTCGTGGGTCTTTTGCAGGTAGTCGCGGCGGAAGATCTTGGAGTTCGGGTTGCTGAACAAGCGCTCGCCCGCCGTTCGTCCGATCACATAGTTGGTGCTGTCGCCGAGGATGGCCGCCAGCATCAGCAGGCCGGCCAGCAGGACTGGGTCCATACCGCCGCCGGCCGCGACGGCACCGGCGATAAACAGCAAGGAGTCGCCTGGCAGGAAGGGCATGACCACCAGGCCGGTTTCGCAAAAAATCACCAGGAACAGAATGGCGTAGATCCACGGACCGTAGTTGGTTACCAGCATGTCGAGGTAAACGTCGAGATGCAGGATAAGGTCGAGCGGGTTGAAATCCATGGATGGCACCTGTGTGAATAGCCCGGCTCAGCGGGCTTGTGCGGAAGCTCAGGCAATAAGGCTACAAGTAATTGTCGCGGTTCTTACAACCCTGAAAGGTCGGCATTATACGGATTGAGAGGTGAAAAGCGTGTGGCTTTTGTAGCGGGGAGTGTCGCGAAATTGTGAAGGGGTTGGGCTTCAAGCCAGTCGCCGGACCCAATGTGGGAGCTGGCTTGTCTGCGATAGCGGTGGGTCAGTATGAGAAGTGCTCGCTGACACTTCGCCATCGCAGGCAAGCCAGCTCCCACAAGGATATTGCGGTGTTTGGCTTACCGGTTTTCAGTCTTCGTTGATCGGCAACACGTAGTTTTTGAATTCGGTGTCTTCGCGAAACCCAATCGACTCATAGGTCTTCTGCGCCACGTCGTTATCGCTGCTGGTCGATACCCGCAACCGTACCGCGTGGGTGTCCTTGGCCATTTTCTTGGCCGTGCGCATCAGGTTGTCGGCCACCAGTTGCCGGCGCGCATCCTCGGCCACATAGATGTCGTTGAGGATCCATACCCGCTTGAGAGACAGTGAGGAAAAGCTCGGATAGAGCTGGCAAAACCCCAGCAGCCGCTTGTCATCATCGTCGGCCAGGGCCAGGTAGATCACCGACTCCTTGCGCCGCAGGCGCTTTTCCAAAAAGGCCCGTGACGAGTCCGGGAACGGCAGGGCCCCGTAGAACTCGCGGTATTTGACGAACAACGGGGTCAACAGGTCCAGGTGTTCCAGGGTCGCTTGAGTAATCCGCATGCCAGGCCTCAACTTCCAAATGGGGTATGACCACACGAGCGGCCGTGACTCGATGCTGCCTAATGACGCCAAAAAGCGCAATCTTGCCGCTATCGGTCATCGGGCGGGCTGAGCAGGAAATTGCCCTTCATCAGGTCCGGGTCGTCCGATTCGAGGGTCTGAACCTGTGCCTCATCCTTGAGATTAACCCCCGACAACTGCCGGCGACACGCCTCGCGCATCAAGTACAGCAGGCGATGGGCCGCCATGCCATAACTCAGGCCTTCCAGCCGCACGTTGGAGATGCAGTTGCGATAGGCATCGGTGAGGCCGACCTTGGGGTTGTAGGTGAAATACAGGCCCAGGCTGTCCGGCGAGCTGAGCCCCGGTCGTTCGCCGATCAGGATCACCACCATCTTGGCGCCCAGTAGCTGCCCGATTTCATCGGCTACCGCCACGCGGCCTTGCTCTACCAGGATCACCGGTGACAAGGACCAGCCTTCGGCGTGGGTCTGTTCTTCCAGGCGCGCCAGAAACGGCGCTGTGTGTTTATGCACCGCCAATGCCGACAGGCCATCGGCTACTACGATGGCCAAGTCCACCCCGCCGGGCTGGGCCGAAGCGTAGTCGCGCAATGTTTGCGCCGACTCATCGCTCAAGCGTCGCCCCAGGTCCGGGCGTTGCAGGTACATGTGCCGGTCTGTGGCGGCGCTGTGCAGCAACAGGCTGTCTCGGCCACGTTCGGCCAATTGGCGGCTGAGGCCGGTGTGATCGAACGGCAAATGCACCGCGTCCCGCGCCTGGGCGTGGGCAAACTGGAAGTCCAGTTGGGCGCTGGTGGGAAGGCTGGTGCCGGTGCGGCCCAGGGCAATACGCGCCGGGGTGAGGCGGCGCAGTTCCAGCCACGGGTTGTCAGGCAATTCTGGTTGCACGGTCGGCTCCTTCATCCCAATTGCGCCAAGGCGTGACGAAAGGCCGGTGGCAAGCTATTGCCAAAATGCACCTTGCCATCAGCCTGCGTGAAGATGCCCATTTTCGCCAGCCACTGCTCGAACTCCGGCGCCGGTTTTAAACCCAATGTTTGCCGGGCGTACAGGGCGTCGTGAAACGAGGTGGTCTGGTAGTTGAGCATGATGTCGTCGGAGCCGGGGATGCCCATGATGAAGTTGATGCCGGCCACGCCGAGCAGGGTCAGCAGGGTGTCCATGTCGTCCTGGTCGGCTTCGGCGTGGTTGGTGTAGCAGATGTCGCAACCCATGGGCACGCCGAGCAGTTTGCCGCAGAAGTGGTCTTCAAGGCCGGCGCGGATAATCTGCTTGCCGTTGTACAGGTACTCCGGGCCGATAAAGCCGACCACGGTGTTCACCAGAAACGGCTTGAAGTGCCGGGCCACGGCGTAGGCACGGGTTTCACAGGTTTGCTGATCGACGCCAAAGTGCGCATTGGCCGACAAAGCGCTGCCCTGGCCGGTTTCGAAGTACATCAGATTCTGGCCCAGGGTGCCGCGCTTGAGGCTTAAGCCCGCGTCATAACCTTCCTGCAGCACGTTCAGGTTGATCCCGAAACTGGCATTGGCCGCTTCGGTACCGGCAATTGACTGAAACACCAGGTCCAGCGGTACGCCGCGGTTGATCGCTTCGATGGAGGTGGTGACGTGGGTCAGCACGCAGGCCTGGGTGGGGATGTCGTAGCGCTGAATGATCGCGTCGAGCATTTCAAGCATGGCGCAGATCGAGGCGATGCTGTCGGTGGCCGGGTTAATGCCGATCATGGCGTCGCCGTTGCCGTACAGCAGGCCGTCGAGGATGCTCGCCGCGATGCCGGCCGGTTCATCGGTGGGGTGGTTGGGCTGCAAGCGCGTGGACAAGCGCCCGCGCAGGCCCAGGGTGCCGCGAAACTGGGTGACCACGCGGATCTTCTGCGCCACCAGCACCAGGTCTTGCACGCGCATGATCTTGGACACGGCCGCGGCCATTTCCGGTGTCAGCCCTGGCGCCAATGCGCGTAGGGCCTGTTCATCGGCCGCATCGCTGAGCAGCCAGTCGCGCAGGCCGCCGACAGTGAGGTGGCTGACCGCTGCAAACGCCTGTTTATCGTGGGTGTCGATGATCAGCCGGGTGACTTCATCGCTTTCATAAGGAATCAATGCTTCCTGCAGGAAGTGCTTGAGCGGGATATTTGCCAGCGCCATCTGCGCCGCCACACGTTCGCCGTCATTCTGCGCGGCGACACCGGCGAGGAAGTCCCCGGAGCGTGCCGGGCTGGCCTTGGCCATCACGTCCTTGAGGCTGTCGAAGCGGTAGGTTTGAGCACCCACCGCGTGGGAAAAGCTTGCCATACAGTGTCTCCTTGATGACGCGCGCCTGCTGTGGGCAAGGCGCCGCGTCGAGGTTTTCGGCAGTTAGTGCAGGGCGGCCTCTGCGGCCTGGATCGCCGCGAATTCCTCTTCCGGCGTGCCTGCTACCAAGTGATGCCGGCTGTAGAAAGCAAAGTAAGCAATTAATACTCCATAGATGATCGCCGCGCCAATCACCACGCGCGGGTCCACCAGAAAGCCCGCCACCACGGCCACGCAAGCCAGCACCAGTGCCACGCCTGAGGTGAAGATGCCACCGGGTGTGCGGTATGGCCGCTCCATTTTAGGGCGACGGATGCGCAGGGTGATGTGGGCGGCCATCATCAACACGTAGGAAATCGTGGCGCCAAACACCGCCACCAGGATCAGCAAGTCACCCTGGCCGGTCAGCGACAGGCCAAAGCCGATAATCCCGGGGATTACCAGTGCCAATACTGGCGCCTTGCTCTTGTTGGTCTCGGACAATTTGCGCGGCAGGTAACCGGCACGGGACAAGGCAAAGATCTGCCGCGAATAGGCGTAGATGATCGAGAAAAAGCTCGCGATCAAACCGGCCAGGCCGACCAGGTTGACGAAGCTGCCCATCCAGGTGGAACCGCCGTAGGACAACGCCAAGGCTTCAACCAGCGGGTTGCCGGATTTGATCAGCGCATAAGTGCCCGCACCGCCCGGCGCGATCACCAGGATCAACAGGGCAAAACTGGTCAGCACCACAATCGCGCCGATCAGCCCGCGCGGCAGGTCGCGCTTGGGGTTCTTGGTTTCTTCAGCGGCCAGCGGCACGCCTTCCACCGCCAGGAAAAACCAGATGGCATAAGGGATCGCGGCCCACACGCCGACGTAGCCGAACGGCAGGAAGCTGCTGGCGCCCTTGGCCTCGGTCACGGGTATATCCAGCAGGTTGGCGACGTTGAAGTGCGGCACCATCGACACCAGGAACACGCCCAGGGCAATCGCGGCGACAGCGGTGATCACGAACATCAGCTTCAAGGCTTCGCCCACACCAAAGATGTGGATGCCGATAAAGATGATGTAGAACGCCAGGTAGATCATCCAGCCACCAATGCCGAACAACGACTCGCAATAGGCGCCGATAAACACCGCGATGGCGGCGGGCGCGATGGCGTATTCGATAAGGATGGCAGTACCGGTGAGGAACCCGCCCCAAGGGCCAAAAGCGCTGCGGGCAAAACCATAGCCACCGCCAGCAGTGGGGATCATGGACGACAACTCGGCCAGGGAAAAGCACATGCACAGGTACATGGTGGCCATCAGCAAGGTGGCGAGGAACATGCCACCCCAGCCGCCCTGGGCCAGGCCGAAGTTCCAGCCGGCGTAATCGCCGGAAATAACATAAGCGACGCCAAGGCCAACCAGTAGTACCCAGCCGGCGGCGCCTTTTTTCAGTTCGCGTTGTTGAAAATAATCGGTACCGACTTTTTCGAAGTCGACAGAAGAACCAGTGGGTTCGCTAGGCATGGGAAGTACCTTCCATTCTTATTGTTTTTGACTCGGCGTCTGTGTGCCGAACGAGGTAGCAATTGCGTGTGATATCAAATGTGGGAGCTGGCTTGCCTGCGATAGCGGCCTGTCTGCTACCCCTTATTTGGCTGATACATCGTTATCGCAGGCAAGCCAGCTCCCACACTTGATTGCATTTCAAGTTGGGAACTGGTTGCTTGCTATAAGGCTGAGTTAGAAAAAGCCCAGCGGATTAATGTCGTAGCTCACCAGCAAGTTCTTGGTCTGCTGGTAGTGATCCAGCATCATCTTGTGGGTTTCACGGCCCACGCCAGACTTCTTGTAACCGCCAAACGCGGCATGCGCCGGGTACAGGTGGTAGCAGTTGGTCCACACGCGGCCAGCCTTGATCGCCCGGCCCATGCGGTAGGCGCGGTTGATATCGCGGGTCCACAGGCCAGCGCCCAGGCCGAACTCGGTGTCGTTGGCAATCGCCAGGGCTTCGGCTTCATCCTTGAAAGTGGTGATGCTCACCACCGGGCCGAAGATTTCTTCCTGGAATACGCGCATGTCGTTGGTGCCCTTGAGCAGGGTCGGCTGGATGTAATAACCGGTGGCCAGGTCGCCGGTGAGCTTCTCCACCTTGCCGCCCGTGAGCAATTGCGCGCCTTCGCCCTTGGCGATTTCCAGGTAAGACAGGATCTTGTCGAACTGCTGCTCGGACGCTTGGGCGCCGACCATGGTGTCGGTATCCAGCGGGTCGCCACGCTTGATCGACTCGACCTTTTTCATCACCACTTTCATGAAGTCGTCGTAGATCGACTCTTCCACCAGAGCACGGGAAGGGCAGGTGCACACTTCGCCCTGGTTGAAGAACGCCAGCACCAGGCCTTCGGCGGCTTTTTCGATAAATGCAGGTTCCGCTTTCATGATGTCGGCGAAGAAGATGTTCGGCGACTTGCCGCCCAACTCCACCGTAGACGGAATGATGTTCTCGGCCGCCGCATGCATGATGTGCGAGCCCACAGGCGTTGAGCCGGTGAAGGCGATCTTGGCGATGCGCTTGCTGGTGGCAAGGGCTTCGCCGGCTTCCTTGCCGAAACCGTGCACCACGTTCAGCACGCCCGGTGGCAGCAGGTCGCCGATCAGCTCCATCAGCACGCTGATGCCCAGCGGCGTTTGCTCGGCGGGCTTGAGCACCACGCAGTTACCGGCGGCCAGGGCTGGGGCGAGTTTCCAGGCGGCCATCAGCAGCGGGAAGTTCCACGGGATGATCTGGCCGACCACGCCCAGCGGCTCGTGGAAGTGGTAGGCGGCGGTGAGTTCATTGATTTCGGCGCTGCTGCCTTCCTGGGCGCGGATGCAGCCGGCGAAGTAGCGGAAGTGGTCGGCAGCCAGGGGGATGTCGGCGTTAAGGGTTTCACGCACGGCCTTGCCGTTGTCCCAGGTTTCGGTGATGGCCAGCAGTTCGAGGTTTTGCTCGATGCGGTCGGCGATTTTCAGCAGCACCAGCGAACGGTCCTGGGCCGAGGTTTTGCCCCAGGCGTCCGCAGCGGCGTGGGCGGCGTCCAGCGCCTTGTCGATGTCTTTGGCGGTGGAACGCGGGAAGTCGGCTATCGGCTTGCCGTTGACCGGCGAGGTGTTGGAGAAATAGTTGCCATCGACTGGCGCCACGAATTCGCCGCCGATGTAGTTGCCGTATTTGGCCTTGAACGAAACGATGGCGCCTTCAGTACCGGGGTGTGCATAACGCATGGTGAGCATCTCCTGCTTTTATGTTTATTGGAGTACAGCGCGGCAAGCGCGTTATAAAGCGTAGAGCAAAGGTTGGGCCACTGCTGTGCGGGCCAGCAAAATCAATGGGTTGGGCTTTGTCGCAAGGCGGTGCCGTGACAGGTGTGGTACAGGCATGGTGACAGTTTGTGCCATAAGCGGTACAGCCTGTGACCGGTGGGTCGGGCCGGGATTGCAAAGGCCCAATGGCTGGGGGATGCTGGGCGTTCTCACGCAGGGAGAATAATAAGAACATGCATAACGATCATTTCAGCCGCCATGCCCAGCAAGTCCTGACCGTCACCCGTGGCCAAGAGCTTTCCCAGGGGCCGGGCAGCGACCCGTCCATCGCCCGCTCCTGGCTGCGCTGCGTGAAGGACTACCACCTCGACCCGGCGCTGACCATCGCGCCTACCGTGCTTGAACACGGGCGCCTGCTGGAAAGTCGCGAACGCCTGCGCCAGGTGCTGCACATCGCCGGCAGCGAGATGAATAGCCTGCACCAGCAACTTTCCGGCGCCGGCCATGCGGTGCTGCTCACCGATGCGCGCGGGGTGATCCTCAACTGTGTCACCGCGCCGTCGGAGCGCAAGATTTTCGAGCGCGCCGGCTTATGGTTGGGCGCTGACTGGAGCGAAGCCTGCGAAGGCACTAACGGCATAGGCACCTGCCTGGTAGAGCGGCAGTCGTTGACGATCCACCGTGACGAGCATTTTCGCGGCCGTCATACCGGGCTGACCTGTTCGGCCAGCCCGGTGTTCGATCCTCATGGTGAATTGCTGGCGGTGCTGGATGTGTCCTCGGCCCGCGAAGCCGTGTCGCGCCAAAGCCAGTTCCACACCATGGCGCTGGTGAACCTGTCGGCCAAGATGATCGAAAGTTGCTACTTCCTGCGCCACTTCGAACACCACTGGCTGTTGCGTTTTCACCTGCAGGCCGAGTCGGTCGGGTTATTCAGCGAAGGCTTGCTGGCGTTTGATGGCGAAGGGCACATTTGTGCGGTCAACCAGAGCGCCCTGAACCTGTTGGGGCAGTTGCGCGGCGGCTTGGTGGGCCAGCCGGTGGAAGCGTTTTTCGACTGCTCCCTGGATCAGTTGCTGGGGCGGGCCAGCGCAAATGCCACGGCCAGTTGGCCGCTGCGCACCCGCGATGGTCGGCCTTTATTCGCAGCGCTGCGAGGCCAGCCGCGCAGTGCGCCGGCCCCTATCATCAAGCCACAGGCGTCACGCCCATTGGGTATCTGCCTGGGCGACCCGGCCTTGCAAAATGAGCTGCGCAAGGCCTCGCGAGTGTTCGAGCGCGATGTGCCCTTGCTGATCAACGGCGAAACCGGCTGCGGTAAAGAAGCCTTCGCCAAGGCCGTGCATCAGGGCAGCCAGCGGGGCGACAAGGCCTTTATCGCGCTGAACTGTGCGGCGATTCCAGAAAACCTGATCGAGAGCGAACTGTTTGGCTATCGCGCCGGCAGTTTCACCGGCGCCCTTAAAGAAGGCATGCGCGGCAAGCTGCAACAGGCCGATGGTGGCACGCTGTTTCTCGACGAAATCGGCGACATGCCCCTGGCGTTACAAACCCGCCTGTTAAGGGTGCTGGAGGATCGCCTGGTGGTGCCTATCGGCGGCGAACCCCAAGCCGTGAACGTGCGCATCATCAGCGCCACGCACCGCAATTTGCTGGAACGGGTGGCCGATGGCAGCTTTCGTGAAGACCTGTATTACCGCTTGAACGGCTTGGAAGTCGCCCTCCCGCCGTTGCGCGAGCGCAGTGACAAGTCGCAACTGTTGGATTTCCTCTTGGCGCAGGAAGCAGGCACCGAGCAGGTGATGCTCGACGAGTCGACGCGCCAGGCCTTGTTGGCATTCCACTGGCCCGGCAACCTGCGGCAGATGCGTACTGTGTTGCGCACGGTGGTGGCACTCTGTGAGGGCGGGCGAGTCGGTCTTGACGACTTGCCGGCGCTGATTCGCCAGGCGCGGCCGCAAGGGGCAAGGGCGGATGCGCCGTACGCTTTGCCACTGGAGAGCGCCGAGCGCCAGGCATTACTCGATGCGTTGGCGCAGCAGCGCTGGCATATGAGCCATGTGGCGGAACAGTTGGGCGTCAGTCGCAATACGCTGTATCGCAAGTTACGCAAACATGGTATTTCACGGGGCGCCATGCATTAGGGCGCGCGACAGTTGTCGGAATAACTCCGTTATTGCGGACGACTCGTTTTTGTCCCACGTCATTTAAGGTTTTTTATCGCTCTACCCGTTCACGTCGTCCCGGAACGTGGCACGTTGTTTTAAGCACTGATGGAATAAGGGCAGAGCATTAATTGCCCTTAAACACCGCTGTTTGAAACTTCTAGGGTGACAACACATGAATATTACAAGTCCAATAACGACTCCTGTGCCACAACTCCCTGTTCAACTTGATGTTACGCCCACCTCCCCACCGCAACACTCGATAACGGGCTGGGGCGAACCGATGGACCCCCCTCAGCCTGACCATGACACGCCGCCTTCTGCTCAGGAGGCCGACCAAGCGCCGAAGGTACGCAACAAGCGTGGAATCTCCTTCTTCGGACGGCGGTTCCCATTTGGAGGCGCAACCCGGCCCACGGCGCCCGTGTCTCCCACGCCATCGATCAAGGTGCCGTCGCCTGCGTCCGTGTCCCCCGGTCCATCGACCAGGGTGCCGCCCGCCCCGGTCAATCCCACTGCCACCAGGCTGCAGAACGCACTGGGTGGAAATAACCCTGGTACCAGCTCGACCGCAGCCAGTTCAAGCCAGTCGGCCTTGGATAAACTCAAGGGCGTAGTGACCAGGGGGCCTCAAACGCCCACCAGTGGCGGGGTTGTCTCCGTAAAGCCGGTGGAACCGCCCAAGATCAGTGTGGCCGATGTCACCCAGCGGCTTTTGGATGCCGACAGGCTGGTCAAGGCAGGGGTTATTTCCACCTCACCTTCAACCGGCAAGACGATCAAGGACGCGTTCATCAACGCGGGCGTCAATGGCATCGTCAGCGCGCCGATCAATGTGGGCGCATACGCCGGGTCCGTGGCCGCGGGAGAGGCGATCAAGGGCCAGTATGTACCGTCGCCATTGCCGCCGCCGCATTTGCCTGGTACTGCAAAGCCCGATCCCGCGTCTACACCGCAAGTAGCCGCGCCAACCACATCGGATACGCCAACGCCTTCGGCCACGCGCCATCTGGACCGGGTAGAAAAAGTGGTGCTGGAATTTGCCAATGTCATCATCACGCTGGCGTCGGGAAATACTGAAGACCGGCTTGCCATGGGCGACGCCTGGCCCAAGGAGCGGGGGGCACGCTTGGATAACCTTGAGCAGTTACTGAGCATTTCGGAAACCCATATGAAGCAAGTGGCCGAGGATAACGGCATTATTTTCAAACCTCACCTTGAACCAGAAACCGCCCCAGGCACGGGGGGCCGCTTAGGCGTGATAGAGCGCCGTTATCGCGCCTTGGAAAAGGCGGCTGACCGGATCATTACCCTGAAAGACGCCGAAGCCAAAAAAACCGAGGCCTCCGTTTAAGGCCGCCTTTTTGCCCGCCGGATCCTACCGGCGGGCGTTTCGCGCTCAGCTAAAGCGTGCGAACTTTCCCACCCTACGCTAACCTGCCTCGATGTTTACGAGGTCGACTATGCACATTCATATTCTGGGTATCTGCGGTACGTTCATGGGTTCGATGGCGGTTCTGGCCAAGGAGCTGGGCCATCATGTAACTGGCTCCGATGCCAATGTTTATCCCCCCATGAGCACGCAGCTACAGGCGCAAGGGATTGAGCTGACCCAAGGTTACGACCCAGCGCAATTCGACCCGGTGCCGGACCTGGTCGTGATCGGCAACGCCATGTCGCGCGGCAATCCGGCGGTGGAATACGTACTGAACAAAGGCTTGCCTTACGTCTCCGGCCCCCAGTGGCTGGCCGACCATGTGCTGCAAGGCCGTTGGGTCCTGGCAGTGGCAGGCACTCATGGCAAGACCACCACCAGCAGCATGCTCGCCTGGGTGCTGGAGCATGCGGGCATGAGCCCGGGGTTCCTGATTGGCGGCGTGCCGCAGAACTTCTCGGTATCGGCGCGCCTGGGTGAGACACCGTTTTTTGTGATCGAGGCCGACGAGTACGACAGCGCCTTTTTCGACAAGCGCTCCAAGTTCGTCCATTACCGCCCGCGCACAGCGATCCTGAATAACCTTGAGTTCGATCACGCGGATATCTTCCCCGATCTGCCGGCGATTGAGCGGCAGTTCCACCACTTGGTGCGCACTATTCCAAGTGAGGGCCTTGTCATTCATCCCACCACCGAGCCTGCGTTGCAGCGTGTGATCGACATGGGCTGCTGGACCCCGGTGCAAACCACCGGCGCGGGTGGGCAGTGGCAGGCGAGGTTGCTCAGCGAAGACGGTTCGCGGTTTGAAGTGCTGTTCGAAGGCCAACCCCAAGGCATCGTCGATTGGGGCATGACCGGCCAACACAACGTGGCCAACGCTTTGGTGAGCCTGGCTGCCGCTCGGCATGTTGGCGTGGTACCAGCCATGGGCATTGCCGCCTTGAGCGCGTTCAAGAGTGTGAAGCGGCGCATGGAGAAAGTCGCTGAAGTAAATGGAATTACCATCTACGACGACTTTGCCCACCACCCGACCGCAATTGCCACCACCCTGGATGGTCTGCGCAAGCGCGTCGGCGATGCGCAGATCATTGCCATCGTCGAGCCGCGCTCCAACTCCATGAAGCTGGGTGCGCACCGTGATGGCCTGCCCGAAAGCGTCAACGATGCCGACCAGGTGGTGTGGTATGCACCGGCCAACCTTGGCTGGGATTTGCCCGCGATTGCTGCGCTATGCACCGTGCCCTCCACAGTCTGCGATTCGTTGGAAGGCATCATTGAGCATGTGAAGTCCTTGGCCCAGGCCGGCACCCACGTGGTGGTCATGAGCAACGGCGGCTTCGGCGGCCTGCACGGCAAGCTGGCCGAGGCACTGAAATGAGCGGGCCGGAACGCATTACCCTGGCGATGACCGGCGCATCCGGTGCGCCCTATGGCCTGCGCCTGCTCGATTGCCTGGTACGTGAAGACCGTGAGGTGCATTTTCTGATCTCCAAGGCGGCGCAGTTGGTGCTGGCGACCGAGACCGATGTCGCGCTGCCGTCCAAGGTGCAGACGATGCAGGCGTTCCTTACCGAGTACACCGGTGCGGCGGCGGGGCAGATCAAGGTCTATGGCAAAGAGGACTGGATGTCGCCGGTGGCTTCAGGCTCCGGTGCGCCAGCGGCGATGGTGGTGGTGCCTTGTTCCACCGGCACCTTGTCGGCGATTGCCACGGGCGCCTGCAACAACCTGATCGAACGGGCGGCGGACGTGACCTTAAAGGAGCGCCGCCAATTGATCCTGGTGCCGCGCGAAGCGCCGTATTCGAGCATTCACCTGGAGCACATGCTCAAGTTGTCGAACATGGGCGTGACCATCCTGCCCGCGTCGCCAGGCTTCTATCACCAGCCACAGACCATCGATGACCTGGTGGACTTTGTGGTGGCGCGCATTCTCAACCTGTTGAACATTCCCCAGGACATGCTGCCACGTTGGGGTGAGCACCACCTGGCCGGCGATGAATAAAGCACTGCTGCTCTTGATGGCGCTGCAACTCACCGGCTGTGCCACCGCGCGCACGCTGGACGCGGCGCAAGCGGGCGCGCCGGTGGTGTATGCGGGCACGCGCCTGGACCTGTATGCGATCAATGGCGGTTGTTGCGCCAAGGATCGCTTTGGTGCCGAGGCCCCGAGCTCTCCCCATCTCGACCTGCCGGCCAGTGCGTTGCTCGATACCTTGTTGTTGCCACTGTCGGTGCTGACGGTGCTGGGGGTTGGCTTCAACGCCACGGGCGGGCTGTAAGATAAGGGCTACCTGGGTGGATCGTTCCCACGCTCCGCGTGGGAATGCAGTCGGGGACGCTCCGCGTCCCAAGCATGACGCAGAGCGTCATAACCGGCGTTCCCACGCTCCGCGTGGGAATGCAGTCGGGGACGCTCCGCGTCCCAAGCATGACGCAGAGCGTCATAACCGGCGTTCCCACGCAGAGCGTGGGAACGATCAGTAACAGCCCTGCATCATCACTTGCCGAGTTTGCGCAACTCGTCCGACTCCACCACCCGCACGCCATCCTGTTCTTCCAGCGCCAGGCGCCACATGGCGCGGGCCAGTTCGCAGACTTCAATACCGTGGTACTTGCCCGGGATAAGCCGTGACAGCGGGCCGGCCAACTGTTCGGCAAGGCGCGGTTCCAGTCGCTCACCCAGCAGCAGCGAGGGACGTACGATGGTCAACTGCGGCCAGTCTTGCGCTCGGAGCGCCAGTTCCATTTCCCCTTTGACCCGGTTGTAGAACACCGAGGATTTCGGGTCGGCGCCAATCGCACTGATCACGATCAGATGCCGCGCGCCCAGTTCCCGTGCGCGTTTGGCGAAGGCCACTACCATGTCCAGGTCGACCGCACGGAACGCCGCTTCCGAGCCGGCCTTTTTAATCGTGGTGCCCAGGCAGCAGAAGGCAATATCCACGCGGCCGCTCAGTTGCGGAAGGAACACCGCCGGGTCGCCTACCGGGTTTTCCAGGCGTGGATGTTCAGCCAATGGTTTGCGGCTGGGTGCCAGCACGCGGGTCACGGTAGGTTCGTTGAGCAGGCGGTCGAGCAGGTGTTCGCCAGTGAGGCCGGAGGCCCCGGCCAGCAAGATATGCTGCGGTGTCAGGTACATGGTGTTTCCCCCTTGTTACACGGTACAGCTTAGTTGCCTTTGGCTTCCTTGCTATTCATTGAGACGCTTTCGAGCGCCTTTCGTGCCTGCTGTTTACGTAATAATTGCCAATGGGCGATCACGCCCTTAGGCGCCCAGATCTGCGGTTCGGAGGCTTCGAAATTGTCCGCCTGCTCGCGTTCGGCCACGTGCAGTTGTGCCAGTTTGAAGGCGTGTTGCAAATCATCCGTTTGGTTGAAAGCCTGTGCGAAAAGCGCATCACCGAAGTAGGTGAAGTCTGCTTCTTCCGAGCAGCCGAACGACACGCGGTCCGCGCGGGAGGCGGTCATGATCAGGGTGCGCTCATCTTTGAGCGCCGGTATGAAGCCGCCGGAATAACATGCGGAGATCACGATGACCTTGTCGCGGTTTTTCAGCGGTGCGAGCACGGCGGCCAGCTCGTCGGCGGGCAGGTCGGCCAGTTCCATGCGCGGTTGGTCGAGCACCAGCTCATGCTCATGGGTGCCATGGCTGGTCAGGTAAATGAACACCAGGTCTTCCGGCCCGGTCCGTTCGGCCAGGGTTTGTACCGAGCGGCGCAGGCTTTCGCGGGTGGCCAGGGGGCGGTCGGCGATATGGTCGCGGTGGTTGACCAGGCGCACTTGCCCGCGCGCGCCGAAGCGGGTGGCGAGCAGGTTGCTGACGTAATCGGCTTCGCGCAGGAACACGCTTTGTTTGCCGTCACCGGCCAGCACCAGGGTGTACAGTTCCACCGCCGGGGTGGACGCGGGCACGGTCGCCAGGGCGTCATTAAGCAAGCGGCCTTGGGCCAGTATGCCGGTCTCCAGTGGGTCGGGCAGCAGCTTGCCCTCGGCGTCGCGTACGCGCAGGCCATTGACCCAGGTGCCGGACTGCACGGTGCCGTCGGTGAGGACCAGGGTGCCACGGCCTTGATAGTTGTCACTGTCAAAGCCACCGATATAGAAACTGCCATCGGTGAGGTTCAGACGCCCTTCGCCGGTAAAGCGCCAGTCACTGAACTGGCCGACGTAGTGACTGCCATCAACCCCGATCAGTTCGCCTTTGCCGGTCAGCGCGCCCTCCTTGAACTGGCCGATCCATACATCGCCGTCGGCGTTCTCGTAGCGGCCTTTACCGTTGAGCTGGTTCTGCTTGAATTGGCCGACATAGATATCGCCCTCGGCGCTATTAAAGGTGCCATTGCCTTCCAGTTGGCCATCGACAAAGCGGCCGCTGAACTGGTTGCCGCTGTCGTCATTGCGCTGGCCTTCGCCATTGGGCTTGCCGTGGGCGAACTGGCCCTGATACTGGCTGCCGTCGGCCAGTTCCAGGCGGCCGAGGCCTGAATACTGGTCGTCCTGGAATTCGCCGCGATAGGTCATCTGCCCCTCTTTGAGGGTGCCTTCGCCGTTGCGTCGACCATTCTTGAAGCCGCCCACGTAGCTGCTGCCCGACGTGGTCAGGCTGCCCTGGCCGTCAAACAGGCCCTGTTTGAATTCGCCTTTATAGACTTCGCCATTGCTGCCATGCCATTCGCCCTGGCCGTGCCACTGGCCTTTGTCGAACTGGCCGGCGTACCAACTGCCATTGGGGTAGTCCACACGGCCTTGGCCTTGCAGCAAACCGTTGACCACATCGCCACGGTAGCGGCCGCCATCGGGCAGGCGCGCATCGGGCGGCAACAGCGATTCGCCGTCTCCGCAAGCGGTGAGCAACAGGGCAAGGGCAAGGGGAGCGAGTGGGCGCATAGCGGGATCCGGATAATTGAGCGCCGAGTATGCCGTAGCCGGGGTGCCGAACCTAGTGGTCTATGCGCAGGATCTACCACCTGTAGGAGCGGGCTTGCCCGCGAAAAACTCACAGGCACCGCATTTATTCAGCAAGCTCGCTCCTACAGAGCAGGTGTGGTGATTATACGAAGCAGAGTGACAGCGACTCGGCAATGTAGGCCGGCTTCTCCTGGCCTTCGATTTCCAGGGTGGCCGTCGCCTTGAACAGCCATTGGCCCGGCTTTTTCTCGGTGACGTCAGTGAGGGTGACGTTCAGGCGCACCTTGGAGTTCACCTTCACCGGCTGGATAAAGCGCACGCTGTCCAGGCCGTAGTTGACGGCCATTTTCAAGCCTTCGGGCATGATCAGGATGTCTTCCATCAACTTGGGCATCAGCGACAGCGACAGGAACCCATGGGCAATGGTGCTGCCGAACGGGGTTTGCGCCGCCTTGATCGGGTCGACGTGGATGAACTGATGATCGCCGGTGGCTTCCGCGAAGAGGTTGATACGCGCCTGGTCGATGATGAGCCATTCGGAACGTCCCAGTTCCTTGCCGACGTAATCTTTGAGCTGCGCTACGGGTACATAGGGCATTGCGTCTCTCCTTGGTTCATCACTTATGTGCCCGTTGATAAGGGGCGTTTTTTTTGGTTGCAGAGAACCACTGTAGATCATCACGGGCAATCAGCCCGGTCAACCCAACATGCTTTTGGCGAATGCCGGAGCATAGGGCGGGCGTGCTTATAATGCGCGCGGGATTTGAGGGGGAGAGAGCGGGATGCTGTTACGTGGCCTGACCTGGCTGGTGCTGTTTCAACTGATCGGCACCGCGATCAATCATTTGCTGGTGCCGGTGCTGCCTGGGCCAATCATCGGCTTGTTGCTGATGCTGGGCTTTCTGGTCTGGCGCGGTGAAGTCGGCGAGCCCCTGAGCCTGGCTGCCGGCAGCCTGTTGCGTTACCTGCCGCTGCTGCTGGTGCCGCCGGCCGTGGGGGTAATGGTGTACGCCAAGGACATTGTGGCGGATTTTTGGGCCATCGTCGGGGCGTTGGTGCTGTCGCTGGTGGTTGCCATGGGCTTTGTCGGCGTGCTGATGCAGCAGATGGTCAAGCGCAAGGAGAAGGACCAATGATCCTCGACTGGCAGGGCGCCTGGACGGCGGTCATTCATCACCCGTTGTTCGGTATCGGTATCACCCTGGGCGCCTATCAGCTGGTGCTGGCGGGGTTCGAGAAAACCCGCTGGATCTTCCTGCAGCCGGTGCTGGTGTCGATGTTGCTGGTGATCGGCGTGCTGCTCACCTGCGGGCTGAGCTACGCCGAATACCGCGAGAGCACCGAGATCATGGGCATCCTGCTGGGGCCTGCGACCGTGGCCCTGGCGGTGCCGCTTTATCTGAACCTGCGACGGATTCGCCAATTGTTCTGGCCGATTTTTACTACGCTGGTGGTAGGCGGGGTATTGGCCACTGGTCTTTGTGTGGCGTTGGGGTGGTGGTTCGGGGCTGAGCACCGGGTGCTGATGACCATGGCGCCCAAGTCGGTGACCTCGCCGATTGCCATGCTGGTGGCCGAGCAGATCGGCGGCGTAGCGGCCTTGGCGGCGGTGTTCGTGTTGATCACTGGGGTGGTCGGCGCGATGATCGGCCCAGCGCTCTTGTCACGGCTGGGAGTGCGCAGCCCCGAAGCGCGCGGCATGGCTTTGGGCATGACCGCCCACGCCGTCGGCACTTCGGTGGCCCTGCAGGAAAGCGAAGAATGCGGCGCCTTCGCGGCGCTGGCCATGAGTTTGATGGGCGTGGCCACGGCGGTGTTCCTACCGTTGGCGGTGTCGGTCATTGTTTAACCCAGGTTTAAGGAAACCGTTATGAGTCTGGCGCTATTCCCCCTCAACACTGTGCTGTTCCCGGGCTGCATCCTCGACTTGCAGATATTTGAGGCGCGCTACCTGGACATGATCGGCCGTTGCATGAAAAAGGGCGAAGGCTTTGGTGTGGTGTGCATCCTGGATGGCTCAGAGGTGGGCGCGGCCCCTGACGGCTATGCGCTTGTCGGTTGTGAAGCGCTGATTCGTGACTTCAAGCAGCAGGATAACGGCCTGCTGGGCATTCGCGTCGAAGGTGGCCGTCGATTCCGCGTGCGTGAGGCCGACGTGCAGAAAGACCAATTGCTGGTGGCCCAAGTGCAATGGTTGCAAGAGTTGCCGGACCCGCCGCTGGGCGAAGAGGACGCCGACTTGCTGGCGTTGCTTGAGGCCCTGGCCGAGCACCCGATGGTGGCCTCGCTGGACATGGGCGGCCACGCCGAAGGCCAGCAAGCCCTGGGCAATCAATTGGCCTATCTGTTGCCGTTTACCGAAGCCGACAAGATCGACTTGCTGCAACTGGACGACCCACAGCAACGGCTGGATGCGATCCAGATGTTGCTCGATGAACTGCAGGGCGAGCTGTTCACCTGAGGTTCGGATTTGCCTGACAGCGCTTTCAGACTTTGCTCGGTCGTCTCCACGGTGTCGCCTGCACTATTTTCCGATCACACAACAATGATCGGAGATAACCATGATTCGGCTGACACCCTCGGAACAAGTCGCGTGGGACGCTTATTTTGTCAGCGTGACCACGCAGCTACTCCAGCAGCAAGCCACGCGGGGCGCGGAGTACATTGCCGAGCGCGCCGCCGAAGTGGCTGATGAGATGTTACTGGAGCGCCGCGAACGTTGCGTTGAACGGCGCAGCGCCTCCGTGGACTGGATCGGCCCGGCCAAGGGTCAGTAGGCGTACCTGAGCAGGGCGTGGGGCGTGCCGGTAAAGGCGATAAAACCGAGCACGGCCACCACGGCGGGCAGCACCAGCCACCAGGCTTTTTGCGACATGGCTGGCAATGGGCTGCGGTACTGGATGGCCGTCAGGCTGAACGCACACACGGTCATCGCCAGCAACGTGCCGGCCAGGATGTCCGTCGGCCAGTGGGCGCCCAGGTACACCCGTGACAAGGCAATGAACGCCGCCGGAATGCAGCCCAGCAGCATCCAGGTCAGGCGCAGCCGCGTGGGTTGACCGCGACCGGCCAATACCGCGAGCGCCAGGAAGAAGGCAAAGGCACCGGAGGCATGGCCGCTGGGCATGCTGAAGCTGGTCAGCGGGTCGGTGAGGATTTCCGGGCGGCCCCGGGCGAAAAACAGCTTGGTGCCGGTGTTGATCACTGCCGCGCCAGCGAGGGTGGCGCCGACAAACACCGCGTGGCGCCACTGCCGTGCCAACAGCAACAGGCCAGTGAACACCGCGCTGGCGAAGAACATCTTCTTGAACTCACCCAGTTGGGTGACCCGTACCATCACTTCGTCCAGCCACGGGCTGCGATGCTCTTGCACCAGGGCGCTCAGCCCCTGGTCGAAGTCATTGAGGTGGGGATAGCCGATAAACAACGCGATTAACAACACCAGGCTGGCGCAACCGATCCACAAGGTGGCGCGCCGATGCCCGCGCCAACTGCTGTTCAAACTCAGCCCCAGCAGCACCGCCAGGCACGCCGCGATAATCGCCGCTTCCGGCCAGAAGCCTTCCGGCAACGGCAGGCGGAACGCGGCGCCGGCAGCCCAGCCCGGCAGCAGATAGGCCACGGTCCAACCCGCTGCGGCAATGATGCTCACAGCGGCAAAGCGCGGGAAGGGCATGTCGCACATGCCGGCGACCATGGGCAGCATGGGACGCAATGGGCCGATGAAACGCCCGACCAACAGGCTGGCGATTCCGTACTTGTGGAAGTAGGTTTCTGCACCGTTCATCCATTCAGGATGCTGGCGCAGGCCGGGCAGGCGCCGGATGTTCTGATGGAAATGGCGGCCCAGGTAATAGGAAACGCCGTCGCCCAATAAACCGCCGAGGAAGCCCAGCAGTAGGGTTTCACTCAAAGGCAGCGCACCGCTGCCAGCCAACGCGGCGATTGCAAACAGCAATACCGTGCCCGGCACGATCAACCCGGCAATCGCCAGGCACTCCACACACGCGACGATAAACACCGCGGCTGCCAGCCATTGTGGGTTGAGGGTCAACCAGCCGGTGATGCTATCGAGCCATTGGCCCATACAATCCACTCCATGCATACAAAACAGAATTTGAGGCGGTGAAATTCAACTGTGGGAGCTGGCTTGCCTGCGATGGCTGCGGCATGGCCAGCATTGAAGTTGCCTGGCCCACTGCTATCGCAGGCAAGCCAGCTCCCACATGGGATGTGTCGCGCGTTAAATCAAAAAATAATCCCGGCCTTCGACCTGCCCCCGACGCATCGGGTTCCGCGTGCAATAAGGCGCATAGCCAGCATCGACGAAGCGGTACATCAAGTGTTCATCGCGCCCACTGGGGATGCCCAGGCGTGTGGTCTGGATAATCTGCGTGGGCACCTGGCCCACGTCTTCGACATACAGCAGTTCCTGATCGAAGCGCTTGGCGTCCCACATCGGCACTTTCAGGCCCAGGGCCTTGCACAGCAGCGTCTGGCCCGCACAGAGTTTCTGCGAGGGGCGTGGGCTGCCATCGGGGTTGGGGTTGTTCAACAGCATCTGCGCCAGGCTCGCCGCGCCGGAAATGTCGTCGACCCAGGGATAGGCCGATTTGATCAGCACGGCATTGCCCGGGCCGTGAGCGCTGAAGTTCAACGAATCACCGCCACGGGCGTAGTACATGTAGATATGGCCACCATCCAGAAACAAAGCCTTACGCTTTTCTGTGTAGCCGAGTGAGGCGTGGCTGCCTTTTTCGGCCACGTAATAGGCTTCGGTTTCAATAATTCGCGCCGAAAGCCAGAGATCGCCCACACGATGACGAATGACTTTTCCGAGTAATTCGCGCGCAAGCAGTTGGGCATCGCGGTCGAAGAAGCTATCGGGCAGGGGGCTGGCGGGAAGTTGGGGCGAAAAATCGGGCATGGCGGTCAAGGGTTGATACGGCTAAATGTGACCGAATCATAACAACTCTCAGCTAAATTACGCCTGAACCTGGGGTTTTTACAGTTCATTTCGACCATCCGCCCCTCACCGCTGTCAGTCGGGCGGCGTCACAGCTATAATCTGCCGCTTTCCTCTTTGCCAAGACTCCCTGACCATGACTGAGTCCGTTCTTGACTACATGACCCGCCTGGGTCGCGCTGCCCGGCAGGCCTCGCGGTTGATCGCCCGTGCGAGCACCGCGCAGAAGAACCGTGCGCTGCTGGCGGCTGCCGATGCTCTGGATGCTTCGCGCTCCGAGCTGACCGCCGCCAACGAACTGGACCTGGCCAATGGGCGCGCTAATGGCCTGGAGCCAGCCTTGCTGGACCGCCTGGCGCTGACCCCGGTACGTATCGACGACATGATCGAAGGCCTGCGTCAGGTGGCCAAGCTGCCTGACCCCATCGGTGAAATTCGCGACATGCGTTACCTGCCGTCCGGCATCCAGGTGGGCAAGATGCGCGTGCCCCTGGGCGTGATCGGCATTATCTATGAGTCGCGCCCGAACGTGACCATCGACGCCGCGAGCCTGTGCCTCAAGTCAGGCAACGCTACCATCCTGCGTGGCGGTTCCGAGGCGATCAACTCCAACCGCGCCATCGCCGCCTGCATCCAGCAGGGCCTGGCCGTGGCCGAGTTGCCAGCCGAAGTGGTGCAAGTGGTGGAAACCACCGACCGTGCCGCCGTGGGCGCGCTGATTACCATGCCGGAATTCGTCGACGTGATTGTGCCTCGTGGTGGCAAGAGCCTGATCGAGCGCGTCAGCCGCGATGCCAAGGTGCCAGTTATCAAGCACCTGGACGGCGTCTGCCATGTGTTCATCGACATCGCCGCCGACCTCGACAAGGCGATCCGCATTGCCGACAACGCCAAGACTCACCGCTACGCGCCGTGCAACACTATGGAAACCCTGCTGGTGCACGTCGGCATTGCCGAGCGCGTGCTGCCGCCGCTGGCCGCCATCTACCGTGACAAGTCGGTAGAACTGCGCGGTTGCGAGCGCACCCGTGCGCTGCTGGGCGTGGACGTCATCGAGGCGACCGAGCAGGACTGGTACACCGAGTACACGGCCCCGATCCTGTCGATCCGCATCGTCGACGACCTGGATCAGGCCATCGAACACATCAATACCTATGGCTCCAAGCACACCGACGCCATCGTTTCCGAGCATTTCAGCGATGCCCGGCGTTTCCTCAACGAAGTGGATTCCGCTTCGGTGATGGTCAACGCCTCGACGCGTTTTGCCGACGGCTTCGAGTACGGCCTGGGGGCGGAGATCGGTATTTCCACCGACAAGCTCCACGCACGCGGCCCGGTGGGCCTCGAAGGGCTGACCAGCGAGAAGTACGTGGTGTTTGGCGACGGTCATGTGCGCACTTGATGACTAAACGCATCGGGCTGCTCGGCGGTACTTTCGACCCCGTGCACATCGGCCATTTGCGCAGTGCCTTGGAAGTTGCGGATGCCCTTGCGCTGGATGAGCTGCGCCTGCTGCCCAATTTTCGGCCGCCCCATCGCGACACGCCGCAGGTGGCCGCAGAACAACGCCTGGAAATGGTGCGTGTTGCCGTAGAAGGTATATCGCCGCTGGTGGTGGACGATCGCGAACTCAAGCGCGATAAACCGTCCTACACTATCGACACCCTGGAGCTGATGCGCGCCGAATTGGCCGCAGATGACCCACTGTTTCTGCTTTTGGGCTGGGACGCATTTTGCGGCCTGCCCTCTTGGCACCGCTGGGAGGAACTCCTCCAGCATTGCCACATCCTGGTTTTGCAACGCCCGGATGCCGACAGCGAACCGCCGGATGCCTTGCGCAACCTGCTGGCCGCGCGGTCGGTAAGTGACCCCTTGGCCCTGACCGGGCCGAACGGGAATATTGCATTCGTCTGGCAGACCCCGCTTGCGGTGTCCGCCACCCAGATCCGTCAACTGCTGGCCAGCGGGAAGTCGGTACGTTTCCTGGTGCCTGACGCGGTCTTGGCCTACATCGATGCGCACGGGCTTTACCGTGCGTCGAACTGAAAAGGCGCGCTTGAACGCACGAACCGTGCAGCAAGCGCCCGAACATACGAGCAAAACGAGTTTTATATGACGAACAAAGACGTAAGCAAAGTTAAGCGCAAAGGCACCTTCAAAAGCGCGCCGCTGCCGGTTGAAGCCCATGTTGGCCCGGAACTGGCTGGCGAAGAGCTGGTGAAAGTCGCCGTGGCTGCCCTGGAAGACGTTAAAGCCCAGGACATCCAGGTGCTGGACGTGCGCGACAAGCAGAGCATCACCGACTTCATGATCATCGCCACCGGTACCTCCAACCGCCAGATCGGCGCGATGCTGGACAAGGTTCGCGAAGCCGTCAAAGCCCAGGGCGTCAAGCCACTGGGTGAAGAAGGCAAGGGCGACAGCGACTGGGTGCTGCTGGACATGGACGATGTGATCGTTCACATGATGACCTCCAACGCTCGCCAGTTCTACGACCTGGAGCGTCTGTGGAAAGGCGCCGAGCAGAGCCGTGCTGCCGATGGCAAGCACCACAGCCCGGAAGTGGGCCACGCGCACTTCGACAAGCTCAACAAAGACCAGGAATAAGGAACGGCTGTGCGCCTGCGTCTGATCGCTGTCGGTTCACGCATGCCCAAGTGGGTGGAAGAAGGCTGGCACGAATATGCCAAGCGTCTGCCCGCTGAGCTGTCGCTTGAGCTGGTGGAAATACCGCTCAATACCCGGGGCAAGAACGCCGACGTGGCGCGCTTTATCCGTCAGGAAGGCGAAGCCATGCTGGCCAAGGTCGGCCCCAATGAGCGCATCGTCACCCTTGAAGTGCACGGCAAGCCCTGGAGCACCGAGCAACTGGCGGTGGAACTGGATCGCTGGCGCCTGGATTCGCGCACGGTCAATTTCATGGTCGGCGGCCCGGAAGGGCTGGCGCCGGAGGTCTGTGCGCGGGCCGATCAGCGCTGGTCGCTGTCGGCGCTGACGTTGCCGCACCCGTTGGTAAGGATTCTGATCGGTGAACAGCTGTATCGCGCCTGGACAGTCCTGTCCGGGCACCCTTACCACAAATAGTCTGCGCCGCCCCCGATGACCCAACCGATCCGCATCAAGGACCACGAGAAAGACGCACGTCTGGTACGCGCGCGGGTGGTGTTCGGTGCTGTTTTGGTGGTGGTGCTGATGTGCGTGCTGATTGCGCGGCTGTATTTCCTCCAGGTGATCCAGTACGACTATCACTCCACGCTGTCGGAAAACAACCGGGTGCATGTGCAGCCGATTCCCCCGACCCGTGGGCTGATTTTCGACCGCAATGGCGTAGTGGTTGCCGATAACCGGCCCAGCTTCAGCCTGAGCATGACCCGTGAACGCTCCGGCGATTGGAAGCAGGTCCTCGATGTCATCGTCGAGGTGCTGCAACTGACGCCGGAAGACCGGGCCGTCTTCGAGAAGCGCATGCGGCAGGGGCGCCGGCCTTTCGAGCCGGTGCCGATCCTGTTCGAGCTGACCGAAGAGCAGATCGCCCGGATTGCGGTGAACCAGTTCCGCCTGCCGGGTGTGGAAGTGGTGGCGCAGTTGGTGCGGCATTACCCGCAAGGGCCGCACTTTGCCCACTCCGTTGGCTACATGGGGCGGATCAACGAGAAAGAGCTGAAAACCCTCGACCCGATCAACTACAGCGGCACCCATCACATCGGCAAAACCGGTATCGAGCGTTTCTACGAGGCCGAGTTGCATGGCCAGGTAGGTAACGAGGAAGTCGAGACCAATGCGCGTGGCCGCGTATTGCGCGTGCTCAAGCGCACCGATCCGGTGCCGGGCAAGGACATTGTCCTGAGCCTGGACATCAAGTTGCAGGAAGCTGCCGAGATGGCCCTGGGCGGTCGGCGGGGTGCCGTAGTGGCGCTGGACCCGAAGACTGGCGAAGTGCTGGCGATGGTCAGCCAGCCCAGCTTCGACCCCAACCCGTTTGTGACTGGCATCAGCTTCAAGGCCTACGCCGAGCTGCGTGACTCCATCGACCGGCCACTGTTCAACCGTGTGTTGCGCGGCCTGTACCCACCGGGCTCGACCATCAAGCCGGCGGTGGCGATTGCCGGCCTGGATGCTGGCGTGGTCACGGCCTCAAGCCGGGTGTACGACCCTGGCTACTACATGCTGCCCAACTACGACCACAAGTATCGTAACTGGAACCGCTCCGGTGACGGCTATGTCGATTTGGACACCGCAATCATGCGCTCCAACGACACCTATTTTTACGACCTGGCCCACAAGCTGGGGATTGATCGGCTATCTGCCTACATGGGCAAGTTCGGCCTCGGTCAGAAAGTCTCCTTGGACATGTTCGAAGAATCCCCTGGCCTGATGCCATCGCGGGAGTGGAAGCGTGCGACCCGCCGCCAGGCGTGGTTCCCTGGCGAAACCCTGATCCTGGGTATCGGCCAGGGCTATATGCAAGCCACTCCGCTGCAACTGGCCCAGGCCACGGCGCTGGTGGCGAACAAAGGCGTGTGGAACCGACCGCATCTGGCCAGGACCATCGAAGGCGAAAAGCCGGTGGACGACAACCCGATTCCGGACATCGTGCTGCGTGACCCGTCCGACTGGACCAAGGTCAACCACGGCATGCAGCAGGTGATGCACGGCGCTCGCGGCACCGCGCGCAAGGCGGCGGTCGGCGCGCAGTACCGCATTGCCGGCAAGAGTGGTACGGCCCAGGTGGTCGCAATCAAGCAGGGCGAAAAGTATGACCGCTCCAAGGTGCAGGAGCGCCACCGCGACCACGCCTTGTTTGTCGGCTTTGCGCCGGCGGAAGACCCGAAAATCGTGGTGGCAGTGATGGTCGAGAACGGCGAGTCCGGCTCCGGCGTCGCGGCCCCAGTGGTACGCCAGGTGATGGACGCCTGGCTGCTGGCCGACGATGGCCGGCTCAAGCCCGAGTATGGCGGCCCCCCTTCAAGCCCCGAGGTTACGGCCCGTGAAGAGTAATTTTGACCGCATCCTCTCCAGCGAAGATGTGATGCGTCGCCGTGCGACGTTGCTGCAACGCATGCACATTGATGGCCCCTTGCTGATCCTGCTGCTGACCCTGGCGGCCGGCAGCCTTTTTGTACTGTATTCGGCCAGCGGCAAGAACTGGGACTTGCTGATCAAGCAGGCGTCCTCGTTTGGCCTGGGCCTGCTGTCGATGGTGGTGATCGCCCAGTTGGAGCCGCGCTTCATGGCACGCTGGGTGCCCTTGGGGTATGTCGCCGGCGTGTTGCTGCTGGTGGTGGTGGACGTCATGGGCCACAACGCCATGGGGGCCACACGCTGGATCAACATCCCCGGGGTGATTCGCTTCCAGCCGTCGGAATTCATGAAGATCCTGATGCCGGCCACTATTGCCTGGTACCTGTCCAAGCGCACCTTGCCGCCGCAGCTCAAGCACGTGGCGATCAGCCTGATCCTGATTGGCGTGCCCTTTGTGCTGATCGTGCGCCAGCCGGACCTTGGCACCTCGTTGCTGATCCTCGCCGGTGGCGCGTTCGTACTGTTCATGGGCGGATTGCGCTGGCGCTGGATCCTCAGCGTGCTGGCCGCCGCCGTGCCCGTGGCGGTGGCCATGTGGTTCTTCTTTATGCACGACTACCAGAAGCAACGGATCCTGACGTTCCTCGACCCGGAGAGCGACCCGCTGGGCACCGGCTGGAACATCATCCAATCCAAGGCGGCCATCGGTTCCGGCGGGGTATTTGGCAAGGGGTGGTTGCTGGGCACCCAGTCTCACCTGGACTTCTTGCCCGAGAGCCATACCGACTTCATCATCGCGGTGATGGGCGAAGAGTTCGGCCTGGTGGGCATTTGCGCATTGTTGCTGATCTATCTGCTGTTGATTGGTCGCGGCCTGGTGATCACGGCCCAGGCGCAGACGCTGTTCGGCAAATTGCTCGCCGGCAGCCTGACCATGACTTTTTTTGTTTACGTTTTCGTCAACATCGGTATGGTCAGTGGCCTGCTGCCGGTGGTTGGGGTGCCGTTGCCATTCATTAGCTACGGCGGAACTTCGCTGGTGACATTGCTGTCAGCGTTTGGGGTTTTGATGTCGATTCATACGCATCGCAAGTGGATCGCACAGGTTTGAATAAGGTGAAGATGTCAATGCAAGTAATGCGCGGCTGGGCGACTCGGCATGCGACCTGGATGGGCCTGATCGGGCTGCTGGGGGCAACGCAAGAGGCGCAGGCCGGTGACTACGATGGCTCTCCCCAGGTTGCCGAATTTGTCGGTGAGCTGACCCGCGACTACGGTTTTGCCGGTGAGCAACTGATGGGCGTGTTCCGCGAAGCCCAGAAAAAGCAGGCGATCCTCGACGCCATTTCCCGGCCCGCCGAACGCGTCAAGCAGTGGAAGGACTATCGCCCGATGTTCCTCACTGATGCACGCATCGCCCGCGGCGTGGATTTCTGGCGCCAGCACGAGGCGGTACTGGCCCGCGCCGAGCAAGAGTACGGCGTGCCGGCGCAGGTGATCGTCTCGATCATCGGCATCGAAACCTTTTACGGGCGCAATACCGGCAGCTACCGGGTGATCGACGCCTTGTCGACCCTGGGCTTCGATTACCCGCCCCGTGCCGAATTCTTCCGCAAGGAACTGCGCGAATTCCTGTTGCTGGCCCGCGAAGAGCAGGTCGACCCGCTGAGCCTCAAGGGCTCCTACGCCGGGGCGATGGGCTTGCCGCAATTCATGCCGAGCAGCTTTCGGGCCTACGCGGTGGATTTCGACGGTGACGGGCACATCAATATCTGGAGCAACCCCGACGATGCCATCGGCAGCGTGGCCAGCTACTTCAAGCGCCACGGCTGGGTGGGCGGCGAGCCGGTGGTTATCCGCGCCGATGTCGCGGGCGAGCGCGCCGACGAGGGCCTGACCCAAGGTATCGAACCGGTCAAGACCGTCGGGGAGTTGCGAGCGCTGGGCTGGTCGAGTCAGAATGCGCCACGCGACGACATGCCGGTGACGGCATTCCGCCTGGAAGGCGCAAATGGCCCTGAATACTGGATGGGCCTGAAGAATTTCTACGCAATCACGCGTTATAACCGCAGTGTGATGTACGCCATGGCCGTGCATCAGCTGTCAGATGAGCTGGTTCAAGCACGGGGCAACAAGTAATGCGGGTATCGCCGTTCAAAAAACCGCTCAAGCTGGTGGCGTTCGCCGCGTTGTCCTTGTTGGTAGCCAGTTGCTCCACCACGCCTAACCGTGCGCCGGCCAAGAAGGCCGGCGGCGCGGTCGTGCGCGCCCAGCCGGGCCTGGACATCAACCGCGCGCACAAAGACGGCGCGCCGTGGTGGGATGTGGATGTGTCGAAAATCCCGGACGCCACGCCGACCCTGCACACCGGCCCCTACAAGGCCAACCCCTATACCGTGCTGGGCAAGAATTACTTCCCGCTGCAGGAATCCAAGACTTACGTGCAGTCGGGCACCGCGTCCTGGTACGGCACCAAGTTCCATGGCCAGAACACCGCCAACGGCGAAGTGTATGACCTGTATGGCATGAGCGCGGCCCACAAGACCCTGCCGCTGCCCAGCTATGTTCGCGTCACCAACCTGGACAACAACCGCACGGTGATCCTGCGGGTCAATGACCGCGGGCCGTTCTATTCGGACCGGATCATCGACCTGTCCTACGCCGCCGCCAAGAAGCTTGGCTACGCCGAAACCGGCACCGCCCGGGTGAAAGTCGAAGGCATCGACCCGGCGCAGTACTGGGCCCAGCGCGGCAAGCCGGCGCCGTTGATGCTCAACGAACCGGCTACCCCGCAACCGCAAGTGACGGCCTCGACCGGCAAGATCGAGCAGTGGACGCCGCCGCCGGCGCAACATGCTCCGGATACCGTCGTCGTCCCTCACGCGGCACCGGGCGCCTCGATGGCGGGCGGGCAATACCTGCAGGTCGGCGCTTTCGCCAACCCGGATGCGGCAGAACTGTTAAGGTCCAAGCTCAGCGGTATGGTCAGTGCGCCAGTCTTCATCAGCTCCATCGTGCGTAACCAGCAAACGTTGCACCGTGTGCGCATGGGCCCGATCGGCTCGCCGAGCGAAGTGGCGCAAGTGCAGAACAGCGTACGCCTGGCCAACCTGGGGCAACCTAGCGTGGTCACCGCAGAATAAGTAACGCATTGATGGCTCGGGGGCGTCTGCGTGCCCGAGCCCTGGTTGTTGGCTCGTTGAACAATAAAAACCCAGGGGCAAGGGGTGAGCGGGCAACCGAACACGTGACAGTCTGGAAGCGGGCTGTCTGAATAGTTTTGCCCGCGAGGGCAAGTTTCCATAAGCAATTTCGAGAGACGGATGAACATCACCACCTTAGCCAAACGCACGTGCCTGCTTATCTCGCTGATCATCACCCCGGCCGCCTGGGCGGTTGAAATGGTGCCGGCCTCCCCGCAACTGGCCGCCAAGTCGTGGGTCCTCATGGACGCCGCCAGTGGCAACGTGCTGGTCGAAAACGGCGGTGATGTACGCCTGCCGCCTGCCAGCCTGACCAAGCTGATGACCGCCTACATCGCGACCCTGGAAATCCGTCGCGGCCAGATCGGCGAAAACGACCCGGTTACTGTCAGCGAAAACGCCTGGCGTACCGGTGGTTCGCGGATGTTCATCAAGGTGGGTTCGCAAGTGACCGTGAGCGACCTGCTGCACGGCATCATCATCCAGTCCGGTAACGACGCCAGCGTCGCCCTGGCCGAGCACATCGCCGGCAGCGAAGACGCCTTCGCCGACATGATGAACAAAACCGCCGGTGAGTTGGGCATGACCAACAGCCACTTCATGAACCCGACCGGCCTGCCGAACCCGGAGCACTACTCGTCGGCTCATGACATGGCGATCCTGGCGCGCGCCATCATCCGCGTTGACCCGGTGCACTACGCGATCTACTCCCAGAAGGAATTCTTCTGGAACAACATCAAGCAGCCTAACCGCAACCTGTTGCTGTGGCGCGACAAGACCGTCGATGGCCTGAAGACCGGCCACACCGACGAAGCCGGCTACTGCATGGTGTCGTCCGCCGTACGTGATGGCCAGCGCCTGATCGCCGTAGTATTCGGCACCAACAGCGAGCAGGCCCGTGCGGCCGAGACGCAAAAACTGCTGACTTACGGCTTCCGCTTCTTCGAAACCCAGACCTTCTACCAGAAGGGTGCTGAACTGGCGACCGCGCCGGTGTGGAAGGGCTCGACTTCTCAAGTCAAGGCCGGCCTGGCCGACGACCTGACCCTGACCATGCCTAAAGGCCAGCTGAAAAAGCTCGCCGCCAGCATGACCCTGAACCCGCAATTGGTTGCGCCAATCGCCAAGGGTGATGTGATCGGTAAGGTCGAAGTGAAGCTGGACGACAAGGTGGTGCACAGCGCCGACCTGATCGCGCTGGACGCTGTCGAGGAAGGTGGTATCTTCCGCCGCGTATGGGATAGCATCCGTCTATTCTTCTACGGCTTGTTCAACTGATTGTGTGCACCTGCAAAGCCCCGCGTTGATCCAACGCGGGGCTTTGCCCGTCGCCACGGCTTAGCGCTTACGAGGCTGTTCTGCCATGACCGATAAAGACGTAGAAGTAAAGGCGCCAAAGATCGAATTTCCTGTGACGGATTATCCCGTCAAGGTGATCAGCGATACCGGTGTCGGCCGCAAGGACAAGATTCTCGAAATCGTGCGCAAGCACGCGACGATCAACGACAACCGCGTGGACGAGCGCCAAAGCTCCACCGGTAAGTACACCACGATCCAGTTGCACATCGTTGCGACCGATCAAGACCAGCTCTACAACATCAACAGCGAACTGCGAGCCACCGGCTTCGTGCATATGGTGCTGTGATGTCGCAAGTCCTGGGCTTTCGCGAGCTCGGCCGGATGGCATACGAGCCGGTCTGGCATGCCATGCAGCGCTTTACCAATGAGCGCGGCACCTCGGCCCCGGATGAAATCTGGCTGGTGGAACACCTGCCGGTCTTCACCCAGGGTCAGGCCGGCAAGGCCGAGCACTTGCTGCTTCCGGGTGATATTCCGGTGGTGCAGGTCGACCGAGGGGGGCAAGTGACTTACCATGGGCCCGGTCAACTGGTGGCTTACCTGCTACTGGACGTGCGCAAGCTGGGGTTTGGCGTGCGCGACCTGGTCAGCCGCATGGAAACGTGCCTGATCGAGCTGTTGGCCAGTTACGGCGTGACCGCCGTGGCCAAGCCCGATGCACCGGGTGTATACGTGGATGGCGCGAAAATCGCCTCCCTGGGGCTGCGCATTCGCCACGGTTGTTCCTTTCATGGCCTGGCCTTGAATGTGGACATGGACCTGGCGCCGTTCCGGCGCATCAACCCGTGCGGTTACGCCGGGCTTGCGATGACCCAGTTGAGTGAGCATGCAACATCCATAGAATTTGCCGAGGTAAGTGCCCGGCTGCGCGCGCAGCTCGTCAAACACCTCGACTATGCAGAGCAGACGACCCTGACGGGCGGAATTGATTGATATGACTACTGATGTTGTGCAAACCATGATCCCGGCGCTGGACATCACTGAGCGTCCAGCCCCGGCCCCGCGTGCCAAGGTGGAAGCCGGCGTCAAGCTGCGCGGCGCCGAGAAGGTTGCACGCATCCCGGTCAAGATCATCCCGACCACCGAACTGCCGAAGAAACCTGACTGGATTCGCGTGCGCATCCCGGTTTCGCCGGAAGTCGACCGTATCAAGTCGCTGCTGCGCAAACACAAGTTGCATAGCGTATGCGAAGAAGCCTCCTGCCCGAACCTGGGCGAGTGCTTCTCTGGCGGCACCGCCACGTTCATGATCATGGGTGACATCTGCACCCGTCGTTGCCCGTTCTGCGACGTCGGCCACGGCCGTCCGAAGCCGTTGGACGTCAACGAGCCAGAAAGCCTGGCCATCGCCATCGCCGACCTGAAGCTCAAGTATGTGGTGATCACCTCGGTAGACCGCGACGACCTGCGTGACGGTGGTGCCCAGCATTTTGCCGACTGCATCCGCGAGATCCGCAAGCTGTCGCCGAACGTGATGCTCGAAACCCTGGTGCCGGACTACCGTGGCCGGATGGACGTCGCCCTGGACATCACCGCTGCCGAGCCGCCGGATGTGTTCAACCACAACCTGGAAACCGTGCCGCGCCTGTACAAGGCGGCGCGCCCGGGTTCGGACTACCAGTGGTCGCTGACCCTGCTGCAGAAATTCAAGCAGATGATGCCGCACATCCCGACCAAGTCCGGCTTGATGCTGGGCCTGGGTGAAACCGACGAAGAAGTCATCGAAGTCATGAAGCGCATGCGCGAACACGACATCGACATGCTGACCCTGGGCCAGTACCTGCAACCGTCCCGCAGCCACTTGCCGGTGCAGCGCTTCGTGCACCCGGACACCTTCGCCTGGTTCGCCGAGGAAGGCTACAAGATGGGCTTCAAGAACGTGGCCTCGGGCCCGTTGGTGCGGTCTTCGTACCACGCCGACGAGCAGGCCAAGCTGGTCAAGGCGAGCCTGGTTTCGTAAGCCGCCCCCAGAATCAATGTGAAATGCTGGCTTGTGTGGGAGCTGGCTTGCCTGCGATAGCATCACCTCGGTGTCACTGATACACCGAGGCGCTTGCATCGCAGGCAAGCCAGCTCCCACATTTCGTTCTGCGTCATATAGGGAGAACCATGGATGACCGCCGCCGTACCTGCACTGCGCCCCGAAGGCACCCTCGGCCTGATCGCCCCCGCCGGCCCCGCCGCGCTGGATGTTGAAAAAGCCGGGCAATGGATGCGTGCCCGTGGCTACCAATTGCACATTTTCCCCGGGGTGTACGAGCACGACGGCTACCTGGCCGGCAGCGATGAAGTGCGCGTGCGTGATTTGCATGCCGCCTTCGCCAACCCCGATATCGATGCCATCCTTTGCCTGCGTGGCGGTTACGGCACGCCCCGTTTGCTCGACGCCCTAGACTTCGACCTGCTGCGCGCCAACCCGAAAGCGTTCGTGGGCTACAGCGATATCACCGCCTTGCATCTGGCCATCAACCGCTATGCGGGCTTTGTGACGTTCCATGGCCCGATGCTCAACGCCGACCTGCTCGGCGGCAAACAGCCACCCACCGAATCCTCCTTGTTCAGCCTGCTGCGTGGCCAGCGGGGCGCCGGCAGTGTGCTGCCGCACCCGATGGCCTACCCGTTGACCACAATCGAGCCAGGTGTGGCCTGTGGGCGCTTGCTGGGGGGTAACTTGTCGATGATCGCCGCAGTCATGGGCACGCCTTACGAAATAGACGCTGACGGCATCATCCTGTTTATCGAAGACGTCAACGAACCGCTCTATCGCATTGACCGTCTGCTGACCCACCTGCGCCTGGCTGGCAAGCTGGCCCAGGTCGCCGGTGTGCTGGTAGGGGATGTGGCGGGTGTGGATAGCGGGGCGTTGGCACGTCTGCTGAAGCAGTCCTTTGAGCCGCTGTGCATTCCAGTGCTGGCAGGCTGGCGCAGTGGGCATTGCGACCCGAACCTGACATTGCCGATGGGCGCCTTGGTGCGCCTGGATGCGGGGGAGCAGCGGGTGGTGTTGGAGCAGGATGTAGTGTTCAAGGCCTGATCGTTCCCACGCTCTGCGTGGGAATTCCTTCAGTGACGCTCTGCGTCACCCTCTTCAGCCGCGGACGCGGAGCGTCCAAGGCAGCGCTCCCACGCAGAGCGTGGGAGCGATCACTTCAGCGGTTCTGCAGCGACTCCAGCAACTTCACCGTCGGATACCCATCCGCCGGCCAGCCCAGTGCCTGCTGCGCAGCCCGAATCGCCTTGCGCGTGTTGGCGCCAATGATCCCGTCGGCATTACCCGCGTCATAGCCTTTGGCGCTGAGCGCCGTCTGCAGGTCTATGCGTTGCGAACGGCTCAGCGGCAGCTCATCCTTTGGCCAACTGCCCCGAATCACACCGCCACCGCCAAACCGCTCCGACAGCAAGCCAACCGCCAGTGCATAGGACGACGAATTGTTGTACTTGAGGATCGCGCGGAAGTTATCCAGCACCAGGAACGCCGGGCCACGGTAGCCGGCCGGCAGCAGCAGGGCGGCGGACAGCTGGTCGACATTGGCCGGCAGGCTCACGCCAGGCGGCAGTTGGATGCCCAGTTGCAGCCATTGCGCCACGGTCTTGCGCACGCCGCCATCGGCCAGGCTGTAGTCGAAGCCCGACGGCAGCGGCTGTACTTCAACGCCCCACGGCTGGCCTGTCTGCCAACCGGAGCTTTGCAGGTAATGCGCGGTGGAGGCGAGGGCGTCGGACGGGCTGTTCCAGATATCGCGGCGACCGTCACCGTCGAAGTCCACGGCATGGGTGTTGTAGGTGGTCGGGATGAACTGGGTCTGGCCCATCGCCCCGGCCCAGGAACCTTTCATCTGGTCGGCCTGAATATCGCCATGCTGGATGATCTGCAGCGCGGCCAGCAACTGCGCTTGCGCAAAGGCCGGACGACGTCCTTCATAGGCGAGGGTGGCCAAGGAGCGGATCACCGAGTTATTGCCCTGGAAAGCGCCGAAGTTGCTCTCCATGCCCCACACCGAGACCAGCGCCTGGCGGTCGACGCCATAGCGTTGCTCGATGCTTTGCAGAATATCGGCGTACTTGACCAGCAGTGCCTGGCCATTGCGCACGCGCACCGGCGACAGTGCTCCGTCGAGGTACTCCCACACTGGGCGGGAAAATTCCGGTTGGCTGCGGTCGGCGCGAATCACCGCCATATCAGGTGTGACGCCGGCAAAAGCGTTATCGAACACGGCCGCAGTGATCCCGGCCTGCAGCGCTTGCGCACGGAAGCCAGCTTGCCATTCGGCAAAGGTCTGGGTCGGCTGGATATCGAGATTGTCCACCGCCAACGGGGCCACCACGGCAGGCGCGATAGCCGGGGCCGTCTGGAGCTTGGGCAGGGGTTGAGCGTCCGCAGCGGTAGGTTTTTCGGCGCAGGCGACAAGCAGAATGAGGCTGGAGGCAGCGATCAATTGGCGCAGGTGCCAATGACGAGAAAGACGAGAGGGCATGCACAGGTCCAGGGGTTACAAATCAGGTACAGACCTTATCATGCCAGAGGGGCGCTTGCCTTCAGGCAGCCAGAAAGTAAGAAGCCTCCCAGCTATTAGACTGGAAGGCTTCGCGGCGGTAGCTGCCTTTGCCTTTGCCGGCGCGTTCCTGGCGGCTGCGGAACAAGGGCTGGGCGATGATGGATTTGGCCTTGTTGGGGCCATGCTTGGATGGCTTTTTGCTCATGGTGGATTCTCTCGCTTGAGGGTGGAATGCAGCGGTGCAAATCATCTGCCGAAGTGGGCCGGCTGTAAAGCCCGTCGATAGGTGGGAAATGTCGCAAATAGGCAGTGGGCAGAGTCAATGTGGGAGCAGGCAAGCCAGCTCCCACAGGGTTTTGTGCCGTTGTACAGAGGTGGTTATTCGGCAGGCAACGCCAGGCGCTGGCCAGCCATCAACAGCGACAAGCGGCTCAGGCTCATCCACGGCGAGCCGGCCGCCTGGCCTTTGATCTGTGCGTCGATGCGCTGCGCTTCCAGTAACAGTTGCGCCCAGCGTTGCGCCGAGTGCCGTTGCAGGGCTTTGCTCATCAGGGGTTTGCGTTTGTCCCACACCGGCGGCCTGGCCTGGCTGAAGCATTTGTCCAGCGGTGTGCCTTGGCTGTATTGCAGGGCAATGTTCGCCAACACCCGCAGCTCCCGAGCCAGTGCCCACAGAATCACCGGCGGTTCCACTCCCTCGCCACGCAGGCCTTCGAGCATGCGCAGGGCGTGGGCGGGCTCGCCGTTGAGGATGGCGTCCACCAGGCCGAACACATCAAAGCGCGCGCTATCGGCCACTGCGCCTTGCACGGTTTCGACGGTGATCTGCCCGTCTTCAGCCATCAACTTGAGCTTTTCGATCTCCTGGGCGGCGGCAAGCAGGTTGCCCTCGACCCGAGCGGCGATCAGTTCCACGGCATCCTGTGTCGCCGCCAGCCCTGATTGCGACAGGCGCTGACGAATCCACTGCGGCAACTGGTTGCTGTCCACCGGCCAGATCTGGATGAACTGAGTCTGTGGACCTTCAACCAGGGCCTTGCCCCACTTGGTTTTCTGCGCGCTGCCGTCAAGCTTGGGCAGGCTGACCAGCAGCACGGTGTCTTCGGCGGGGCGCGAGCAGTATTCCATCAGGGCCGCCGCGCCTTTATCGCCCGGCTTGCCCGAGGGCAGGCGCAGTTCCAGCAGGCGTTTTTCGGCAAACAGCGACATGCTCGCGCCAGCTTGCAGCAGCGTGCCCCAGTCGAAACTGGCGTCAGCACTGAACACCTGGCGTTCATCGAAACCTTGCTGGCGTGCGGCGGTGCGGATAGCGTCGGCCGCTTCCTGGCACAGTAGCGGGTCGTCGCCGCTGACGATGTACACAGGCGCAAGGCCACCTTGCAGGTGTTTGGCGAGTTGGGCGGGGGCAAGTTTCATAGGCGGGGCAAACGGGGCGCCAGGGGCGCCCCGTCTGGCTTACTCGACAGGGACTTCAACAGGTGACTGTTTCGGTGTGTTGTCTTCATATTCCTGCGCGGCTTTCAGGGCGTCGGCGTCAGCCTTGGCCTTGTTGTCGGCCACTTGCTGCAGCTCAGCCAGTTTTTCCGGGGTGAGCATTTGCAGGCGAGTCATCATGCGCTGGATCAGCTCACGACGCATTTCCTTGCGCACCTGGATGGTCTCGGAGTCCGAACCCACCAGGTTGTTGCCATCGTGGCTCACCACTTTCTGCACCTGGATCTTGTCACCCATCAACGGCAACTGATCACGGCCTTGTATTTCGAACATCAGCGCCGTGTTCAACTCGACGTCCGACGCACGGCCAGCACTGGCGTAGCTGATATTGCGCTGGGTTTCGCGCTCATCCGTCAGGATCAGTTTGTAGGTGGCGCCGTTGTACACGTGCACACCGCTGTTTTCCAGGGTCTGGCGCAGCTGGGTGACGGTTTCGCCGTAGGCGTTGCGGGCGCTGACGTCGAGTTCCTTGAGCGACAGCTCATTGGTGCCGGTGCCGCGCAGCTGGAAGCCGCAAGCGCTCAACAGCACGGCAAGGCCCATAACCAGCAGATTGCGTTTGATCATTTTGTTGCTCCCCTTGAAACCAGGTGGGCCTTCTCGGGCCCTAAAGGTTTAGTTCGGCGTGGGGCCCAAGCCCCGCGCCTGATCCGATTTAGCTGGCGACGATATTGACCAATTTGCCAGGCACCACGATCACCTTGCGGATGGTCAGGCCTTCGGTAAAGCGCAGCACGTTCTCATTGATACGTGCAGCTGCTTCAACCTCTTCACGGCTGGCGCTGGCCGGCATGTCGATCTGGCCACGCAGTTTACCGTTAACCTGGATGACCAGTTGCAGCGTGTCCTGTACCAGGGCGCTGTCATCCTGCACCGGCCAGGCGGCATCGATGACGGCACCGCTGTGGCCCAGACGGCTCCACAGTTCATGGCTGATGTGCGGCGTGATCGGCGCGAGCAACAGGGTAACTGTTTCCAGGCCTTCCTGGATCAGCGCACGGTCTTGTTCGGTCGCCTGCGAGGCTTTTTCCAGCACGTTCATCAGCGTCATCACCTGGGCGATGGCGGTGTTGAACTTGTGGTTCTGCCCGACGTCCTGGCTGGCCTGGCGGATAGCCAGGTGGATGCTGCGGCGCACGGCTTTCTGCTCGTCGTTCAAGGCGCCGAGGTCCAGCTTGCCCGGCAGGCCCTGGCTGACGTGGGCGTGGGCCAGGCGCCAGACGCGCTTGAGGAAACGGTGCGAGCCTTCGACACCCGAGTCGGACCATTCGGCGCTCATGTCAGGCGGCGAGGCGAACATCATGAACAGGCGGCAGGTGTCGGCGCCGAACTGATCGATCATCGACTGTGGGTCGACGCCGTTGTTCTTGGACTTGGCCATCTTCTCGGTGCCGCCGATTTCCACCGGCAGGCCGTCGGCCTTCAATTTGGCGCTGATGACCTTGGCCTTGCTGTCACGCTCAAGCTCGACATCCGCCGGGTTGAACCAGGTGTAGGCGCCATTGGCTTCGCGACGATAGTAAGTGTCGGCGATCACCATGCCCTGGGTCAGCAGGTTCTTGAACGGCTCATCGGAGCTCACCAGGCCTTCGTCACGCATCAGCTTATGGAAGAAGCGCGCATACAGCAGGTGGAGGATGGCGTGTTCGATGCCACCGATGTACTGATCCACCGGCAACCAATGGTCGGCTGCGGATTTCTCCACCAGGCCACCTTCATAATGCGGCGAGGCATAACGAGCGTAGTACCACGAGGACTCCACGAAGGTGTCCATGGTGTCGGTTTCACGCTTGGCCGGTGCGCCGCACTTAGGGCAACTGCACTCGTAGAACTCAGGCATGCGTGCCAACGGCGAGCCAGCGCCATCCGGCACCACGTCTTCTGGCAACACGACCGGCAGTTGGTCTTCCGGTACCGGCACGTCGCCGCAGGTTTGGCAGTGGATGATCGGGATCGGGCAGCCCCAGTAGCGCTGGCGGCTGATGCCCCAGTCGCGCAGGCGGAACTGGGTGCGCGAGGCACCGAGGTTTTTCTGGATCAGGGCAACTTCCATGGCATCGAAGGCGCCCTGGAAGTCCAGGCCGTCGAATTCGCCGGAGTTGATCAGCGTGCCGTGCTCGCCGTAGGCGTCTTGCCACGGAGCGGGGTTGGTGTCGCCCGAGCTGGTGCGCACGACCGACTTGATCGGCAGGCTGTACTTGGTAGCGAATTCGAAATCGCGCTCGTCGTGGGCCGGCACGGCCATGACGGCGCCATCGCCGTAGTGCATCAATACGTAGTTGGCGACCCAAACCGGCAGTTTCTCGCCGGTCAGCGGGTGCTCGACGAACAGGCCGGTTGGCAGGCCTTTTTTCTCCTGGGTGGCGACGTCGGCTTCGGCCACGCTGCCGCCTTTGCATTCAGCGATGAACGCCTGCAGCTCAGGGTTGTTCTGTGCGGCCTGGGTGGCCAGCGGGTGTTCGGCGGCCACGGCGACGTAGGTCGCGCCCATCAGGGTGTCTGGGCGGGTGGTGAAGACCTTGAGTGCGCCCGCTTCGCCGATGGAGTCGACGTTGTATGGGAACTGCACTTCCATGCCCTTGGATTTGCCGATCCAGTTGCGCTGCATGGTCTTGACCTGTTCAGGCCAGCCCGGCAGATCGTCGAGGCTCGACAACAGTTCATCCGCGTAGGCGGTGATCTTGAAGTAGTACATCGGGATTTCGCGCTTTTCGATCAGCGCGCCGGAACGCCAGCCGCGACCGTCGATAACCTGTTCGTTGGCCAGTACGGTCTGGTCGATCGGGTCCCAGTTCACGGTGCCGCTTTTTTTGTAGATCACACCTTTTTCGAACAGGCGCGTGAACAGCCATTGTTCCCAACGGTAGTAATCCGGCTTGCAGGTGGTGACCTCGCGGGACCAGTCCACCGCCAGGCCCAGGCTGCGCAGCTGGGTCTTCATGTAGGCGATGTTTTCGTAGGTCCACTTGGCGGGCGCCACGTTGTTTTTCATCGCGGCGTTTTCTGCCGGCATGCCGAAGGCGTCCCAACCCATAGGTTGCAACACGTTCTTGCCGAGCATGCGCTGGTAGCGCGAAATCACGTCGCCGATGGTGTAGTTGCGCACGTGCCCCATGTGTAGCTTGCCGCTGGGGTAAGGGAACATCGATAGGCAGTAGTAAGTCTCCTTGCCTGGCTGTTCACTGACTTCAAAGGACTTTTGCTCGTCCCAGAAGGTTTGGGCGGCATTTTCTATTTCACGGGGCTGATATTGTTCGTGCATGGCTACTTTTGAACTGGATAGGGGTGGCCTAATCCTCTTCGGTGCACTGTCCGGGTTGTTCGACACCAAGAAGCGGCGCGTCCGTGCCCAAACCCTGCGGGAAGTGGAGTTACAGGAAGCGCCGTAGCATACATGACCCCACTCTATCGAGGGAAACCCTGATTGCGCGGCAAGGGCCGTCTGTCGCGGCACCGGGCAGGCGCAGCCACGGGGGCTACGCTGTTTAGTGGGGAGCAAGTATTTCTTCAATGAGGTGAGGGGATGGTTGAATCGCAGCGAACTTTAACGAAACCGCAGTTGTATGAAGGATTGATCGACCGTTTGGGTCGGGCATTGGATGCCGCAAGAACCGCAGGCCGATTGCGTGATGAGCGGCCTCTGGAGCTGGAGTTGCGAGGCTTGAGCCAGGCGGAACTTGAATTGATCAAGAACTACCTGGCGTTGAATTACGACCGCGCCTCCCATGGGCAGGCTTCCCCGCCCGCTCATTCGGCCAAGGTCATCTGGCTCAAAGACTTGGCGACCGGCCGCGGGCCAGAGGACTTCCGCTCCGTGCGGTGCAAGTGAGCCCCGCGTTATCCGTTAGCGTTATCAAAATGTTGTCGGTAAGGATTGTTGCAAAACCCCGATGCATCTAGGCTTCGGGCATCTTTGGAGATGCCCGATGCCTTTTCGTTATTTCATTAAACAACTGTTGTTGCCGCCCGGTATTTTTCTGCTGTTGCTGGCGTGTGCCTGGTGGTTTCGCCGCAGCCGTCCACGCCTGGCGGGCTTGTGCTTTGCCCTCGGGCTGGGCGGGATGTGGTTGATCAGCCTGCCAGTGATGGTGCAGTGGGGCGCCCGTGTCCTGGAGACAGAACCACCTTTGGCCCGGGAAGACTGGGCCACCTTGGCCCAGCGTGCCGACGCGATTGTGGTGCTGGGCTCGGGGCGCGAGCGCGGTGACGTTGCCTGGGGCAGCGACCAGCCCACCGGTATTGGCCTGGAGCGTGAGCGTTTTGCCGCGCGGCTGGCCAAAGCATCCGGTTTGCCAGTGCTGACCAGCGGTGGCTTGCACTACGGCACGCCGCCCAGTGAGGCCGAGCTGATGGCCGTGTCGATGCAGGATGACTTCGGTGTCACCGTACGCTGGAAAGAAGAGCGAAGCCGCACTACCTGGGAAAACGCCCAGATGAGCGCCGAGATACTCTTGCCTCAAGGCATCAAGCGTGTGGTAGTGGTGACCCAGGCCTGGCACATGCCGCGTTCGGTGTGGAGTTTTGAAAAGGCCGGCTTCACCGTGGTGCCGGGGCCGGTGGGCTTTTTGGGTGTGGACCATGGCCGACCGTTGGGTGGCTGGATGCCGGAGGTCAAGGCGGTGTGGCAAAGCGGGCAGTTGATCAATGAAGCGGTGGGGCAGGTGGGGTATCGGTTGTTTTACCGGTAGGCGCAACACAGGAGATCAAAATGTGGGAGCTGGCTTGCCTGCGATGGCGGTGGGTCAGTGAGCACTCAGGGCACTGATACACCGCCATCGCAGGCAAGCCAGCTCCCACAGGTCAGAGCGTTTTGGACATTCGTGCAGCCAGCAGAGCCCAGCCAAACAATGGCAGGCACACAATGATCAACGGCCACGAACGCCATTGCAGGTACGGCGTGAGGTTATGCATCGGCACCACCTCTCCATAGAGAATGCCGCGCTCGAACTGCGGGATCTGCGTGGTGATCTGCCCAAACGGATTGATCAGCCCGGTCACGCCGTTGTTGGTGGCGCGGATCATCCAGCGGCCAGCTTCCAGGGCACGCATCTGCGCCATTTGCAGGTGCTGCAGCGGGCCGATGGAGCGGCCAAACCAGGTGTCGTTGCTGATGGTCAGCAGCAGGTCGCTCTGGGCCGACAGGCCGGCGGCGAATTCGGGGTACACAACTTCATAGCAAATGAACGGCGCAATCTGATAACCCTTGGCCTGTAGCATGGCCTGGTCAGAAGGGCCGCGGGCGAAGTCGGACATGGGCAGGTCGAAAAAGGCGATCAGCCCGCGCAACATGTCCTGCAACGGCACGTACTCGCCAAACGGCACCAGTTTCTGCTTGAGGTAGGTGCCGTCACCTTCACCCACCACGGTGATGCCGTTGAAGTAGCGCTTCTGGTGGTGCACTTCCTGGCGAATCGGTACCCCGGTGATCAACGCACTGTCCCGGTCGGCGGCAAACTTGCCCATCATGCCCAGGTAGCCCTCGACGGACTCCTTGAGCACCGGCACGGCGGTTTCCGGCCAGACCAGCAGGTCGACGCGCTTGGAGCTCAGGCTCATGTCGCGGTACAGCGCCAACTGTGCATTGAGCTGGTCGGGGTCCCACTTCATGCTTTGCTCGACGTTGCCCTGAATCGCGGCCACGCTCAGCGGCGCGCCAGACGGCGACGTCCAGGCGTGATGCTTGAGCGCCAGGCCAATGGCCCAAGGTGCAACCAGCAATAACAGGCCCGCGCCGATGAAGGCATTGCGCTTGCTGGCCAGCAGACGCGGCAGGTTGCACAGCAATGCGGCGGTGAGTGCGAGGGCGAAGGAAATCAGCCACATCCCACCCAATGGCGCGAGGCCGGTCAAAGGCCCATCGAGTTGACTGTAACCGGAGTACAACCACGGGAAACCGGTAAGGAACCAGCCACGAAAGGCTTCCTGGCCGACCCACAACGCGGCGAACGTCAATGCATCCGCCAGTGGTGCTTCGTTACGGCGCAACCAGCGTGCCCATAACCAGGCGGGCAGGGCAAAGAACCAGGCGATGGCGGCCGTGAACAGCAGCATCAGGAACCCCGCCAGCAGCACCGAAGCGCCGCCGAAGTGGTGGATGCTGTAGTAGATCCAACTGGTGCCGGCACCAAACAGGCCGAAGCCGAAACACCAGCCACGGCCCAGGGCCTGGCGGGGTGTCAGCTCCCGCAGGCCGATATAGAACAGGCCGACCGCTACCAGCGCCAACGGCCAGATATCGAACGGCGCCAGCGCCAGGGTTGTGATGGCGCCGGCCACCACGGCCAGCAAATTACCGGGCCAGCCGGGTGAGGTGAGACGGCGCATGTCAGTCCTTAGCGGGCGATGGGTGTCAGGCGGATCAGGTGGATGCGACGGCTATCAGCATTGAGGATGCGGAAGCGATAGGCGCCGATCTCGGTGGTTTCATTACGCTTGGGCAGGTGCCCGAACGCACTCATCACCAGGCCGCCGACGGTGTCGAACTCATCGTCCGAAAACTCGCTGTCGAAGAACTCGTTGAAGTTCTCGATGGGCGTCAGCGCCTTGATCAGGAAGTCACCGCTGGGCAGCGGCTTGATGTAGCTGTCTTCTTCGACGTCGTGCTCGTCCTCGATGTCGCCGACGATCTGCTCCAGCACATCCTCGATGGTAACCAGGCCGGCCACGCCGCCGTATTCGTCAATCACAATGGCCATGTGATTGTGGTTGGCGCGAAACTCGCGCAGCAGCACATTCAGGCGCTTGGACTCGGGCACGAAGGTGGCCGGGCGCAGCAGGTCCTTGATGTTGAAGCTGTCGCCGTTCTCCTTGAGGATCAACGGCAGCAAGTCCTTGGCCAGCAGGACGCCCATGACGTCGTCATGGCTTTCACCGATCACCGGGTAGCGCGAATGCGCCGAGTCGATCACGGCCGGGAGGAATTCCCGTGGGGTCTGGGTCGCCTTGATGCTGATCATCTGCGAGCGCGGGACCATGATGTCGCGTACTTGCAGGTCAGCCACCTGGATGGCGCCCTCGACGATGGCCAGCGCTTCGCTGTCCAGCAATTTGTTCTGGTGTGCATCGCGCAGCAGCTCCAAGAGCTCCTGGCGGTTTTTCGGCTCGTGGGCAAAAGCCTGGGTCAGTTTACCCAGCCATGACTTCTGCCCGTTGCTCGATCGGTCTTCGCTCATAGCGATTACTCTAAATCCTTTGATATGACAGTTGAGTGTTGATCAGTTTTCGTCGTCTGCGTACGGGTCGCGGTGACCCAGCTCTGCAAGCAACGTTCGTTCCAGCGCTTCCATTTCCTCGGCTTCGTCATCGTCTATGTGGTCGTAACCCAAGAGATGCAAGCAGCCGTGGATGACTAGATGGGCCCAATGGGCCTCAAGTTCCTTGCCTTGTTCGGCCGCTTCGCGCTCGACCACCGCGACGCAGATCACCAGGTCGCCCAGCAGCGGAATATCCAGCAATTCGTCGGGCACGTCGGCGGGGAAGGACAGCACGTTGGTCGCGTAGTCTTTCTGGCGCCAGGTGTGGTTCAGCTCACGGCCTTCGGCCTCGTCCACCAGACGAATGGTCAGTTCCGAGTCGGCGGTGCGCTGGCGCAGGGCCAGTTCACACCATTGGCGGAACTGGGCTTCGCTGGGGGCGGGCGCGTCGGTGGCCAGCTGCAGGTCTAGCTCAAGCATCGTGGCGAGCGTCCTTGGCGGGCGCGTCGTCGCGGTGTTCGAAACGCTCATAGGCCTCGACAATGCGCTGCACCAGCGGGTGGCGTACCACGTCCTTGGGCATGAAGTGCGTGAAGCTGATACCCGGCACGTCCTTGAGCACCTCGATCACCTGGCCCAGGCCCGACTTGGTGCCCTTGGGCAGGTCGACCTGGGTGATGTCGCCCGTGATCACGGCAGTGGAGCCGAAACCGATACGGGTGAGGAACATCTTCATCTGCTCAACGGTGGTGTTCTGGCTTTCGTCGAGGATGATGAAGCTGTTGTTCAAGGTGCGGCCACGCATGTAGGCCAGTGGTGCGATCTCGATCACCTGGCGCTCGATCAGCTTGGCCACGTATTCAAAGCCGAGCATCTCGTACAGCGCGTCGTAGAGTGGGCGCAGGTACGGGTCGATCTTCTGGGCCAGGTCGCCGGGCAGGAAACCGAGCTTTTCGCCGGCCTCGACCGCTGGGCGCACCAGCAGGATGCGCCGCACTTGCTCGCGCTCCAGGGCATCGACAGCGCAGGCCACCGCCAGGTAGGTCTTGCCGGTACCGGCCGGGCCGATGCCGAAGTTGATGTCGTTGCCGAGGATTTCCTTGACGTACTTCTGCTGATTCAAGCCGCGGGGGCGAATCATGCCTTTTTTGGTACGCAAGGCCACGCTGGCTTCGGCCACCGGGTTATTGGCCAGGTCTTCCACAGCCGATTCCTGCAGGTACAGGTGCACGGTCTCCGGCGACAGCTCGCTACCCTTGGTTTCGCGGTAGAGGCGGCGCAACAGGTTTTCTGCAGACGTGGTGTGTTGAGGTTCACCAATGAGCTCGAACTGATTGCCGCGGTTGCGGATCTCGATGCTCAGGCGTTGTTCGATCAGGCGCAGGTGCTCGTCGAACTGGCCGCACAGGTTGGCGAAACGGCGAGCCTCAAACGGCTCGAGGATAAAGCGATGGGGTTCTGCTATGGGTGCGTTCAAGGTTGCTTTTAGCCGCCCTTTGGCTGATGAGGTGAGAGAGAGAATAACGCCAGGCGCCGGTGTGCGAAAGCACTTAAATAGCTTGGCCCCACTCTCGATAACCCTGAAGAACCCCTGTGGGAGCTGGCTTGCCTGCGATAGCGGTGGGTCAGTTGGCACATAGGGCACTGATACATCGCTATCGCAGGCAAGCCAGCTCCCACATTTTGATCTTCATCCGGTCAGCGAGATCAGTTGATCAACGAGCCACGCAACGAGTGTGGCTGCGCCGCATCAATGTGCACATCGGCAAACTGGCCGATCAGCGTGGGATTGTCGCAGCGGAAGTTGACGATTCGGTTGTTCTCGGTACGCCCCTGCAATTCACCCGGGTCTTTCTTCGAATAATCGGTGACCAGAATGCGCTGGATCGAACCGACCATTTGTCGGCTGATTTCAAAGCCCTGCTGATTGAGGCGATGTTGCAGCGCGTTCAAGCGCTCTTTTTTCAACGCTTCCGGGGTTTCATCCAGCAGGTCGGCAGCCGGGGTGCCCGGGCGCTGGCTGTAGACGAACGAGTAGGAGAAGTCGAAACCGACGTCCTCGATCAGCTTCATGGTCTGCTGGAAGTCTTTCTCGGTTTCGCCCGGGAAGCCGACGATAAAGTCCGAACTGATGCAGATGCCCGGCACGGCAGCGCGCAGTTTGCGCAATTTGGATTTGTATTCCAGCGCGGTGTGGTTGCGCTTCATCGCCGACAAAATGCGGTCCGAACCCGATTGCACCGGCAAGTGCAGGTGTTTGACCAGCTCTGGCACTTCGGCGTGGGCCTGGATCAGGCTGTCGGAGAACTCCAGCGGGTGCGAGGTGGTGTAGCGGATACGCTCGATGCCATCGACAGCGGCGACCACGCGGATCAATTCCGCCAGGTCGGCCAGGCGGCCATCATCGGTCTGGCCACGGTAGCCGTTGACGTTCTGGCCCAGCAGGGTCACTTCGCGCACGCCGTTTTCAGCCAGGTGGATGATTTCCGATAGCACATCGTCAAACGGCCGGCTGACTTCTTCGCCGCGGGTGTAAGGCACCACGCAGAAGGTGCAGTACTTGCTGCAGCCTTCCATCACCGACACATAGGCGCTCGGCCCATCGATGCGCGGTTCGGGCAGATGATCAAATTTTTCGATTTCGGGGAACGACACGTCAACCTGCGGCAGCTTGGTGATGCGTGCGGCGTCGATCATCTCGGGCAAGCGGTGCAGGGTTTGCGGGCCGAACACCACATCGACATAGGGCGCGCGGTCGCGGATCGCAGCGCCTTCCTGGCTGGCCACGCACCCGCCGACGGCGATCACCATGTCCGGGTTGGCCAGTTTCAATTCGCGCCAGCGGCCCAGCTGCGAATACACACGGTCCTGGGCCCGCTCGCGGATCGAGCAGGTATTGAGCAGGATCACGTCGGCATCTTCGGCGCGGGCAGTGACTTCCAGGGCCTGGTGTTCGCCCAGCAAGTCGACCATGCGCGAGCTGTCGTACTCGTTCATCTGGCAACCGTGGGTTTCGATGTAAAGCTTCTTGGCCATGGGAATCGTCAACTGGTGGTAAAGAACCGCGCATTATAGGGGGCATGCCCATTGGTTCCTAGCGCTGTGCATCGGGTGCCATGCTATAGTTCGCGCCCTCTTTTATATCCCCATGTGTTGTTCGCCCACCATGACCAAACGTGAAGCTCCAATCTATAAGGTGATTTTCCTCAACCAGGGCCAGGTGTTCGAAATGTACGCCAAGCAGATCTATCAAAGTGATCTGTGGGGCTTCCTGGAGGTGGAAGAGTTCGTCTTTGGCGAGCGCACCCAGTTGGTGGTCGATCCGGGCGAAGAAAAGCTCAAGGCCCAGTTCGAAGGTGTGGTGCGCAGCTTTGTGCCCATGCATTCGATTGTGCGCATCGATGAAGTCGAGCGCTTGGGGACGCCGAAGATCAGTGAAGCTCGGGGCATGAGCAATGTGATGCCGTTTCCGATGCCGATGCCTGAGAAGTGATCTGCAATTAATTTGTAGGGCGTTTCCGAAACTGCCTCTCAATGGATAGACATTTTGTTTGAAAGATAGCAAATTTTGTTTATTCAGAGAGGGCATCATGAATCTACCAATAATAAGAAAACCTCGAAGTTTCCCCCGTTCGACTGCGTTTAATCACGCCACTCATTAGCGCCAAGTTCCATCACGCCTTCATTAACGAACTGACCTGTTCGGGAGTAGCCCTGTGCGCGATCCTCGCTATGACATTCTGTTTGAGCCGGTGCAAATTGGCCCGGTGCGTACCCGCAATCGCTTTTATCAAGTTCCGCACTGTAATGGCATGGGCCACGTGCACCCCTCGGCGATGGCGCGCATGCGCGCAGTGAAAGCCGAGGGCGGCTGGGGCGTGGTGTGCACGGAAGAATGCGAAATCAGCCCGCTGAGCGAGTTCTCCCCTTATATAGAAGCGCGTCTTTGGGATGAACGCGATATTCCTGCACTGGCGCGCATGTGTGAGGGGGTACACCGTCACGGGGCGTTGGCTGGGGTAGAGCTGGCATTCAATGGTTACTCGGCGCCCAACCGCTACAGTCGCGAAATTCCCTGGGCGCCTTCCAATACCCCGGTGCGCAGTTACGACCCGGTGCAGGCTCGGGCCATGAGCCATGCCGATATCCGGCAATTGCGCGCCCTGCATCGAGCCGCCGCATTGCGCGCCCGGGAGGCGGGTTTCGACATCATCTATGTGTACGCCGGCCACGACCTGAGCGTGCCGTTCCATTTCCTCACGCCACGCAATAACCGGCGTACCGACGAATACGGCGGTACGCTGAAAAACCGTGTGCGCCTGTTGCGCGAGTTGATTGAAGACACTCGCGACGCAGTGGGTGATCGGTGTGCCGTAGCGGTCCGCCTGGCGGTGGATGAGCAAATGGCCGACGGCCTCAGCCGCGAGGGCGAAGGTGCCGAAATCTTCTCGATGCTGGCGGACCTGCCGGACTTGTGGGACGTCAATGTCGCCGATTGGTCCAATGACAGCGTGACGGCGCGCTTTGCCGGGGAGGGTTACCAGGAGGCCTTCCTGCTGGGGCTCAAGGCGCTGACCAGCAAGCCCGTGGTGGGCGTCGGCCGCTTCACTTCGCCGGACACCATGGTGTCTTTGGTTCGCCGTGGCGTACTGGACCTGATCGGGGCGGCCCGCCCTTCGATTGCCGATCCGTTCTTGCCCAAGAAGATTGAAGAGGGGCGCGCCGAGGAAATTCGCGAATGCATCGGCTGCAATGTATGTGTCAGTGGCGACCACACCAGCACGCCCCTGCGCTGTACACAGAACCCGACCATGGGCGAGGAGTGGCGGCGTGGCTGGCACCCCGAGTCGGTCAACCGTACGCAGCAACCCGGCCGGGCGCTGGTGGTCGGCGCCGGGCCATCCGGGCTTGAGTGTGCACGGATCCTAGGTGCGCGAGGGATGGAAGTGGCCCTGGTCGACAGCCTGCGCACCCTAGGCGGGCGTGTAGCGTTGGAAGCCCGGCTGCCGGGGCTGGCGAGTTGGGCACGGGTGATTGACTATCGACTGGATGCGTTGAGCCGCATGCCGTCAGTCGCGATCTATCGGGAAAGCCCCTTGCAGGCCCAGGATGTGCTGGATTTCGCCGCCGAGCATGTGTTCATCGCTACGGGTTCCCATTGGCGGCGGGATGGCTTGGGACGCGCCTTGCGCTCCCCCTTAACGGGCCTGGAGAGCCTGCCCGTGCTGACGCCTGATGACCTGATGGCGGGGGTGTTGCCCACTTCGCCGGTGCTGCTGTTCGATGACGATCACTATTACATGGGCAGCGTGCTGGCCGAACACCTGGTGGCGCGGGGTGTGGAGGTGATATTCGTCACCCCTGCGGCGGACGTGGCGGCCTGGACCCATAACACTCTCGAGCAGCACCGCATTCAGCGTCGTCTGATGCAGTTGAATGTCACGATCATACCGTCCCATACGCTGGTCAGCGTTAAGCCTGAGGGCGTGGTAGCGGGCTGCATCTACACCGAACGTACGCGGTTGATCCCAGCTGCAGCCTTGCTGCTGGTCACTTCCCGGGAGCCTGAGCAGGCGCTGTATCAGGCCTTGAACAACTCACCCGAACAGTTACAGGCGGCAGGCATCCGAACGCTGACGCTGATCGGCGACTGTGTGGCGCCGGGCACCATTGCGGCGGCGGTGTATTCAGGTCATCGCATCGCACGTGAGTTCGATGCGCCCGAAGGCTCGCTGATAGTGCGGCGGGAAATTCCATTTATCGAGGTGTAGTCAGTCCGACTGTTCAATCAATAACGAGGAATACAATAATGAAAAAAATACTCCTGATGTTATTCACCACACTCCTTATTAATTCATCGTTGTTTGCCAGCGATTATAAAGTGATCCGTTTCGCTGCCGATCCCAACTATGCGCCCTTTGCTTATAAAGACAGTACGGGCACTTTGACCGGTTTTGAAATAGATATTGGCAATGCAATTTGTGCACATTTGAATGTTCGCTGCCAATGGGTCGAGAGTGACTTTGACGGCATGATTCCCAGCCTCAACGCCGGCAAGATCGACGCCATCCTTGCTTCAATGACCATCACTGCCGCTCGGCAAAAGGTCATCGACTTTTCCTCGGAGGTGTTTTCCAGTCCCACCGCCATGGTGATGCGCCCTGGCACTGAGCTTTCCACAGGCATGGCCGTCGGCTATTTGCAGGGCAGTACTCAAGAAGTGTATGCCCGGCAAGTGCTCGCCGGGCAGGGTATGAAGGTGGTGGCTTATGCCGATCAGGAGCAAGTGTACGCGGACCTGCTGACAGGGCGTTTGCAGGCATCGCTGCAGGATGCTCAGCAAGCACAGAGCGGATTTTTACGTTCACCCCAAGGCGTCGGGTTCGTGCTGGGCCCGTTGATTGACAGCGAGTTGATGCCGTCCAAAAGCGGCATTGGCATTGCCAAGGGCAACCACACGTTGAAAGCGCTGTTGGATAAGGGGCTGGCTGCCCTGCACGCCGATGGCACCTACGCTCGCCTGCAAGAGCAGTACTTCCCCGGAGTGAACATGTTCAGCGGCCAATAACCGCCCTCAACGGCCAGCGAGGACACAATCATGCTACCTGCCTTCACTCAATTCGCCGCGTCCCTGGGCGGTTTTTTGCCGATGTTACTGCACGGGGTCTGGGTCACCCTGCAACTGGCACTGTTGTCATTGCTGCTGGGGCTGATCCTGGGCCTGCTGGGGGCAGGCGCCAAGCTGTCCAGGGTCAGGGCATGGCGCCTGTGCGCGCAGGTGTATACCACCTTGATTCGCGGGGTTCCGGACCTGTTGTTGATGCTGTTGATTTTCTACGGGTTGCAGACAGGCCTGAGTCGTCTGACCAGCGAATTGGGCTGGGCCTACATCGATGTCGACCCTTTCAGCGCCGGCGTGATCACTCTGGGGTTTATCTACGGCGCCTATTTCACCGAAACCTTTCGCGGCGCGTTGCTGGCTGTGCCCCGGGGCCAGTTCCAGGCTGCCAAAGCCCTTGGCCTGACCTTCAGGCAGAGTTTTGTGCATGTGATATTCCCGCAAATGATGCGGTTTGCCCTGCCGGGGCTGGGCAATAACTGGATGGTCTTGCTCAAGGCCACGGCGTTGGTGTCGATCATCGGCTTGGCAGACTTGGTGAAAGTGGCGCAGATGGCGGGCAAGAGCAGTCAGCAATTACTGGCTTTTCTGCTGCTGGCGGCGCTGGTTTACCTGTTGCTCAGCAGTGTTTCAAACGCGGCGTTGCGCTGGCTGGAGCGTCGGTATGGTGACGGTGTGCAGGAATCATCATCATGATCGAGCTTATCCAGGAGTATTGGCGGCCGTTTATCTATTCTGACGGCCAACAAATCACCGGCCTGGCCATGACCTTGTGGCTGACTAGCGCCTCTTCGTGCCTGGGCCTGCTGTTGGCGTTGCCACTGTCCATTGCCAGGACGTCCAGCCGACGCTGGCTGCGTTGGCCGGTGCAAAGCTTTACCTACGTGTTTCGCGGCACACCGCTGTATATCCAGTTGCTGATCTTCTACACCGGCATCTACAGCATTGGCGCCGTTCGCGAGCAACCGTTGCTGGATGCTTTTTTTCGCGAAGCGCTCAATTGCACCCTTCTGGCGTTTGCCCTCAATACCGCGGCCTACACCACGGAAATACTCGCGGGCGCGATCCGGGCGATGCCGCGCGGTGAAATCGAGGCTGCACGGTCGTTGGGTTTCGACGGTTGGAAGCTGTACGTGCACTTGATCATGCCCTCGGCCCTGCGCCGGTCGTTGCCCTACTACAGCAATGAAGTGATCTTCATGTTGCATTCCACCACCCTGGCGTTCACGGCAACGGTGCCGGATATCCTGAAAGTCGCACGGGATGCCAACGCTGCAACCTTCCTCACCTTCCAATCCTTTGGCCTGGCCGCGGCGCTCTACTTGTGCATTACGTTCGCGTTGATCTGCCTGTTCCGTCTGGCAGAACGACGCTGGCTGAGCTTTCTTGATTCGAATCGATAGGAGGCGATATGCAGACTTGCAGACATGAACTGTTGACGGCTGTGCCAGGTACCACGCGGCATATTCATAGTTTTCATTACGGCCCAGCCGATGCGCCGAGCAAGGTTTACATCCAGGCGTCCCTGCACGCCGATGAGTTGCCGGGGATGTTGGTGTTGTGGCATCTCAAACAACGGCTGGCAGATCTGGAGGCCAAAGGTGCGCTGCGTTGGCAGGTGGTGCTGGTGCCGGTGGCCAATCCGCTGGGGTTGGAGCAGGTGCTGATGGACGTGCCGCAGGGGCGCTTCGATAACGACAGTCGAGAGAACTTCAATCGCTTCTTCATCGACGTCAGCCAGCAGGTCGGGGATCAGGTCCAGGATGTTCTGACTGATGATCCTGCGCATAACCTGCACCTGATCCGCGCGACCTTGCGGCAAACCCTTGTCAGCCAGGTGCCGGCGACCCAGCTGCATTCCCTGCGCCTGGCCCTGCAAACGCTGGCCTGTGACGCCGACAGAGTGCTGGACCTGCATTGTGATTTCGAGGCGGTGCAGCACCTGTACCTGGCACCGGACGCCTGGCCCCAGGTGGAACCGCTGGCGCGGTACCTGGGCGCCCGGGCCTGCTTTATGAGCCCGGACGCGGGCGGGCATTCGTTCGACGATTGCTACACCTTGTTCTGGGCACGGATGCAGGCGCGTTTTCCTGGGGTCTTTGCGGCGCCGGGTTTTGCCGTGACCGTGGAGTTGCGCGGCGTGGCTGATGTGAGCCACGGGCTGGCGCGACAGGATTGTCAGGCGTTGATCAACTATCTGACTTTGCAGGGAGGCGTTGAGGGGCAAGCGCCTCCACTACCGGCGTTATTGAGTCCGCCAACACCCTTGGCGGGGGTCGAGCCGGTGGTGAGTGCGGTGGGAGGCTTGATTGTGTTTTGCGCGCAGGTGGGGGATTACCTGGAAGCAGGACAAATCGTGGCGCACGTCATCGATCCGATTACAGACCGTGTGACCGAGGTAGTGTGTGAGCGTGCAGGGCTTTTGTATGTACGATCGATACGCCGAATGGCAAGCGCCGGTATGGCGATTGCCCACGTCGCAGGGGCCACGGCGTATCGACAGGGCTACCTGTTATCGCCGTGATCAAGGCAGGGGAGAGAAAGGCGAACGCCCATCGGCGCTCTGCAACTCCTGCAGGTAGTTGCGGAAAATCTGCCCCAGCACCTGGGTCGCCACTTCCAGTTCATCGCGCTGCATGTGCTCGGCGACTTCGTCGGCGGTGTCCAGCGCGTCTTCGGCGCCATTGACCGCGGCCATTTTCAGCACGATGTACGCCTGAATGTTGTTGGCCGGCACGCCTTCGCCTTTGAAGAACATGTTGCCCAACTGGTATTGCGCCTGGGCGTGGCCCTGCAACGAGGCTTTCTCGAAGTAGCTCAACGCTTTGTTGAGGTCAACGGCCGGGTTCTTGCTGTCGTGGTAGTACTCGCCCAACTCGTATTGCGCCTGCGCATCCCCGTCCTCGGCCTGTTTCTGGCACGCGCTCAGGGCTTCGGCCTGGCTCTCTGGCTGGGTATTGAGGGTGCAACGACCCATCGCTGGAATTAACAACGAGTTGCCGCCGGCCTGGGCATGTGCCAGTAGCGGTTGAAGGAGCAACAGGCAGCCCAGAACCAGGGTGCGGCCGGTGCGTTTCATGGGAATCGACTTACCTCTGACGGGGCGCGCGGACCCTCGAGGGAGTCCGATAAGCGCGCATTATGAAATAAGCAGGCCTCTGCTTACAAAGTCTTTACTCGTTTTTCTGCTGCTTGGGCAAGTTATCTGCCGGATTGCAGTGCAATTCTCGAAAAAACCAGGAATTCTCTGTAAGCAAAGTAGCAAATCTGACGCTGCCAGGGGCAACGTCAGAGGTTGCCGTCACTTATTTCAGGGCCGCGAAGGCGCGCTCGGCAGCATCCAGGGTCAATTTCAGTTCGGCTTCGCCATGGGCAATCGAGGTGAAGCCGGCTTCAAAGGCGCTCGGCGCCAGGTACACGCCGCCTTCGAGCATCAGGTGGAAGAAGCGCTTGAACAGCTCGGCATCGCTGCCCATCACGTCATCGAAGGTGACGATATCGTCGGCGCCGCTGAAGTACAGGCCGAACATGCCACCGGCCTGGGTGGTCACAAACGGGATGCCGGCGGCGTCGGCGCGTTGTTGCAGGCCGTCGAGCAGGCGCGTGGTGTAGTCGGTCAGCTCGGCGTGGAAGCCCGGGCGGCTGATCAGGCGCAGGGTGGTCAGGCCGGCGGCCATGGCCAGTGGGTTACCCGACAAGGTGCCTGCCTGGTATACCGGGCCGAGCGGGGCGATGTGTTGCATGATCTCGCGCTTGCCGCCGAAGCAGCCTACCGGCATGCCGCCGCCGATGATCTTGCCGAAGGTGCTCAGGTCTGGCGTAACGCCGTAGTAAGCCTGGGCGCCACCGAGGGCGACCCGGAAACCGGTCATCACTTCGTCAAAAATCAGCACCACGCCATGCTTGTCGCACTGCTCGCGCAAGCCCTCAAGAAAACCCGGGGCCGGTGGAACGCAGTTCATGTTGCCGGCAACCGGCTCGACGATGATGCAGGCAACGTCCTGGCCGACTTCGCTGAGCATCTGCTCGACGGCTGCGATGTCGTTGAACGGCAAGGTCAGGGTGTGCTTGGCGAATGCCGCAGGTACGCCAGCGGAATTGGGAACGCCCTGGGTCAGCGCGCCGGAGCCGGCTTTCACCAGCAGGCTGTCGGAGTGGCCGTGGTAGCAGCCTTCGAACTTGATGATGTTGTCGCGGTCGGTGAAACCACGGGCCAGGCGGATCGCGCTCATGGTGGCTTCGGTGCCGGAGCTGACCATGCGCACCATTTCCATCGACGGCACGATCGAGCAGACCAGGTCGGCCATCTCGGTTTCCATCGCGGTCGGGGCGCCGTAGGACAAGCCGTGTTGCAGTTGCTGGCGCACCGCCTCCAGCACATCCGGATGGCTGTGGCCGAGGATCATCGGGCCCCAGGAGCCGACGTAGTCGACATAGCGCTTGTCGTCTTCATCGGTGACGTAGGCGCCTTCGGCATGCTTGAAGAACAACGGCGTGCCGCCCACGCTCTTGAACGCACGCACGGGGGAGTTCACACCGCCGGGGATGTGTTTCTGGGCGTTGGCAAACAGGGTTTCGGAACGGGACATGATCGGGCTCTCTAAACTGAAGATTTAAGAAGGTCGTTGAATGCACGGGCGCGGCGGGTGACTTCCTGGGTGCTGTCGGCACCGAACAGGCCATGGACCACGGCGAGCAGGTCAGCCCCGTGGGCCACCAGCGGCTCGGCGTTTTCCAGGGTGACGCCGCCGATTACGCAGATCGGCAGGTGCAGGCGCTTGCGGGCCTGGGCCAGCATGTCAACGGTGGCGGCGGGTGCGCCGGGTTTGGTCGTGGAATTGAAGAAGCGGCCGAAGGCGACGTAGCTGGCGCCTTCTTTGGCGGCCTGTTCGGCCAGTTCGATCTGGCTGTGGCAGGTGGCGCCGATGATCGCCTTGGCGCCGAGCAGTGCCCGGGCCGAGGTCAGCGGGCCGTCGGTCTGGCCCAGATGTACGCCGACGCCCAGTCGCGCGGCCAGTTCGGCATCGTCGTTGATGATCAATTGAGTCTTGTAGCGCGAGCACAGTTCATAGAGCTTTTCGGCTTCACGCAGGCGCCGTGCCTCGTCGCTGCTTTTGTCGCGGTACTGCAACAGGGTGACGCCACCGTCCAGCGCCGCCTCGACGTAGGCGAGGAATTTGCCGGCCAACAGTTGGCTGTCGGTAATGGCGTAAAGGCCGCGTAGTTTCATCGGGCAAACCCCTTGCTGACGAGCGATAAGTTACGAGCAGAAATCCAGCGGCAATCGACGCGGCACGAACTGGCCCTGGCCGAGTTGTTCGGCATCACGCAGGGTACGCCACGTGTAGTTGAGAGCCGTTTGCACGGCGCTGGCCAAACCTTCGCCTTGGGCAATGCGCCCGGCCAGCGCACTGGCCAAGGTGCAACCCGAGCCGTGATAACTGCCGGGCAAGCGCTGGCAGGTAAAGGTCTGGCGCGTGCCGTCGCGGCTGTACAGGCGGTTGTGCACTTCGTGCTCGTCGCCATGGCCACCGGTGATCAGCAGGTGCTTGATGTACGGCAACAGCTTCTCGGCGCAGTCGTCGGCGCTGCCGTCGGGCAGTTCCGCGAGGATGCGCGCTTCGGGCAGGTTGGGGGTGGCGATCAATGACAAGGGCAGCAGCCGCTCGCGCATTGCATAACCGACCTCGTCCTTGCCCAGGCTACCGCCGCCGCCGGCGCGCAGCACCGGGTCGCAGACCACCGGCAAATGCGGGTGCGCCTGCAGCAGTTCGACCACGGTGTCGACCATCGCGGTGGAGCCGAGCATGCCCAGCTTGACTGCCGCAACTTCAGAGTCGCCGAGCACGGCATTGGCCTGGGCCAGTACCCACTCACGGTCAAGCACGCGGAAATCACTGACATTGACAGTATTTTGCACGGTCAACGCGGTGACGGCCGGGGCCGCGTGGCAACCCTGGGCGAGCAGGGCTTCGATATCTGCCTGCAGGCCGGCGCCACCACTGGGGTCGTGGCCGGAGAGACAGAGGACAACGGGGCGAGAGCTGTAGATATTCATGGTGCGCGAGCTTACCACCAAACGCTTTTTGCGTGGCTGCCTGGCGATGGCAGGAGTTTGCCGCTGCGGCGCGATTTGCCGTGGCTGAGCGCTGCACTGAGATGAGCTGAAAGCATTGCCCTAGAGCTGTCCTAAAAAAAGTTCCCACGGTGGCTAATGGCTTTTACTGGCTATGCTAAAGTGCATCCAAACAACTTACTGTATCGCCGGTGTACGTCTTCTCAAAAGGAATGGGGGGCTTTTGACACAACCGGACCAGGCTACGCTGGGGCTCTATGCGCTATTTGCTGATTTTTTTATTGTGCGGGCTGCCGATGCTCGCCAGCGCCGTCGAGTTCAACCAGGACACGCGAAGCCTCCCGTTGGGCCGGGTCATGCAAGTGCTCGAAGACCCAACCGATGCCCTCACCATCGCCGATGTCAGTTCCCCCGCCTATGCCGCCCAATTCAAGACCCACGACAAAGACACGCTCAATGCCGGCTATTCACGCTCGGTGTTCTGGCTGAAGGTCAACCTGCACTACACCGCCAAAGATCCCCGGGCACCGCGCACCTGGTTTCTGGAACTGGCCTACCCGCCGCTCAATCGCCTGGACCTTTACCAGGACGACGGCACTGGTCACTTCCGCCTCACCACCCGCACCGGCAGCGCGTTGCCGTTTTCCAGCCGTGAGGTGAGCCAGAGCAACTACCTGTTCAAGCTCAGCTTCTTGCCCGACCAGCAACAAACCGTCTACCTGCGTTTGCAAAGCCAAGGCTCGATCCAGGCACCGCTGACATTATGGGCCGGCACCGCCTACATGGAGGAGCAGCCGCTGCGCTTGTACGTGCTGGGGGCCATCTACGGTGTGTTGCTGGGCATGCTGATCTACAACCTGTTCATCTACCTGAGCGTGCGCGACACCAGCTACCTGTATTACATCCTCTATATCGCCTCGTTCGGCTTGTATCAGCTGTCGGTCAATGGCGTCGCGGTGGAGTACTTCTGGCCGAACAACCCGTGGTGGGCGAATGCGGCGGTGCCCTTCCTGATCGGCTCGGCGGCCTTGTTCGGCAGCCTGTTCGCGCGCAGTTTCCTGCACACCGCGCAGCACAGCCGCTGGCTCAACCGTATCCTGCTGGCGCTCGCGGCCTGTGGAGGGTTGGTGATGGCACTGGCGTTGTTGACCAGTTACGCCGTGGCCCTGCGCCTGGCCACTGCGCTGGCGCTGGTGTTTACCGTGACCATCTTCGTGGCGGCCATCAAGGCCTGGTATTGCGGGCAGCGCATGGCGCGTTATTTCATCATCGCCTGGTCGGCCTTCCTGCTCGGCGGGGTGGTCAACACCCTGATGGTGCTGGGTTACCTGCCTAACGTGTTCCTGACCATGTACGCCAGCCAGCTCGGCTCAGCCATTGAAGTGGCGCTGTTGTCCCTGGCCCTGGCCGACCGCATCAACGGCATGCGCGAACAGCAGGCGCAGATTCTCCTCGATGCCAGCCAGAAGCTGGAAGCGCTCAACCAGCAACTGGCCCGCAGTAATCGCCTCAAAGACGAATTTCTCGCCACCCTGACCCACGAATTGCGCACGCCGATGAACGGTGTGATCGGCTCGCTGGAGCTGATGCAAACCGTGTCATTGGACGATGACCTGACGCAGTACCAGCAAACCGCCGCCGGCTCGGCGCGGGACATGATGCGCATGGTCAACGGCATCCTCACCCTCACCGAATTGCAGGCCGGTCGCCTGGTGGCCCAGCCGCAAGTGTTCAGCCTGCGCGGCACGCTCGATACCTTGCGCCAGCAATTCACCGGCAGCGCCCAGAGCAAAGGCCTGGCGTTCTCCATTGATGTGGCCGATGAGGTGCCGGACCGGCTGATCGGCGATGCCGACAAACTGCTCCAGTGCCTGGATTGCCTGCTCGATAACGCCTTCAAATTCACCCACGTCGGCGCGGTGCGCTTGCGAGTGGTGGGCGTGCCCCAAGGGGATGGCGCCTTGCACCTGAGCTTTATCGTCACCGACACCGGTATCGGCTTCGCCTTTCTCGATGAGGCCACGCTGTATCAGCGTTTCTTTCAGTTGGACGGCTCGATGACGCGTGAATACGGCGGCCTGGGCATTGGCCTGGCGATCTGCCGGCAGTTGATCGAACTGCTGGGCGGGCGCCTGACCCATCATTCTGAGCCCCGTAAAGGCAGTCGCTTCCAGTTGGAAGTGGACGTCAGCGCCGTGCCGCAGCAGGTGACGCCCGCCACGCAAACGCTGCCTGCACAGCGTGCGCCTCAGGAGTGCACGGTGCTGTTGGTGGACGACAACAGCGTGGGCCAACTGGCGGTGCGTGGCATGTTGCTCAAGCTCGGTTACCGGGTCAAAACCGTGGACAGCGGCCCGGCGGCACTCGCTGCGTTGCAAGCGCACAGCTTCGACGCCGTGCTGCTGGATGTGCCAGAGGGTGGCTTTTCGTTGTGCTGTCAGATTCGCGCATTGCCTGGCTGCGGTGAATTGCCGGTGATCGCCCTGAGCTCTTCGCCCAATGGGCCGGAGCGTGAGCGCTGCCATGGCATTGGCATGACGGATCGGCTGGCCAAGCCGGTGCGTTTCGATGCTTTGCAGGCGGCACTTGAACGTAGCGTGCTGTGCGCGGATGAGGGTGAAAGCGCCGAACATTCGGCGCGTATGCCACTTTTTTAAGGTCTTGCACGGTGCTTAACTGAATTCCGGGCCACTGTTCATGCGGCCTTTTTTCCAGGAGGCCCGTCATGAACCTGCATCAGTTTGCCGAAACCCACGACGTCACCAACCAGCCACCGTCCCTGGACGGCACCAACCTGTATCGCATCGACTTGCCTTTGCAGGAATGGTCACGCCGCTTTGGCGCCGGCTGGGCCCAAGCGCGCATTGATGCCTACGGCGCGCTGGCGGGTGGGCCGTTGATGGCAGCCGGCTTCCTGGCCAACCAGAACAAACCGGTGTTCAGCAGCCATGACCGTTATGGCCATCGCATTGACCTGGTTGAGTTTCACCCGGCTTATCACGAGCTGATGCGCACCGCCGTCGAGCATGGCCTGCCGTCGTTGCCGTGGGCCCATCCCCAGGCTGGCGCCCATGTGGCGCGTGCGGCGATGACCTACCTGCACAGCCAGGCCGAAGCCGGCAGCGGCTGCCCGTTGACCATGACCTTCGCCTGTGTTCCGGCCCTGCGCCTGCAACCGGAGCTGGCGGACCTCTGGCTGCCTAAAGTCCTCAGTACCCAATACGACCCCCGCAATGTCGGCATCGCCCACAAGGCTGGCGCTACTATCGGCATGGCCATGACCGAGAAGCAGGGCGGCACCGACGTGCGCGCCAACACCACCCGCGCTTACCCCGTGGGCGCGAGTGGCCCTGGCCAAGCCTACGAGTTGGTGGGGCATAAGTGGTTCTGCTCGGCACCGATGTGCGATGGCTTTCTGACCCTGGCCCAGACCGACAAGGGCCTGACCTGTTTCCTGCTGCCCCGGCACCGCCCGGATGACACGCGCAACGAGTTCTACATCCAGCGCTTGAAGAACAAACTCGGCAACTGCTCCAACGCCTCCAGCGAAGTGGAATTTCGCGGCGCCCTGGCGTGGATGGTCGGTGAAGAAGGCCGCGGCGTTCCGACCATCATCGAAATGGTTGCCATGACCCGCTTCGATTGCATGGTCGGCTCCAGCGCCTTGATGCGTCAGGCGCTGACCCAGGCCAGCCATCACTGCGCTCATCGGCAGGTGGGTGGCCGCGTGCTCAGCGAGCAGCCGCTGATGCAGAACGTGCTGGCCGACCTGGCCCTGGAAAGCGAAGCGGCCCTGGCCTTGAGCCTGCGCATGGGGCGCGCCCTGGATCATCTTGATGATGAACATGAAGCCAAGTTCGCCCGGCTGGTCACGGCCGTGGGCAAGTACTGGATCTGCAAACGCGCGCCCGCGATGATCAACGAAGCCGCCGAATGCATGGGCGGTGCCGGGTATGTGGAGGACAGCATCCTGCCGCGCCTTTACCGCGAGGCACCGGTGAATTCGACGTGGGAAGGTTCCGGCAATGTGCAGTGCCTGGACGTATTGCGTGCCCTGTCCAAAGAGCCGGGGGTACTGGAGGCGTTGTTTGTGGAGCTGGGCGATGGCCACGGCGACAAGCAGTTGGCGCGGCATATCGAGCAGTTGAAGGCGGCATTCATGGACACCCAGGACATCCAGTATCGGGCGCGGCAACTGACCGAGGACATCGCCCTGGCGTTACAGGCCAAGTTGTTGCTGGAGGCGGGTAATGCGGCGGTGAGTGATGGGTTTATCGCCAGCCGGCTGGGTGAATCGTCGGGGCGGGTATATGGCACCTTGCCGCGTGGCGTCGACGTGGAAGCAATTGTCGCCCGCTCAACCCCGCAATCGCTCTGAATAAACACAATCCAAATGTGGGAGCTGGCTTGCCTGCGATAGCGGTGGTCCAGCCAGCAATTATGTAGCTGATAGACCGCTATCGCAGGCAAGCCAGCTCCCACCTATCAACGCATTCCACTTCTGGTGTTTCGGTGAGGCTTGGATACAGGCAAGATAAAGGCCTGCAAGTCAGAACACAGGATGCTTACCGTGACCGAAGCTTTTGTTGTCGTTAAAACCGCCGAAGAAGCCGTGGACCGGCTGGCGGCGCTGCATGAGCGTGCCACTGGCGCGCTCAACCAGGCGCTCAAGCAATACCTCAAGGACCGCGTCGAGCCCGACGCCGAGCAGCGCGCATTGTTTCGCTACCCGGAACTGCGCTTGACCTACCACTGCCACGGTGAAGTCCCCCAAACCACTCGGGCGTATGCCAAGGTGCAACTGCCGGGGACCTACAGCGTCACCGTGACCCACCCGGCCGCGTTCCGTAAGTACCTGCTGGAGCAACTGGTGCCGCTGATGCACGACTTCACCGTCACGGTGGAAGTAGGCGTCAGCCAGCAGAACATTCCATATCCGTACGTGGTGGAGCAGGGCGATGAACTGGCCGGCTCCGGCGTCACCGCCGCGACCCTGGCCCGTGTATTCCCCAGTACCGACTTGTCCGCCGCCACCGACGGCATTGCCGATGGCCTGTACGACTGGGAAAACACCGACCCGCTGCCCCTGGCCCTGTTCGATGCCGCCCGTGTGGATTTTTCCCTGCGCCGCCTGGTGCATTACACCGGCAGCGACTGGCGCCATGTACAGCCGTGGATCCTGCTGACCAACTACCACCGCTACGTGGACCAGTTCATCCTGCATGGCCTGGAGCAACTGCGCAGTGACCCGCGTTTTATCCGCATGGTGCTGCCCGGCAACGTGGTGATCGACAAGAGCATGGACCACGGCGAAGCCTCGGCCATTGCCGCCGGCGTGGTCTGGCACCGCTACCAGATGCCGGCGTATCACCTGCAGGCCACTGACGGCCACGGCGTGACTTTGGTGAACATCGGCGTGGGCCCGTCCAACGCCAAGAACATCACCGACCACCTGGCCGTATTGCGCCCGCATTGCTGGCTGATGATCGGCCACTGCGGCGGCTTGCGCCAATCCCAGACCATCGGCGACTACGTACTGGCCCACGCCTATATGCGCCGCGACGGGATTCTGGACCGTGTAGTACCGCCGAACATCCCGATCCCGGCCCTGGCCGAAGTGCAGCTGGCGCTTCAGCAAGCGGCGGCGAAAGTCACCGGCGAAAAAGGCGAAGAGCTGAAAAAACGCCTGCGCACCGGTACCGTGCTGACCTACGACGACCGTAACTGGGAACTGCGCTGGGCCCAGGAGCGGCCGCTGATCAACCTGTCTCGCGCCGTGGCCGTGGACATGGAAAGCGGCACCATCGCCGCCCAGGGTTACCGTTTGCGCGTGCCTTACGGCACCTTGTTATGCGTATCCGACAAGCCGCTGCACAGCGAGATCAAGCTGCCGGGTTCGGCCAACGCGTTCTACGAGCGTGCGGTCAGCCAGCATTTGAAGATCGGCATCGAGGCGGTCGACCTGTTGCGCACCGAACTCAACTCGTTGCACTCGCGCAAACTGCGCAGCTTCGACGAACCGCCGTTCCGCTAAGCGGTTGGGATGGTCATTTGGCGGTCAGGCCACTAGCATTGTCGGTCCTGACCGTTAGATGTTCCTTTGCCATGTCCCGTCCTACCCGTCCCGATTCGCGCCGCCCAGGCGTGAAACCTTCGCAGCCTGTTCGACGTGTCGCCAAGGCGCCACCGGCCGAGCCGAAGCTGATCCTGTTCAACAAACCGTTCGATGTGCTGACCCAGTTCAGCGACGAAGGCGGGCGCGCGACGCTCAAGGATTTTATCGATATTCCCGGTATTTACCCGGCGGGGCGCCTGGACCGTGACAGCGAAGGCTTGCTGCTGTTGACCAACGATGGCCAGCTTCAGTCGCGCATCGCCGATCCCAAGCACAAATTGGCGAAAACCTACTGGGTGCAAGTGGAAGGTGAGCCGACTGAAGAACAGCTGCAACGTCTGCGCGATGGTGTCGAGCTGAACGATGGCATGACCTTGCCTGCCGAGGCTCGGCAACTGGATGAACCGGCGTTATGGCCGCGCAACCCGCCGGTACGCTTTCGCAAAAGCGTGCCGACGCATTGGCTGGAGTTGGTGATACGTGAAGGGCGCAACCGTCAGGTACGGCGCATGACCGCAGCAGTGGGCCTGCCGACGCTGCGCCTGGTGCGCGTGCGCATTGGCGACTGGTCTATCGATGGCCTGGATCAAGGCCAATGGAAGGCAGTGCCGGCGCGCTTATAAGGCGCCGGATTCAATCAGGCCGATCACCACGCTCTTGATGATGAACGCTGCCACACCAAGGCCCAACACGAAAAACAGGATGAACGAACCAAAGCGCCCGGCCTTGGATTTTTTCGCCAGGTCCCAGACGATAAAGCCCATGAAAATGATCAGGATAGTGACCAGGCCGGTCATCATCCATTCTTCAAACAGGGCGGGGTCGATGTTGTTCATGGGACTCTTCCGACAAGACAAGCGAGCAGTATACGGCAGCGTCACAAACGCAACATTGACCTGAGTCGTACGCGGTCAAACGGTGGGAGCTGGCTTGCCTGCGATAGCGGTCTGTCAGTGATCGTGAGGCAAACTGGCCCGCCGCCATCGCAGGCAAGCCAGCTCCCACCGTTGAACATCGTTGTTCTCAGGTGCGCAGGTGGGTCAGGGGCAGTTCGGTGCTGTTGAGCACTTGGTTCAGCACAAAGCTGGAACGCACGCTGGTCACCCCTTCGATCCGGGTCAGATGCCCCAGCAGCAATTTTTGATAGTGATCCATGTCCGGCACTACCACCTTCAACTGGTAGTCCGCATCCATCCCGGTCACGAGGCTGCACTCCAGCACTTGCGGCAGGGTGCGGATGGCGGCCTCGAAATTCTCGAAGCGTTCCGGCGTGTGACGGTCCATGCCGATCAATACATAAGCGGTGAGGCTCAGGCCGAGCATCTTGCGGTCGAGCAGGGCGACCTGGCGGGCGATGTAGCCGTCGTCCTCCAATTGCTTGACCCGGCGTGAGCAGGGCGAAGGCGACAGGCCGATGCGTTCGGCCAGCTCCTGGTTGGAGATCCTCGCGTCGCGCTGCAATTCCGCCAGAATACTCAGGTCGTATCGGTCAAGCTTGCTCATTGGGTTGGCCTTTGTCGTAACTATTGCGGTTAATTATCCATGAAGGGTTAAAAATTGCGCAAGCACTGTTTATTGACGCAATCTTCGCAATCCTCTGCCCGCCCGGCACGCCTATGATTACCAACAGAATCACCGCCTGGACAACAGTCCACAGCAACGCGCCCAATCAGGCCCGTTGCGGCCGCCGCCCCAGCAGGGTTGAGCCGGCCTCCAGGCTGCACACTGTCCACAAGACGGCGTGAGGTGAGCCAACGTCAAAAGCGTTGAGCCAGGACGAAATTCTCAAGGGGTGGCCGACGGGTCACCCCTTTTTCTTTGTGCGCGTTTTGCCTTCAGAAAATAGTTCTCGTGACTGATAACCTGTCTCAGAACCGGGCGAGGCTTTTCCAGTCTCATGATCAAGCCCCAATCCGCAGTGAGGAAAAGCATGAAGCGCATCTGGCGTATGGCAGGTGTTGGTTTGCTGGTGGTCAGCGTCGGCTCCCAGGCGATGGCCGACGAACGCGATAACTCACCGGGCCAGGGGCAACGGCCTGAGCACAATCAGCCACGCCCACAAAACCCGCAGGGTGATCGTGGCGGCCAGCACGAGGGTGGCCAATGGCAAGGTCGGCCTCAAGGTCATGAGCCGGGGCGACCAGCACCGCAACCGCAACCCTCCAATAACCTGCCGATCCAGGGCCGGCCCGATACCGTGCGCCAGACCCAGGAGCCGCGCCAGGGTTATTACCGTGATATTCCCAGACGCCCCGATGACAACCGGCATTGGGAGGCCGGCGGGCCCGGTTCGCGTCCGAGTAACGATCGCCCCGGTGATAACCGCTGGCCAGGCCGCCCCGACGGGCATGGCAATGGCTGGGGCCCAGGCCCGCAGCATCGCCCTGGATATGTCATCGACCGTTTCCCTGATCGCAATTACCGCGTGCCTTACCGTGGCCAGGACTACTTTTTCTCCGGTGGCTACTGGTATCGCCCCCAAGGCCCGCGCTACGTGGTGGTGACGCCGCCCTACGGCATCCGCGTGCATTACCTGCCGGACTACGCACGTGAAGTGTGGGTAGGCGGCTCGCTGTTGTTCCTCGCCGCAGGCGCCTATTACGCCTACGAGCAAAGCACCCAACAATACGTGGTGGTACAACCTCCGACGCAGGTGCCATCACCTCCGCCGACGCCTCAAGGCAACGGTTATGACGTGGTGGCTTACCCGGCCAACGGCCAGTCGCCAGCCCAGGTACAGCAGGACGGCTACGACTGTTATCGCTGGGCGGTGCAACAAAGTGGCTTCGACCCGCGCACCGTCACCTACGCCCCGGACCCTGCGGTGGTGCAAACCTACCGCCAGGCCCAGGGCAACTGCCTGGGCAGTCGGGGGTATCAGGTGCAGTACTAGGCCTTGTTACCGGTGACCACTTCCCGTGGGTCGGCGTGCACCAGCACTTCGGCTTTCGGGTATTCCCGGTGAATGGCATCGGCGGCCTGGTCGCTGATGCCATGGGCCACCGACAGCGTCAATTCCCCCGGCAACTCCAGGTGCAACTGCACAAACCAGTGGTTGCCGGAAACCCGCGTACGCAAGTCGTGGGCACCCAGTACGCCGGGCACGCCACGGGCCAGATCCAGCATGTGCTGGCTGACATCCGGCGGTAGCTCTTCATCCATCAACACCGCAAAGCTTTCCCGGGCGATCTGGATCGCGCTCCACAGAATGTAAGCGGCGATTCCCAGGCCGAACCAGGCGTCGACCTGATGAAAGCCAAAGCCTGCCAACACCAGCGCAATCAGGATGCTGCCATTGAGCAGCAAGTCTGAGCGGTAATGCAGCGAGTCGGCACGCACCGCGTTGGAGCCGGTCTCGCGCACCACGCGGTGTTGCAGCATCAGCAGGGCCATGGTCAGCCCCAGCGACAAGATAATCACGCCGATACTCAGCCACGGTGCGCCGACCGGCTCCGGATGCTTGAGCCGTTCATAGGCCTGGAGCGCAATCAGTACCGCACTGCCGGCGATAAACAAGGCTTGCGCCATACCCGCCAGCGACTCTGCCTTGCCATGCCCATAACGATGATCGTCATCGGCGGGGCGCAGGGCGTAATGCACCGCCAGCAAGTTCAGCAGCGAGGTCACGCCGTCGAGCAGCGAGTCGGTCAACCCGGCGAGCATGCTCACCGAGCCGCTGAGCCACCAGGCAATGACCTTGGTCACAATCAACACACAGGCCACGCCCACCGAGGCGCGGGTGGCTAGGCGCAAGAGCCTTGCGTGTTCGGGGCTGCTGGTCATGAGCTGTCCTTACGCGGCAGGCTGCAGGCCCAGGGCCGCCAGTTGCTGCACGCTGCCCCTGAACTGGATCAGGCGTGGGTCGTCCAGCGGCAAGGTGCGGCCGGTTTCTTTCTGGATGATGCTTTGCAGCTTGGCGTTATCGACCTTGCCGTCAGCGTCGATGGCTTCGTGCAGTTTCTCGGGGGCGACCTGGGCGGTCTTGCCCGGTTCGAAGTAAATGGCGCCCGTGGCGAAGTCGACACCGAAGGCGATCAGGCCGGGGATCACATAAAACAACAGGCCGAGGGCATCGAGTACCGCGATGGTCGGGTCGATCTTGCCATCGATCTGGCCACGACGGTCGGGGTAGAAAATCGACCCGCAGGCGGTAAGTTGGCTCAGCAGGGTAACGGCGAGGACACCGCCGATGACACGGGAAGCGATACGCATGAAAAAGTCTCCTGAACATATTTAAGGGTGACTATAAGCCAGATCGGCCAGGCGCCGATGAACCAATGTGGGAGCTGGCTTGCCTGCGATTGCGACGGTTCAGGAAATACAGCGGCAACTGTCACACCGCTATCGCAGGCAAGCCAGCTCCCACCTCCGACTGCATTCACAGCCCAAAGCGTGGGTGTTTTTAAGACCCGCATCGGCACTCGGCAGTTCGCCGTTATACTCGCCGCTCTGCTTTGGAGCCAGTATGAATTCGTTGCCGATCGATGATGTTTTACCCGCCCTGCGTGACGCCTTGGCGCATCGCCATGAAGCCGTGCTGGAAGCGCCCCCCGGCGCCGGTAAAACCACCCGCGTGCCGTTGGCCTTGTTGCATGAGCCGTGGCTCGCCGGGCAAACCATCCTGATGCTCGAACCCCGGCGCCTGGCTGCCCGTGCTGCTGCCGAGCGGCTGGCCAGTGAACTGGGCGAAAAGGTCGGTGAGACTGTGGGCTACCGCATTCGGCTGGACAGCAAAGTCGGCCCCAACACGCGTATCGAGGTGGTCACCGAAGGTATCCTCACCCGCCGCCTGCAGGACGACCCGGCGCTGGACGGCGTGGGCTTGTTGATCTTCGACGAATTCCACGTTTTGCTGAATGCACAGAAACCATCACTTTCTTGTCAAAAACTCTCAAACAACGCCGTCTCAGTCTGGGGGCTTAATCTCCTCGCTTGATCCCCCGTCGTATACTGCTTCCCTGATTTGGGAGCCTCGATGATTTCACTACCTATTGACCTCGTATTGCCAGACCTACGAGAGGCCCTGGCCAACCGCCACGAAGTAATCCTTGAAGCTCCTCCTGGTGCTGGCAAGACCACTCGAGTGCCCCTAGCACTACTGAACGAGCCTTGGCTCGGTGATCAGAAGATCCTGATGCTCGAGCCTCGTCGATTGGCTGCTCGGGCCGCCGCTGAACGTTTGGCGAGTGAGCTTGGTGAGAAGGTTGGTGAGACTGTCGGATACCGCATTCGTCTTGAAAGCAAGGTAGGCCCACGAACCCAGATTGAAGTAGTGACCGAAGGCATCCTGGCTCGCCGGCTTCAAGATGACCCCGCGCTTGATGGAGTGGGTGTGGTGATCTTCGACGAATACCACCTGCGAAACCTCGACTCCGACCTTGCACTGGCTCTGTGCGTGAGTGCTCGTGAGCTTCTGCGTGAGGAGCCGCCACTGAAGTTGCTTCTGATGTCCGCAACGCTGGAAGGTGCTCGCCTTTCAAAAGTGCTGAATGATGCGCCTGTGGTCACCAGTGAGGGCCGGATGTATCCGGTCGTACCGGTTTGGGGCAGTCCATATCAGCCGGGCGAGCGTATGGATGCGCGAGTCACTGACACCTGTTTGGCTGCCATCAACGAACAGTCGGGAAGCGTTTTGGTTTTCCTTCCTGGGCAGGCAGAGATTCGGCGGGTGACTGAGGCGCTCAAGGAGCAGTTGAGTGGTCGTCCAGAGGTAATCGTATGTCCTCTATACGGCGACCTCGACTTAAATGCTCAGCGTGCTGCGATAGACCCGGCACCCAAAGGCTCCCGGAAGATCGTACTGGCCACGAACATCGCGGAGACCAGCTTGACCATCGAAGGTGTCAGAGTGGTGGTGGACAGTGGTCTCGAGCGAGTGCCGAAATTCGATCCTCGCAGTGGAATGACCCGGCTCGACACACAGCGTATTTCGAAGGCCAGTGCTACTCAGCGTGCAGGACGGGCAGGGCGATTGGAACCAGGTATCTGCTATCGCCTTTGGTCTGAGTCGCAGCACGAACAAATGGCTGGCTACAGTACCCCTGAAATTTTGCAGGCTGATCTTGCAGCCCTGGCTCTCCAATTGGCCCGGTGGGGAATGAAGCCGGAGGAGATGACCTGGCTCGACCAACCTCCATCAGCTCCCTTCGGCCAAGGTAGAGACCTGCTGAAGCGCCTGGGCGCACTCGACGATGCTGGACAGCTCACACCACACGGATCAGCCATGAGCAAGCTCCCAGCGCATCCACGGATCGCTCACATGCTCATTAAAGGCAACGCGATGGGGCTGGATGACCTTGCTTGCAACATCGCGGCGCTGCTCGGTGAGAAAGACATCTTGCGTGGTGCGGGTGCTGATCTTCACACCAGGCTGAGTGCATTATCCGGCGAACAACATTCACGTCGAGGCGATGGCTCATTTCAGCGCGTGAAGCAGTCTGCTCGGCAGTATCGATCCCTGCTACGTGGGAGTGCCGTCCATCCAGTCAGCGAACCCGATCACCCAAGATGGGTAGGGTGTCTACTGGCATTCGCCTACCCTGACCGAATCGGTCTCCAGAGGCGTGCAAGTGCTTCTGAGTACCGTCTCTCTAATGGGCGGGCTGCTGTATTTTCAGAGCCCGATGCTCTCACTAAACATGAGTGGCTAGTAGTGGCCGATCTGGGTAGTCGGCAAGGGCAGCGCGAGGAGCGGATCTACCTAGCGAGCGATCTCGATCCAGCCTTGTTCGATGACGAGCTGGCTGACCTTGTAAGGTCAGTCGATGAGGTTGACTGGGACGAGAGGGAGGGGGTACTCAAGGCTGAGCGGCAACTCAAGGTGGGGCAGTTGGTGCTGTCCGCAACCCCTTTGCCAAGTCTTGATGAGCAAGCTCGTTCGCTAGCCTTGGTCAATCTGGTGAGGCGCAAGGGCATCGAGCTTCTGCCTTGGAACCCTGAGTTGCGCCAATGGCAGGCGCGGGTCAATCTGCTGCGTCAGTTGGATATCCAAAATGGCCAAGCAGAAAGCAAGTGGCCTGATCTCAGCGATACCAACCTTCTGGACACGCTGGAAGAGTGGCTCACACCGTACCTGGGCAAAGTCACGAGGCTCAGCCACTTCAGCCATCTGGATCTGTCATCGATTGTCAGAAATCTTCTGCCTTGGCCGCTTCCACAGGAACTAGAGGTTCAAGCACCCCAGACGATTCAGGTGCCATCTGGGTCGAATATCCGAATCGACTATTCGCAGCATCCTCCGATATTGGCTGTGAGGCTGCAGGAGCTTTTTGGTCTGTCAGAAACACCTCGGATTGCCCAAGGTAAACAGCCCCTGACGTTGCATCTTTTGTCGCCGGCGCGGAGGCCTGTACAGGTTACCCAAGATCTAGCCAATTTCTGGCGTAGAACGTACGTGGAAGTGAAGAAGGATCTTAAAGGCAGATACCCGAAACACTACTGGCCCGAAGATCCATTAGTGGCTGAGGCGACTGCCAAAGCCAAGCCTAGGAAGCCGTGACTTTCGGGCCAAATCAGCCTCACGTTCTGCCCGCTTTTTCTCCTCACGTCGCAGGCGAAATAGCCTAAGGCCATTAGGCGTGGACGCCACATGTCTTTTCCCATAGCCTTGGGCATCAAAAACCATGGAAGTAGGTGATGGACTCAAGCAATGCGGGGGGCGTAGCAGCCAAGCTTGGATTCTTGTATCAGGACTGTGCGGCGGCGCTTTTCGTAACCCAGATGCTACTCAACAAGAAGATCCAGGCTGTCAGATGCGAAGTTACAGACGACATCGATATCCTATACGATACGCATACTGAGTTCGTTCAAGTTAAGACTTCTGACAAGCCTCGCTGGTCTGTTAGCACGGTTACAAGTCGTACTCGTGGAGCTGATAAAAAGCTTATTGCCAACAGTTCAATTGTGCACAAGTCAATGCAGTGTGCATTCACGCCTATTGAGAAATGCAAGTTTCGGATCTTATCTCCTAGAGACTGTAAAGCGCCACTCGACTACTTAGAAATTGAGCTCTCAAAGCGAGACGGTAAGCCTGGCCGACAAAGCCTGATCGATGAGCTCGACGTAAAATTGCGAAAATATGTTGCGCCAGCAGGCAATTCTATATCCGACTGGGTTGACTCTTGTTCTTGGGAGGTTATACCTAGCTTAAGGCAAGTAGAACTTACAGGTCTTAGTAATATCAGAAATGCTGCCCTTAACCTGTATGGCGTAATTCTAAGTTCGGATTCAATGGTTGAAAGTATCTGGGTTAATATTTTAGTAGCTATGACTAAAAGAAGTGCACTCGATAGGCGTGTGTACGTTGAAGATGACAAAACCTACCATAGAGATAATTTTCTTGCTTGGTTCAAGGCAGAGGTCTTATTTTATGATCGCGGAAATTCTCATTGCAAAGTTTATGTTCATCGCAAACTGCCAGATATATTAATTCAACTTCAGGCGCCTTTTTTAAGTCCGATTCCAACCAGGAATGGGCTTGCCCTACATCAGCGTTATCAGATGGGGCAGTACCGCTATGAGCACATCGCGAAGAATATTTGTTGTTGGTTTGACGAGCTCCTGTTGAGACCAGGTGAAATTGCCGACTTCATCAGTTCGACTGCTACGGAAAAATACAAATTATTGAGGTCACGTCTCGCTGATAATGCCAGAGACCTTGAGCGGTTTCTTGGAAATGCATTGCTGCATTCGGTCATGAGGCTAAGACATAACAGTCAGCCTATTCCGGCTACCCTCTACCTTGATTCTAAAGATGAAATGCGGGTTTTTGAAAATGTTCACATCGTACAGCGTGCTAAGGGAGGTGATGAGTTATGGCTTGGGATCAGCAAGTTAACAAAAGCCAAGACGTTATCACAGGTTTTAAATGATCTTAGAGATACACTGTACAATGATATTGTAAGCGGTCTGGATGGAGTGAGAGAAAAGGTTCTGGATGTCAAGGAAGACTCATATCTACTTAATCACGATATCGATGATATTCTAGATACCAGCAATTCGTTTGAAGATCATTTGGAACGCCTTCGATTTGTAATTTTTTTCGGCTATGAGTCAAGTTTGCTCACTATTCCTGAGACTAAAGGTCATGAGGCTAACCTGTACCAGGAAGCTTATGACCTCTTCGTTGATTTTATTTCCGATATCACCAAGAGTCCGGAATATTCACAATTTAATTTCGAGCTCTATCTCTATCCTGCCCCAAGCTTTGACGATTTATGTGGGTTGGTGGAAAAGAAAATGAGGGATGACATGTGAACAGGATTTACGACACTGCTCGGCTTCTGCTCGAAACAGAAGGAACATCAGCATTTAGCTATCTTCATGCTGCTGACAAGCTGTTGTCGAATCCCGTTTCATTGCATATGGGTAGGGATTTAGTTATCCGAGCCTTGGACGCTAGGCTGAAGTTTACGAACTACACGCCTTTGCTTCGCAACCTGGTACGCAAGTCTGGGCTGTATCCGTATTTGAAGAAAGAGTTCCAAGAGGTAACGGTCAGCGAAAAAGCGGCTTTAGGGATCTATCAGACTCCTTTTTCGGATGAAATTGTTTTCCATTCAATGCAGTTTCAAGTTTTTGAACTGCTTCGATCTGGACGCAACGTTGTTCTAAGTGCACCGACCAGCATGGGGAAGAGCGCAATTGTAGATTCGATAATTGGCTTGGGAATAGTGAGTAGAGTGGTTCTAGTTGTTCCTACTATCGCGCTAGCCGACGAAACGCGCAGGCGCCTTCAGGAGCGGTTCGGCGAATTCTATCAAATCATCCATCACAGTTCTCAGGAAGCGAATGGTGATAAGGTGATTTACGTTCTCACGCAGGAAAGGGTTAATGAACGACAGGATATTATCGGAATTGATTTCTTCGTAATTGATGAGTTCTACAAGCTTGCATTTCAGCAGCGGGCCAGTGGGAAGATAGACTATGAAAATGAGCGAGTTATCGAACTTAATATCGCTTTGAGTAAGCTGTTGAAGGCATCTAAGCAGTTTTATATGACCGGGCCTTTTATTAACAGTGTGACAGGCTTAGCGAGTCTCGGCTTCGAGTATACCTTCATCTCCTCCGATTTTAATACCGTGGCTTTGGATGTTGAGTCCTTCGACCTGTCTCCTAATGATGAGGAAGGTAAAGAGGAAGCGGTTCTCTCTATTGCAGACCTGTGTCGTGGTGAAGCGACAATAATTTACTGTAAATCCTCTGCTGTTGCTGGAGGAGTTGCAAGGTCTTTAGCCAAGCATGGGTTTGGTACTGAGTTTCATAGCCCTCATCTCGACTGGGTCGCCCAAGAGTACGATTCTGATTGGGATTATTGTGTCGCTCTACGAAGCGGAATCGGTCTTCACTTTGGGGGGTTGCCGCGTGCTTTGCAGCAGTACACTATTGATCTTTTTAATCAGGGAAAAATTAACTACCTTATTTGTACTTCGACGATAATCGAGGGGGTGAATACGATTGCAAAAAATGTTGTGATACATGACAACAGGGATGGCAATTTTAGCATTGATAAATTCACACATGGCAACATCAAGGGGCGCGCTGGTCGCATGGGTGTCCATTTCGTAGGAAAGGTTTATTGCCTAGAGTCGATTCCCCAGGACTCATTCAACCAAGAGGTGGATATCCCTCTAGGAATTCAAGATGATACGACGCCAATGAATCTTCTAGTTGGCGTTCAGCCTGAGCATCTTAGCGATTACTCTCAGTCCAGATTCGAACGAGACGAAAATATCGATGAATTTGGTGTGGACTTGTTGAGGCGCCATAGCTCATTCACTCTGGAGGCATTCAGAGAGTTGTATTCTTATGTTGAGATGTTATTTGAGGAATCCTTTCAGTCCACCATCTTCCATTGGATGCCTTCAGGTGAGTTTCTCAATGTTTTGGCTGAGGCACTTACGAGGTTCCAATCCGGCGCGCTTCGCCGAGTGCGGATCCCAACCAAGAATAGTTCGGTTATCCATGCAAAACTCACAAGTTATCTGTATACCCCTGCGTATTCCACGCTCATGTGGACACTCAGTCCACCAACACTTGGACAGCGATTCCACGCTGACTTGGACACTCATTCCACGGTCATTTGGACACTTTTAGGCAGGCAGCAACGCAGGATTAATTCA
>Ga0209147_100098_pt1 | contig 163978 bp, 156 predicted proteins | sample AraplaCol_mLB_r2_FD_184278 | JGI IMG/M metagenome (GOLD analysis project Ga0209147, IMG submission 184278) | Arabidopsis root microbial communities from North Carolina, USA - plate scrape CL_Col_mLB_r2 (SPAdes) (version 2) | ecosystem: Host-associated > Plants > Roots > Endosphere | place: USA...
CAGGCAAAATTAGACGGCCTTAGTCCCATGGAATTCAGGACCAAGGCCGCTTAACCGATTTTTATTTTTTGTACTGTCTACTTGACGGGGTGCAGTTCAAAAAATGATGGGACAGCCTATTTCGCTAGCACTATGCACGACGTTTACTCTTCTTTCTCCTTTGGCTGATCAGCCGAAGCGACCTCTGGCTGCTGCGGTTGCGGTACCACAGCATCTTTCTTTTGCATAAAGTCGGTGATCATTTTGTTCATATCCAGCCCGGAGACATCTTTCAGCATCTCAGGCAATTGCGCCATCAGCTTGGTGACGTTGCCACTCAGACGGTTGACGCCATCTCCTTGTCCGCCTCCCGCGTCGACAATCGTAACCTTGTCGATCGCTTTGATCGGCTCGGCGATTTTCCCCGCCAACTCCGGAAGCATCTTCGAGACGATATCCAAGACCGCAGCCTGACCGAACTTTTCGAAAGCTTCTGCCAGCTTTTCTTTACCCTGCGCTTCTGCTTCCAGCTTCAGTCTGGTTACTTCTGCCTCCGCCGTACCTTTGGCTCTCTCTGCCTCCGCGATTGCCAAGCCCTCCAGGCGTTTCTGTTCAGCGTTCGCCTTGGCCTCTGCCTCGATCCGATAGCTAAGAGCATCTGCTTCACGCAGTTTTTTCGCTTTTTCGGCCTCGGCTGCCTGCTCGACCGAGTAGCGGTCCGCATCCGCCTTTTTCTTGACCTCTGCGTCATACTGCCGCTCGCGGCGCAGAATTTCTTTTTCCTCCAGCTCGATTTCCTTCTGCTTGCGGACGAGCTCGACCTTCATTTCCTCTTCCGTTACCTGCTGCTTCGCTACCGCTTCCTGCAGCTTGTAGGCTTGGTCCGCACTTGCTTTGGCCTTATCCTGTTCCTGTTTAAAGACCGCGACCTTCAGTTCTTTCTCCTTCTCGGCTTCGGCGATATTCGTCTCTTTCAGCACCTCTGCCTTGCGCGCGTCTTCCTCCGCCTGGGCTTGCCTGATCCGAGCTTCTTTGTCAGCATCCGCCTGAGAGATCGTCGCATCGCGCTTGACCGCAGCGATCTGAGGAATTCCCAACGCTGCCAGATAGCCGTTTTTGTCGCGTACATCTTTAATCGTGAAGCTGACGATAGACAGCCCCATTTTTTTCAGGTCCTTGGTCGCCACACCTTGCACTTCCTGCGCAAAACGTTCACGATTTTTGTAGATTTCCTCGACGGTCATACTTCCCAGGATTGCGCGCAGATAGCCCTCCAGAACCTCCTGCGCCTCCATTTTCAGTGCATCGTCTGTCTTACCCATAAATTGCTCGGCAGCCGTAGCGATATCTTCAATCGAGCCACCGACCTTGATGATGGCAACCCCGTCTGCCATGACAGGTACGCCATGTTCTGTGTATACCTCCGGTGTGGAGACGTCCAGTTTAAGGGAGAGAAGACTGATAAAATTGGCTTGTTGGAAAATTGGCAGAATAAAAGCGCCGCCGCCGCGGACAATCTTCATTTTGCGACCTGAATCGTCTGACAGCACATTTTTGCTGCCCAGATAGCTTCCGGTAACAATCATTGCTTCGTCAGCGCCGACTGTTTTATACCGGGCCCAAAATGCGATACCCAATACGACGAATACAAGTACGATGACAGCTACTACCATGAGGACAGGTGAATTCATAATGTCCATCGCTTAACCCTCTCCTTTTTCATGATCTTCCGGGAAAGGGGTGACGTATAGCACGTGATCACGCACCTCTACCACGACGACACGCGTGCCAGCCGGAATGCTCTCGCCGTCCATGCTGGATGCCATATGGTAAGTCGTCCCGCTCACCATCGTGACCAGCACTTCTCCCAAACCCTTGGAAGGAATCGTCGTTCCTACTTCCCCGATTCTCCCGGACAATTGGCTCATGGAATAGCCTGTTGACGATTCTGCCTTATCCATGGGTTTGATCCAGAGAAAATACGCGGCCACTGCAAGTAAAGCACCTACCATAGCGGAGATTAGAAAAACAGCTACACCGGACCACTCCGTCAAGCGATTCATCAGGAATCCGACGCCACCAAACGCAGTCAAGCCGCTCACCAAAAGAATCGGCTGCAGAACCGGCAGATGAAGCTCACCCAGCATGTCAGAGATCGCATCGCCTAAAAGCAACGTCACAAGTGCGTAAATGAGTCCGCCAACCAAACAAATGAGGTAGATCATCTCCATTGTGCCCATCGATTGTCACCCCTTCCCAACATTGTCTCTATTTTTCATACGAATCACGACAAAAAAGGTTGCGAAATTGCCATATTTCGTCGATGTTCACCAGATTATTCCATTTTACAGAAATTTACAATGAATATTTTCGATTTCACGAAACAAAATAGCAATATTCCTTCTCCAGGAGGTTTTGCTATGAAATGGGATGAGGAATTGGCCAACCGGCTAGGTGAGAGCTCTGATTTTACGCGTTACGAGCTTTGCACAGAGGAAAAACAGTACGTCTTTTTTTATCTCGACAGTCTGACAGACCTGACGTACATCCAAAACCATCTGGTAGACAAGCTCTTCCGATATCAGAATCCCTATCCACTGACTATCGTCCAGACAGTGGAAGAAGCCACCCAGGCCATCTTAGAAGGATTCATTGTCATCTGGTCGCCTTCCGGGCAGACTGCCTATAAAGCTTCCAACAATAGCTTGGAGACAAGAGGTGTAGAGGAGTCCGAAAACGAGAGCAACATGCGCGGTCCTCGCGACGGATTTGTAGAAACGCTCAGCACCAACTTATCCTTGATCCGAAGACGACTTCCAAACGAAAATCTAAAAATTCATATACGGGAAATCGGAAGGCAGACAAAAACAAAGGTAGCTCTGTTGTACGTCGAGGGGATTGTCCACCCCACCGTTCTAAACGAGGTTCGCACTCGTCTGGACACGATCGATATCGACCAGGTTCTCGACAGCGGGATCGTGGAGCAATGGATCGAGGATAGCTGGTACTCACCGTTTCCGCAGGTGCAAAATACCGAGCTGCCGAACAAGGTTTTGCATGCCATATTGGAAGGGCGCGTCGCCATCATGGTAGATGGCACCCCTTTTGTCCTAATTGCCCCCGTTACCTTTTCCATGCTGTTTCAGGCACCCGACGACTACTACGACCGCTGGCTGATTGGAAGCGCGATTCGAGTCATTCGTTACGTCGGCGCTCTGATAGCCCTTTTTTTACCAGCCCTCTACATCGCTCTCATCTCCTACCACCCCGGCATGATTCCGACTCAGCTTGCCCTCAGTATTTCCGCCGCCCGTGCAGAAGTTCCGTTCCCCTCTTTGGTCGAAGCGATTGCGATGGAAGCCACGCTGGAGATGTTGCGTGAGGCTGGGCTGCGTCTACCCAAAATGCTGAGCCAAACAGTAGGGATCGTAGGCGGTCTTGTGATCGGGCAAGCCGCGGTCGAGGCAGGGATCGTCAGCCCTGTCCTGGTGATCGTCGTCGCGATCACGGCCATCTCGACCTTCCTGGTGCCTGCCTACAACGCCTCGATTGCGCTGCGGATGCTCCGCTTTCCCATGATGCTGTTGGCCGGGAGTCTGGGGCTGTTCGGATTGATTCTGGGGGCGATGTTGATCCTGGCACATCTCGTATCGCTCAAGTCCTTTGGTATCAACTACTTGTCTCCCATCGTCCCGTATCGTCCCAGCGATTGGAAGGACTTGCTCGTCCGTGCCCCGCTTCCTTACCTGAAGGAGAGACCGGAAATCCTGCATCCCTTGAACGCAAAGCGGATGAATCTCCAAAAGCGCAAGAAAGGGTGGTAGCGATGATCAAAGATAAAATGACCAGTACACAAATGACCTTGCAATTATTTGCCGCAATGGTAGGGGTAGGTGTCCTCTCCTTGCCGTCCAAATTAGTCAGCAGTGCCGGGGTGGACGGATGGCTCGTGATTCTCCTAGCCGGGGGATACGCTGTCATTGCGGTTTCAATCATGGCCTACTTGGGCAATCGCTTTCCAGGAAAAAGCATCATCCAATATGCGCCCCTTCTACTAGGAAACGTACTCAGTACTTGTATTTTGCTGGCATTCCTACTCTATTTTTTGATGTTCGTCGGGACGATTGTACGAATGTCAGCGGATGTGACAAAGCTGTTTCTGTTAGATTTGACTCCGGTAGAAATCATCGTACTTGGCATGCTGGTTACCAGTACGTATCTGATTCAGCAAGGGATTAACGCCATCGCACGATTCAATGAATGTATCCAGCCGCTCGCATTGATTGCGTTGTTGATTGTCCTGACGCAAACACTGCGCGAGACGGATTTCGGCAGACTTCTCCCCGTCCTTGGAGAAGGGATTCAGCCTGTCCTGCAATCATTTCCTAACGTCATATTTTCACTGCTAGGTTTTGAGATTTTGCTGTTTATCCATCCCTTTATGGAAAAGCAGTCCCATGCGCTGCAATCTTCCTTTATTGCAATCGGGATGACCGTTTTTCTCTACATCATCCTGACCATTCTAAGCATTGCCATGATGGGTGCGGCAGAAGTGAAGCTGGTCGAATATCCGGCGCTCGCCATCATCAAAAGCATTGAGGTCCCCGGCTCGTTTATTGAAAGGCTGGATTCGATCATGATGATGGTCTGGGTTCCTTTCGCTGTCACCTCGATCGTCATGTTCCACTACTGCGCCAGTCTGATCACAACCCAATTGCTTCATCTGCACGAACATCGCGTCGTCTCTCTTCTCTATGTACCAATCGTTTTTTTGATCGCGGTGCTTCCTCGCAATGTGCTGGAAGTGGAGAGATGGAGCCAATGGACAAGCTGGCTCGGGGTCGGACTTGTCAGCCTGGTCCCGATTTCGCTGATTCTGGCTTACAAATGGAGGGCGAGGAGGATGTCATCATCGTGAAAATGCGCGTGCTCTTTTCGTTATTCCTGCTCTTGCCGTTACTCTTGGCCGGTTGCTGGGACAGGGTGGAGATTCAGGACCGGCTCATCGTGATGGCAGTCGCGATCGACAAGGTGCGTACAGAAGATGAGAAGCGCAATTTCTATGAATTTACGGCACAGTTGACGGAAGCCCAAGCATTGTCTGGGCGGATCAATAATCCGAATATCTCCCCTGTCTGGAATGCGTCTGCCACGGGACCATCCATTTTTGAATGCATTCGGATCCTGACGACAAGGGTGGCTCGCCAGCCTTACTATGACCATTTGCAAATCATCGTCATCGGCGAAGAGCTGGCGAAGGAGGGCATTGATCGGGCGCTTGACCTGTTTTATCGCGATCATGAATCACGTCCCAAGATCAAGCTCGTAATTGCCAAAGGCAGGGCGAGGGATGCCCTGGAACTCGATCCCAAACTCATGCCCATCTCGGGAAGATATATCAGTACTTTGATGGAGGAAGGAGAAGCCAAGACTGCCAGATTCCCCAAAACCTCTACGATCGGAGAATTCTCCGGTCAGTTCCATGGGGGGACAAACTGTGTCCTCCCTGCTCTGCGCATCGAAAATCGCGAAGCAAAAATGGCTGGCGGGGCCATCATGCGCGGAGATCGGCTCGTCGGCTGGTTGTCCGATCAGGAGATCAAGACATTGCGCTGGCTCAATGGCACATTTACTGCGGGTGATGAGATCATTGTAAAAAATGGACCCGAACATGAGAGCAACGTCACTACGTTCGAGGTGCGGGGTGCTCGCTCCCGCATCAAATCAAAGATCCGTAATGGGACACCGGTCTTTACCGTATCGATTCGTGGGGAAGGGACCTTGGCAGAGGACGGTTTTGATCATAAGCCCTCCTTGGAGAAGTTGAGAGAGCGGGAAAAAGAAATCAGCCAAAACATCAAGGAGAATGCGGAAAAGCTTATCGCAAAAATGCAGAAAAAGAAGGTGGACATTTTCGGCCTGTACGAAGAAATGCGCCGCCATCAGCATTCGTACTGGAAGCAGCATAAAAAGGACTGGGACGAGGTGTTCCAGCATGCCGACATTCACGTCCACGCCGTCACCTACGTTCGCAGGTTCGGACAGTTCAAGTGACGAAGAAGTGCATGATCAATACGAGAAAAGAGAGAATGAAGCAGAAGTAGCCTCCCCCTTTTGCGAATGCCGCATCCCGGTGAATCTCTCGGCTTTGGTACGCTGGATGGTAGCGAAAACGCAGCAACAAGCCCGTAATCAGCAGCACCAACGTCAAATAGTAGGAAGTAAGTGATTCAATAAATCCGATGACCAGCGAGAAGCCCATGGTCTCCCTCCTTTTTTCGTCATTGGTAGTATGATCCGGGATGCAGCCTGTTATAGCCATCTGCTGTTAAAAAGCATGCAGAACGCTTGCCAATCGGCGAATTCCCTCTTGGATGCCGGCTTTGGTCTCCCAAGAATACGTGAGTCGAAGCCAACCTGCCTCTGCTCCGTATACACTGCCAGGGGTGCAGACAACCCCTTCGCAAATCATGGCGTCCAAAAGCTCCTCTTCATTGACGGGCCTATGCAGTTTGCACCAGAAGTGAAAGCTGCCCTCCGGATTATTCCATGAGAGACAGCCATCCAGTTCTTCTTTCAAGGCATCCAGCATCGTCTGTCGCTGCTCCAGCAAGTAGGACGCCAGTCGGTCCATTTGGGTCGACCAACTGTCTGCATTCAGAAAAGAAGCGGCCAACTGCTGCGAGATGCTACTCGTCCCAAAATCCATCTGTTGTTTGGCATCAGCCAGGCGTTCGATGACAGACCTCGGTCCTACTAGCCATCCGATGCGCAATCCGGGGGCGACTGTTTTGGACAGGCTGTTGACGTAGAGCACCACACCGCTTTTATCGAAAGCTTTGATCGGCGCTGGCGGCTTGGTTCGCCCCTGCAGCGTGAGTGCGCCGTAGGCATCGTCCTCGACCAGGGGGAGACGCAATTCCTGGCAGATGTCCAATGCGTGGCGTCGCCTAGATTCGCTCCAGACGACCCCCGTCGGATTGTGATAGGTCGGATTGACAAAGACCATGCGAATCTTATGTTTTTGGTGAAGAATCCGAATCTGCTCAGGAAGGACTCCCTCGTCATCCATCGGCAGCCGGTACAAGCGCAGACCCGCCGATATAAACAGCGGCAAGGAGTAAAAGTAGGACGGTCCTTCCATCGCGACTGCATCGCCGGGACTGAGGAGACACAAGGAGAGAAGATGCAGCGCTTGCTGTGCGCCCGAGGTAACCAAAATCTCCTCTGGCGAGGCGGATATACCGTATTGGGTGCGCAGATGAACAGCCAGGACCTCCCGCAGCTCCGGGCTTCCCTTGGGGTGCGCATAGCCCAGCTCCAGCCCTGCTTCATGCAGCCTGGACAATCGTTCCAGCGGCATTGCAGAGATCATGGAGGGAGTCAGCTCAGCTTTTGCCAGATTGACCATGCCTGGTGCATAGCATGCCTCGCTTATGCGCTTGGACAGGGGATAAGCAGGTAAAAATGCCCCGCCATTCGTATATTTGTGCCAGTTCGGGATCTGCTGCACACCCCAGAGATGGCGACTCACCCAGGTGCCGCTCCCCTGCAAGGATTGGAGCAGGCCAGATGCTCGCAACTCCTCGTAGGCTGCCGATACTGTTCCCCGGTTTACTCCATAGCGTCTGGCTAAGGCGCGCTCCGCCGGCAGTGCTGTTCCTGGCGGCAACTCACCTTCGATGATTTGCCGTTCCAACTGCTTCACGATCTGTAGATAGACAGGCTCACTGCTTTGCTTGTCAGGCTTCCACTCCACTTCATCCCCCGCCTTTCCTGTTTTCTTCGCATCTTTCATTTTGAATCTTTTCGACAAATTGGCTTACCCATCCTGCAACCAATTGGCTCTTTGCTTTCTGTCACGCCGGTTCTAAGATGAGAGAACAGTACACCTGTACGTCTCATATGAAGGATGGGGTCAAAATGTTGCATGCAGAAGCAAAAGCAAAGGCAAAAGAAAAAAGCATCCTGGGCAAGGAGCACGCAGGATTGCTTTACGGTTTGTTGGGAGTTTGCGGTTTCAGTCTGACGCTTCCGTCTACGAGGTTGGTCATGGATGTGCTCTCCCCCGCTACAGCCGGACTGGGTCGTGTTTTGGTAGCTGCTTTGTTGGCTGCGCTGGTACTAGCAATCAGACGTGTCCCCTTTCCGCGTTGGAACGAAATTAAACAGCTGATACTCGTAGCAGCAGGAGTTGTGCTTGGCTTTCCGTATTTCTCAGCCTGGGCAATGGAACGGGTGCCTGCATCTCATGGTGCCATCATCGTCGCGCTCTTGCCCTTGGCTACCGCGGGGGCGGCTGCCTTTTTTTCCGGAGAGCGTCCGTCTCGCCTATACTGGCTCTCCAGCAGTGCGGCTTGCCTGACGATCCTTGGCTACGCCTTCATCTCCGGGATGGGCGCTTTGCAATGGGCAGACCTTGCTTTGCTTGCTGCCGTCCTCTCTGCGGCCGTAGGCTACGCGGTCGGTGGACAGCTCTCCCGTACCATGGGGGGCTGGCAGGTAATCAGCTGGGCATTGGTGTTTGCGTTTCCTTTTTTGGTTATCCCAATTGCAGGCCCCCTGTTGGAACAATTGCAGCAAGCGACCTTGTCCACCTGGCTTGGCTTTGGCTATGTGAGCGTAATCAGCCAATTTCTCTCATTCTTCGCCTGGTATCATGGGCTTGCCATCGGCGGTGTTTCCAGGGTTGGGCAAATCCAGTATCTCCAGCCCTTTCTGACGATGCTCGCCTCATGGCTTCTGCTGGCAGAGTCGATCTCAGTAGGAGGCATCGTCGCAGCCGTGATCGTGGTTCTTGCAGTAGCCAAAGGACGGAACGCAGTGGTGAAAACCTCCTGATCGAAAGCAAAGAGCGGTGCATGGTGCGCCGCTCAGCTTTCCTGCTCTCCCCAGACATTTCCGTGATAATCAGGGGTATAATCCGTCTTCGTCAAAGCTCCCCATACCAAATTCTTCACTTGGCCTCGAAGTGAGGGAAAATTCTTCCACTCCTCCAATGGCACCCAGCCGGCCCATTCGATCTGTTCGTCTTCCAATCCTCCAGGGATCGGATCGGTCTGATCCCCTACCAGTCTGGCGATCACCCCGATCCCCACCGTGTGCTTCCCTTTCCCCGTGCTCTCGATTCGGTCGTCTACCCAGAGCAGCCGTTCCATCTCTACGAGAAGTCCTGTTTCTTCCCATACTTCCCTGCGCGCTGCCGCTGCGATCGTCTCAAGAAACTCAATCTGACCGCCGGGCAAGCTAAAGCCGTCCCCGCTACTCCGTTTTTCCTTGATCAGCAGGATGCTTCCCTGGTGCTCGACTACCACGGTTACTCTCAATCCGATTGTCTTCATTCTGCTCCATCCCTCCTCCAACGACAGGGTGACGCATCACATCCAGAGAATCTACGCCTGTGCGGATGAACAACTCCTCCAGCGCAGCAAAACCGTACTTCGTCAAAAAGTCAGCCTCATCATGTGCGATTGCATGCAGCATCAGCAAGCGAACAACGGTGCGGCCATCGGTAAAGTAATCAAAGCCCTCTTCTTCAAAATCAAGTGGCCCGGCCATCACGTACTGCAGAATCGACTGCTTCGCAACAGGCTTTTCCAATCGATAGACAGAGCCGGTCTGTAAGCGTCCCCGGTCTTCCTCCCACTGGCTCATGATCTGTGCCGCGATAGCTGCTAGATGCTCCACGATCCGCGGCTCGAAGCGGTAGGAATACATCACACACTCGCAATCCCCGAAGCGGTGCAGCTCCAGTGTCACATAGCTCCACCAGCCTCGTCTTTTGGTCGGCGGATAGACGGCGATCAATACATCTGCAGCTTCGTATTGGTATAATGCAGCCTTTGTTCCAAACAACAGGTTGCAATGCTGAAGCAACCGCCCTGTCATTATCATATGCATGTCTATCTCCCGATCAGATAAAAATCTTGTATGTACCGCAAGTATACCTTAGCCGTTAGCGACTTTCATCCTCGCTCGTCGGTCTTGAGCGGCGATAGAGCAAGTCAAGGCTTTGCTTTAAAGTTTCATATTCGGCATCCGTCAAATCTTCAATCTGTTTGATATGCGCAATGGTCTGCTTTTTCAAGTCATCACTCAGCCGATCCTTTGACGCATGTGTCCTGCCCTCCTGTGCTTCGGTCCAATGGGTCGCAAAATTGGCGGTCAACGCCCCAAGCATCCCGATCCCGGTGAGCATCAGGATCGCCGCCATGATTCTACCACCCGCCGTAACCGGTGAAATGTCCCCATAGCCGACTATCGTGGTGGTTACAATCGACCACCAAAGGGCGTCAGCAAAGCTGTTGATATTGCTGTTGACCCCGCATTCGAGTATATAGATCACGATCGAACTCCACAGCATGATCATGGTAACAATGCCAAACACGCGGCGAATCGAGGGGGATTGGATCATGCCCCAAAGAAACGGAGATGCCCGCAAGATGCGGACCAATCGGATAATTCGCATGAATCTGGCGAGATAGAAGTACTGATCAAATGGAATCATGGCCACTAGATCAAACCAGTTTTCCTTGACGAACTCCCGTTTATTCCCGGCTCGCCACAAGCGAATGGCATATTCGATGACCAAAAATACGAGAAGTCCCTTGTCCACTCGCTGCATCAAAACTTCCGTCAAAATAGGATGATCGGTTAAGTCAGCTGTCAACACAATCGCGTAGGTAACGACGATCATCATCACAAAAATTTCGTATATAACTCGCCAAAACAAGTGAAGCCCTCCCCTGGTACTTGCAGTTACGATTTAGTTGGGGGTCTTTCGCCCTAGCTGCAACTTTTCTTTCGGTACATTGTAGCATGATCCTGAAGCATCGTCCGGTACGTTTCACAAAATGCGTTGCTTTTTTGCAGATCGCCAAGTAGATGCAAAAAGAGGGTGTCCCTTAGCCATCGGCTTTGGAACACCCTTTCCCTTTAACGAAGGGACCTTGTATATATCCCATTAATTCCCAGGTGCGGGAGCCGGTGCAGGACCAGCCTTTTCTGATTGCAATGCGCCTTCTAATGTACCTTTCGCTTTCTCAATTTCCTCTTTTGTCAGCGGTTCCCCAATCTCAAAGCTACTGATCATTTTTTCTAGCGTGACGGAGTCAAAATCCTCCCGAGCGTACAACTCTACTGTGTATCCCTCATTCTCCCAAATCACAATCCCGTTCGCGAAATAGACCTTTTTCCCCGCGATCACCTCTGTTTTGACTGTATCTGTGGTTCCGATGCCGTTTTCACCACCCTGGGAAATCAAGAAGTTTACCGTTTTCTCATCTTGATTGTATTGGACTTCTACCATCGATTTGGCGTGAATGACAGTGTTGACGTATTGATAATCAGCTACCCATGATGGCGCCGGGAAATTCATGCCCGTTGCCAAACGAGCTTCTTGTATCGTGAGTTTGGGCTGAATCGGTAGTTCAACCACACCGGATTCGGTTCCTCGATTATCCTGCTCGCTCGCTCCATTTGTTTCAGAAACCGGCAGTTCCTTGTCGTATTGGACAATTTCCAAATTCCCCACTTGAAAACGTGCCAGAATCGATTGGATCATGCCTTGTGCGTATGAGGTCGTTGAAAGCGCACCTCCAATGAAGATGACAGCTGCGGTTGCTGCAGCGACTGTTTTCCATTTTCTTTTCAACATCGAAATCCCATCCTTTTTCGTATTTTGGGTTTGAAGCGTTCCCGTCTCCATTTTGTTTACCAGACGCTTGAAAATGCGCTCTTTGGCCAATCGGTTATCAAGCTCCATATTCTCAAGCAGATGAACGACTCTGTCATTTACCTTCGGATCCTGTTTTTCACTCATCCCGATCCCTTCCTACCTCCAAGAATTTACGTAACTTTTTTAAAATCCTGTAGACGACGACACCGATGTTTGACTCGCTTATACCCATTAGATCCGCAATCTCCGAATTTTTCAGACCTGCCGCGAATTTCATGGCGATGATATTTCGTTCCTTATCACGCAGCTTTGCCATTGCTCGAAACATCGCCTGGTGTTCATCATCCCGAATTGCCAGCTCTTCGGGGGATGGCTTAAGCAGGACCAACTCCGTAATAGAATCCAGAGAAAAATGGAATCTTTTATTCCTTGCGCGATAGTAATCGGTGACAGTGTTCCTTGCTATAGCGAACAGCCATACATCGAACTTGGCTTTTTCCTTTGAAAAGGTGTGGTATTTGGTAATGACAGTCTCAAAAACTTGACTGCAAATATCCTCCGCCTCGTACTGATTGTAGACCCGATAGCAGATATACTTGTACACACGGTCAAAATACATTTCGTATATCTGAGAAAATTCATCTGTGGTTAAAACGTCTTCGCGGAGCTTTTCTTTTCTACTCTGGAAAATTTCCATATTAACTCGAGCGCTCTCCAACTCCTTCCCTCCCTTCACTTAGTAGGCCTACCAAGGAATTTTACATATGTTAATACGTCGTTACGGGAAAAGCATTAACAATAAAAAAGTCCGAGTGACTTCAGCAGGTGTACCTCGCAAAACTAGATCGCCCTGGATATTATTACATCATCAAAAAACCGCCGGAAGCATCATATTCGAATGGAGGATGTAACAATGCTACCTAACCCCGCCTGACGATGGCCTCTAGCGGAGCAGACCGAAACCTACTGGCATAACAACCGGGATGGTCGCGGATATCCGCCACGAGCTGGCTGCGCAAGCCAGTCTTTACATAGATGCACTCTGACAATAAGATAATCTCAAACGTTTAGTGGATGGAAGCAGTGGATGCGAAACTAATCAACGAAGCTATGTTGCGCGGGTTGGAAGTCGAGATCTGGCGTGTGTACGAGCCTCAATTCGGTCGCGGATCAAGAATCGCCGTCGAACTGATGGGGAGCCGACGGATCGTTCGACAAACTCAATACGACATTATTCTGGACGACGGGATGCATTATCCGTTAAAAGGGTCAGATATCCGGATAAAACAAAAATAGCCCGAGAGCCGAAGCCCCCAGGCTATTAATTACGGAATCACATCATATTCGTCCACTTCGAACATTAGGATCTTATCGAAGATCACGTATTCAATACGTGTTTTGAACGGGCCTTTGTTCCATGTCTTAGTGAAGGCATATTTAGCCGGTCCGCTGCCGGCATCCTTTGCATCGTACCAATTGAGGAAGGCTTCTAACTCATCTGCAGACAGGTCGTATTCCTTGATCTGTCCATCGGAAATGTAAATTGTAAGAAGTACACGGCCTGTTGGTACATCAGGACCTTGACCGGCTTGTAGTGCAGCTGAAGCTTCATTAGATAGCGAACTCTCCCAACCATTAACGACGGCTGTTACTACGTAATAATAATGTGTTCCATTGATAACATCGTTATCAACAAATGTTGTTCCTTTCACGCCAGTTTCAATTGTGGTATAAGGTCCGCCTGGTACAACCGATCTTTTTATTATATAACCTGAAGCTGATGGATATTCAGACCAATCCAGTATTATTCGATTAGTTTCACCTGTTGCATTTAGAACCAACTCAACATTTAGATCAAGCATCTCAACTTTATTTAGTATTGCAGAACCACTTGTTCCACCAAAAATAAATAATTTTCCATCTACGATTTTTGCCACACTTTGAGATCTTGGTGAAGTTAGTGGGGTGCCTACTTCCCAGGTATCTGAATCAGGATTATATATTTCTACAATATTCGATGAGGTAGTAACACCTGCTAGAGTTTTAAAACCACCGAGTAGGTATATTTTGCCTTGATTAATCTCAATCCCCATTGTTGCACGACCCGTTGGCATAGATCTTAAGGATTTCCACGAATCATTCGCAGGGTCATAAACTCTAACACTTTTAACTGGATCTGTTGTGTTATTATAACCACCGAAAGCATATATTTTTCCTTTATAAGCAATTGTGCTCAATCCTTGCAATGATTGCGGCATAGGTGCTTTTGACGTCCAAGTATTTGTTGTAGTGTCGAACGCCTCTACAGTATTCAAATATTTTGTTTTATTATTTGCGTCGTTAGTTCCTCCACCAAAATAATAAATTACATTGTCAACTACAGAAGCTGATCCCCATGATTTTGGTGTTGGCATTTTTTTTGAACTTGTCCAAGTATCATTGGAAGGATCATAGACTTCAACAGCGTCTGTACGAGTTAAAACACCGTTTAAGTCGTAATAACCGCCCATTACATACACCTTATCATTAACGACGACTGCACTTACGCCACCTCTAGAGTAAGTCATACTCTTTTTTTGAGTCCACACATTTGTCGAAGGGTCGTATTCATAAGTAGTGTTAAGCTTCTCACCAGTTACACCAGCGATGCTATCACCAACACCACCAAATATATAGATCTTACCATTAACTTGAGCAATAGCAGCTCCTGCTCGAGGTTCGATCATATCTTCTCTTGATTCCCAACTTCCACCACTAGACGCAAGAGTCGACGAGAGAGGAATCATTGACAACAGTAATATTGCAAGTAAAATTACAAAAAATCTCTTCACTGTATCATCTCCTAGTATGTAATATACTAATCATACGAGGAAAATTTAGGGATTTTAAGACTGATATTCTACAAAATTCAACATTATACTAAAGGATTAATAGAGAACCCCACGGGAGCAAAGGGACTGACCCCCGTCTGTAAGACAGGAATCAAAACACCTTAGCTAATTAAGCAGCCAGTTGCCGGTATTGAATCGGTGACTGGTTGTTTAGTTTCGTTTGAATGCGAATTGAGTTATAGTAATGAATGTATTCTTGAACAATCTGTACAACGATGGCCGTCGTCGTACAGGTAAAATTCTCGAGATAAAACGTTTCAGATTTTAGTGTGGAATGAAACGACTCGATGGGGGCATTATCAGCGGGCGTACCCTTGCGGGACATGCTCATGGTAATGCCTTTTCCCTTTACTGCTGCTTGATACGCCTGAGACGTATACACGCTACCTTGATCGCTATGCAGCATCATTCCAGGTTGATCCGGCAGTTGATACAGCGTATCGAGGACAAACGCTGTGTCTTGTTTGTCAGAAATACTGTATGCCACAATCTCACCGTTGTACAAGTCCATAATGCTCGATAAATATAAAGGTTTGCTACCGTAAGGTAAATAAGTAATGTCGGTCACTAATTTCTGCAGTGGAGCATCTGCGCGAAAGTGTCGCAGTAGGAGATGATCTGCCACATAAGAAGGTTGACCTGTTATCTTGCGTTTCTTCACCTTTACTCGGCATTGCAACTGTTCACGCTGCATAATGCGTTGTACTCGCTTATGATTAATCGACATCTCAGCTCGCATCAGTGCTGTTATCTTCCTGTACCCGTAACGGAACTTATGTAGAATACAGAGTTGCCGAATCTTTCCCACAACCAAATCCTCTTTTCTTTTCCCGTATGCAGATTTCCAACGATAGTAAGTAGAGCGAGGGATACCAAGCCACGCGCAAGCTTGGCTCACGCTTACTTGCCCACGAATGGACGCTATCCAAGTAACGATTACTTCTGGTGACACCTCCTTTCCCACTCCTCTAACTTTTTTAAAACGTCCAGTTGTTGTTTAAGAAAACGATTCTCTGCTTTGACTTGTTCAAGTTCAGAATTGTACACCGGCCCTTTGCCAAAGCTATACTGCTTTCCCACAGGCTGTTGGAGACGATGAACGTCGCCGCTATGATACCAGCGCATCCACTGTTGAATTTGGGTCTTATTTTTAATATTTAGTTCCTGCATGATCTGCTTTTTAGTGACGCCTGCAAGACGCATTTCAATTACTTTCATTTTAATTTCTACGGGATAACTAACTCTTGTTGCCAACGAAAAAACACCTCCAAGGTTGTCCCCATATCTTACGACATGGTTGTGTTCTCTTGAAGGTGTTTTGATTTGTCTCACATTACGGGGTCAGTCCCAAAAGCGCCCGGGAGAATGATTACTTCTTGCCTTTCCCCAAACCCTGCAAACGCAGTGAACACAGCCAGCGTGCGCCACCCCTCATCCGTAAAGTTCGGATCGGAGATGATGCCGCAGAGATCCGTGCTGCCGAGCTCAAATACACACCAATTCGGCGCGGGAATCAGCTCGTCGCGCTTATTCGCTTCGACCATTTGAACAGCTAGCGATGCGACGGCGGCGGATAGCGTCAGTACGTCCACTCGAATCTTGTCGTCACCCTTACCGCGGTCGACAAGTCCATCAGCAGGGTACTTGTATGTGTGGTTAGGGTCGTGTACTTCAACCCATCGCACAATTCGACTAGACGATGACCTCTTGAAGGAGTTAAAGTCAAACAAAACGGACTCATTCTCGGAGATGCTTCATTTCGTCAAAACAAAGATCAGATTATTTTTCAAAATTGTGCCAGAGCAGGTGTCGAGTATAAAGGAACCCACGGCTTCCGTCACACCCACGCAGTCCTGTTACTCGAATCCGGTGCAAGCCTCGTATATCTTTCGAAACGATTAGGACACAAAACAATCAAAACAACCGCAGACACTTATCTATCCATTACCCAAAAAATTGAAGAAGACGAACTTAAAAGTTCGCCTCCTACACTCGAAGATAAATCAAATCGGCATGAAATCGGCACAAACGATTTTTGCCTATCTTTATAAAACCCGGGAGCCTTACTGCAATAAGGCTCCTGAGGAATCAACCGATACTTCCTTCCATCTCGAACTTGATGAGACGGTTCATCTCTACCGCATATTCCATCGGCAATTCTTTGGTAAACGGCTCGATGAAGCCCATGACGATCATCTCGGTCGCTTCTGCCTCGGACAGTCCGCGGCTCATCAGGTAGAAGAGCTGGTCTTCCGATACCTTGGATACAGTCGCTTCATGCTCCAGCGTGATGTGGTCGTTCATGATCTCGTTGTACGGAATGGTATCCGACGTGGAGAGCTTGTCGAGAATCAGCGTGTCGCATTTGATGTTGGACTTGGAGCCTTCCGACTTGCGTCCAAACTGCGAGAGGCCGCGATAGGTTACTTTTCCGCCATCACGGGAGATGGACTTGGAAATGATAGTGGATGTGCAATCAGGCGCCAGGTGGATCATTTTCGCACCTGCGTCTTGATGCTGTCCTTTTCCAGCTACCGCGATGGAAAGAACGGTACCTTTGGCACGAGGTCCCTTCATGATGACCGCAGGATATTTCATGGTCAGCTTGGAACCGATGTTACCGTCGATCCATTCCATGTTGGCATCCGCGTAAGCAACCGCACGTTTGGTCACGAGGTTGTATACGTTGTTGGACCAGTTTTGGATCGTGGTATAACGGCAGCGTGCGCGTTCTTTTACGATGATCTCCACGACTGCGGAGTGCAGGGAATCCGTGCTGTAGATCGGAGCCGTACAGCCCTCTACATAGTGGACGAATGCATCTTCGTCAACGATGATCAGCGTACGCTCGAATTGTCCCATGTTCTCCGAGTTGATGCGGAAGTAAGCTTGCAGCGGAGTTTCCACTTTTACGCCTTTTGGCACGTAAATGAAGGAACCACCGGACCATACCGCAGAGTTGAGCGCTGCGAACTTGTTGTCTGCCGCTGGGATGACTGTCGAGAAATACTCTTTCACGATTTCTGGATGCAGCTTCACAGCAGAATCCATGTCACAGAAGAGAACGCCCAGATTTTCCAGGTCTTCCTGCATGTTGTGGTAGACGACCTCAGACTCGTACTGAGCGGATACACCGGCGAGGAACTTCTGCTCGGCTTCCGGAATCCCCAGTTTGTCGAAGGTTGCCTTGATCTCTTCCGGCACCTCATCCCAGCTGCGTCCTTGCTTCTCAGACGGCTTGACGTAGTAGGTGATGTTGTCGAAATCGAGATCGTCCAGATCGCCACCCCATTTTGGCATTGGGAGGCTGTTGAAAATATCCAGTGATTTCAAGCGGAATTCCAGCATCCATTCAGGTTCTTCCTTGATCTTCGAGATTTCCTCGACGATCTCGCGAGTCAGACCCTTTTTCGTACGGAATACGGAAACGTCCTTGTCGTGAAAGCCGTACTGGTAATCCTGTATTTCAGGGGCTTTTTTTGCCATCTTGATTCACTCCTTTAACTTCACATACTTATTACTCATGATTATTCCTGACCAGACTGTTTAATCCCCTGCTCCAGCGCTTTCCACGCCAGTGTCGCACACTTGATGCGAGCAGGGAACTTGGCGACGCCGGACAATGCCTCGATGTCGCCCAAGTCCAACGAATCATCGATATCCTTGCCCTGCATCAGTTCGGAGAAGCGATGTGCCAACTCGAGAGCTTCCTCTACGGACTTTCCTTTGACAGCATCCGTCATCATCGATGCGGAAGACATGCTGATCGAGCAGCCTTCCCCGAGAAACTTGGCATCAGTGACCTTGCCGTCCTCCACTTTCAAGGACAGGGAGATGCTGTCGCCGCAGGTAGGATTGTTCAAATTGACGATTAGGCCTTCGGTTTCTTCCAGCTTGCCGCGATTGCGCGGTTTCTGGTAGTGGTCCATAATGACACGGCGGTACAGATCATCAAGAGAAGACATTGCCAAAATACTCCTTCGTCTTCTTCAACCCCGCCATCAGTGCATCCACTTCTTCTTCTGTATTGTACACGTAGAAGCTAGCCCGTGCAGTCGCGGTTACGTTCAGCCAACGCATCAGCGGTTGCGCGCAATGATGTCCGGCACGAACGGCAATTCCGTAGCTGTCCAGCACGGTCGACAAATCGTGCGGATGTACCCCGGCCAGGTTGAATGTGATTAAACTGCTGCGGTCCTGCTGCGGGCCGTAAATGGTCAAACCTTCGATCTCGCGCATTTGCTCCATCGCATACGCCACCAACTTCTTCTCGTGGCGCTCGATGTTGTCCATGCCGATCTCCTCCAGGAAGTCGATCGCAGCTCCCATACCAATCGCGCCTGCGATAATTGGTGTGCCGCCCTCGAACTTCCAAGGAAGCTCTTTCCAAGTGGAATCATACAGATCGACGAAATCGATCATCTCGCCGCCGAATTCCATCGGCTCTACGCGCTCCAGGACTTCACGCTTGCCGTACAGGACACCGACACCTGTCGGGCCCGCCATTTTGTGGGCAGAAAACGCGTAAAAATCGCAATCCAGATCCTGAACGTCGATTTTTTTATGTGGAGCGCCCTGGGCGCCGTCCACAAACAGAAGGGCGCCGTGCTGATGGGCGATCTGAGCAATTTCCTTGATCGGGGTAGTATCCCCCAATACATTGGATATATGGTGAATCGCAACGATTTTCGTGTTATCGGTAATCGTATCTCTGACAGCATCCAGTGTTACTGTGCCGTCCTCCGCCAAAGGAATGAACTTGAAAGTAGCTCCGGTCACCTTGGCAGCCTGCTGCCAGGGGATGAAGTTGGCGTGATGCTCCACTACAGTGGTCACGATTTCGTCTCCCGGCTTGAGAACGGCTCGAGCATAGCCGTAAGCTACTGTGTTTACCGCAGATGTCGTACCGCGTGTAAACACAACCTCCGCTGCTTCACGAGCATTGATGAAGGCGCGCACTTTCTCGCGTGCGCCTTCATAGCCGTCCGTCGCCAAGCTGCCCAAGGTGTGTACCCCACGGTGTACGTTGGAGTTGTACTCCTTGTAGTATTTATCCATCGCTTCGATTACCTGGATTGGCTTTTGTGAAGTTGCGCCATTGTCCAGGTACACCAGCTGATGTCCGTTTATTTCCTGATGCAGGATGGGGAAATATTTCCGAAGCTCCTTGGCGTCCATTAGCCTAACTTCCTTTCCAAAGCTTGGCGAAGTCGGTTCTGTACCTCTTCGATCGGAATCTCTACGACGACAGGATCGAGGAACCCAAGAATGATCAGCCGTTCTGCTGCCTGACGGGAAATCCCGCGTGACATCAGATAGTAGATGGACTCTTCACTGAAGCGGCCTACGGAAGCGGCATGGCCAGCCTTGACGTCGTCCTCGTCGATCAACAGAATCGGGTTGGCGTCTCCACGGGCTTTGTCGCTAAGCATCAGAACATTTTCCGCCTGCTCACCGTTTGCTTTTTCCGCGCCTTTTTCGATTTTCGTAATTCCGTTCAAAATGGAGACTGCTTCCCCTGTCATGACCGCTTTGCTCACCATGTTCGACTCGGAGTGTGTGCCGATATGCTGAACCTGGGAGGTCAAATTCTGACGCTGGGAACCTGTCCCGACCGAGATTGTTTTGGTCTCGGCTGTAGAAGCCTGCCCTTTGAGAATCGTGGTGTTGTTCGCGACGGTATTCCCGTCGTTCATCTCACCGAGAATCCATTCCATCGAACCGTCACGATCGACAGTAGCGCGGCGGAAGCTGTAGTCATGCACATCCGCAGACAAGGAACGTACGGAAGCCACTTGCACCGAAGCGCCCGCGCCGACGAATACCTCGACGATGCTGTTGGCTACCATGTTGCTGCCTTCGCCAGAGACGAAGGAATCGACATAGACGACCTTGCTGTGAGCTTCAGCCACGATCAGCACATGCGGGCTGACGAGCGCGTCGTCCCCGGCTACCTCGAACACGGCTTGCACAGGAACGTTCATTTCCACGTTTTTCGGCACGTAGAGGAAAACCCCGCCGTTGATCGCAGCTGTATGCAGCGCAGTCAATTTATGCTCGTCATGCGCGACAACTTGCCCGAAGTACTTTTGCACCAGGTCTCCATGTTCCCGCAGAGCGGTGTGCAGCGGCGCATAGATCACGCCTTGCTGCTTCAACTCGTCGCTGATCGCGAAGAACGGAGTAGATGCGTTTTTTTGCACCATCAGATTGTTGGCGTTGTCCAGGTTGATTTGAACCTGAACCACTTCATCCAATTCCTGAACAGATGCCGCTTGGGGACCAGTTTGGAACGGGACGAACTGCTGTGTATTCCATTTATCAATTTTCGTTTTCTCCAAAACAGGCAGTGGCAACTCACCCGCTGCCTTCAAGCCGGCAAGACGCTTTTCCAGGAACCAGGCAGGCTCCTGATTGGCTTGGGAGAACTCGGTGATCGCTTCTGCGTCAAAGCGGAGCTGTAGATCCACACTCATTTCACTGCTGCCTCCTTCTTCCTACACGTTGGCGTTTACGGTTTCATCCTCGATGCCGAGCTCTTCCTTGATCCAGTCGTACCCTTCCGCCTCGAGGCGCTCAGCCAGCTCTGGTCCGCCGGATTTGACGATACGGCCCTGCATCATCACGTGTACGAAGTCAGGCTTGATATAGTTCAGCAAGCGCTGATAGTGGGTGATGATCAAAAAGCCACGGTCAGCATTGCGCATTTCGTTTACGCCACTCGCTACTACTTTCAGAGCGTCGATGTCGAGACCGGAGTCGATCTCGTCGAGAATACAGATGCTTGGTTCGATCATCATCATTTGCAGGATTTCGTTGCGCTTTTTCTCCCCGCCGGAGAAGCCTTCGTTCAGGTAGCGGTGGGAGAAGGACTCATCCATTTCCAATGTGCCCATTTTTTTATCCATCTCACGGATGAATTTCATCAGAGAAATCTCATTGCCTTCGCCGCGGCGCGCGTTGATCGCGGAGCGCAGGAAGTCAGAGTTGGTTACGCCGCTGACCTCAGACGGATACTGCATGGCCAAAAAGAGTCCAGCCCGAGCCCTTTCATCAACAGCCATATCCAGCAGGTCTTCTCCGTTGATCGACACTTCGCCATCTGTTACCTCATACTTCGGATGTCCCATCAGAGTGGAAGCCAGGGTGGATTTACCAGTTCCGTTTGGCCCCATGATCGCGTGTACTTCGCCGCCTTTGATTTCCAGGTTCAAGCCTTTGAGGATTTCTTTGTCCTCAATCTTGGCGCGAAGGTTTTTTATCTGCAAATGCGGTATTGCTGTCATCTGTTTTTCCCTCCATAAACGTCAAAAGTGAGTTGGTTTATTCTCAATCCATTCTCAATACCCATCTTATAATAAGAATAATTATAAATCAAGGAATGAAACATATCTGTAATTTTTAAATCATTATATTTAGAAAGTCCTGTATTGGTTCTAGACCCCTATACTGCTACCTTACGAAAAAGAATGCCTCCCCAAGCAAACTGTTTGCTGCTTGGAGAGACATCTCCTTATGCGTGAAAATCCTGCATGAACCTGACCGCTCTTCGCCAGCGGTCGCGCAGAAGATCCCGTTCCGCTCTAGCCAACTTCGGTTCGTAGCGCCGGGAAATCCCCATTCGCTGATGCAGTTCCTCCTGTGTCCACCATTCTGCAGCTTCCCCCAGTAGATAGGCCACGCCTATGGCCGTCGTCTCCGCCTGCTCGGGCACCTCCACAGGAATTCCCAAAAGATCTGCCTGTACCTGCATCAGATACGGATTGCGGGTCGGGCCTCCATCTACGCGCAAGGTCTTCAGCTCCTGTCCTGAGACCTGCTGCATGGTATCCAGCACATCCGCGACCCTGTGCGCGATCCCCTCCAAAATGGCTCGTGCCAAATCACGCTTGGTCGTATCATGTGACATTCCAAGAAAAAGTCCGCGTACATCAGACCGCCAATAGGGTGCCCCAATTCCGCTCAGAGAAGGAATAAACCATACCCGGCTGCCTACGTCTGTTGCCGCCAAAATCCCTGCATCACGAAACCACTCCTCCGACCAGATCTGCAGCTCCTCTATACTTCCATAAAGTCCTAACCCTTGACTTCCCCACTCGATGGCAGACCCGGCAGAGTAAATCGCCCCATCCAGCGCGTAGGTACAGGCACCATCACGCTGCCAGACAATCGTGGACAAAAGCGCATCACTTTGGTGCGTCAACGGCTTCATGCCGACATTCAAGTACGCGAAACAGCCTGTTCCATACGTACATTTCGACATCCCCGGCTCGATGCATAGATGCCCGTACATCGCTGCGGGCTGATCGACCAGACTCACGCGAATCGGCGCCTGAATGCCGAGAAAATGCTCCGGACTGGTCACGCCGAGATCGCCCACACTCGGGCTGACCTGTGCCAACCACTCTTTTTTGATCCCCAAGTATTGCAAAATTTCCTCGTCCCACTCGCCGTGCTGGATGTTATACAAAAGCGTCCGGGACGCAGTAGAAGCATCGGTGACAAACTTCGCCCTCCCCGTCATATTCCAGATCAGCCAGGTGTCGAGGGTGCCAAAGCGGGCCTCGCCCTGCTCCAGCTTTTTCGCGACAGAAGGAATCTCCTCTAGTAACCACTTGATCTTCGTAGCCGAAAAGTACGGATCGATGCGCAGACCCGTTTTTTCCCTGACTCTCTGCTTCCAGTCTGCTTCCTGCTCCCATCGCTGCGCGATCGAGACGGAGCGCCTGCAGGACCAGACAATCGCAGGATACAGTGGCTCGCCGTCATCCCAGGCCATCACTGTTTCTCCCTGATTGGCCAGCCCTACCGCGACGATTTGCTGTGGATCAGCCTCGGCCCTCCCCAATACGTCAGCCACTGCTGCCAAAACACACTGCCAGATTTCGCCCGGATTATGCTCCGCCCAGCCTGACTTGGGGTAATACTGGGTGTGTTTTTGATAGCTTTCCGCCCGTACCTTGCCGCTTCGCTCTACCAGCAACGCCTTCGTTCCCGTAGTACCTTGATCGATGGAGAGGAGATACTGCTGCTTCGTCATCTTGCACCGCCCCTTTTCGATCCGTTCTAATGAATATCGTAATGGGAGCCACCGTCTGGGTGATCCGGCCGAATGCCGATTCTTCCCTCCGCGATCCCTTTGCGGAATCCGATGAAGTACACCAATGCACCTACCAGCATCAATACGGCTGCTACGATCGCAACGTCATGGAAGTCAGCTGGGACAGTCAGGATGCCGATCTCAAACACCAACCAGATGATCGCAATGACGGTCAAGGGCTTGCGCCATTTTCCCAGGTCGAAGCCATCTGAGGCTGGCAACTCCTTCATTTTCAAGGCATACGCCAAAATCGTGATGAGATACAGGGAGGCCGGCAAGACAGCAGTTGCCCCTACGAGCATGGTCAGCGAATCTGCGAAGATGACAGCGATAATCCCCAGTACAAGCACAAGTACAATCGCATTAGACGGGACAGATGATCGTTGGGACACTTTTTTGAATACGTTTGGCGCAAAAAACACATGGTCACGGGACAAGGCGTAAATTAAGCGCGACGCGGAAGCCATGATGATCAGGCCGCAAGCGAAAATAGAGATGATGACCAGCACCAGGAAAACATTCGCGCCGATGTTGCCAAAGCGTTCGGTCAAAATATACGGAATCGGGTTGTTTGATTGGATCACCGCTCCCAAGTCGGTAATCGAAGCAGACAGAATAATCAGAAATATGGTTCCGATGCCGCCCGACAAGGCCACGGACAGGATCATGGCTTTCGGAACATTCCGCTTGGCGTCGATGGTCTCTTCCGACAAATTGGCCGCCGCTTCAAAGCCTACCAAGGTGTAAGACCCCATCAGTGCAGACAGAATAAACAACCCCAGATAAGAGCCGCTCTCCCCACTTGAAAGTCCAGTTTGCGTCAACATGCTCCAGTCCGCTTTACCAAAAAGAATAACCGCACCAAGTATGAGAATGATTCCAACCATGCCGATGACTTCGGTATATACAGCCGTATCATTGATTTTGGTCGCCAATCGAACACCGAAAATATTGATGAAAGCCTGAATGACCAAGGTAATCACAACAATCCACGCCAGAGCAGAAGCGCTAACTTCGATCCCAAGCAGCTGGGCGATAATCGGTGCCATGCCATAATCCACCGTCGGAACGACCAGCACCAGAAAGCAAAAGGCGATCCAGCCCGCAAACCAGCCCATGCCGCGGTTGGCAAGCCTCGACACCCATTGATAGGAATAGCCACTCAATGGAATGCGCCCTGCCAGCTCTGCAAAAATGATTGCAACGATCAAATGTCCGATCGCCACAATCGGCCAGGTCCAGATCCCCGCCGGGCCCGAGGTGGACAGTACGAAGCCATAATTGGTGAAAATCCCTGTCGTAATGGAAATAAACGAAAAGGCCACTGCAAACGAACTGAACATTTTCAGTGTGCGTCTTAATTCTTGCTTGTAGTGAAACGAACTCATGTCGTTGGAATCACTTTGTCTTACCTGCTGTTTATCCACGGTACGCCCCCCTTTATTGTGAAAAACGACTGACCGCTTTTCAGGAAAGTGGATGTGACCGCGAAACCAGGCAGCTCTCTCAGGCTTCTTCTGTTTCCACGACAATTACTTCGACACCGATCTCCTCTAGCTGACTGATGATCGACTGCGGAGCCTGTGCATCCGTAATGACCACGTCTATTTCGTCAAGCTCAGCTACTCGGGTAAATGCGGTTACATCGAATTTGGAATAGTCCACCAATGCATAGGTTTCTTTCGCCTTTTTCATCATCAGACGGCGAATTTCAGATTCCGCCACATGATAATCGGTATACCCGCTTTCTAAAGCTAATCCCCCGATGCCAATAAAAGCCTTGTCGACGAAAAAATCCTCGACGCTTTTGCGAGAGACGGGACCGGACAAGGACAATTCCCCACTGCGCAGCTCGCCGCCGCTGACGATCACTTTGGCGCTGGGGTGCTCAACCAGCTCCAGTGCCACGAGCAAAGAATTGGTAATAACTGTAATATTCTTCTTCTGGTGCAGATAGTGGGCAAACAGCTTTGTCGTCGTCCCCAGGTCAATATACAGGGCTTCCCCGTCCTCGACCAATTGAGTAGCGCGCTTAGCGATTGCTTCCTTTTCCCGGATGTTGGACACGCTTCGATTCGCATAGGTCGGCTCATGGTTCGTCTTGGTCAGGATCGCGCCGCCGTGTACCTTCTTGATCAGTCCTTGCCGCTCCAGGTCGTATAGGTCTTTGCGAATGGTTTCGCGAGTCACGCCTAGCTTTCGGGACAGATCAGCGATGCGCGCCGAGCGATTCTCTTTTAATTGTTCAAGGATTGTCTCCAGCCGTTTTTCCTGCAACATGGATTGCCGATACCACCTTTATTGGGCTACAAATCGTTCCTGGACGCATCGAGCAAACTCCTCCGCAGACTTTTTGACCGTCCCCTTCATCAGAATTTCTCCCAAAGAGGCGAGTCTCCCCGTCATCTGCAGATCCATCTCGTATCTGACAAGTGTCCGTCGCGACTCCAGTTCTTCTAATTGTAGCGTCAAACGATTGCGAAATAAACCGGCCAAGGCAAGCGGTTGCCCGATCATCTCCACATTCAGAGTCTCCTGCTCGACAGCTTCCTTCAACTCTCCCGTAGCCTTGAACGTGATGGTCATGAAGGGAACCTTCACTTCCATCATGGCTTCGTACTTGGTCAGGCTGATCGTGCGAATGTCTTTGCACCCGGGCACGCAGGAAGCCAGCTTTTGCGCATCCATAAACACCGACCATACTTCCGCCCTCGCCGCCTCTATTTCAAAACTGTCGCTGATTTTCATGCTGCTCCTCCCTTCTTGCCAATACGGTCACAAACTGCTGAGCAGACCGGATACCATTTTTTCAGCCAAATCGATCGAATTCAGATGGTCATCGTCACCCAAGCTGGTGCAGCTCCCCGTCGCGTAAATCCCTTCCAGATTGGTATTGCCCCACTCGTCTATGACAATCGCGTGCTGTTCATCCCGGATGACAGGTGTGCCTTTAAGAAAAAAAGTGCTGGGGATGCGTCCTTGGGCGAAAATCAATGTATCGCACGGCTGCCGCACAAGCGTCTGATCCTTGCGCTGCAAAAAACTGACCTCGCACAGACGCGACTGCCCCTCCACCGCGACGACCTCCCAATCGGCTGCGGAAAAAGACTGAGTCTGGCAACCATGCTCAGCCAAAAGTCCCGCGGCCCCTTCTGTCAACCGGCCAGAGTGGTAAACAGCCATGCATTCTCCCGGCAGGTATCCTCGCTGGAGCAGCCCTGCCACCATGGTCGGGGTCATCACTCCTGCTGGCCGGGGTCCGGCGATCTTATGCGCTTCCCTGGGCTTTTCCAGTGCGCCCGCCGCAATCACGACCCGTTTTGCCTCCACCATCCGTGTCCCACTTTCGGTCTGGATAAACAGCTGATGCGAGCTTCCCTCCTCCCCTGGAAAAAAACCGATGACGGTCGCTTGGGTCCAGATCTCATACGACAGTGATTTGGCCTGTTCCAGCTTTTGTTTTTCACGCGCAAACGCAGACTGATGAAAAAAGGGCGAGGCAAAACCGCCAATCTCCTGCTGATAATCGATGATGAGGACGTGCTGCACGCCGTTTTCCTGCAGAGAGGAGGCCGTAGTTAACCCTGAGATACCTGCACCGATAATGACGATATCAAACTGCATGCTCTCACTTCGCTCCTTTCTTCGCCAGATAGGAACCACGCAAGCCCTTGAGTGGTTGATCCATCTGCGCTACGAGCTGTTCTGCGATCAGGTCGAGCATTTTGGGAATGCAGCTATTTCCCTGACACTCCCCCAACGTCGCTCCCGTCCGCCGCTTCAAGCCGTCGATCGTAATACATCGAATTGGCCTGGACAGCGCCCCGAGCATCTCCCCCCGCGAGATCGAGCGGCACAGGCAGATAATTTCTCCCGTCCCTGCCCCGTCTGCTTCCCCGAAAAGCTCAGGTAGCTCCAATACCGGCTCCTGCTTGGGGGTGAGAGCGAGACCCGCCTGATCAAGTTTTGACGCGACTAGTTCAGCGATTCCTGGAGAAGCCGACACTCCCGTAGAGCGGATGCCTGCTGCATGTACCATGCGGACGTTTTGGGCTGATGGGCGGATGACAAAATCCCCCTCGCTGCAGACGGCTCGCAATCCGGCAAACTGGCGAATGCTTGGCATCCCAGGTGCATCCGGAATGAGTTTGGCACAGCCTGCCTCCACTTGAGCCAGCCCCTCGGGAGTCGTGGAGCGATCGCATTTATCTTCCTGGTCTTCGGCAGTAGGACCCAGCAGAAAACCGCCAAAGACGACAGGGGAAATCAGGACGCCTTTGGAGATCGGAGTCGGCACCGGGAGGATAATCTGGGAGATGTCTACAGGTTCTTCTGTCAGTATGAATTGACCCTTGCGCGGCGTCAGTGTGAAGCTATCGTCCCCAATCATCCGTGCTACCTCGTCTGCCCACAGTCCCGCTGCGTTGACCACATAGCGAGTTCTCAGCTTTTGGCCGTTATCCAGAGTGACTAGCAGATGTTCGGGCTCCTGCTCGATCTGCCCCACACCTGCACCTAGGATCACTTCGGCGCCATTCAACACCGCCAGCTCCGCATTCGCCCTCGTAGCCCAGAATGGATCACAGATGGCTTCGCCGGGTACTTCCAAGCCGCCCAAAGCCTGCTCGGTTACGGCCGGATTCATCGCCAGCAGCGCCTCCCGCTCGATCCACTCTACTTCTACACCGTTTGCCTGAGCGTTGGGCAGATAGGTCTCGAAAATGATCTCCTTCTCCTCCTCGCTGGTCGCGACCATTACCGCGCCACAAGCGATATAGGGAATCTTCAACTGACTGACAAGCTCGGGCCACAACTCACGGGAACGGCGCTGACAATCCGCTTCGACGGTTTGAGGTTTGGCATCAAATCCAGTGTGTAGGATGCCGCTATTCGCTTTGCTTGCCCCCTCGCAGACATCAGGCTGCTTTTCGACTAAGACAACATCTAATTGGTACAGTGAAAGCTTGCGCAAAATGGCTGTTCCGACGATCCCCCCTCCAATCACCGTCACATCGATTTCATTTTTTTGCATGACCCCTCACCCGCTTTGCATATCTCTGTCATTATTTTGCATTCTCCTTATTTTTATTGTATTCAGAAAATTATAATTGTCAATCATTTGCATTTGTTTGCGATATGCAAGAAACCTCGGAATCGCTACTTGCCATTCCGAGGTTTCTCATCATCAAGTAGTTAAAACGAATCTCCCAATACATGTATCACCAACACCAAAAACGGTTAGACAACTTAGTCTAACCGTACTGGTTTTCGCTGAATATCGATCTATGCCTTAGGGCCAGCCTTGGCAATATCGGTAGCCTCTGGGAACTTCTTCTGGAAATTCTCGATAAAACGGCTCGCCAGATCTTTTGCCTGAGCGTCATAGTCTTCCTTATTTCCCCAGGTGTTGCGCGGTTGCAGAACTTCTGCCGGTACATTCGGGCAAGAAGTAGGCACCTGTACTCCAAAGACAGGATCTACTACGTAGTCTGCCTGTTCCAGTTCTCCACTAAGAGCCGCGGTTACCATCGCACGAGTGTAGCTCAGCTTCATACGAGAGCCCACACCAACAGGACCACCCGTCCAGCCGGTGTTGACGAGGTATACCTGTACATCGCGCTCATCGATCTTTTTCCCCAGCATTTCAGCGTACACGACAGGATGCAGTGGCAAAAACGGAGATCCGAAGCAAGTCGAGAATTCGGTTTGCGGTGCGGTTACGCCGCGCTCTGTACCTGCCATTTTGCTGGTGTAGCCGGACAGGAAGTGGTACATCGCCTGTTCGCGGTTCAGCTTGGAGATCGGAGGCAGCACGCCGAACGAGTCAGCTGTCAGGAACACAATGACATTCGGCTGTCCGCCTACTCCAGGAATCACAGCCCCTGGAATCGCTTCTACAGGGTAAGCTGCACGTGTGTTCTCTGTATATTTGTCACTGTCGTAGTTGGCTGTGCGCGTATGTTCCTCTACATCCACGTTCTCCAGAACCGTACCGAACTGGATTGCTTTCCAGATCTGCGGTTCGCCTTCCTCCGACAGCTTGATGCATTTTGCGTAGCATCCGCCCTCGATGTTGAATACGCCATTGTCGGACCAGCCATGCTCGTCGTCACCGATCAGGAAGCGGTTCGGGTCAGCGGACAACGTGGTTTTTCCGGTACCGGACAGTCCGAAGAACAAAGCGACATCTCCGTCCTTGCCGATATTGGCGGAGCAGTGCATGGAGAGCACGTTGCGTTCTGGCAACAGGAAGTTCATCACGCTGAAGATCGATTTTTTCATTTCTCCCGCGTATTCGGTTCCACCGATCAGAACCATTTTTTGCTCAAAGCTGAGCACGATAAACGTCTCGGAGTTGGTTCCATGAACAGCCGGGTTCGCTTTGAAGTTCGGCGCATATACTACAGTGAATTCTGCTGTGTGCGCAGCCAATTCTTCAGCCGATGGGCGAATGAAAAGTTGACGTGCAAACAGGTTATGCCAAGCAAATTCGTTCACAACACGGATTGGCAAGCGGTACGTCTCATCAGCACCTGCAAAACCGTCAAAGACAAACATCTCCTTGTCTTGCAGATACGCCATAACATCCTGATGGAGAAGTTGGAATTTTTCTTCAGAGATCGGTTGATTAACCGGACCCCAGTTGATTTTATTGCGTACAGAAGCTTCGTCCACAACAAATTTATCTTTTGGCGAGCGGCCAGTAAACTTGCCTGTCAGCGCGTTGAGCGCCCCTTTATCTGTCAAAATCCCTTCGCCACGCTTCACTGCCATTTCTACGAGCTGGGTTACAGGGAGGTTGAAATGTACCTTCGTAGATGTCAAAATGTCAGTAAGCTCTTGTACCGTTTTGGTTTCCATGTGTGAACGGTCTCCTTCCCAAATGTGTACCTGTATACTATTATCTCATTATCATCTCGATTTGTAATTAGTATATCACATTGAGCTAAATAAGCTACATAATTTTATAATTTCTTATGGAGAATGTGTGACTGTCTGTCTTAGTTTGTCCGAGTGAAGAAAACATATAGAAAAGATCCTTGGTTCGTGACTTCAATGGCGGGGAGGAAAAAGGGGGAATCGCTCCAGCGGGGTGGGATCTAGCTTGGTCGGGATCCCAAATGCCTACGCTTTTTCCCCCTTTTTCCTCGGCCAGCCATACCTGATTATCTGGTCCATTAAAAAAATGAAAGGAAATCACCCAACGCGATGCGGTGATTTCCTTTTTTGATTTTACTGCTCACTTTGCAGCTTCTCGAATGTCCGTACGACGGCACGCGCCATAATCTCTACGCCTTTGACCAGGTCTGGTTGATTGAAATGCATCTTGGGATGGTGCAGTCCTGGCTGCAAATCGCAGCCCAGCGCCAGCATGGTCGCTTTGATGTGCGGCCGCTCTACCGTGTAGAAATGAAAATCTTCCGCTCCCGGGCTGACAGGGGCTGTTTGCAGATTTTCTTGACCGAGTACGTCTACGATAGCCTGCTCCATCAATTGCTTCGCCTCGTCATCTACCTCGGCTGCAACCATCCTCGCTCCCTGCTCCAGGGTGATTTCGGCCTGGAACGAGAGTGCCACGCCTTCGATGATTTGCTTGACTCGCTCGATGAGATCACTCATCGCTTCGTTGGTCTGCGCCCGCAGGTCGAGGGCAAAACGCGCCTTGTCCGGGATGATGTTGTAGCTTTCTCCACCTGCTTGCAGCATGGTCATTTTTACAGTAGCCGGAACCATGGGATTGATATGTACCTGTCCGATCCCCGAAATGATCGCTCCCGCCACCTCGATTGCATTGATCCCGAGATGGGGTCTTGCTCCATGTGCGGATACGCCTGTAATCTCCCCGTATATAAAGGTCGCGCCTCCGTTGTAGATCGCGCCGCCGCACTGACCGCTTTTCATCTCCTGAATTGGCCGCAAATGAAGGCCGTACAGGTAGTCAATGTCATCCACGACGCCTTTTTCGACCAGTTTTAAGGCCCCGTTCCCTTTTTCCTCAGCCGGCTGAAAGAGAATCCTGATCGTACCCGGAGGTTGGTATCCGGAGGCGATCAGGGATTCCACCGCTTCCAGCACGACGGTCATATGTGCATCGTGTCCGCAGGAGTGGTTGGCTCTCCATTCCCCATCCACTTCCTGCCATAGCGCGTCGATGTCTGTGCGCAGTCCGACGACCGGCTTGCCCTCGCCCCATTCTGCGACAAGCCCTGTACAATCCTCGAACGTCGTCACACGCAGACCCAAAGCGCTCATGCGTTCCGCCAAATATCGGGTCGTCTCTACTTCCTTCCAGCTCAACTCCGGATTGGCGTGCAAATGTTGGAATGTTTGGAAAATCGATTGTTCACGAGAGGCTACTGCTTGGTGAAGTGACAACGCAGTGGTCAAAAGTCATTCCTCCTCATTCAATGTTTTCCTCATTATAGCACAGGTCGATTTCTAGCAATCGGCAGTCCTCAAGCATTATTTGCAGGTAAGCCGAAAAAGCGCATCCAGCTTCAACTGATCCCTGCACGTCCCTGTCATTTTCACCTTTTGTTTGGCGATCACATACCTCATCTCGTCGCCCTCCAGCAGCATCCCGATCTCTTGTTCCATACCGCGCAGCACCAGGTCCGGCTGCTCGCTTCCGTTCCATTCCTGATACATCATAGACCCCTCTTTTGAAAACACAAGCTGCCAACGGCTCTGCGTATCCTCTGTGACAATCCCGATCCGCCGTTCCCATCCCATCATGAATGGCCACAGATGTTTTTTCCGCTGCAATCGCGTGAGCATTTCATCAAGCAGATGCCCGACTCGAGTCGTCATGGCCGATCGCCTCCCTCTTTTCAAGGGGTTCGCGTGTACTTGCGTCGAATCCTTTGACGAGGAATGAGAAGCCCTGTCGCCTCGTGTCAGGCAGGGGTATTTCTTATCGACAACGAAAAAAAGACACCTGCTTCATGCAGATGCCTGTTGTTCCTATCCCTATTTGATACTACTCCTCATGTTCGTCGAATTCATCCTTGTCCAGACGAACCTCCAGATGATGACCATCCGGTGTCTCAAAATACAGGTTAAAACTCATGGGTCTGGTGATGGGGCCACGATAGCAGATATTTTCTGCCTCCAGCTTGTCTACCAGGTAATCCAGTTCGGCACGGCTAGTAACAGAAAAAGCGATGTGGTCTACCTGTCCCACTCCGCCTTTTCCTTCTTCCCCACTGTACGGGTGCAGGCCGATCCGTGTGTATGTGCCAATTTGAAAGTAGACAGGCTCTCCTTCTACAATACTTTCTTCTGGGATAGGAACTTCCAGGATGTCTTGAAAAAACCGAGCTGTTCTTCCCACATCACTGCAATTTAATGCGATGTGATGAACTCCTTTCAAATGAAACATTCACACTGCCTCCCAGGTCATTCGATCAAGCGCTTTTCTGCGAAATCTGTTTTCTCTTGTTGTAATTCTTCAATCGCTCGCTCAATCGCTTCAAACGAATCATCAACGACTCGCGCCACTCGTCATCCTTCAGATCTTTGGCTACGCCAAGAAGATCCAACGAGATGTCAATCTGTTGCTTCAACACTTCAGAGAAGCTGCTTGCTTCGTCCGTCATGGTACAATTCTCAAACAACTCTGATGTATTGTCAACACTCACGAAGTCGGTGAAGTCCACTTCAGGAGCTTTATCTCCCTGTGCATATTCTACTAAAATTTCGTATTCCCCTTCAATAGCAGGATGAACGTCAATTCTGTCACATACAGGACAAAACATGATGGGGACATTATGCACCAGCGTTTTATGATGTCGGACAGACCCAATTGAACCTACCATTCCAGCGCCGCAACAAAAACTCATTTCGTCTCCCTCCTTCTTCGTTCAAACTGATAACCTCTTTGTTTGAACGATAGTCTGTCTGTACTAGTCATTGTAGCCTATATTCACTAGAAGACTCTACCCGCAAAAGATGCCAAAAGGTTGATGGTAAAAGTAAATGTACAATTATTGTACTCGATCACAGGGAAGCTGACCACTATTTTCTGATTAGTTAGATTTTTCCTGGAGTATAAAAAAAGCCGGGGACCATGCCCCAGCTTATTGACGTATCTCTATTCTTTTACCATCGCTTCGTATTTGTCAGCGTCCATCAGCTTGTCAAGTTCGGACTCATCTGCCAGTTCCACGACGAGCATCCACGCTTGCTCGTAAGGCGAGGAATTCACCAGCTCAGGTGCATCTTCCAGCTCTCCGTTTACTTCGAGGACTTTGCCGGTCAAAGGCGCATACAGCTCCGATACGGTTTTGACAGACTCGACGCTTCCAAATGGCTCATCCTGCTGAATGTTCGAACCTACTTCCGGCAATTCGACGAATACGATGTCACCCAGTTCAGATTGTGCAAATGCTGTAATACCGATATAAGCCTTGTTTCCTTCTACACGCACCCACTCATGTTCTTCGCTGTAACGCAGATTTTTTGGGAATTCCATCGTTTACGTATCCTCCTATTCGAGTACAATCCATTATTCCATAAAGATATTTGACGCCTCTTCTAGGATTCCTCTTCAATCCCCAAAATTCGGAACAGGCGTTTTTTTACCAGGTTCAAGCCTTTCTCTCCCGCCTGGAAATGGCGAAGCTGCAAATTCTCGTCAAAGAGATAAAAAGCTGGGACGTATTCATTTTGAAAAGCATCCACGGTCTTCATCTCGTTGTCGATGGCGATTGGATGTGTCAGTTCATACTCCGCGACGGTCGCCTTGATGGCATCAATATCAGTATCCTTTTCCGATCGGGGCATGTGGATGCCAATCACCTTCAAACCATTGGCTGCGTACTTGTCCCGCCATTCATTGATATTGGGTAAGGACTCTTTGCACATGTAACAGCTGACCGACCAGAAGTGGACCAGCACAGCACTGCCCTGCAAATCCGCTTTTGTGACCTGTCCGTTCAACCACTCTGTGATTCCCGGAAAATCTGGCAATTCTTCACGCAGACGCATCGCTTCACACATCTCCTTTTCAAAAGGCTGGACAAGCTTTCCTATACATGACTATACCTGAGCTTCGGGCATATTTCCAGCTACTTGTCCCGATGTTTTTGAAGTGGTGGTCCACCAGCTGTAGTGGCAGGGATGAAAAAGGGGAAAACGCTTCAGGCGGGTTGGGATCTTTGCTGGGGGACAACACTGGACGTCTACACTCCAAAGGCGGAACCGCGGCCAAAAGCAGCCATCACTAGGAAGTGATTCAGGGTTGGCCGCTGACCTCGTGTTCCGCCTTTTCCGTTCCGACTAGGTCAAGATCCCAAATGCCTTCCGCCCTTTTCCCCTTTTTCATCGACTAGCTTTCCATGGTCTCCCCTTCATTTTTGTTGGCTTCTCAAGGGACAATAAGCCCTTCCGATATTTCAACTAAAAAAACGTGCAGCCCTTCCAAAGAAGAAGGACTGCACGTTATAGATAGTTGATTCAAAAGTAATACGAAATTACTTAGCAGTCAGTTGAGCTTGTCCTGGACGCCAGTTAGCTGGGCACAGACCGCCGGATTGCAGAGCTTGCAGGACGCGCAGAGTCTCGTCTGTGGAACGGCCGATGTTCAGGTCATTGACTACTTGGTATTTCAGAACGCCTTCTGGATCGATGATGAAGAGACCGCGGAACGCTACGCCTGCCTCTTCATCCAGCACGCCGTAGTCGCGAGCTGTTGTTTTCAGGAAGTCAGCAGCCAGTGGGTAGTTCAAGCCACCCAGACCGTTTTGGTCGCGAGGAGTGTTGATCCAAGCGCGGTGGGAGTGGATGGAGTCTACGGAGATACCGAGAACTTCTGCATCCAGGTCAGTGAATTCTTCGATCGCATCGCTCAGTGCGATGATCTCAGTTGGGCAAACAAAAGTGAAATCGAGTGGATAGAAGAACATAACCAGCCATTTTCCACGGTAGTCGGACAGGGATACTTTACCGAACTCTTTGCCGTTTCCAAGTGCTGTTTCCAGTGTAAAATCTGGTGCTGGGAGACCTACCAAACGTTGTGCCATATGTAAAAAACCTCCTTGGAATATGGTGTACTAGCTTACCTATCACATAATATCATTGCTATCACTTTATAGTCAATACAATGTAGGAATTATTTCAACCTGTTATTCATTTTCAATTCCTTCGCCTTTTTTCGGGACAAAGGTAATATTTCCAGCTTCAGTAGCCCCTATTCATCCTTTTTGCGCTGGATAATACCCGACTGGGCGATCGCTGCAGCAGCCTCCCTCAAGACCTCTTGATCCTGGACGAGCGCGATGCGTACATACCCTTCTCCTTGTGCTCCGAAGGCACTCCCCGGGATCACAACGACTCCCGCTTCCTCTAATAGTGCCAAGGCAAATTCATGTGACGTCCAGCCCGAAGGCACCGCAGCCCAGACGAACATCGTCGCTTTCGGCGGCTCGATCACCCAGCCCTCTTTCGCTAGCTCCGCCAATAAAACATCGCGTCGTTCTTGATACAGCACTCCCACACTGTTTTCCCCACTAGACAACCGATCGTTTCTCATCGCATCGACTGCCATTTCCTGCACAGGCAAGAACACACCGTAATCGACATTGGACTTGACGATGGCGAGCGGCTTGATAATTTCTGCATTCCCCACCACATAGGCGATTCGGCAGCCGGCCATATTGAAGCTTTTGGAAAACGAATTGAACTCAATGCCTACCTCTTTGGCGCCGGGAGCTTCCAGGAAGCTGGGCGGCTTGTAGCCGTCAAACGCCATTTCTGAATATGCCAGATCATGCACGACGATGATGTCATGCTTCCGGGCAAACGCCACCACCTCTTCAAAGAAGGCTACGGTGGCCACAGCCGAGACAGGATTGTTGGGATAATTGAGAATCATGAATTTGGCTTGCTGGGCTACGTCTTGCGGGATCGCGGCGAGATCCGGCAGAAATCCACGCTCCGCTTTTAGCGGCATGAAATAAGGAGTAGCCCCGGCCAAATGGACGCTGCCGGCATAGATGGGGTACCCTGGGTCAGGAACCAGCACCAAATCTCCGGGGTCGGTCCAAGCAAGGGCGAAGTGAGCCAATCCATCTTGGGACCCCATCAGGGAATGAATCTCTCCATCCGGATTCAACTCTACACCAAAACGGTATTGATACCACTGCGCAACTTCCGCACGAAATGCTGCAGTCCCCTCACTCAAGGCATAACCAAAGGCCCCTGGCTTCTCCACCGCTGCCGTAAGAGCATCCAGCAGGGAACGCTCCGGCTGCTGGTCCGGACTGCCAATACTCAGGTCGTAAACCTTCCTGGTCTGGGCTACTTCCCGCTTGCGCTTCGCCATCTCCGAAAAAATCGCGGCTGACAACTGTTCCAGTCGCTTCGACGGTCTGGGCATGATCTCATTTTCCTCCCCAGGTTTTTTCCAAATCTTCTGGTTTGAATCCCAAGGTTACCTTCTTTTCGTCGGTGATTAGAGGACGCTTGATCAGCTTTCCATTGGAAGCGAGCAAATCCAGCATCTCTTCCTCGGACATGGTGGGTAGCTTGTCCTTGAGACCCAATTCTTTGTACTGAACCCCACTTACATTAAAAAACTTGCGCAACTCAAGCCCGCTTGCCTGCCAGATACGGCGGAGCTCTTCCTTGCTCGGCGGAGCCTCTACAATGGGAATTTCCTCAAAATGGATCCCTTCTTCAGTCATCCACTTCTTCGCTTTGCGGCATGTGTCACATTTATTGTACAGATATGCTTTTATCGCCATGATCGCTTCACCTCTGTGATTTTATAACGAACGACAGCCCAAAATCTCCAGGCTGCCGTTCTCTCGCTGTGGTTATGATCGGGATTTGACCGTGATCTGGACCTGGTACCCCGCATGTTTTCTCGTTTGAAAGACGCCATTTTCAAAGATCAGGTATTGTGCCTTGACCCCGATCAGACGTCCCCCGACGCTTTCTTCCTTATCGAGTGTCTTGGAGTTGATTTTGTCCAATGACTCCAGAATCGGGTATGTAATATCCACCCATTCGTCCTCGCGATATTGGAATGGCTTGAAGGCATCCGGGAAGTGGCTGTATACCTCATCCCGCAAGGAGAGCAAGTCGACCTCCCGCACCTCCCCTTTCAGCATTTTGCGCCAGTTGGTTTTATCCGGCAAAAATTGACTGAGGTGAAACTCCAATTCCCCGGCCATACGCCTGGTCGGAACTTCCGCGATCGGAATCGCGCGGATCGCTCCTTGATCCACCCAGCGTCTTAGTTCATTGTTCTTGCGTGTCAAACCGACCTTGATATCGCTAGAAACAGCCAGATAGACATAATGCGGGATCATGCAATGCGTCTCCCCAAAGCTCTCATCCCGGCAAGTCCCCAGCTCAAAATGACACTCATGCGGTTTTACGATGCACAGGTCATTTTCTGGCAGTTTGGTGAAGCAAGGATAGCAATAGCCGCTGTTAAAGGTCTTGTTTGTCTTGCGTCCACAGGCAATGCAGTTTTTCTGCCCCAGATAGGATATCGTGACTTCGTGATTCAACCACTCGTTTAACGGCAAACGATCTTCGCCGATCTGCAGATAGTAGTCGACAGGCTTGTCCCTGCCGTGGTATTGATGTGTCAAGCCATGCAGCAAACCGCTCAGTTCCAACCTACTCTCCCCTTCCCGTATCCATCTTCTCATTCTAACACATCATCAATCTGCGTCGACGACTGCTTTGTTTTGGGTGCATGTTTTCGCTTATCTGTGGCGAACCTATGACCATAATCGATGGAAGGAGGCGTTTTTCCTGAGACATCGCAACCTATGTGCTTGGTTCATCATCACTTGCCTCCTTGGCATCGCCGCACTCCCTTCCCTGGCCGCCGCTTCTCATCCCACATACGAACCGATTCACCGGATCGATACGAAGAAAAAAGTGGTTGCCCTTACCTTCGACGATGGTCCTGATGCCACCTATACTCCAAAAATCCTGGAGGTCCTGCACCAGTATCATGTGCCTGCGACTTTTTTTGTGCTCGGCTCGCAGGTGGACAAATACCCCAAGGTGATGCAATGGATCACCAAAGCGGGTCATGAGATCGGCAATCACGGCTATGATCATTACGATTTGAACAAGCTGACAGAGCAAGAGGTCTACGATGACATCAAGCGCGGCGAACGTTCCATCCTGCGAACGACGGGCATTCTCGCGCAAAATTACCGTCCCCCTGGCGGTGTCATGACTCATGACGTAATGAATGCAGTCCAGGCAAGCGGCTATGATCTGATCCACTGGTCGATCGATCCCAAGGACTGGTCCCTGAAACGAACGGCCTCCGTCATTGCCAAAAGTGTCAAGAGCAACGTGAAGGCAGGAGATATCATCCTTTTTCACGATGGCGGCATGAATCAAAAGCAGACAGTGGCTGCTCTGCGCGACTTGATCAAGGATCTGCGAGCTCAGGGGTATCGCTTTGTCACTGTCAGTCAGTTATTAGATGAAGCAAAATAGGAAAATAGGAAATCAGGCACCAGTGCTCCATATAAGGAAGCGACTGGTGCCTGTCAAAGATTGTTTATCCTGCTCAACTGACCATGACCTTGCCTAAAAAGGACCGCAAGCGCTCGTTTTTCGGATGTTCAAAAATCTCCTCTGGCTTTCCTTCTTCCATGATAATTCCCTGATCCATAAAAATGACGCGATCTCCCACTTCCCGGGCAAAGCCCATCTCATGCGTGACCACAATCATCGTCATCCCTTCAGCAGCTAGGTTTTTCATAACCGCCAATACTTCTCCGACCAATTCCGGGTCTAGGGCAGAGGTCGGCTCATCAAACAGCATGACCTTCGGATTCATGGCCAAAGCACGGGCAATCGCCACCCGCTGCATCTGTCCCCCAGACAAGCGATCGGGAAAGACGTCCGCCTTATCAGCCAAGCCTACTTTTTTCAGAAGGGACATGCCGGTTTTTCGAGCTTCCTCCAGAGGTGTTTTGCGCACCTTGATCGGGGCCAGCATCACGTTTTCCAAAACAGTCTTATGTGGAAACAGGTTGAACCGCTGAAAAACCATTCCGACATCTTCCCGAACCTTATTGATGTCCACCTTGGGATCAGACAGATCATGCCCGTTCATGATGACTTTTCCACTCGTCATCTCTTCCAACTGGTTGAGGCAACGCAAAAACGTGCTTTTACCCGATCCGGAAGGGCCGATGACACATACTACTTCTCTTTCCGCGATCTGCGTGGTTATGCCTTTTAACACCTGCAATTTGCCGTAATTCTTCTTCAAGTCCTTTACCTGAATGATCATGGCATCACCCCCTGGAGTCTCCATGTACCTACGCTTCATATGCTTCTATCATACACGAAAATTGTCGCAATTGCATGAAGGTTTACCCTTTTGCCGCAAAATGACATTCTCCCTGGCATGTGCAGGAGGTGCAGGAGATCGTAGGTGGTGTCATGTTCTTCTGTTTGTTTTTGCTGGACAGGTAGTGGATCAGGCGCGCGGAATTCAATACGACCAATACGGACGTGGCGTTGTGAACAAAAGCTCCTCCTACGGGTCCGAGTGTGCCCAGCATCGCCAAAATAACGGCTGCCGCATTGATCAGGCTAGAGATAATCAGGTTTTCGCGGATGACTCGCAAGGTTTTCTGACCGAGCTGTACGACATCCGCCACTTTGGAGACATCGTCATGCATGATGACAATATCGGCAGCTTCTGAGGCGATCTGGGTCCCGCCTTGACCCATGGCGATTCCTACATGCGCTGCGGTCAAGGCAGGAGCGTCGTTGATCCCGTCGCCTACCATCCCGACGACACGCCCTTTTTGCCGATACTCTTCTACGCGCTGGTACTTGGCTTCCGGGAATTGCTCGGCATAGACCGTCGTGACTCCCGCCTGACGGGCAATCTGGTTGGCAGCTCCCCGATTGTCTCCGGTCAGCATCGCGATCTCGCCGACCCCATTCAGCCGCAAACGTCCAATCGTCTCCCGCGATTCCAGACGAACGCGATCCGCCAGCGATACCAAACCGACGAGCTGGCGATTCCTTGCGACCAGAACCGCCGTATGTCCGGCCTGCTCCTGCTCTTCCCGCCATTTTGTCAATTCCGTCGTTTCGATTCCCATTTCAGCGAAAAAGCGGTGATTCCCTACCAGCACCTCGTGACCGTCGATTTGTCCGGAGACACCATTACCCGGATGGACAAGAAATGCATCTACCTGTGGCAGCTCGATGCGTCGTTCTTCACTTGCCATCAGAATCGCCTGGGCGACCGGATGCTCCGAATGTTTTTCCAGTGCGGCTGCCAGGCGTAGAACGTCCTCAGCCTCCTCGTTGTGAAGGCGGGCCACACCTGTCACCTGCAGCTTTCCTTCTGTCAGCGTGCCGGTCTTATCAAACAGAAGCGCATTGACCAGACCGATCTGCTCAAGCGCAACTCCGCTTTTGATCAGAATTCCATGCTTGGCGGCACTTCCGATCCCTGCCATGATGGCAGTCGGTGTAGCCAGCACCAGCGCGCATGGACAAAAGACAATCAGGATCGTCACCGCGCGGACCAGATCTCCTGTGAACAGATACATCAGGGCAGCCAGCGACAGACTGCTTGGCACGATCCAGGCAGCCCAGCGATCCAGCAGGCGTTGGACAGGAGCTTTTCGTTTCATCGCCTCTGCCACGAGGCGGGTTACTTTGGCAAACGTCGTCTCGTCACCGATTCGCTGTGCCTCGATCTCCATGCTTCCGTTGGTATTCAAGGTTCCCATGAATACCTCATCCCCAGGACGTTTTTCCACGGGCAATGACTCGCCTGTCAGAGCAGCTTGATTGACGGCTGCCTGCCCCTGTCTGACTACTCCGTCGACCGGAACCTTTTCGCCCGGTTTGACCAGGACCACATCCCCTTTGACGACCTCTTCCAAAGCGACCTCTACCCAGCCATGTTCTCGTCTGACATGGGCAGTCTGCGGCGCCATCTGCACCATTTCCTCCAGGGCTGACGCAGCTTTGGCCACGGTCCTGTTCTCCAGCCACATGCCGATCATCATGATTAACGCCACTTCCCCAGCTGCGAAAATCTCTCCGATCGCAACCGCCGCGATGATCGCAATCGTCACCAGCACATCGCTGTTGATTGAGCGTTCTTCAATCAATTCCTTCCCAGCGGCCCACGCGATCGGAACGCCGCACAGAAAGACCGCCAACCAAGCCAAATCCAGCCCCCAGACCTCTCCATACAGCCAACTGACCAGCAATCCTGCACCCGACAGAAGCATCCCCAATTTTTGCATCATACCCGCCATCTCTCCTTTTTTCTTCTCCAGTTGAGAAAGAGAATCAGAATTATTTCTCCCGTAAAAACAGTGGAAGCTGCTGCCCGAGGGCAACAGCATCCTAATTGATAATGATTATTCCTATCTTTTCCTTGGTGAATTCTTTTGCACCAGGCAAATATTTTTATACTTATTCTAATGTAGTGTTCTCCAGCCGTCAATCCCCATTTTTCCATCATCCCAACAAAAAACTCGCCTTCCGCGTCGATCGCGCGAGAAAGCGAGTTTTTTATCTTGTCTGTACTTGCTGTGTAGGTGGTGTAGGCGGTTTATCCTCTTCATCTGAAAAGAACGGGGCGAGAATGAAGCTCACGATGAAAAACAGGATCCAGATGAGCCCACGCTTGAAAATGCACGGAGTAAGCACATGGTCCAACCCCTTCTTACGTCATTCTCTTATATATCTACGCTTCCCTACCTGCCGCCCGTTTATCCCATTTTTATGCACCAGTAACTATTTTTTGTCCATGCTGCTCTTTGGCCATTTGCTTTGGCTGACTTCGATGGACCAGACAGGCAGCAGCAAACGCCAACAACTGTGCCCCCATCAGCCAAAACATCGTCCATGGCTCCCAAGCCTGCATCAGGTACCCGTTGATCCCGGGAGCGAGAATACTGGCCAGGCCGAAGTTGATTCCTGCCACGATGCCGACGGTCGGGATCAAGGAGCCTGGCAGCAGGTCTGCTGCATAAGCCAAACCCAGAGAATAAAAGGAACCGACGGCCGCCCCGGCTACTGCTAGTAACAGCATCATGACCCAAACGTTCTCTCCCGCCAATGGAAACAGGAAAAAAGCGACTGCGCCAATCAAGGCACAAGCGAACATCACTTTTTTTCGTCCTACTCTGTCACTCAAAGCCCCAAGCGGCATTTGCAGAATGATGCTGCCGACGATAAACGATGGCAGGATCAAGGACATCCACTCCAGCGACAAGCCCGTACGCAGCGCATACACCGGAAAACTCCCGTTGAGCGATGTCTCCATGAAGCCGTAGAGGAATGCCGGGATCAACGCTAGCCAGCCGATGCGCAGCACCGTCACATATTTATTCTGCTTTTTCTCCGTCTGTCTGATCTCTTCAGGGAAGTCATTCTTGATCCGCGCGAGCAGCATGTAGGCGATTACGTACAGAACGATAAGCGCTGCAAACGGCACCCACAGCCCAAACCCTAGCAAGTTCAAGCCCAAGGGCCCAATCCCGAAGCCGATTCCAAAAGCGAGCCCGTAGATCGACAGGTCGCGCCCGCGATTTTTCTCCGAAGTGATTTTTGTCACCCACATCTGGCTGGCGTAGTGCAGGCTGGAATCCCCGACCCCCATCAGCAAACGCAGGATAAACCAGATCGTCAAGGACGAAAAGACAGGGACCAGCAATGTCGATCCCGTCAGCAGTACCAAGCCCCAGAAGATCGTGTTTTTATAGCCCAAACGACGCAAGGGGATTTCCAGCCAGGGGGAGACAAGCACGATTCCCAGATACAAAGCCGTTGCATTCAAGCCATTCACCACGGAGGATACGCCCTGCTGCTCCAGCAAGACAGCCAGCAACGGTATGGTCAAGCCTTGATTGGCTCCCGCGACCGCCACGACAACAATCAACACCCAAAAGGTGTAGCGCGATGATTGCATGGTGTTGAACCTCCATTTTCATAATCCCTATACAGTAGCAGAAAGATTGCCTTGTTGGAGCTGGTACATTTTCCGATACAATCCGTCATGTCCCATCAGCTCCTCATGATTCCCGCGCTCCACCACTTCACCCCGCGACAAGACAAGAATTTGATCCGCGTGTTGAATCGTCGACAGTCGATGCGCGATGATAAACGTGGTCCTTCCTTTGGACAATACGTGCAATGCCTCCTGGATCGCAGACTCCGTCTCGCTGTCGATGCTCGCTGTCGCCTCGTCCAGAATCAGAATCGCAGGATCGCAGACCAGTGCGCGTGCAAAGGAGATCAGCTGCCGCTGTCCTGCCGACAGAGTCGATCCCCGCTCCACCACCGGTTCGTCATATCCGCCCGGCAGCTGCCTGATAAAATCATCGGCGCGAACTGCCTTGGCTGCTTCGTGGATTTGTTCATCAGTCACGTGATCATTGTACATGCGTATGTTGTAGCCCACACTTCCCGCAAAGAGAAACGGGTCCTGCAATACCAGACCGACATGACGGCGCAGCGACTGGATGTCCAGCCCGCTCATCGGCGCACCATCGATCAGAATCTCGCCTTTGGTCACGGAATAATAGCCAAGCAACAGGTTCATCAACGAGCTTTTCCCTGACCCAGTGTGGCCGACCAACGCGATTGTCTCGCCTGGTTTCGCCGTGAAAGAGACATCCTTGAGCACGTATTCGTCCCCGGTGTAGGCGAAGGATACGTGATCGAACACCACTTCTCCCCTTGGACGTGGAGCCGCCGTCTTCTCCTCATCTTCCTGTGCAGGGGTGTCCAAAATCTCGAAGACCCGTTTGGCCGAAATATTCGCCTGCTGGAGCTGCGAGAGACGATCCATGATCATGTTGATCGGCTCGAAAAAACGCCCCATGTAATCGACGAAGGCAAACAACGCCCCGAAGGAGATCGCACTGTGAAAGGAAGCGGAGCCGAAGTACCAGATGATCAAGGTCAACGCCACTTTCCAGATCAGATCGACAGCCGGACGAAGCAGAAACGACTCGACGTTGATTTCTTTCAATCTGACTTTGAAATACTCTTCGTTCATCTTGGCGAATTCCTGCTGAACTCCCTTTTCGCGGCGGAACGCCTGCACGATGGTCATGTTTTGAATCATTTCGTTGATCGTCGCGTTCATGTCACTCAGCCGAGTGCGAATCAGGGTGTAATAGCGAGAACTGTACTTGCGATATACGATGACCAAAAGCACGAGCAGCGGCACGGTCATACAGCAGAACAGAGCAAGCTCTGGCTGCAGCAGGAACAACGCGATGAGAATTCCGACCAAGTAAAATCCATTTTGCACAAAGGTAGCCAAGACACTGACGTACAACTCTCGAATCGCTTCCGTGTCATTCGTGACACGAGAAACCAGCGAGCCTACAGGCGTCTTATCAAAAAAGGAGACCGGGAGCTTTTGCAGATGGGAAAACAGCTTCATCCGCATCTGCTGGATAATGCGCTGCGCAATTTTCTGCAGCCACAAAATTTGGATGTAATTGATGCCTGCAGATAAGAGGATCAGTACCCCATATCCCGCAGAGAGCCAGATAATCGGCTGAACATCTCCCGCGTACATCCCCCGCACCTCTGCTGCCGTCAAACGAATTCCTGCGGCGGGCTCGGACTGATTCACGATCACTTGCACTCGCTCGCGGCCATCTTCAGCGGCAATCGGGGTGAACTGCTTTACTCCGTTTTGCTCCACTTTTCCATCGATCAGGTAATACGTCATTCCTTCTGTCAGCACGGTCATCTGGTGATCCAGCAAGCGATCCGGCGTTTCTCCAATCGCCGGCAGGTTATCTTCCCGCACATAATAGTGACCGTCCACTTCGACTGCAATCTCCGGGCCTGTCTGCGGTCTTTGCTCAAACTGGTACCAGGTCTGCTGTATGGCGAGAATGTGATTGTCGATCATCACCTTCGCCAAAAAGGGACCCGCCAGCTCTGCTCCCGTGCCCAGCACCAGAAGAAAAAGCGCTCCTGCTATTTGCTTTTGGAAGGGTCTGGCGAATGCCACTAACCGCTCCCAGACGTTTTGCCCATTCATGAAACGCTCTCCCTTCTAGCCTTGACCGGCTGCTACGTCCTGCTCCATCTGCTGGCGGCGATACTGCTCGGCGTACCAGCCTCCCTGCTTCATCAATTCGTCATGGGTCCCGCGCTCTGCGATTCTTCCTTCATCGAGGACCAAGATCAATTGAGCATGCTGTACCGCCGACAAACGATGGGCCGTAATGATGGTCGTTTTTCCTTGCCGTTCCTGGCGCAAATGATGCACGATCCGCTCTTCTGTCCTTGCATCGACGGCCGAGAGGGAATCGTCGAGAATTAAAATATCGGCATCCATTAGCAAAGCCCGTGCAATGGAGATGCGCTGCTTTTGCCCCCCGGACAAGGTGACGCCCTCCTCCCCGACCATCGTTTCGAGTCCTTGGCCAAATTGCGCCAGATCACGTCCCATCTCTGCCAATTCCAGCGCTCGAAGAACTTCTTGCTCCGTCGCTTCCGGCTTGCCGAACGCCACATTTTCCTTAATCGTCCGGGAAAACAACAGATGCTCCTGTGGTACGTAGCCGATTTTGGCGCGCAGAGCATCGAAGGAAATCTGCTCGACAGGCACTCCGCCGACAAATAAAGCATCCTTTTCCATCCGATACTGGTGCAACAAGGTACGGCACAAGGTGGATTTGCCGCTCCCTGTTCGGCCCACGATCCCCAGAGTCTCTCCTTCCCCTAATGAAAAGGTGAGGTCATGCAGGACTGGTTTATCCATACTCGGATACGTGAAGGTGAAATCACGTGCTTCTATATCATTGGCCTTTACGTTCGTCACTGGCTGCGGACTCTCATTGACATCCGGCTCCTCCGCCAACATCTCCGTCAACCGTTTGAGCGAGGCGCTCCCCCGCTGCACGACGTTAATCAGCCAACCAAACGCGAACATCGGCCAGATCAGAAGACCAAGATACAGGTTGAAGGCCACCAGATCGCCCAGGGAAATCGAACTGGTAAAGACCAGATACGTACCATAGCCGAGCCCGATCAGAAAGCTAAATCCGATAATTATCGCAATCGTCGGTTCAAACAGTGCATCGATCCGCGACACACTTACATTGCGCTCCAGTGTTTTCTCGCTTACCCGGCGGAAAGCTTCCACATCCTGTTCTTCCTGTACGAATGCTCGCATTACCCGCACACCGGATACGGACTGCTGGACGTGGTCGTTCATCTCACCAAACGCCTCCTGCGCCAGGTAAAAACGCTCGTGGAGCAAGCGGCCGTAATACGCAGTAGACCACGCGAGGAAGGGCATCGGGATCAAGGCCGCCAACGTGAGCTTCCAATCGATGGTGACGACCATGACCCCAAGTGTCAGCAGTGTCATAAACAGCGAATCTACCAGAGTCAAAACGCCCATGCTCGCGGTCTGCTCCACTGCCGGAATATCGTTGGTGGCAATCGCCATCAAATCTCCGCTTCGCCTTCGTTGGTAAAAAGAGGGGGTCATGCGGGTCAAATGGCCAAACAGCCGCTCCCGCAGCACCCGCTCCAGCATCAGCGCCCCTCCATTGAGCAAGTACCGCCAGACAAAACGCATCACATATAACACCACGCCCAAAGCGAGCAGGATGATGAGCGATTTCGTCAGGTCAGCCTCGGTCAGTGAGCCATTGCGAATCGCGTCCACTGTCTCCCCGACCAGACGCGGCGGCCAGAGCATCAGGACGTCGATGCCAAACAGGAACGCGATGCCCACGACGTACCGTTTCCAATGCTTCCGAAAAAACCAGGATAATTCTCGCAAAATCTGCATGTTCTTCACCTTCTTTATTAAGAGAAAAACGCAGGAATGAACCGCGTTGTTTTTTATGGTTGTCACCCAGCTGTAGTGCCGGAGTAGGAAAAAGGGAAAACGCTCCCGGCGGGTTGGGATCTTTGCGGCAGGTCATTCCTGGCCGCTTCCACTCCAAAGGCGGAACCGCGGCCAAAAGCAGCCTCTTCGAAGAAGTGTATCAAGGTTGGCCGCAAAACCAGGTTCCGCCTTTTCCGTTTCAGCTTGTTCAAGATCCCAAATGCCTTCGCTTTTTTCCCTTTTTCCTCGACCAGCTTTCCTGGTCCTCGCCTTCACCTTTCTGAGGGATTCTCAAGGGGGGCCATATGTATGAAAAGGGTTGCACAGACGCAACCCTCATTTTGCTTCTACCATCGTAATTTACAGAATTTTACCTGTCAATTGCTTTTGCGGGCCTGTAAATCCAGCCACTCTGATCGCAACATGCTGTAGACGGCATGGTCCACATAGTGATCATAGAGGAATTCATTTTGGCGCAGGACACCCTCCTGTGTGAAGCCGAGACGCTCCGGAATCGACCGACTTTTGACATTCCCGGTCGCCGCCTGAATCGTCACCTTCTCCATGCCCCAGGAGCCGAAAATCATACGATCCATATAGGTCTCGACAGCCATCGTCATCAATCCCAGTCCCTGGTACTGTGCCCCCAGCCAATAGCCCAGCGACGTTTTTTTGTTGATCCAGTCCAGATTGTGTACCCCCAAGGTGCCGGCCATTCTCCCCCTGTACCAGATTCCGTAATGTATTCCCTGATTGTTGTTATGCTGATTGATCGTCATCGCGATAAATTTGGCCGTATCCTCCACCTGCCTGGTATAGTCGAGCCAAGGCAGCCACTCGCGCAAATGCGCCCGATTCGTATCAGTCAGCCAAAACATCTCCGCCGCATCGACAGGCTCCAATTGCTTGAGAAACGCTTCTTCTGTCATTGGCAATACTCTCATCTCTATTCCTCCTCCGGCATGGGTACCACTTGGCCGTTCACGATGACTTGTGGAATGATCTCGGCCTGCAAAGATTTCGCCACTGGACAATACTGCTCGCACTCCAGCTTCACAGCCTGCCAGATGCGGGACGGCGCGACTTCTCCGGTCACACGAAACGTTAGGCGGATTTGTGTGATGGCATGCGGCAGCTTTGCCTCGCGAAGCCCGTCGGCCTCGATGTCGAGCGTTTCCAGTGATTGGCGCATCTTCTCCAGCAATTGCGTCACCCCGATGCCGATGCACCCGGTTAAACCGACGAGCAGCAGCTCCAGCGGACTGTTTCCTGCCCCTTCGCCGCCGTATTCTTCCTTGGCATCCATTACCACGGGATAAGCACTCGGTCCGACGGCTTCGAATTGCCTTTTTCCCAGCCACTTTGTTTTGACGCCGACTCTTTTCTGCTCTTCCGCCATCTGGATCGCACTCCCTTTTTTCCTAATCATAACAGGAGTTCGCCCAAAAATGGAAAAAAGCGCCCGACTGCAGAGTGCAGTGGACGCTTTATCTCTATTCTTTGCTTTTCGCGATCTCTTCCGGTTTGAAAATCCCTGTCTCCGTCACGATGGCTGTGATATAAGCAGCAGGGGTAACATCGAATGCAGGATTGTACACTTTGATGTCATCCGGTGCTACCTGTTTGCCCAGACCATGCGTGATTTCTTCTCCCGGGCGCTCCTCGATCGGAATTTGCGCACCCGTAGCCGTCTCCAAATCAATCGATGACAAGGGTGCGGCGACATAAAAAGGAATGTTGTGGGCTTTCGCCAACACGGCTACACCGTATGTGCCGATCTTGTTGGCTACATCCCCGTTGGCTGCTACACGGTCGGTTCCGACGATAACTGCCTGGACCTTGTCCTGGGACATAACCATTGCCGCCATGTTGTCACAGATTAGCGTGACATCGATGCCTGCCTGCTGCAGCTCATAGGCGGTCAGACGCGCCCCCTGCAGTACCGGACGGGTCTCATCGGCGTATACCTTCAAGTCCCAGCCGCGCTCCTTCGCCAGATAGAACGGTGCCGTCGCAGTGCCGTAAGCGGCTGTCGCGAGAGCTCCGGGATTACAGTGTGTAAGGACACCCATCCCATCTTCCAGTAGCGTGAGCAGATGCTCCCCGATCGTGCGGCAAACTTCTGCATCCTCTTTTTGAATCGCCAGCGCTTCATCCAATACCGCCGCTTTGAGCCCGGCAACATCTTTATCTGTCTCGCGCTGTACGCGCGCCTTGATTCGATCCAATGCCCAGAACAGGTTTACGGCTGTAGGACGGGAGCTGCCCAAATACTCGGCCTTTTGGTTCACCTCAGCGATAAAGGCATCCACCGTGTCTGCCTCGCTATTGCGAACGCCCAGATACAAGCCATAGGCTGCCGCCATGCCAATCGCAGGAGCTCCCCTTACTTGCAGATGGCGGATGGACGCCCATACCTCTTCTGCAGTCGTTAATGTCAAATAAATGGTTTCAACTGGCAATTTCGTCTGGTCGAGCAGGACCAGCGCGTCACCTTCCCACTTGACTGGCGTAAGTTGTGTACTTGTTGTCATACTGTCGCTGCCTCCTGGTAAAATTTCGCGGTAACGGTACGGACCAGATCGGTGATATCGGTCGACTCGCCTATCTTGGTGCGCTGCAAAACCAACGCTTCCCCGATAGCGAGAGCCAGACGTTCCGCTTCTGCGCGCGTCTGTTCATCGGCGATTTCATTCAGATCAGCCACTCCCGCAAGCCCGATGACGCGGCGCAGGATTTTGCAGCCTGCATATCCGGCCGCATCCTGGATCAGTCGGTTCACATAGCTCTCCCACAGGCCTTCTGCGTGGGCGCTACGCTCTTTGGCTTGTTTATGCCAAAGCTGAACAAACTGCGAAACGAATTCGTTCCACACATCCTCTACCGTCTCCAAAAGGTATTCGCGATACCCTGCCCGTTCTCCTGGGTCGGATTGCAATCCATGCTGTCCCGCGTAGTTGAGCAGCAAATTGGCAATTACGGCACCAATGTCAAAGCCGAGTGGACCGTAATAGGCGAATTCAGGATCGATCACTTTCAGGCTGGTCTTCGTGATAAAGATACTTCCTGTATGCAAATCACCGTGTAGCAAGGCTTCAGCGCGCGTAAGAAAATCGTATTTCAGCTTGGCGATTTCCAGCTTCAGCGGCTTGTTCTGCCAAATTGCTTCTACTTCCCGGCGAATCAGCGGATTGAAGTTGTTGGTCGGAGCATTTTCATATGGATCTGTGAACACCAGATCTTCTGTAATTTTGCATAATTCTGGATTGATGAATCTTCCGACAAGAGCTTTTTTCTCATAGGGATGGGATCCGAGATCAGAGGTGTAGAACAAGGTGTGTGCGAGAAACTTGCCAATCTGCTTCGCGAACAGCGGATAGCGGTTGCCCTCGATCAAGCCTTTGCGCATGATGATGTGATCACCGACGTTCTCCATCACAGTCAAAGCAAGCTCATGATCAAAATGATACACCTGCGGGACCAGCTCCGGCACCCGATTGTACTGGATTTGCAGGGCCTCACTCTCGATGCGGGCGCGATCCAGCGTCAACGGCCAGGACTCGCCTACTACACGAGCATACGGCAGCGCCTGCTTCACGATGACGCTTTTACCCGTTGCCTCCTCGCGAATATCGAACACCAGATTCAGGTTTCCGTCACCGATCTCCCGACTGGACAGTTCTGCCCCTTCTGAAAACAGCCCGGGCAATTCCTTTACATACTGTACTGCTTCTTGTTCTGTCAGCGCGCGATATGCCATGTTCCCATTTCTCCCCTCTAGTTCAATTGTCTATGAAACAAATAAAAAAACCTCTTTTCCCGAAGAAAAGAGGTTGTCATCGTACACGTAAAGGTAAACGTGCCCGTCTCCCCCTTATCTTCCAGACCACTTTTGTTTCTGCAGGAATTAGCACCGTGCATGTCGCCACATCTTCAGTCGCAGTATGCGGCTGAGTCGCGTCATGTCGGTTGCCGGGTATCATCGGGCCAGTCCCTCCACCTTCTCTGGATAAGGTATCCAACGTATGCAGTTTTGATTAGTTTGAATCATACAATCCGTCGTGGAAGCTGTCAACTCCCTTTTTGCTCCGCATCCGCTTTGAGATCATCACCAACTGGTCTGGGTGCCGGATGCGGCGGGACTTTCCCAATTCCACCAATCCACCTTGCCCAAGAAGGCTGCGGTGATCGATGGTTCTTCTCGAAGCTTGAGCAATTCCTTGGTCGGACCAGTTAATACCGTGCCGTAGATGCGAACTCCATGTTCCTGCAAATAATCATAGCGTTCCTGGATTTTGGGGTCGTTGGTCCACATCAGACCTCTGCCGACTGCCTTGCTCAGCCGCTCCTGCTCTGCCAAATACTTCATCTCGGACAAGTAAACTGATGCCCTTCGCCCTCCTTCACCATTGACCTGAATCGGCGCCTGGCCATAGTCCAGACTGCGCTCGGAAAAGCCCCAAACGTCTCCTGTTGACAGAAGGAGATTACCCCCATCCTTATCTGCCTGCTTCATCTCTTCCCCGGTATCTACGGCGAACCAGACGGTCTCCTGCTCATAGTCGGGCAGGTGGCGCGAGATGAACTGATAATACTCCTCGTAGGTCATCAGCTTGTCAAAGGAGATCGCCAACTGCGAGACGGTTCCCTCCGGCAGCTTTTCCATAGCTTTCCACGCAGGAGTCCGCAGGTAACTGGTCTCCTCTGGCGTCGCCGCTTCACTCGGATAGCGAAAATGCAATTTCACATCCCTAACACCATTGGGCCATTTGGGTTCTGTATTGATCAGCCACAACAAATTGGTGCTCTCGATCCTGCCTGCGTTCTGGTTCTCTTTTCCCACCTGTTCACGCAGTTCCATACGGATATTTCCATAAAACAGGCCAATCTGCGAACCGCTGCTGCCAGCGGTAATTCCCGGCTGGGTAAAATTCACCATGCTTCTCGTCACTCGGAACAGTTCGTCGTACATCATACTGCCGAACCAGCCATTGATGAAAAACAGCACCACTCCCGCGACAAACGCGATTCCCAGCGTAAACGCCGAGTTCCCGAACCGCATCCGCCATTTTCCGCGACGCAAGATTTTGCGCTGCTTTTCTTCAGGTAGATCAATTACTTCGGGCAACTTCCCTTCGTTTTCCTCCCCGAGCAATAGCCGCTCCAGCTTCCCAGCATATTCCTCATCATCCGTCAGTTCATCCTGAAGCCGCTTTTTTTCTTCGTCAGTCAGCTCGCCGCGCAGATAGGCGAGCAGCCTTGCTTCCTTTCCGTTATCTTCCTTATTCGTCATCCCCCTGATCCCTCCACAACTTGCGCATCTTTTGTCGTCCGCGAAAGAGCGAACGCTTGACATCTGCCAGACTGATTCCCAGCACCTCGGCGATTTCTCCGTAGCGAAATTGCATGGCAAACAACAGGATCACCTGTCGCTGCTGTTCAGGCAAATGCTCCAGATAGGCGTGTGCCGTCTCCCACAATTCCTGTGACACGAAGGCTTCTGCCGGGTCCATCGCCTGATGGTCCGCTCGCTCCGGCAGTTGCTCCATGACTTGCAAAGGGTGTCTTGCCTGCTTGCGATACCAATCGACAAATACGTGATACGCTACCTTGAACAGCCAAGGCCGCACCTTTTCCCCGTGGTAGTCATCCAGGGACAAAAAGGCGCGAAAAAACGTATCCTGCGTCAAATCTTCTGCCTGCTTCGCATCCCTTGTCAGTCGGAAAAGATAGCGGTAGATGTCGTTTACGTGCATCCGGTACACGTCTTCCAGGCCTACTTTCCCAACTACCTCACACCCTTTCATCCTTTACCACGTCGGGTTTACCAAAAAGGTTTCACTCCTGCACGAAATCTTGCCCATTCAGGCAGTTGTCGGGAAAAACAAACATTGACTCCCGTTTGAGAACGTCATATCATGAGTGTATCTCATACGCTGCTTAGCGTATTAACAACATAACTCTTATCGCGAGCTGGCTGAGGGACTGGCCCTATGATGCCCGGCAACCGGCGCTCATCTACCACATTGTAGAGAGCGAAACGGTGCTAATTCCAACGGATAAGAGTCAAGCACTTGTCTTGACTTCTGACCCGAGAGATGAGAGGCGACGAAAAAACGTTCATCAGACGACAAGCGCCTCCCACTTAGGGAGGTTTTTTTCGTTTCACGAATGATAAAGGAGGCTTATTCCTGACGATGAGTGAACAGCGCATCCTTGTTACGTATTTGACACAAGCCAAAGATCTTTATAAAAAGGCAGAGGCCATCGCAGTCGGCATGACGGTAGGCTCCTGGACAGACTTGCCTGCCGCCAAACAAGCTGAGCTTGCACCCTACCTCGGTGAAGCTGTCCAGGCCGACGTGCTGGAAACATTGGAGAACGGCGAACAGCGCGGCTTGATTACCGTTAGCTATCCGACTCGCAATTTTACCCCGGACATCCCTTCCCTGTTGACTGGGATTTTCGGCAAACTCTCAATGGACGGAAAAATCAAACTCATGGACGTCACCTTGCCGAGTTCGCTTTTGGAGACTTTTCCCGGACCCAAGTTTGGCATCGACGGCCTTCGAAATCGCCTTAGGGCCCATGATCGTCCGCTGCTCATGAGCATTTTCAAATCTTGCCTGGGTCTTCCTTTTGACGACCTGAAAACGCAGTTCCGCGCTCAAGCTTTGGGAGGCGTTGACCTGGTCAAAGACGACGAGATCTTCTTCGCAGATGATCGTGCGCCGTTCCTGGAGCGAATCAAGGCGTTCAAGCAGATCGCATCGGAGACAGAGGCCGAGACAGGAAAACCAGTTCTCTACGCAGCCAATCTGACTGGACCCGTCCATGAGTTGAATGAAAAAGCAAAGCGCGCTGTAGAAGCAGGAGCTGATTGCCTGCTGTTCAACGTGCTGGCTTTCGGCTTCGATGCCCTGCATCGCTTGGCGGCTGACCCGGATATTAACATCCCGATCATGGCTCACCCGGCATTGGCAGGAGCGTACTACCCGTCGCCTGAATACGGCATCGCCACACCACTTCTGCTCGGTACACTGATGCGGATCGCTGGAGCTGACTTGGTCCTGTTCCCATCGCCATACGGCAATGTCGCCCTGGATAAAAACGAAGCTCTGAAACTGGCTGACCATCTGACCAAGCCACTGGAAGGCGTACGCCGCTCCTTCCCAGTGCCGTCTGCCGGTATTCACCCTGGACTGGTACCGCAATTATACGCGGACTTCGGACTGGATCAAATCGTCAACGCTGGCGGCGGCATCCACGGTCATCCAGGCGGAGCGACTGCTGGTGCAAAGGCATTCGTCGCTGCGATCAAAGCCGTGACAGCAGGCCGGACCCTCAAGGAAGCGGCAGCAGATTCACCTGAATTGGCAATAGCCCTGGAAAAATGGGGTGGCGGACGATGAGCAAGAAACTGGTTCTCTTCTGCGACTTTGACGGCACGATCACTGAAAAAGACAATATCGTTTCCATCGTACGTAAATTCGCGCCGCCGGAATGCGAAGTACTGATTGAGCAAATCCTGACCCAAAAGATCACGATCCAATCAGGAGTCGGTCAATTGTTTCAACTGATCCCCTCTTCTAAGAAACAGGAGATTATCGATTTCATCGTTGAAGAAGCGAAGATTCGCTCCGGCTTTGCCGATTTCGTCCGCTACTGCCGACAGGAAGGTGTGGAGCTTCTGATTACGAGCGGCGGTATCGACTTTTTCGTGGAACCGATTCTCGCTCCATTCGATTTGTCCAGCGTACCGATCTACTGCAACGGAAGCGACTTCTCGGGCGATCGGATCACCATCACCTGGCCGCATCACTGCGACGAGCATTGCTCTACCGGCTGCGGCATGTGCAAGACGACGATCATTCGCCGTTACGATCCCGATCAATACTTCCGCGTCGTGATTGGCGACTCGATCACGGATCTGGCAGGAGCCAAAATCGCCGACTACGTGATTGCCCGCTCCCTCTTGGCGCAAAAAGCGCAGGAGCTGCAATTGCCGCATCGGAATTTTTCCACCTTCCACGAGGTGATCGACATTTTACAGGATCTGAAACACCAACAGGAGGTCTCGTAGCATGACAGCAACATTGGAGCAACGCCTGGATGCCTTCCGCCGACTCGATGATGTGAAAATGACCTTTGCCCGCAGGGACTGGTTCCCCGGCACCAGCGGCAATCTTTCCATCAAGATCGCAGATGAGCCTCTACAATTTGCCGTGACAGCAAGCGGCAAAGACAAAACAAAGCTTTCACCTGAGGATTACCTCATCGTGGACAAAGACTCTCGCCCGGTAGATGCCACTTCTCTGAAGCCTTCCGCCGAGACCTTGATCCACGCTGTCGTCTATAACAAATTCGCACAAGCCGGTGCTTGCTTCCACGTGCACACCGTCTGGAATAATCTGATCTCGGAGCTGTACTTCGGTCAGCGCGCTTTTTCCATTCAAGGCCAGGAACTGATCAAGGGCCTGGGAATCTGGGAAGAAAATGCGCGGATTACGATCCCGATCGTCGAGAACTACGCAGATATTCCTACATTGGCAACCGCCATTGAGAAAGTGATTACGCCGGAAGTACCCGGTGTCCTGATCCGCAACCACGGCATCTACGCATGGGGCGGCAATGATTTCGAGGCGAAGCGTCACCTCGAAGCGTTCGAATTCCTGTTTGAGTACCACGCTCGCTGGCTGCAGCTTCGTCAAGCGACCGTGTCCACTTCTACCACCACTAACTAAGGAGGGCTTCAAGCATGGCACAAGTTCGTTTTCATGATAACAATGAGTACATCAAAAGCGCGACGGAAGTAAGCGACTTCCTCAGCACGCAAGGCATCATTTACGAGCATTGGGGAGTAGACCGCCTGGCAGCCAACCTGCGCGACAACTACAGCCCGACAGAAGAAGAAAAACAACAGATCCTGGATGCGTTCAAACCGGAAATCGAGGACATCAGCAAACGCCGCGGCTATCTTACTGCTGACATCATCGTCCTCTCCGACAACAATCCGAATCTGGATGAGCTGCTCGTCAAGTTCAAAGGAGAGCATCACCACACAGACGACGAGTGCCGTTTCTGCGTAGACGGCCATGGCATCTTCGCGATCAAAGGCGACGACGGACGCTACTTCGACGTCGAATTGGAGCCGGGCGATCTGATCTCCGTACCGCCTAACTTCCGCCACTACTTCACACTGATGGATGACCGTAAAATCAAGGCGATTCGCCTGTTCGTCACTCCAGCAGGCTGGGAAGCCATCTATTAATCAGCACGAAAAAAGGAGCTGAGGAAAAGTCCTCAGCTCCTTTTTTCTTTCATTACGAATTACACCACGTATCCGTCTTCCTCAATGACGCGATCGGCTATGGCGCGTTTCAGCTGAACAGTATTCACCGGCGTGCGGCGAGTCAGCTTTTTCAGGATAGACAGGCGCAGACGCAGATCGTCTCCTTCTTCCATCGTAGCCAGTGCTTCCTTCGCCCATGCCTCCACGCGATCAAACGCTTCCTGTACATAGACGACAGTCAGATCCAGTTTTTGCTGCTCTTGCTCCAGGCCATTGGCTGCAATCGCTTTTTCCGTCCGCTTCACAACGCTGTCCATCGCATACAGCTCGATCAGCATATCTGCCGCGAATACCAACAGCTCTTGCTCTTTGGAGATGGCTTGCTGATACTTCATTAGCGCAGAGCCAGCCACCATCAGGATGATTTTGCGCGTCATGTCGATCAGATGCTTCTCCGCTGCCAGCGGCGCGTCTTCGATCTCCTCGGGATAGTAGCTCATCAGCTCCTCTTGCAGTCCTGCGGCAGCTTGCAGCAAAGGAAGCTCGCCTTTCATCGCTTTTTTCACCAGCGTATCCGGGATCAGCAAGCGGTTGATTTCATTGGTCCCTTCAAAAATGCGGTTGATGCGGGAGTCGCGATACATATTCTCGATTTCGTACTCGGACATGAAGCCATACCCGCCGTGGATTTGCACGCCTTCGTCCACGCAGTAGTCGAGCACTTCGGTCGCGAATACTTTATTGATCGAGCATTCAATCGCGTAATCGGCAATCGCCTTGGCGATTTCCTGACCCTCATCCGCTTTTTCTCCCAGGCTGTTGAGAGCGACATCGAACAGGCCAACGGTACGGTAGACAGAGCTTTCCGCAGCATAGAGCTTTGTTGTCATATTTGCCAGCTTGTTTTTGATCAGCGTGAAATTGGCGATTGGCGTCTTGAACTGCTTGCGTTCCTTCGCATAAGTTGTGGCAAGCTCCAACGCACGCTTGGCAGAGCCTACTGCTCCTACCGCTAGCTTGTAGCGACCGACGTTGAGGATGTTGAAGGCGATCACATGGCCGCGACCAGGCTCACCCAGCAGATTTTCTACCGGTACCGGCACATCCTGTAAAATTACGGTGCGTGTGGAAGAACCCTTAATTCCCATTTTCTTTTCTTCCGGTCCGAAAGAAACGCCCGGGAAATTGCGCTCGACGATAAACGCGGTAAATTTCTCCCCGTCGATTTTGGCGTACACGACGAATACATCTGCAAAGCCAGCATTGGTGATCCATTGCTTTTCCCCGTTGAGAAGGTAGTGTTTGCCATCCTCGGAGAGCGTCGCGGTCGTCTTCGCGCCGAGGGCGTCCGATCCTGAGCCTGGCTCGGTCAAGCAGTACGCAGCCAGGCGTTTCCCTGAAGCCAGATCAGGCAGGTAGCGGTTCTTCTGGTCTTCATTTCCGAAATAGACGATCGGGAGAGATCCGATCCCCACATGCGCGCCGTAGCTGAGCGCAAAGCCGCGAGAGAGAGCGAATTTTTCCGTGACGAGAGCCGTACTTACCTTGTCGAGTCCCAGACCGTCGTACTTCTCCGGCACGTCACCAGCCAACAGTCCCAGCTCCCCGGCTTCTTTCAAGAGGCGCACGGAGATGTCAAATTGGTGGTTTTCGATTTCTTCCAAGTGCGGGCGAACCTCATTGACGACGAAATCTTCCGTCGTTTTGGCGATCATTTTTTGCTCTTCGGTATACTCTTCCGGCACGAACACATCATCAGCCAAGCCTGCCTCAATCAAAAAGCTGCCACCGCGGATCAATTCTTTTGTCTCTCCCATGTCTATCTCTCCTTACATTTGGATTGTTAGATTGGATTACACCATCTCAAAAACGCCCGCTGCTCCCATGCCGCCGCCGATGCACATCGTGACGACACCATATTTGCCGCCGCGGCGCTTCATTTCATTCAGAAGCGAGACGGTCAGGCGCGCACCTGTGCAGCCTAATGGATGACCCAGCGCAATCGCACCGCCGTTGACGTTTACCTTCTCGGTATCCAGTCCCAACTCGCGAATGACGGCCACCGCTTGGGAAGCAAACGCTTCGTTCAGCTCGAACAAATCGACATCATCGATGGTCAAGCCAGCCATCTTCAATGCCTTTGGAATCGCCACGACCGGACCGATCCCCATCACATCCGGGTCTACCCCGCCGACAGTGAAGGAACGGAACTTGGCGATCGGCTCTACACCCAGCTCTGCTGCTTTTTCTGCCGACATGATCAGAACGGCTGCCGCCCCGTCACTCGTTTGCGAGGAGTTGCCCGCCGTGACGCTTCCCTTTACGTTGAAGACTGGCTTCAGCTTGGCGAGTGCCTCCGGCGTACTGTCCGGGCGCGGTCCTTCGTCTGTGGTGAAGACGCGCTCCTTGACCACCAGCTTGCCGTTCTGGTCAAAAGCGTGCTGCTTCACGGTGATTGGCACGATTTCATCCTGGAATTTACCAGCCGCGATCGCTGCTGCTGCCCGCTGGTGGCTAATCAGGGCAAATGCATCCTGGTCTTCACGGGTAATGTTGTAGCGATTCGCTACTTCCTCGGCTGTGTGTCCCATGCCCATATAGGCTTCCGGCAAGGTTTCCACCAATGTCGGGTTGAGCGCTACCTTGTGCCCGGTCATGGGGAGAAGGCTCATGCTCTCCACACCACCTGCGATGATGACATCTGCACCACCCACCATGATCTGTTGGGCGCCGTAGGCAATGGTCTGCAAGCCGGAGGAGCAAAAACGGTTGACGGTAATCCCGGATACATTGGTCGGCAGTCCGGCACGAAGCCCGATCAATCGCGCCATATTCATGCCTTGCTCCGCTTCTGGTACGGCATTCCCGATAATCACGTCCTCGATGTCAGCAGGGTCCAGCTGGGGAACCCGGCGCAAGAGGTCGCGGATCACTTCTGCCCCCATATCGACGGGATGCAAATCCTTCAAGCTTCCTTTTTTCGCTCGGCCGATCGCGGTGCGGGCGCCTGCGACAATCACTGCTTCTCTCATCCTTTTTACCCCCCTAGTTGCGCAATGGCTTGTTTTTGGTCAGCATGTGCTGCATCCGCTGCTGCGATTTTGGAGTCTTGATCAGCTCCAGGAAGGCTTGCTTCTCCAACTCCAAAATGTATTCTTCCGTCACTTCGGTGCCTGCTGGCAGGTTGCCGCCGGACAGGACATAGGCGATTTTACCGGCGATCAATTCATCGTGTTCGCTGATATAGCCGCTTTTCTTCATCGCGAAGATGTTTTGTCTCAAGGTCGCGTAGCCGGTATCCCCGATGACGCGAACCTTGCGCGGCACTGGCGGGGTATAGCCCTCGCGATCCATCTCCAGCACGAGCTGTTTGGCATCGTAGAGGAGGTGATCCGGATTGATGCTGATCCGGTCAGTAGGACGCAGATAGCCCAGGTTAATCGCTTCCTGGCCGCTTGTCGACACCTTGGCCATCGCGATCGTTTCGAAGGCGCGGGCGACGAACGGGAATGGATCGACTGGCACAGTACCACCCTGCGGCACATTTTCCATGGCGCGGAAAAGCATTTCCTTGGTTCCGCCGCCACCCGGCAACAGACCCACTCCTACTTCCACCAGTCCGAGGTAGGTTTCAGCAGATGCCTGCACCCGGTCTGCCAGATAGCTGACCTCTACGCCGCCTCCAAGCGTCATGCCAAAAGGTGCGGCGACGACTGGGCGATGCATGTAGCGAATCGCACGGGCCGCCTTGTGGAAATTGGTCACCAGCATGTCGAGCTCGAACCAGTTCTCGTCCTGCGCCTCCATCAGTGCCATCGCCAGATTCAGGCCTACGCAGAAGTTTTTGCCCTGGTTGCCGATGACGAGGCCCAGATAGTTTTTCTTCACTTCCTCGGCTGCGAAGTTGGCCATCTGCAAAACATCCATCCCGAGTGCATTGTTCGGGGAGGTAAATTCCAGACATGCGACGCCATCTCCCAGATCGATCAGGGCTGCGCCTGCGTTTTTCTTGATCAGCTTCCCCTGCTCCTTGAGTGCTGCTAGGTTGATTTTTTCCTTTTTGCCCTCTACTTCTTTATACTGGCCGCCGATCGAAAAGACCGAAAGACGTCCTTCCTGCTTCTGGTAGAACGAGGTCTTACCGCTTGCCAGAAGCTCTTCCACGAGGGCAGGGATGCTTTCGCCTTCTTCTCTCATTCGTGCGACTGATTTTTCGACACCGATGGCATCCCAAGTCTCGAACGGCCCCAGTTCCCAGCCGAAGCCCCATTTCATTGCCTGGTCGACTGCCACGATATCGTCAGCGATCTCATATGTCTTGTCCGCAGCATACAGGAGAACCTTTTTAAAGACGTTCCAGACGAACTGGCTTCCTTTGTCTTTGCCGTAAGCAAGCGTCTTGAGCTTCTCTGGCAAAGTCTTCGCCGTCTTGGCGGCATCGAGGGAAGGGAATTTCGCCTTCATGCTTGGACGGTATTCCAACGTCGCCGTGTCGAGTGCGTGGATTTCTTTTCCTTGCGCTGTTTTGATTTGCTTAAAGAACCCTTGGCCTGCCTTCTGCCCGATCCAGCGCTTCTCAACCATCTGCAGGACAAAATCCGGGATTTCGAAAACGGCTTTTTCCGCCTCATCCGAGCTTTTGTTCTTCACGTTGTTGGCGACGTGCACGTAGGTGTCCAGTCCCACTACATCCAAGGTGCGGAAGGTAGCGCTCTTTGGCCGTCCGATCACAGGCCCAGTCAAAGCATCTACCTCGTCGACGCCCAGTCCTGCCTTCACCATCTCCTGGATCGAGACCTGCAAACCATATGTACCGATCCGGTTGGCGATGAAGTTGGGCGTATCTTTGCAAAGCACAGTACCTTTTCCTAGGACCTGCTCGCCAAACTGCATCATGAAGTCCACAATTGCCGGGTCTGTATCCTCGCCCGGGATGATTTCCAGCAGCTTCAGATAGCGCGGCGGGTTGAAGAAATGCGTCCCGAGAAAATGCTTGCGGAATTCCTCGGAGCGGCCTTCGCTCATCTCGTTAATGGATACACCCGAGGTATTGGAAGTGACGATCGTTCCTGGTTTGCGAACATCCTCGATCATGGCGAATACTTTTTGCTTGATCGCCAGGTTCTCCACCACGACCTCAATAATCCAGTCCACATCTGCGAGCAGGGACAGATGATCCTCGAAGTTGCCGACCGTAATCCGCTCGATATCCTGCTTATCATACAAAGGAGCGGGTTTTTCCTTGAGCAGACGATCCTTGCCTGCCTGTGCGATCCGGTTACGGACCGCAGTATCAGCCAAGGTCAGTCCTTTTTTGCTCTCCTCCTCCGTCAATTCACGCGGTACGATATCGAGCAGATAGACGGGAATTCCCACGTTTGCCAGATGTGCGGCGATCCCGGCTCCCATAACGCCTGAGCCGAGAACGGCAGCTTTGCGAATTTTGCGTTCCATCTCCAAATCCTCCTCCATCATGATAGGCTCTGCGGCAATCATAAAAATTTTCTGAATAGCGATGCTTTTCCTATTCATTATACGTTTTAGGCTGTCATTCTGTCATGTCATTCATCACTTCTTGAATGAATGCTCATTCATTTTGTGGGGAAAAAATGACATCTCACTAGCGGCCAGTTAAGCCATGAGATGTTCGATTCCACAAACTGAATCACCGTTCAGTTGTCATTGTAATCGAAAATTCTGTCTCTTGCAAGATGAATATAAGCCTTAAGACGTATAGGAAAATCCAACCCACGATCAAAATAAGTTCATGCTTGAGGTCATTTCTCTCTCTTGTTCCATGCCATACACTCAACATAACAAATTTTTCTACATTGGGTGAGAATTATGCGAAATGAGACAAGAGGGGATACAATTCCCCGAGTTTCTTTTTTTCAGGGGGAAAAAGCATTGGTCCTAACTGGATTACTCGGCTTTCTGCTCGCTGGAATATGCGCCGTTTGGGTCTTGTTGTACGGAGCATCTGTCAGCCCTGGAGGCGATGTATCCAAAGCCTTTTCCTTCAACGCCGCACTCGGCATGTTTTTGCTGTCGACGGCGGCAATCAGTCCTTTTTCGGGAATGAGCCCGATCAGCAGAACCATCTTCCGGTGGTCGTACATCTTGCTGGCACTTTATTCTTATTTTGCAGAGAACGTACAAAACTTTCGCGGCATAGACCCCAGATTTCACGGTAACGGCAGTGCATTTGATCACATCGTTTCCAACACATTTGGTATTATCGCTCTTTTTTTGGTCTTGTTTTATCTGTTTTTTGGTTTAGCCTTCTTCCGTAAAAAAGCGTATCGTCTTCGTCCAGAACTCGTATTGGGCATCCGATATTCGATAGTTGCCGTCATGTTTTCGTTGGCAGGTGGAATATGGATTTCCTTCCTACAGAGCCGTTATACCGGTCTGGACGGAAACATTATCTGGCTGCACGGTATAGGCTTTCACGCCTTACAGGTCGTTCCCGTTGTCGCCTTGTTGGCAGAACGTGCGCTGTCTGAACAGGTTCGTAAAAGGTGGGTTCATCTGACTGGCCTCTTCTACTTGCTCGGCTTGATCGCGATCGGCTGGCAGACTCATCTGGGTTTATCGATATTCGAGATGTCATTTTTCCCTTTGCTTGCGTGGGCAAGCTTTCTGACGATCATAGCAATAGGTGGACGTCTGCTTTACAAGAGCGTCAAAAAAAGTAGAGGGATTCCGTTACTGTGATAAAAAGGCACCCGCGGAGACTGGGTGCCTTCTCTTTCATGCTTATTTCTGCTTGTAAGTCACATTGACCAGCTTGCGGCCGAACGGACTGTACTCATCCGCTTCAAACACGTATTCAACCTGATAATAACCATTTGCGTTGTCTTTGTACTGCCCTAGCACGAGCAGGTTTTTCTTGTTGTTCTCATCGATTCTGGCTGAAAGGTCGGTATGTTCGTTATGTTTGGGCTGGAACGGGAAGCTGGACCATTTTTTCAAAGCGAATGGTTCAAAAAACTTGGACAATCTAGCCTGGTCATCGTTTTCGTAAGCCAGGCTGGCTGCACGCAAGTACGCTTGTGCCGCCTTGACCTGGCGAGCATTGGATGTACCTGTAAACTGATTGACCACATCTCGCTCGTAGAAGTCATGAAGACGGGTCAAAACCACTGCGTACTGCGCACGGGTCATGTACTCATACGGGTTGAATCTATCAGAAACGCCAAACAGGCCATACTCGCTGATCGCCGTCGCATAAGGCGAGTAGGTATCCCGATAGTAGCTGTCCTGTTTCCATTCGTAATAGCTGGTGAAATACGACTTGGCATCCTCCGGTTTAATGTTGATGCCGCGGAATTTTTGCGGTGCCATCATATGAAACAGCACCATGCTGGCCTCTTCACGGGTAAGCGGGCGTTGCAAAGCCGTAGAAGAAAGCCACCATTCCGGATTATCCTTCTCCTGTTTGCGCATCAGCTTCCCGCTGTCTGCCAGATACAAATAGTAAAGCATGCGATCGCCCGGGTCATAATCGCCGATAGGACCGGTTTCGACGCGGTACAAGGCCCGCAAATTGGTCAGCAACTGCTCGATCTCCCAGCGCGAGTTGTAGCGGTAGTCGAGGTTGGTTTTTCGTTCGGGCTTCGACATGGGACCGTATACGGACTCAAACACCCGGTTCAACAAGGCTATTGCTTCTCCGCGCGTGATCTGTTTGTCTGGGTAAAATGGCTGCCTGCCATCTCCCACCAATATGCCTAAATCCGCCAAATATTCGATATCATCTTGTGCCCAATGTCCCCGTATATCCGTATACGGGCTTTGAGCAGAGGCACTTCCTGCAAATACGCTTTGCCCAACCAGCAACAGCATCAGAAAACAGAACAGAATACGCTTGTAATTCATCGTCTCGTTCTCCTTTCCACTTTTTCCAAGGTTTTGTTACCCTCATCTCGATAGGGAAAAATGGTATAAGCTCACTGTCAAACAAAATACCAATTAATTGCCAGTATGTAAAGCCAGAACAGCCCTATAACAAAGAAACTGCCCTATAGACCTAGGACAGTTGTCTTAGTATTATTCTTCTATTTTTTCCATCCAAGCTGGCCCCTTTTTAAGTAGGACCTGATAAAGCAAGAGATTGAGACAACCAAACACAAGGAATAGGACCATAGCCACAGGAATCATCGAACATCCCCATGGTATCACCCCGATTACAGTCAAAGCAGAAAGCAACACACCGAACAGGATTTGAAAAAGCGGGTTGAAATTTTGCTTGACTGCTTCCTGTTCAGAGGTCCATCCCAGCTTGGGCATATGCATGTCAATCAGAAAACCCAATTGGTTCATCAGCATGACGCCGGGGATCGAGACGAACACCCCCAGAATCGCCAGCTGAGGTGTGATGGGCAGGAACCAGGCCGTCACTGCCAGCAAAACCAAAATGCCAATCACGCTCAGGATCGTACCGGGAAAAAGCTTTGCCAGCAAAAACTGGCGGAAAGACAACGGGAGGCTTTTATTCAGGAAAAAGCCTTGACCATCCCTCGTGATAGCCGTCACGGATGCACTGTTCATCCCAGCCAAAAACATACTGGCGGCAAGAAAAATCGCCAGGCTGATTCCTCCCGTACCTGCTAACCAGCCGCGCAAGGATTCGAGCAAATCCCCCCTGTCCTGAATACCCAACATCGGGATCAACACGAAAAGGGGCATCAACAGACTAGGCAGCACACAATTCAGCATAAAGGCAGGGGTACGCCAGATCACTCGCCATTCCTTGATCGCGAAGGACCACCAGGCAGGACGATTTTTAACCAGCTTGGAAAATGCTTGCCCTTCCACCTTCTTGCGCGTCCCGACTGACTCGCTGATGCCCATGACCCCGGCGAAGTAAAGGCGGTCTCCTACAAAGGAAAAGAGTAGATAGCCGGCTATAGATGCCAACAGGAATGCGAACAGGTATCCCAGTCCGCTCCAGTACCCGCTCTCCACCAAGGCTAGTACAGCCAGCTTGCTGCTAGGGAACAGCTGTGTCACAAAATTGAGCAGCGCGTTTTCTCCAGACAGGAGTTGTTGCTGTATTTGCTCGATATCCCCTATCGAACTTGACCGCCGCTGAATGAAATACTGGAATACCAGCACCACTCCGATCGCGACGATTCCGCCGATCAGCCGGAAGCGGTCTTTTCGCTTGCCGATGTTGGTATATCGCATAAAGACCATCACGATAAGTGCAGCGAGGGCCAGAGGTATGACCGGTACTACCAGAAACAGGATCAGCCCGAATAGGTAGTACAGCACGCCTGCGCCGCTTTTGACCCCGTATACTACCAGCAAAGGTCCCAGCATGAGAAGCTCTGTCACGTATTCATAGATCAGGGCCACTAAAAACTTGGCTCCCAGAATCTCTCTCGGCGCCAAAGGCAAGGGCAATAGATGCTCCACATCCTGTGAATAGTAGAAAACGGTCAAGATATAGGCGATGCCAAGCAAAAAAATGGCTAAGGAGACGAACGCCAGACCCAGTCCCAAAATCGCGCTCTCTTGGCCGACCTGCACCAATCCGTCATACAGACCCGAGATAAACCAGACCCCGCTGATGAGCATCGGCATCAGGCCAATGATCATCGCACCAATGAGCAGCGCGCTCTTCCATGCACTACCTTTTTTACTCGACCAGAGAGGGCCGGCATTTTTCAGCATGATCTTGGTCAACCGCCAGATGTTATTCATGCTTCGTCAACTCCAGGAATAGGCTCTCCAGCGATTCATGGGACTGGAAGTGCTCCTGCATCTGCGAGAAGGTGCCGCAGAAAAGGATCTTCCCTTTGTTGATAATCGCTACACGATCACAGAGCTTCTCCGCCACTTCCAGCACATGCGTCGAAAAAAACACCGTCCTCCCGCTGTCTGCGTGCTCTCGCATCATCTCTTTCAGCGTAAAGGAGGATTTGGGATCGAGTCCCGTCAAGGGCTCATCCAAAATCCACACTTCAGGTTGATGGACCAAAACACCCATGATGATGATTTTTTGCCGCATGCCGTGGGAGTAACTCTGGATCGTGTCACCCAATGCGTCCATCATGTCAAAGCGTTTTGCCAGGCTCTCGATGCGGCTATTGCGCACCTCCTGCTCCACGCCGTAGATATCCGCCATAAAACTAACGTATTCCAGACCTTTCAAACGCAAAAACAGATCCGGGCTATCGGGTACATAGCCAAAACGCTGCTTCGCTCCAATCGGGTCTTCCGCAATATCGATGCCGTTAATGCGAATTCGCCCCGCATCTGGCTTGATAATCCCGGTAATCATTTTTATTGTCGTGGTTTTACCTGCCCCATTGGGTCCGAGAAAACCAAATATTTCACCGTCGGGTATCGTCAAATCGAGGTGATCGACTGCCCGATGAGTACCATTGTAGCTCTTGCTTACCCCATTTAGTTCAATCATGAACATCCTCCTCTTTTTACAGAGTATCCCTATTCATTACGAACCAGTGATCCGAAAGGTTGCCAAAAGAATGAGAAAGAGCCGGATCATTCTACCCAGCTCTTTTGTCAATCGCTATTATTCCTTACATTTGCGGGACATAGCTTCCATCGCGAAGCATGGTCAACTCGCCCATGATGAATGCCAGATCAGCATCATCTCCATCGCCACTCTCATCCAGTGCTTCCAGACGACGGAGCAAAATGCTGGCAAAATCCTGAATCATGACAGGCTGTGACTCCATATCATTCTCGTCAAATACATCGTAGCTGGTCAGCGCCTCCAGGTGAGTCGCTAGGTGAAAACCGCCAACATCCCCTAGAATTTCCTTCTTGTTCAATTTAGAGTTTTCCAATTTTTTCAACATAGAAACAATATCATTAGCAAATACACTGGGGAATGCGACCAGATAGAAATTGCGGGTTTTTGCTTCCTGTGTCTTGATAAGCAAGATATCAATGCCATCAAGCTTCTTTGCCTTTTTTCCAAATCCAAACATATATTTTCCACCTCAATTATTCGATCTGCATAGCTCTCTCCATGATAGACATATTCAGGTTGTGAGACAACCCCCATCCTGTTTCCTTTTTTCTTTTGCGAGGACAGGAAAATCTTAACATGTCTATTCCCTCCCTCCCCCACACACCCTAAGTAAAAATGCCAAAGAGGTGCGCAAATAATGAAGCTAAGGAACATCTGGGTATGTCTGCTGGTCGCAGCTTTTCTAGTATCGGGTTGCACTGGTTCTAAAGGCGGAGAGAAAAAAGAAGAAAAGACTACAAAGTCGCAAAGCAAAAAAGGCGAAAAAAAGACAACCAAAACGAAAGCGAAGAGCAAAAAAGCCAAAAACACAGTCAAAACAAAGAGCAAAAAAGTCGGTGAATCGATCAAGAAAAAGACGGTACATTCTTCGGCAATCCAAAAGCTGGGCAACAATAAAATGGACGTCGTCCTTTTTTTGAACCGTGCAGAGAACGTCGTGTCGGACGTCTACTTCGCTACCCTGGAGCACAAGGGAAAAACGGTAACGGAGGACGGCAAGCAATTTCGGGAGTTGCCCACACGCTTTGACACCAAGGAAAAGATCGTATCGCATTTCTCCCGTTACTGGAGCCGACCATTGGCAGATAGTCTCTACGACAATCTGTCCACGAAGGAAATCAATAAGAAATTGTATGTCTCGATTCCGAATGTGGATTATCCTATGATGATTTCGGTACGAAACACGAAGGTGCAAAAACAGGACGATCACGTGCGCGTCACTGTCGATAATGTGACAGACCCTTCCTATTCCCCTGACCGTACGCTCCACTATCTTCTCGGATACGATAGCAAAACCAAACGTAATGAAATTGAATCCCGTACCGGAGCCTATGGAAAAGAACATTTTCAATGAATCCCTTGACATTTCGGTGGGGGTACGTGAATAATAGTGAATTAATAACGACATACAAGTGCTATGACGGGGAAAAGTAGAACTGCCCTTCAGGTCCAGAGAGCGAAATCCATTGGCTGAGAGGTTTCGTCCTTCGAATCAGTTTGAACCCACCCTTGAGCTTCCAGGGACGACCTGGACAGGTTTCTTTCACCTGTTATCCAAGAAAGAGAGCCGGACGTTACCAGCCTGAAGCATCGCTTTTCGCTCATAACGTCAAGTAAGGTGGTACCGCGGAGGTCAACAAGCCCTTTCGTCCTTATCAAAGAGACGAGAGGGCTTTTTTATTTTCACTTGAATCAGGAGGAAGCACGATGAAGAAAGGAAAATTGCGGTTGGTTGTAAAGGTGGGCAGCAGTTCATTGGCTGCCGAAAATGGCGGAGTCGATCTGGAGAAAATGTCTTTGCTCGTCTCGGCTGTCCAACATCTGCGCGAGGCTGGACATCAGGTGGTACTTGTCTCTTCAGGAGCTGTAGCCAGCGGGTATCAAAAACTGGGGTACCAGCAACGACCGCGAACCCTCGCTGCCAAGCAGGCAGCAGCAGCCATCGGGCAAAGTCTCCTGATGCAAACCTATACACAGTTATTCGCCGCTCATCAGTGCAGTGTGGCGCAAATTCTTTTGACCCGCGGCGACTTTTCCGACCGCGAACGCTACCAGCACGCGTTTCAAACTATGTCCTTGCTGCTCGACAGACAGATTCTGCCGATCATCAATGAAAATGATACGGTTTCCGTGGCAGAGCTGACGTTTGGCGACAACGACATGCTCGGGGCATTGGTGGCCGGTCTGGTTCATGCCGATTTGTACATGATCCTGACAGATACCAACGGCCTGTACGACAAGGACCCGCGCTCCAACGCCGACGCCTCGCGCATCCCATGGCTGCCTGAAGTGACAGAAGAAGTAGAACAGCTCGCTGGCGGAGCTTCTCGACTGGGTACAGGTGGCATGCGCTCCAAACTGATCGCAGCCAAGACAGCCCAAGGCTTAGGAATTCCCAGTTTTATCGGAAAATTGGAGCAACCGCAGGATCTGTTGGCCGTGGTGGAGGGAAATGGAAATGGCACCTACGTCAATTACCGTCCCGAAGAACCTGCTCCCAGCGGTTTGCCTACCCGCAAGCAATGGATCAAGCTTCACTCCCCTACACGTGGTTCGATTACGATCGACGAAGGTGCAGCGGAAGCGATTTTGGAGCAAAGAGGCAGCCTGCTTCTGGCTGGCGTACGCGATGTAAACGGGACGTTCGCTCCCGGTGAAGTCATCGAGGTATACTGTGGCGGGGAACTGATCGGACGCGGGGTCAGCCGTTTCGCAGCGGAAGAACTGGCAGAAGAATTGGCAAACTCATTATCTGCCGCCAAGGCAACGCGACGCAGCGGTACTGTGATCCATCGCGATCAGTGGACCGAAACTGTCTAAACAAACGGGTACAACCGATGTTTATCATCGATTCACGATATTGATAAGAGAGAAAAGGAGAGGGAGATTATGGGGAATTGGAAGCAGCAACTTCAAGAACAATTGCGTTTGGCGAAGCAAGCATCGCGCAAATTGGCTTTGCTGACAAGCGAAGAGAAAGACAAAGCCTTGACCGCGATCGGGGAGCAGCTTCTGGCTGACGAGGCTGCCATCCTGGCAGGGAATCAGCAGGATTTGGCTCGTGCGGAGGCAGATGGGCAAGCGAGCTCGTATCTGGACCGTCTCCGTCTGACACCGGAGCGAATCCGAGATTTGGTGGACGGTCTGCAACAGCTCGTCGCCTTGGAAGATCCTGTCGGCCAATCACTGAATCGTTGGACTCGCCCCAATGGCCTAGTCATGGAACAAATCCGCGTCCCGCTGGGTGTGATCGGCATGGTCTACGAGGCTCGCCCGAATGTGACGGTCGACGCCGCAGCGATCGCCTTGAAGACCGGAAATGCCATCGTTCTGCGCGGCAGCCACAGCGCGGTGCATAGCAACCTTGCACTGGCGAAGAGCATGCGTGACGCCCTGACGAAAAGCGGCCTGTCACCTGAAGCTGTCCAGTACCTTCCATTTGCCGAACATGAATCCGTCGACATGCTGTGTACTGCCAACGGCCTCATCGATGTCATTATTCCTCGCGGCGGAGCCGGATTGATCTCCCGCGTGCTGAAGACAGCAAGCGTCCCCGTGCTGGAGACAGGCGTCGGCAATTGCCATATCTTCGTAGAACGAACAGCTGATTACACCATGGCAGAGGCGATCGTCCTCAATGCAAAAATCAGCCGCCCTTCCGTCTGCAATGCTGCGGAAAGCCTTCTCCTCGACCGCGAATGGCCGCTCGCATCCCAGCGCGATCTCTTGCAGCATCTCCATGAAGCCGGCGTAGAAATTCGGGCTTGTGACCTGACGAGAAAGCTGCATCCCGAGCTCTCCTCCATCCTGAAGAAAGCGAACGAAGACGATTGGGATACAGAGTACATCGATCTGATCATCGCGGTGCGTACGGTGGACACTCTGGCAGATGCATTGGAACACATCTCTCTGCACAGCACCGGCCACTCCGAAGCCATCGTGACGCAGGACGAAGCGGCTGCCGATCTCTTCCTCGCCACCGTAGATGCCACGACCGTCTATCACAATGCGTCGACCCGCTTTACAGACGGTGGTGAATTCGGCTTCGGCGCAGAAATCGGCATCAGCACACAGAAACTGCATGCACGCGGTCCTATGGGCTTGCCTGCACTTACTTCCTATAAATATGTCGTACGCGGAAATGGGCAAATCAGATAGTCCGGAAAGGAGGATGAACATCAATGAACTCGCAACAGGCTCGTTCCATTGAAGGACGAATCGGTTTTCTCGGAGCAGGCTCCATCGTTGAAGCCATGCTCGCCGGCATCACCAAAAAAGGTCTTGTCTCTCCCCACCATATCGTTGTCTCCAACCGGAACAATCAGGAGCGGCTGGATGAGTTGGCGCATACCTTTTCCGTACAGGTCACACAAGACAAACTTGCCGTCGTACAGACATGCGACATCCTAATTCTGGCGATGAAGCCCAAAGATGCGGCCGAAGCGCTGATGGAGCTGCGCGGCACAGTCCGGCCCGGACAGTTGGTCATCTCCGTCATCGCCGGGGTCGCCACTTCCTTGATCGAAGAATGGCTGGGCGTGGAATGCTCCATCATTCGGACGATGCCCAATACTTCATCTGCGATCGGTCTGTCCGCTACAGGCCTTGCCTGCAATCGCTTCGTCACGGAGGCTCAGCTCCAGCTTGCCACCCATCTGTTTGAAGCGATTGGCACGGTCTATACCGTAGCCGAAGAGGAGTTGGATATAGTCACGGGTCTCTCAGGGAGCGGCCCTGCCTATATCTACTACCTCGTCGAAGCCATGGTAGGTGCCGGTGCCAAGGCGGGGCTGTCTCGTGAGACAGCACGCCAGCTCACCCTGCAAACCATGTTGGGAGCGGCGCACATGCTGCTGGATACCAGCGAAGATCCCGCCCTCCTCCGTCAAAAGGTCACCAGTCCGGGGGGAACGACCCAAGCCGGACTGGAGGTTCTGGAATCGTACCAATTTCAGGAGGCGGTCATTTCCGCCATTCTTCGTGCGACAGAGCGTTCCCGGGAGTTGGGGGCACAATACCGGTAGCTTTATCTCGTACACTCCGCTGTTGTATACTGGATGAATTGCAGGAATTCGGAGGTGCTCATGAACATATACGCCTTGTACGGGACGAGCGGAACGGGGAAAAGCTCCATCGCGCTAGAATTGGCCCATCGCATGCAGATCGATGCAATCATCGACGATGGCATTTTAATTTACCAGGGACGCAAAGTGGCGGGTACCTCCGCCAAGTACGAAAAGACAAAGATACAGGCTGTAAAACGGGCCATTTTTCACTATCGGGAGCATGCAAGCGAGGTACAAAAAACACTCGGTACACTATCTCCTGATCGCCTGCTGATCCTGGGCACATCGCAACGGATGATCGAGCGAATCGTAGAGGCACTCGGGCTGCCGGATCCAGACGAGTACATTCCGATTGAATCGATCAAGCGCCCCCAGGACATCGAAGCCGCCCGCTACACCCGGGAGACGATGGGCAGGCATGTGATCCCCATCCCCCGCGTGGAAGTAGAGCAGGATTTTCTTTCCCGTCTGCTCTCTTCCGCCACCCGGATTTTTTCCTCCAAAAAGGAGGTCGGCGGTGAGTCCACTGTGGTTCACCCTCCTTTTTCCGGGGGTCGTATCATCATTCATCCGCAGGTATTGCGGAAGCTGGTGCAAGCGGTGTGCAATCAATATGAGGAAGTGGAACAAATCGTCAAGACCAAAGCCTCTTTTGAAGATTTGCCCCGGATCGAGTTGTCTTTGTCCTTGAAGGTTCCATTCGGCTCGCCTATTCCCGAACGGATACGCATGCTGCAGACAGAACTGTATGAGGAGATCAGCTATTGCCTCAACATCGCTCCTGCCAGCATTGATATTCAGGTCGTGGGTTTGCAGTTTGCAGAAAATGGAATATCCTGATTGTCGAAAAAGGAACGTGGGTGGAATTGCCCGCGTTCTTTTATTTTGTGGTATTCGGACTGTTGTGGCAGGGAGGAAAAAGGGGGAAACGCCGCCAGCTTTACCTGGTCCTCAAGTCTTTTCTTGTGGGCTTCTCCAAGGTGCTTGTACAACTGCTAACCCTCGGCACTTTTTACTACTTCCCCCGCAAGGATACTTCCCTGTGTCTTGCCCATGCTATATGTGTATCAAACACGAAAGGAGCAGTCTGATGCCATCTATCCTGTCTTCGATGCAATCGACGAAAGTACCGATTCCCGAGCCTCCACAGGTCATCACGACGAAGGACTGCAGCTATCTGAAGGATGCCTTGTCCTGGAACCTGCTCGCCTTTAAAAAGTTGCATTTCTTCGCACAGCAAGCGAAGGATCCGGAAGTGAAGCAACAATTGGAAAAGGCCGGACGCATGCACCAGAAGCATTATCAGATCCTGCTGGGGCACCTGCAAAACAACAATATGGCTGTCATGGCCACCCTTCCTCAGACCCAATCCCAACAACAACAACAGCCGCAGATGCAGTAAGGGGGAGATCCTATGCCAAATCAAAACAAGATTGCAAATCCGCAGTCCGGAAGCTTGCCACAGGTGAAGTCGCCTGAGATGAACGACCGTGATTTTCTCAACGACTGCCTTGCCACTTGCAAATACCTGACGGACAGCATGAACATTGCCGTACGAGAAGCCAGCCATCAAAAGCTTCACCAGGATATGCTACAGATGCTGGTCGAGACACACCAGGGAGCCCGGGAGGCGTATGACCTGATGTTCCGCAAGGGCTGGTACAAGCTGGAGGCGGAAGAAGATCAAAAACTGCAGCAAGCCTACCAGCAGTTCAGCGGCTATTCCAGCCAGTTTCCTTACCAATAACTGCATGAAGCTGATCAACCAAGAACATCCTCGAGGATGTTCTTGGTTTTTTATCCCTGTATCATCGTTTTGATGCACGCAGCCAAACGATACATCCCCTCTTCCATCTCCTGCTCTCCTGCATAGGCGTAAGATAGGCGCAGATGACGGCTATCGGTCTGATTGTAAATATAGCCGGGATTGAGCAAAATGCCCTGCTTCAAAGCCTGGTCAAACAATGTGCGCATGGATAAGGCGTGACGAAGCTGCAGCCACACGTAAAAGCCGCCCTGCGGTTTTTGCCAGATCGCAATGTCATCGTACCAGCGTTGGAGATACTTGCACATCCGGTCGCGTCGCTCGCGCAAAGCCGCTCGGACCTCCTGCAGATGCTGCTGATAGTCCTTCCCACTCAACCATTCGGCCGCCACCCATTGGGAGAGCCCGCTGGCTCCGTAATCGGTCTGCATTTTTACATCCGCCAACCGATCGATCACAGGCTGCGGACCCACGAGCCAACCGATTCGCAAGCCAGGGGAAAGCGTTTTGGACAGGCTCCCGAGATAGAGAACCTGCCCCTGCGGATCTCTCGTCTTCAGCGGTGCTGCTCCTGGCTCATCCAGCCATAATTCCCCGTATACATCGTCTTCGAGTACAGGCAAACGCTCCCGTTCGCATACGGCCATCAACTGATCCCGACGCTTCTGGGACATGCAGTATCCCGTCGGATTGTGGTAGGAGGGAATCGTATAAAGAAGTGCTGCCTGCAGTACCTTTTGCTGGTGGGCCAAGGCTTTGGGAATCATCCCGTCCTGATCCATCGGCACTCCGACAAGCCGCATCCCTGAAGCTTGAAACTGCGGCAAGGAATATAGATATGAAGGCCGCTCGGCCATGATCGCCGAACCAGGGTGCAAAAGCCCCTGTGAGATTAATTGCAAGGCCTGCAGAGCACCGGAGACGATCAATATGGATGCAGGAGATACCTCGATCCCCCGCCCCCTCAGATGCTGGCTTATAGCTTGTCTGAGCGGCAGCAAGCCCTTCGGCTCCGCGTAGCCCAGATGAGTCATTTTTTCTCCTGCGCGTGTCATGATCTCTGCCATTTTGTCCAGAGGAATTAATTCTGGGGAAAGCTCTCCTGTCCCCAAACGTATGAAGCTGGGGTCTGGCTCCAGGCGATTGATTTCCTGAATCGTCGGCATATTGGATGGATGCGCCCCTGCCTGGACATAGCTCATCCAATCTGGCGGAGGTGTCGCCGTCAGCAGAGACCAGGTATTGTTACTCACCGTCGTCCCGCTCCCGACAGTCGAATCGATCAGCCCTTCTGCCCTCAATTCTTCCAAGGCTATGACCACCGTACTGCGATTTACGTCGAATGCGGATGCCAAAGCCCTTTGCGCAGGAAGCTTGCTTTGGACAGGCCACTCCCCTGTCGCGATCCTTTCTTTGATATACATGACAATCTGCCTGTATACGGGAATATCCGAGGATTTGTCGGGTTTCCAATCAATGGTCAGCATCTCGATCCCTCCAGTACCTGTATTGTACGAATTGGTTGGGAAAGAGGCAAACCAATTGGCTGGAGACAAACTTTCGAGGGGAAGCGATAATGAGTAGTAGGAGGGGAAGAACATTGATTGAGGCTATTTTACATGGATTCTTGCTTGCATTCGGACTTATTTTACCGCTCGGCGCTCAAAATGTGTTTGTTTTTACACAAGGGGCGCTGCAACCTACCATATGGCGAGCGTTGCCTGTCGTCTTGACAGCGGCCCTCTGCGACACCATCCTGATTCTCTTGGCTGTCCTGGGGGTATCGCTCGTCGTCCTCTCTGTAGCTTGGCTGAAAACGCTGCTGTATGCGATTGGGATTCTCTTTTTGCTTTATATGGGCTATCTTACCTGGCGCAGCCGGCCTTCTTCGGAAAACGAGCAGGATGCCGTCCGGTTTTCACCAAAAAAACAGGTGATGTTTGCTGCCTCTGTCTCCTTGCTAAATCCGCATGCAATCCTCGACACGATCGGGGTCATCGGGACAAGTTCCCTCAGCTATGCCGGAGCGCAGAAATGGGGATTCACGATTGCGTGCATCGCCGTTTCCTGTATCTGGTTTTTCGGATTGTGTCTGGCAGGTCGGCTGATGGGAGAGCTGGACCGGTCAGGCCGATTGCTGCGCGGGTTGAACATCGTTTCTGCCTGTATCATGTGGACGGTCGCCCTTTATATGGCCTGGGGGTTATTCTCCCTCTAATTGGCCTCGCGGTGCATAATCCCTCTCCTCTCCACCGACAATACTTTTAGTCAGAGCCATTTGTGAAAGGTAGAGGTCCCTATGCTTTTTACCAAATCAGACCCACTCTTGGATGATCTTCTCCTGATCGCCCAAAACGTACACGACTCAGCCGTCTTTTTCAATCAGTACAAGGTCCAGTCCCTGGAATCCGTAGAGAGCTTCGCCAACACGATGAAGGAGTTTGAATCCAAAGGCGATCAGCTGATACACGAAATCATCGTGCGGATCAACAAGAGCTTCATTACCGCTATCGAACGGGAAGATGTGATGGAGTTGGCGGTAAAGCTGGACGATGTTCTCGACGGATTGGAGTGCTGTGCAGCCCGCCTGTATATGTTCGACATCACCAATGGCGATGAAGTCATGATCAAATTCGCCGAGATCATCGAGAAATCGACTGAGCAAATTGTACTGGCGCTCGAATTGCTGCAAAAGCAAAAGCTCTCCGCGATGAGAGAGTACATCATCAGCATCAACGAGCTGGAGAGCCATGGAGATGAATTGCTGCGCAGCAGTGTGCGGGCATTGTTCAAACATTCATCAGACGCCATTTACATCATGCAATACAAGGAAATCTACGAACTGCTGGAAGAAGTAACAGACAACTGCGAGGATGTAGCAGATGTCCTGGAAACCGTGATCATGGGTAACACCTAAGAGAAGGAGAAACCTGCCCTATGGATACGGGTCTCACAATTGTGGTTTTGGTTGTGTTGCTCGCTGTTTCTTTTGATTTTATCAATGGATTTCACGACACGGCGAATGCGATCGCAACCACTGTCTCGACAAAAGCCTTGCCGCCAAAAATCGCCATCATCATGGCCGCCTCCATGAACTTTATCGGGGCCCTCACTTTTACAGGGGTAGCCAAGACCATCGGCGGAAAAATCGCTGATCCAGCTCAATTGGACTTCGGTGTCTTTGTCGTCATTGCCGCTTTGCTGTCCGCTATCACCTGGAATCTGGTGACCTGGTGGTTCGGGATCCCCAGCAGCTCTTCCCATGCATTGATCGGCTCGCTGGCCGGAGCGGTCATCGCATCAGCAGGCTGGGGACAAGTCAACTGGAGCGGATTTATTGATATTTTTAAAGCCTTGATCCTGTCCCCGATCATCGCACTTGTTGCAGGCTATATTTTGATGAACCTGCTCTACTTGCTGTTTAGTCGGGTGTCGACTCCCCCCGTAAAAATCAATCGAGGATTTCGCTATTTCCAGATTTTCACTGCCGCTCTCCAATCCTTCACCCACGGGACCAATGATGCGCAAAAAGCGATGGGCATCATCGTCTTCGCACTTGTGGCTGCCAAGGTTCAACAGGATCCTTCGCATATTCCTTTTTGGGTTCAATTCGTCTGCGCGCTGGCGATGGGGCTGGGAACCTCTGTCGGCGGTTGGAAGATCATCAAGACTGTCGGCGGCAAAATTACCAAAATCGAGCCGATCAACGGCGCGACTGCAGACTTGACCTCCTCTTCGATCATTTTCAGTTTTACGCAGCTTGGCTTGCCCGTCAGCTCCACTCATGTGATCTCCTCTGCGATCATGGGCGTAGGGGCAGCCAAACGTTTCAAAAACGTCAATTGGGGAGTCGCCAAGCGAATTGTGATCACCTGGTTTATCACCCTTCCGATCTCGGCAGTCATCGCGGCCTTGTTTTATGCTTTGCTTGCCCTTTTTCTGTAAAGCGACTGTGAACCAGCCCTTGCAGGTATTTTACTGCAGGGCTGTTACTCTCCAAATACCGTTTCCACGCTTTTCTTCAGAAACGCCTCGTCTGACCATCTTTTCTGCACATCCTCCTTCCAACGCCCTTCCTCCAGTAATGCAGCCAAAGGCCCTGGAAAAACCAGCTCCACATCCTCCCGTTTCGCCGTCAGAGTGGTATCAGTGAAATGATACTGAACGACCTGCAAATTATCGATCAAAGCAAAAGCCGCAAGGGAATTGTACAGAAGCTTTTCTTTCACTTCTTTCATGCCGATGTCCGCTCCTGATTCCTTGTAGTAGATATGGGCGGTCAATCGTTCTGATTCCAGCTCGTAGGAACGCTCCAACTGATTCAGTGGCAGATGCCCGAATAAGTTGATTAGATTGCTTGCATTTCCCATGTACTTGTTTTTATAGGGCAGAATGCTTGTTACGTCATGCGTCGATGGCTCTTGCTGTTCGCGCTGGTATTGATCAGCTTTCTCCTCGTTGGCCGGGATGATCACTCCTTGAATCACGGCATAGAGTAGTACCCCGATTACCAATAGAAGCAAAATGGCTTTATTACGTCCACTCATCTTCGTTCACCTCGTGTTTCATGATCAGTCTGGGTGCGGTGTGAAGCAGCAGCGGGACAAGCAGAGTGAGAAAAGGCAAGGCATAAGGGATCAACAGCTCTGCCAGTTGGTACGGCCCGGTAATCTTCACCTCGCGCCAGAACCAAAGGTTGCTGCCAAAGCGGATCGCGGTCGTGTAGAGATAGGAGACGAGCATAAAAACGATCCAAAGCCACCAGCCCTTTTTACGCAGATCATAGGCGAAGCGCAAATTCAGGAAACCTGTTTTTTCTCGAAATTCCAGCTTTCTTTGCAGGACAAGCAATATGACGTAGACTGTGCCAACGAATAGGCAAAGTCCAAATAGCAAAAGATTGATCCCGATTCCTGCCCCAATCACCTGCAGCGGCATGGAGACGATCCAGGCAATCAGCAGATACAGAAGCGCGATCTGGGCGAACTCGACAACATAACGATTGATGTAGACGCTGCGGTTATCATCGATCAGATGCTCCACAGAGGGAATGCTTGCTGTCGCCTGCGCAATCGCTTTGTGGCGGTCCATCCCGCTTGCTGTCAGATCAGCAACCTTCGCTTCCAGATTACTTAACACCTCGTGCTTCAAGTCCTTGATTTGTTTGCTGGCATCCCGATTGTATTTGCGAAACAGTATCTGTACATGTCGTTGTAAGGGGTCCATTCCGATTACTCCTTTCTCTCCAAAAGCTTGTCAATAAGCTCCCTGGCTACCTTCCAAGCCTCTACTGATTGTGCATAGGCTTCCCGTCCTAGCGGGGTCACCTGGTAATACTTGCGTCTGCCGCCCTGACTTTCGTCTCCCCAGTAGGAAGTGATCAGCTTTTGTCCCTCCAGGCGTTTCAAACTGGTGTACAGGGAGGGCTCCTTCAATTCGTACTGGCCTTCACTGATTCGCATAATGGCCTTGATGATCTCGTAGCCATAATTGTCTCCTTCGCATAAGACACGCAGGATAATCGTATCGATATGGCCGCGGATCAGGTCGCTGCTTATACTGCTGTCCCGCATCTCTTTCACCTCACATGGTATAGCGTATCACATATTACTATGTATGACAAAGTAATTTATAAAAAGAGAGCCCCTTTTTGATTCAGGGACTTTTTCGCAGACGTTCTTTTTGGTTATCGCTCCTCCTGCGAGGACAGTCTAATCATAGATACACAAAGGCAACATGCACAAAAGGAGCCGATAGAAATGCAACTTAGACGGTTCAAGCAGCTGCGTTATCCATTCCTTGTACTCATGATGATCGTAGGACTTTTGGCCATGCATCAATATATACAGGTACATACCTACATTCCTGCCGCTGTACGCACCCAGACTGTGACGATCTCCAGCGCTGGCTTTCTGCCCAATCGTATCACCGTTCGCGAGGGGGATCTCGTCTCGCTGATGATCGTCAACACAGATCTGAAACCGCATAATTTTGCGATCCGCGATTTGAAGGTCGTATCCAGCGAGCTAAAGCCGAGCCAGTCTGCCCTGCTCCAATTCGCAGCACGTAAAAAGGGCAGCTATGCCTTTGTCTCTGATGCACCTGGCTACCCGGAGACGGGATACCAGGGGATGCTTGTTATCCAGTGATTCCTGCCTCCTCTTTTTCCTGGACAGCCTTCCACGGTCCGAAGCGGATGAGCAGCAAGGGAATCAGTCCCAGGACGGTCACACTACCGAAGAATAAGTAAATGGACAGAGTCGAGTAGTGATCCTTGATCCAGCCCGCCGTGAGATTGCACAGCATCGTACCGAGTCCGTGTCCGACTGAGAAAAAGAGAGCCAACGCCGTCACTTGCAGGGAAGCAGGAGTATTTTCACGGACAAACTGTGCGGCTGTAGCGAGATAAAAGCCGACGGACATCCCTTGAATGAAAAAAAGCGCGATAATGGCTGTCGTACTGGGCGCCGAGCTGTACCAGAACCAGCGTATGGCAGAGACACTGGCTGCGAACAAAATGGTCAGCTCCAGACCCCAGCGTCGTGCACAATAGCCCGCCAGCTTCATAAACGGAGCTTCACTTCCAGCAAAAAGCAGAAAGGCCAGACCGACTCCCGCTACCGTCCCTCCAATCTCCTGATAGTACAAGGAAAACCAGATGTTATTCGCATTGATCGAGCCGAACACAAAGAAGGAAGCCGCAAGAAACAGAATGAAGCGAGGCAGCTTTAACAGGTCTTTGATTCCCTCCAGCATACTCGTCGTAAACTTCGGAGCTGCCGCTACTTCCTCCGGGACACGACGCAGAAACAGGATCGCTACGACCATAGCTGCAAAGTAAGAGAAGAAAATGACGGCCGGCCCCCACTTTTCAATCAACAGTCCCGTGAAGAAAGCGGCGAGAGCAAAGCCAATCGCTCCCCACATGCGGATGTCTCCGAACTGCAGCTGATATTTTTTCACGTAGCCGAGGGCAATGCTGTCCGATACAGGGACAACGGCACTTTGAAACACAGAGAGAAGCGTATACAAAATGAGGACAAGTGCAAAAGTGGAAACCATCGGAAAGAGCAGGCCGATCAACCCCGAGACAAGCAGCGTCAGGACAAGCACGCCTTTGCGGATCTGAAACTTGTCACAGATCATTCCCCAAAGCGGCTGGGTCACGATCGAGACGATCGGGGTAGTCGCGCTAATCAGCCCGATCTGTGTTCCGGTCAGATGAATGGACTGGTAGTACTGCATGATCAAGGGGGTGAATGCCCCAAATCCATAGTAAATGAACAAATAAAGAGCGCTGAGATGAACCAGCTTGCTCCCAGCGCTGCTTTTTTGGCGGTCAAATATTTGCATACAGTCTCCTATGGGACATATTTTTTGGAAAACAAGCTGCCGTTGTCCTCTATCCAATTATTTTACACCTATATTATATCATTTCAGAATCATGTGAACGATGTTGTCACGAACAAAAAGAACGGCGGATTGGGGTACATGAAAGCCTCCTGTTCCAAAGCCGCCGCTGCCGTTATAGGCTTACTTAACGCTTAATATCGTCAATTTGAGTGTTGTTGGATGGAACGTCAGTTGGCCTATCGTTGATGATATTTTCTAGTTCAATACCTTGTATGTAGTTTAGAACTTTCCAGTCTATACCATCAAATTTAAAATACTGATTTCCTAAAAAGTAGTATGATTTTGTCGTACCATCCGAGAATGTTTTCGTAACCATAAACGTCATTCCAGCATGGGTATCAGGATTATCATCAGAAGAAAGATCTTTCCAAGACAAGCTATCTAAATATGCCCGAACACTTTCGATTTTATCTGATGTTGTATAATTCCGAACATATGCAGGGTTTTCCGGTAATGTTGATACTTCAATTGAAACAATCTCTTTCGCTCTTGCTGCAGTTGCTTCTGGTTTAACGACTACTTCTCCATCCAAAGCAGAAGCGTCATTCGTAGCAAATACGGTGACTGTTCCAATAACTAAAGCCACCGCCAGTATCATCCCCACAAGGGAAACCTTTTTCATTTTCATAATAGACACAACCCTTTCTTCAATCGCATTTTTGCTAAAATTGTTCACAAGAGGGGTATGGTGGCTTTTCTTTTCTTCCAGTTCGATCAGGGTCATGGCATAAGCTGACTTTTTCGTTTCTCCGAATGTCCGAACCACCTTTTCATCACAGGACAGTTCAATATCGCGGTTCGCCAGCACATACATCACCCACACAAAGGGATTGAACCAATGTACACACACAGCGGCGGCCAGGACCAGTTTGGTCAGCGCGTCAAAGCGTCGGATATGTACAAACTCATGGGTGAGGATATACCGGAGTTTTGTTTCTTCCGTCCAATCCGTTGTTTTAGGCAGGAGCACCACGGGACGGAATACTCCATAGGTCAACGGGGACTTCACACGGTCGCTTTGCCGTATTTGCACAGGTCGCCGCAAAGGGTGTTCCCGTAGCCAAAGGGCTACAAAGTCGTTTTCAACAGGCAGAGACATTCCAAACTCCCTGCGGCATTTGATATAGACTACGATGAAAAACAGCGCGCAGGCGCACATCCCGGTCAACCAAATCATTACTATCGGAGAAATGGATACGGTTGATGCATCAATTCCAACAGATTCTCCTGTGCCGGACAAATTCGCAATATGGAGGATGTCCGTTATTCCCGCAGGATAAGATACGTCTGTTGTTTCCGCAAATATTCGCTTTACCGTATCCATTCCTGTATAAAAGCTGAACTGAAACGGGATGGAAAACGGTAAGAACAAGCGACAAATCACAACACCCCACAAGACAAGAAATGTCTTTTTGGGCAACTTGTGCAGAGCAAGAGCACGGATTATTACAACCACCGCAATCAGGACGGATGCGGAAAGGCTCATTTGAAAAATGTCCATAACTAAGGCCTCATTCCAAGTTATTGACAATCTGCTTTAGCCTTTCGATTTCCTCTGCGGACAGGTTTTTCCTGTTCAAAAGGGAAGCGAAAAGCAAACCGGCAGAACCGTCGAACACCTTGTTAATTAGTTCCGTTGTTTCCTGCTCCTGCACCTGCTCCTTTGAAATTAATGCGTGGCACAAGAAATTCGGCTCTCTGCGCTCAATTGCTCCTTTCGTAATACACCTTTTAATAAGTGTATAGGTAGTATTTTTGTTCCAGCCCACCTGCTCTGTGAGAATATCCGAAATTTTCTTGGCCGTAGTATCGCCCTTTTCCCAAAGAACATCCATGATTTTCAATTCGGAATCAAACAGTTTAATCTCCATCTTAACAACCTCCCAACTACTGCAGTAGTCTGTCGATAATCATAGACTACCACAGTAGTCCGTAATTGTATATACTACTAGAGTAGTTTGTTTCTTCAGGAGCTTGAATTCCTTCTTTCTCTATCGGACACAAAAACGCCGCCCGTAATCCTGCTTGGGCGGCGCTTTGCGTAATAGGATAGTTCTTCATACCTTTGATACTTATTTAACTGCGGGCAAAATTTTAGCCATGTTTACCGTACGTTTTTTATCCCATGTGGCCGGATTGAATTCATCGAACTGCTCCAAAAAGCTGATGACCTCCTTGGTCAATGGCGTAGGCGTCGAAGCACCCGACGTCACCGCGATGTTCTTCTTCCCTTTCAGCCATTCGATGTCCAGTTCGGACAGATCAGCGATCCGATGGGACTGCACGTTGGCAATCTCCTCGGAGACTTGTGCCAAGCGGTTGGAGTTGTTGCTCCGCGGGTCGCCGACGACGATACACAAGTCTGCCTCTCCAACTTGCGCCGCTACGGCTTCCTGCCGAACCTGCGTCGCCAGGCAAATCTCATTGTGCACCTCTACCTGCGGAAAACGTGCGACGATCGCTTCCATCAGATGCTTGACATCCCACTGGCTCATCGTCGTCTGATTGGTCACGATCAGCTTGTCTGCGGGCACCTCTCCGATCGCATCCAGGTCCTCCAGCTTTTGCACCAGATGCACATGATCCGGCGCGATTCCAATCGCCCCCTCCGGTTCGGGATGCCCCTTTTTGCCGATGTAGATCACATGGTAGCCTTCTTTTACCTTTTCCCGGATCAAATCATGGGTCTTGGTGACATCCGGACATGTCGCATCGACGACAGTCAGACCTTTATCGCGTGCTTTTTTGCGCACCTCTGGCGATACTCCGTGGGCCGTAAAAATAACAGTTCCCTCGTCGATCTGATCCAGCAGAGCTAATCTGTCCTCTCCGTCCAGCGTTTTGATTCCTTGTTTTTCAAACGCCTCCACGACGTGCGCATTGTGTACGATCATACCCAATATGTGAATGGGACGCGGCATATTGGCGTCTTGGGCCGTCTTCACTGCCAGTACCATCGCATCCACGACACCATAACAATATCCGCGGGGGGAAATCTTGATGACTTCCATCTCAGCCCCTCCTCATTTATCAAATGACTTGTTCCCGTCCATTATACCTTATTTCGCTTCTTCCCGCTTCTGTTCGTACACCTTCAAATTGGTATAGACTACCTGGAGCATCGTAGTGGAAAGCTGCAGCTCCCGGGCTCGATGTAACAGATAGCCCTGCAGATGGTCAGCTTCGACGAGGAGGCCTTTTTCCATATCACGCAGCATGGAAGATTTCATGCTGGCATGCGTTTTTTGAAATAGCTCCATCTGCTTGTTCACAATATCACCATCGAGCGGCGCATTTAGGGAACGCATGACCAGTGCGACTTCTTCTGCCAATTGCCGGGTGAGCTCCAGCCCAGATGGAGTCGAACTGATCGGACCGACTGGCGAATTCAGCAGCGTCGTGACTCCCGAAAGCGTCGTGATCAGCAGGTATTTGTGCCAAACCTCCCGCTGGATATTATGGCTCGCCCGGAACTTCCCGTTGATCCCTGAAAATGCTTCCTGGATTCGCAATGTTCGTTCACTTTCTCCGCCTTCCCATTCTCCGAAGACGGCGTCATGGTTCTTGCTGGTTTGCACGATATCCCCCTGTGCATTCAAGGTCGATTCAATGTAGCAAAGCCCGCCCATAACCCTTTCCTTGCCGAATCTCTCCCAAAGCGCTTCCATGTGCGCAAAGCCATTGAGCAACGGAATGATGACAGTCTGCTCGCCCACATAGGGAGAGATCGATTCGATGCTGTCGTCCAGATGATACGCTTTATTGGACAAGAGAATGACTTCGAAGTCCCCTGCCTCTTCTCCTGCTGCAATCAATTGCGGCTTTTCTACAATCGCATCCCCATGCACACTCTCAAGCCGCAAGCCGCGTTCTTGCAATTGCTGACGCCGACGCTCCCGTACAAGAAAGGTAACATCGACACCACTGCTCGCCAAACGCCCTCCAAAATATCCACCAATCGCACCTGCTCCCAGAACCAGTACCCTCATCCGTCTCTCCTCCATTTCATAAACCGTAATTGCTTGTCTCCATTCTACAAAAAAGGAACGATTTGCAACACCATTTCATATCATGTCACATAAACTCACATTAGATGTTATAAAAACTCTTGACGAACGTTAAAATCAATCGTTATAATCCAAACATAGAAAAAAGGGTAAGGAACGAACGATTAGTGTAAGTTCCGAAAATTCATTCGCGAATAGGGGTGTTCTGCATGGATATGAAAAAAATCTTGTCCACCATTGAATCAGAGGATGTCAAGTATGTCGATTTTCGCATCGTCGATTTGTTAGGCCGTCAGCATCATGTCACAGTTCCAGCCTATGCTGTAGATGAGGATACCTTCCTTCACGGAGTCGCTTTTGACGGTTCCAGTCTGACAGGGTATAAATCCATTGAGGAGAGCGACATGGTCGCCATGCCTGATCCTGCGACAGCCTTCATCGACCCATTCGTGGAAGAAAAAACGTTAAACATCGTCTGCAACATCCTCAATCCCGACAACTCCCCTTATGATCGTGATCCCCGCGGCATCGCCCTGAGAGCAGAAGCCTATCTCAAAGAGCTGGGCATTGCTACCGCCGCCTATTTCGGTCCCGAATCCGAGTTCTTCCTGTTTGACAACGTCCGCTATGCATCCGGTCCATCCGGTTCGTTCTATCACATCGACTCCGAAGAAGCTTATTGGAATACTGGCAAAGAAGGGAAAAACCTGGGCTATAAAATCCGCAACAAAGGCGGCTACTTCCCGGTACAGCCAACGGATACCCAAGCAGATATTCGCAACGAAATGTGTACTTTGCTGACACAAACCGGTCTAAAAGTCGAGCGGCATCACCATGAGGTAGCTACGGCAGGGCAGGGAGAGATCAATTTCCGCTTTGACACTCTGACCCGCACGGCTGACAACCTGCTCCTGTTCAAATACATCGTGCGTAACGTCGCTGCCAAACACGGCAAAACCGCTACTTTTATGCCAAAGCCGATCGTCGGCGACAACGGCTCCGGTATGCACGTCCACCAAAGCTTGTTCGACGGTGACACTCCCCTTTTCTTTGAAAAAGGCGCATACGCCAACTTGAGCGAAACGGCACTCTACTACATCGGCGGAATCCTGCATCATGCACCTGCCCTGATCGCTCTAACCAACCCGAGCACGAACTCGTTCAAGCGTCTGGTTCCCGGCTATGAAGCACCAGTTAATCTGGTCTTTTCCAAAGGCAATCGCTCGGCAGCCGTTCGCATCCCCGTGGCAGCGGTGACACCGAAAGCATCCCGTATCGAATTCCGTACGCCTGACTCCACAGCCAACCCTTACCTGGCCTTTGCCGCTATGCTGATGGCTGGACTGGATGGCATCGCGAAAAAGCTGGACCCGCGCGAGATGGGCTTCGGTCCGCTGGATAAAAACATCTATGACCTGTCCGTCGAAGAAAAGAATGAAATCAAGAGCTTGCCAGGTTCATTGGCCGAAGCCTTGAACGCCCTTGAACAAGACCACGAATTCCTGTTGGCAGGCGACGTCTTTTCCAAGGACCTGATCGACTGCTGGATTTCCCACAAACGTGACGAGATTCAACAAGTCGAGCGGACCGTGACACCGAAGGAATACGAGCTGTATTACGATCTGTAAGAGAAAATGAAAACAAATAAGGAACCCTTCTCGTTTGAGAAGGGTTCCAGTCTTACAGCAAGGCTTATATGTTCTCCTGCTTTAATGCATCAATAATGTTTTCCTTCTTTACTTTCGCGCTGGAATATAGCATGGCGGAACCAACGATGACAAACACGGTGACAATGACAGAAAATATACTCATCCAGGGAAGAGCAAATACATAGCTAAATTTGTTTGCCAATGCCCTATAGATCAGATACATCACGGCGAAGCTGATGGGAAGTCCGAACAGCAGTGATTTGACCCCGTAAAAAATACTTTCGTAGTTCATCATTTTCGCAAAGCCTTTTGGCGTCATTCCAACGGATTTAAGCATCGCAAATTCCCGTTTTCGAAGGGATATGCTCGTTGAGATCGTATTAAAAATGTTCGCAATGGAAATCGCCGAAATTAAGACAATAAACCCATAAGAAAAGACTGACATTATTAATAACAGCTGTTCTTCCTGTTTTCTGGATTGATACAAATTGTACACATACAGATTGGACTCTTTCATCTCTTCGATTTCCTGTTGCGTCTTCATCGGATCCTTACTTTTTAGATAGAGGTATGTCCGAATATCTGCCAAATCATTAGTGACCAGTAGTTGACCCAAGATTCGTTCCGAGACGACAATGGTTACCCCACCTACTCCGACGGGATTTACCCCCATGGGTAGTTGATCCGTTAACGCAGCAATGGTCACTTTGATTACATCCGCCGCCTCATTTTCCGTTTCCTCATTGATATTCGTCACATCGAGACTTTGGCCGACATTCGCATGAATTGCTTTCGTTTGGACATATCGTTCCGTCTCCATATCTCGATAATGGATCGTATCCACCACGATTGCTGCGGGACGATCAGGATCCGTCAGTTGTCCGTAATCGGCTCCGACCGCTTTGGCATAGGCTTGCAGATTTGAATCATTTAATGTATGGATATTCAGATCGTAAGGATATTTACCGTCTTTGAGCAGGCTCTTATCCTTCTTTACCGCCTCTCGCAATTCATCTGCTATGGACGCTTCTTCGACCCAAGCTTTCCTATAAAACTCGTGGATCACACTATATTCCGTTACATCGGCAAGGGATGCGACCGCTTGTACCAACTGATCGTCTATTCTTTTTTCATTGCCGTACGACAAATAAATATCATAATTGACGCCTTCTTGCGATAGCAGCAGGGATTGATTCAGACTGGTGGTAAAAAATGACACAGCTAAAAATAACACAATGCTGATGACGAGCGAAAATACCGTGGTGTGATATCTGCGTTTGTTCCTTTTTAAGTTTTTCAATCCGATTTCCGCTTCGATTCCAAAGAGCTTACGAATGATCTTCGACGTTTTCACCGCTTTACCCGTAAGCTTCACATCAGTTGTTTGACGAATCGCATCGATGGCCGAGATCTTGGATGCTTTGACGGCCGGGAGATACGTCGAAATGAAAATCGTTAGCATCGAGATACCCCAGATAATCAAGAGCGACAACGGCGTGACGACTATCGATAACTTTTCGGTAATCCCTAAAGCTCCTTCAATCATGGAGTTAATGAACCAAAAGGTAATCCCTATCCCTGCAAGACCGCCTATTATTCCAATGGGAATACTGATCAATCCAATGATGGCACCCTCAAAAAATACTGAATTTCTCTTCTGCCTTTTCGTAGCCCCCACGCTCGCGAGCATCCCTAAATAACGGGAACGTTCCGAAACAGAAATCGCAAAAGCATTGTAAATCAATGAAACTGAACCGATTATTATAACTGCCATAATGATGACTGATAATGAAAAAAGCATGCCATACGAGGCTTCGCTTTTGGCCACTCCATAATAGTGAAGCAAATCGTGATTATATTGGACCGCTTCGATGTTGTTGTTCTTCGCCAAATTTTCCGCATGAGCAAACAGGGAACGATTGACGTTTTGTAGGAAAACAGCAGCATTGACTCGATCGTTTACCCCCATGATACTTTCATCCACATAGCTGATGATCGTAAATCCCGGTGCCCACACCGGCTCCCATACGGGACTTTTGATGAAACCGACCACCGTGTATTCCCTTGTCGTGATATTTTCCAATGTCTCGGTTATTTTGCCTTCTTCCATGCGAAGCGGTTCAGTCTGATCCAACGGAGAATTTTTGCCTTCTATAAATCGATCGCCGATATGAAAGGTCAGATGATCGCCAATTTCAAATTTCACCTTTGCGTACTTCTCAATGGCTTCTGATATAACAACTTCTTTGTCTGACTGTGGGAGACGCCCTTTGCTCAATTCAACCGGGAATTGCGTAAAACCTTGTTTATCATACTCTTTAATAAACAAATACGGCTTGTTACTTTTCTGTCCATCCTGTAAGAGGGCATAGCCAAGATCGTTTGTGATTGCTACGGTGTTGGTTGTGTCATCGTTTTGTATCGCCGCAAGCTGTTCCTTGTTTACATCTTCGTATAGAACATGCCATGCCCCGGTATCCGCGATGGTCTGCCTTTTCAATAAATCCGTAAAAGAAAAACCAAGCGTTGCAACAGCCGTTACCATGGCAACCGAAATGATAACGCCAATGATCGTCACTAGCGTTCGTTTCCTGTTTTGCTTCAAATATCTGATGGTTAGTTTATTGACTATATTCATGGACGAATCACCTCGTCTTTGGCAATCCTTCCGTCTTCAATCGAAATGACCCGGTCGGCTTGCAAAGCAATTCGTTCATCGTGAGTAATCACAATCAGTGTTTGATGATAGGTTTTATTCAACATTTTTAATAAATCAACAATCTCGCTGCTATTCTTGCTGTCCAGATTCCCGGTCGGTTCGTCTGCCAGCATAATCGCAGGATTGCTGATAAGCGCTCGGCCGATCGAGACCCTTTGTTGCTGTCCGCCAGATAGTTGATTAGGCAGATGGTGTAAACGATGTTGCAGATTCAAAGTCTTCACAAGACCATCCAAATGCTTCTGATCTACCGTTTGATTATCAAGCAAGAGGGGAAGCGTAATATTTTCTTCTACCGTCAGGACGGGAATCAAATTGAAGAACTGGTAGATCAAGCCGATTTGTCTGCGCCGAAAGATGGCCAGCTGTGTTTCATCCAGACTATACACATCCGTATCTTCGACGAAGACTTTGCCGCCAGTCGGCCGATCTACTCCGCCCAGCATATGCAAAAGCGTCGATTTCCCCGATCCGGACGGGCCAATAATTGCGACAAATTGACCTTTTCGGACCGAAAAGGATACATCGTCTAGCGCCTTTACCGCCGATTCACCTTTCCCGTACATTTTAGACAGATTTTCTATTTTTAAAATTTCCATTGTAAAACCTCCGTAGTTTTGCTGATGGATATCATTTTATCTGTCTAAAATGACTTTCAAGTGACTGGCAAGGTGACAATTTAGTCATTTACGATTACATCACTTGTTTATAAAATCGGATCCGAAACTTCGTACCCTTTTCTCCGTCGCTCGTTACATCGATCACTCCGTTCTGGCTTGCAATAATGCTGTGAGCCATTGCAAGGCCAATGCCGATGCTCCCCTCACTGGCATTCTTCCCTTTATAAAAACGTTTAAAAATATAAGGCAAATCCTGTTTTGGAATACCTTTCCCATTGTCGGCAATCCTAATTTCCGTAAATAACGCATTTTCGGAAAAAGAAATGGCAATTGCTCCGCCTTCCTGTGTGTGTTCTACACCGTTTTTCAAAATATTGATGATCGCTTCCGTTGTCCAATTGAGGTCGCCCAGAAAAGTGACACCCTCTGCACCCTTAATCGTAATCGTTAGTTCTTTGATCTCAATCGGAATGAAAACTGGCTCTAACGCCTTTTGGATAAGCATTTTCACGGGTACCCGCTCTTTTTTAAATGAAACCGTCTTTGCTTCAATTTTTGAGAGCTTTAATAAGGAGGAAACAAGCCAATCGATTCGTTCAAGTTGAATACGAATATTGCGGGTGAACTCCGTTCTTTTGGCTGGAGGCAGCTCAGGGCCGCTTAACAAATCTGCCATCACTGTCATAGAGGTTAGCGGCGTTTTGAGCTGATGAGAGATATCGGAAATAGCATCCGTCAGTTGAGTTTTGTCTTGCTGCAGAAGTGAGCTTTGTTCTGAAAGCATGAGCGTCACTTTATAAATGTCGTTCTTTAAAATGCTAAGCTCACCCTCTTGGTTATCGCGAACGTCAAGGGAATAATCACCGTTGCTAATTTTACGCAAATAGACGGACAGCTTTTCGAGTTCGCGGTATCTCCATCTCGTGAATAACAAACTGCTTCCAATGAGTAAAACAGTCGCAATGAAAACGAGCACCGCAGCAACCGACGAAATAAAGGCCACGGTAATGATCGCCGCCAAGCTGATCGAACCCATGATTAGGAATAGCAATTGAATCTCTCTATTACGCAGCATCTACTCACCTACCTTATATCCTAAACCACGTACTGTTTTGATCAGCTTCGGCTGCTGCGGATCGTCCTCCAGCTTCTCCCTTAACCTTTTGATATAAACCGTTAACGTATTGTCATTTACGAAGTCCCCTGCCACATCCCAAATCTGCTCTAAAAGCTGATTTCTTGTGAGAACTTGTCCGATATGATTGCCAAAGATCAGCAATAAGCGATATTCCAGAGCAGTCAATGGAGTTTCAACTCCGTTTTTATAAACTTTTCCTTCAAGCGTATTAATACGGACATTTTCTATCTCAATGATCGCTTTTATTGGAGATTGCTTATGGTATCTCCGCAAGACGGATTTGATCCGCGAGAGTAGCTCACGAACACGAAAGGGCTTCGTAATATAATCATCCGCTCCCATATCCAACCCCATCACGACATTTACCTCATCATCAATAGCCGTTAAAAAAATGACCGGGATATCTCTTCGCTCTTTTACCATTTTGCACAATTCATAGCCACTTCCATCGGGAAGCGATAAATCAAACAAACATAAAGCAAATTGATCTATGTCCTCAGCCAACACTTTTTTTGCAGATGCAACATCATGGCAAAGAACGGTAGAAAAGTGATCCTGCTGCAGCGAATATTCAAGACCGGACGCGATCGTTTTATCATCTTCCACTAATAAAATGTTCATCTGATCATCCCATTCATCTTAGTTTCGACATTATAACAAACGGATGTCGTCTCCGAAAATGGAAAACTGACGCAAAAAATAAAGCCGATATTCTTCTGCAAAAAGAATAATCAGCTTTTTCTATTTTCCCAGCAAGCGTACTCCATCACTCCGCTCCCACGCCTCTAATACGACGATCTGATCGGGATTCGAACGCTGCCACTCGATATATTCTTCACGAACTAGCACGTCCAGCACCGTCATAATTCCTCCGCGATTGCGCCCGGTCTTTATGCACATCTCGTCGATCGTGGGGGTACGTCGGCGGCCAGCCGAATAGTTCGCGATCACACGCAAAACCTTTCGTTCGATGTCAGACAACACGCCGTGTCACCACCAGTTGGATTGCCAGGATGTTGGCAATGGCAAAGACCCTCGGCGCCTTGCGCGTCAGACAATAAGCTTTTAGGCGATCCCCCGCCAGTTCCAGCGGTCGGATAATGCGCTGTGTCGCCTCGCCAGTATTGCCTAGGTAGATGATTTGGATGTGTTGTTGCTGTGCAATCGCACGTTGCAATTCTTTCCTCATGTTGTTCGCCTCCGAAGCAGAACGTTTGTTTGTATTATATGCGAACGCAGGTTCGTTTATCAACTATAAAAATACCCCATTATTTCGGAGTATTTTCCCACCCCCGCCAATTTTTAGAGGAAAGAATGAACCACACTGCTGCTACGCCAAAAAGGAGGACGATCCCCTCCACTAGCCAAATGTTCAATGCGCCCTTATACCCTTGATACAGACCAGGAACGAAATCAATCAGCGCATGCAGCAAGATAGCATAGAGGAGAAACACATGCTTTTGCATCCGTATCCCATACAAGACGAGAAGGGAAAGCGCAATTTGTATAAAGAGCACGGGGATCCGTTCGATACCACCCAATAAAAAAAGAAAGGCGGGTGCGCTCACAATCTGCTCCTTCAGCGTCGCGACCATGTCCGGAGACAGCTGTGCCCCGAGGGTCTGCTCGAACTTGCCCGACTGAATAAGAATGGCGAACAGGAACGTCTGAACCGAGGCAATCACTCCGATGAAAATCGCCTCAAAACCACCATGTCCCAGCCCGTATGCTATTCCATCCTTCCGCTCCCGATTCTGCTTGAGCAGCAAGCGAAATCCGACATAACGCCCTACTTCTTCAAACAATCCTGCAGACAATGCGCCGTACAACCCGAATAGAATGGGATTGCTGAGAAGTCCGGACGGCTCCGCCCCTCCCTGCAGAAAAACAAGATGCCATATTTTTTCAAACACCTGAGTAAACACAAAGAAAACCAGCATCCCTACCCACACAGGTCGGAAGGAGAAGCGTTCTCGCTTGCGTAGAAACACATACAGCCCTACTACAAATAGTACCGCTATCAATCCCTGGAAGATGATGCTCGCCAACGTGAGATTTGTAACCATGAACGAAAGTCTCCTTCATGTCCGGATGTAGTGCGTAACAGGAACGGAACTCCCCCTTCATCCGTCTTATTTTAGGAAAGGAGGTCTTCAGAAAATGACCAGGAAGGTTGTCTCCCTTTTCTTATCCGCCCTCTTTGCCCTGTTCATCACTGCCTGCTCCGCAGAAGTGCAAAAGCCATTAACGGAAAAATCGACCTACGGGGAGCTTTCTCATACCTATACCTCCCCCGAAATAAACCTGGATATGTATGTGGAGAAAACGGAATATGAAGCCCCACTTCTAGACGTTGATTTCGAGATAAAAAATTCCGGACCCGGCACGATCCATTTTGGTGTTGAATACCAGGTCGACAAACTTGAGCAGGGTGTTTGGCATGTAGTTCCTTTTAGGGAGAATCATGGTGTTCCCTCGATCGGGGTCGAACTAGAGCCGGAAAAGACATATCAGGGAAAAGTTGAAGCAGCGTCATTTGACTACAGCTTTCCCCCAGGCGAATACAGGATCATCAAAAAAGTCTACCTAAACGGGAAGGATTTCGTACTGGCTACTGTGTTTCATGTCAAAGAATTGGCTAAATAGGAAAAGGGAAATAGAAAAGACCGATACTCTTCGCATTGGATGAGCATCGGTTTTTTTAGCATGAACGACACTCGTTCAGCATTTTTTTATTAATAATCCTAATTTTATCAACATCTGCTTCAGAACTGTTCGCACTGATAAAGATTTCATTATCCCCTACTTTGTAGAAAAGCGTATAATCGCCATCTAACATGCTCTCTCCCTGTTCAACTGGGGGACCCAGTCCGTCGATGATCTTTGCCAGATTGGTTTCGCTCAAATGAGAAGCACCTAAATGGATGGCGTAAACTCGATCTTTGCTGTCAAAATAAAAGATGCCTTGCTGGAGGTTCGCAAATGCGTAATAGATTCCTCCCTCGTAAACCTCCACCTTTTTTACCCTTCCGTACTTCGCTATGACCTCGTCTTTGGTCATCCCGATGGATACGTCGAATCCATTGCTCTCATTTCGAGCCAGACGGGGCAGGAAATCCTGATCTAAGAGGAGCTTCTTCTGCTCAACCTGTTCGGAAGTTTCGTTTTGAGGAGTTTCTGCTTCTGCTGTAGGCTCGGGTGCTGGTGTAGGCTCGGGGGCTGGTGTAGGCTCGGGTGCTGGTGCCGATTCTTCCACCTGTGAAATGGCCTCGGAAGTGGGATCGCCCGCTTCTGTACACCCCATCACGAGCATACTGGTGAACATCAACAACAAGGCAATTCGTTTCAATCCACTCACCAACTTTTTCCATAATTAGACTACACTTATTAGGACGTGTCGGCGAGGGTATTGTTACGGGTTTTTCCTACATGTTCAGGGAAAACGAGGGGAAAATAGATAACGCAACGCTATTATATGCCCCAAGGAGGATCGGCATGTCGTCCGTATATCGTTGTTACCATTGTGAGCATGAGTCTCCTTCTGCCCATATGATCACGTTTTTTCAGGGGAAAGAGGAGCGCGACGAGCTTCTGTGCGACACCTGTTACGCTGACTGGCTGGAAGGCCTGAAGATTGAACCGTAAAATCGAACATGCCAATCCCCATCTGATCGCTTGAGCGGCTTTCAGATGGGGATTTTCCATTCTGTCTCTTTAGCACTTCACTTCTACCATGTCGCGCATTCTTTTTTGCCACTCGGCGAGCGAGCGCGGTATACCGTCCGACATATTTTCGCGGAAAGAGGGGGGCAAACTTTCCCAAATCTCGGCGAGCAGAGGCATTCCCAAATGAAGGCTTTCCAGCATCTCCCGCAGAGCAAGGGCTTCCTCTGGCAGTCCCGAGAAGAGAATTTGACCTGCATCCATAACACAGATCCATTCTGCCCATTCGAACGCAATATCAAGATCATGCGTGGCCATCAGCACGGTCGTACCGCTGGCATGTATGAGATCCAGCTCACGGAGCAGATTTCTTGTCTGGAAGCGGTCCAGATACGCAGTAGGTTCATCCAGCAACAGCAATTCCGGCTCCAGAACCATGACGCCAGCCAGTGCCAAACGGCGTTTTTGACCCAAACTAAGGTGATGGATCGGCGTATCAGCCAAAGCATCCATTCCGAATGCCCCCAGTACACGGTTTACCTTTTCCTGAATCAGATCCAGCGGCAGATTGCGGTTGAACAAGCCATACGATATGTCCTCTTCTACTGTGCTGGCGATCAATTGATGTTCAGGGTCTTGGAAAACCAGACCGACCTTTTGCGTCATCTCTTGCAGGAAGGACCGCTCCCGGCGAAATGGCTTGCCCCTCCAGGCTACCTGTCCCTGTTGCGGCTGAAGAATTCCGTTGCCGTGAAGAAACAAGGTGGATTTCCCGCAGCCGTTTCGTCCCAGCAGAACGCATTTCTTCCCTTCCGGAATGCCAAGTGATACGCCGCGCAATACAGGTTTTTTCCCGCCCGGATAGGCAAAATGCACATTTGAAAACTCCAACAAATTTGTCGTCAAAACAGCCATCCTCCCATCAAGCATTCCAACCCGATCAGAACGAGACACCCGATCACCGACTCCCATACATGCCGCAAAGAGCGGGTGTGAGTCCCAAAACCTTGCACCTGAAAATGTTCGGCCATGCCTCGCGCTGCCATCCCCCATTGAAGCATCTCATATCTGCGCATGGAGCGGATGAACAATTGGGTCACCAGGCCTCCAGCATCCCTGATACTGGCGCGAAAGCCCTGATGGCCTCCACGGGATCGCTGCGCCTGCCAAAGCTGGGCGGAAGTCTCAAGCAGGATAAAGATAAAACGGTACATGATCATCAACAAATCCGTTACAAGTGCTGGCATTCCGATTCTGCGCATCACTTGCAGAATCTCGGAAAACGGAGTGGTAAACAGAATAAAGGCAAAGCAGGCGAGACTGGCAAGTGTCCGACAAAACAATGCGGACACCTGCCGAATGGCTTCCGTGGAGACAGTAAACAGATAGTTTCCCAGCGTCCACCAGAGTACCGGGTCATTCACCTGCCGCACCTCCGCTCCTAACGGCCTGACATCGATCAACAAGGCAGGCATACCCGCTGCAAAAAACGCAAGAGGCAGCAACAAAAACAGCAAAAACGGGCGCAGAGGAATGCGGGCATAAAGGAGCACCCAAAGGGCCATCCAGATGAATACCATTCCCTGCACAAGCGGATGTCCGATAATCACGAGAAGCAACAGAATGATGCCTAGTAACAGCTTGTGCTCAGGCGAAAGATGCCGCAATTGATTCTGGTATGAAAGCGAGTCAAGCAGCTGCCATCTCATCTCTTCTGCTTTTCCAACCGACCCCTATACAGCCCCACTGCATAACCAATCAAACCTGCACCAGCGGCCGCCTGAACGGCGAACAACAGACTTTCCGTCTCTCCGCCCGGCGGCTCCAGCAGTGGTTGGAACCATGGTTCATAGGTTGGAGCGATCTCAGTAATCGCCTCTTCCGCTACACCATCGGCCCCCCCAAACTCAGAGTCCTGTACGATCAGGAGAGGAGCGATCGCCAACACGACAACTCCAAGCAACAACAGCAAATTCATACCCTTTCTCACATCGTTTCCTCCCGCTTCAACAGCCGTAATTGGACCAATTCCTTGGCATTGTATGATTGCAGCCAGTTCCATACGAGTACAGTCAATAATCCTTCACTGATCGCCAGCGGAATCTGCGTGATTGCAAATATTCCGGCAAATTTGGCAAAGGAGGCAAGCACGCCGCCGGTTTCCGCTGGGAAAGCAAGCGCCAGCTGCAGAGAAGTCACGACATAGGTGGTCAAGTTAGCCAGTGAAGCAGCAGCAAAAATCGCGATGCGTTGTCCTCCACGAGCCCCGGTGATCAGACGATAGACCCCATAGGCCACTAAAGGACCGACCACTGCCATGGAGACTGCGTTCGCTCCAAGTGTCGTCAGACCGCCGTGCGCCAAAAGCAATGCCTGGAAAAACAAGACCATACTCCCCAGTACAGACATCGCCAGCGGTCCGAACAGAACCGAACCCAATCCCGTTCCGGTCGGATGAGAGCTACTGCCTGTCACGGAAGGAATTTTCAATGCGGACAGAACAAAGGCAAATGCACCCGCTACACCCAAAAGCAGCTTCAATTCTGGATGTTCCTTGACAATTTTTTGAATGGAACGCAGACCAAGGATAAAAAATGGCAGAAAGACTGCCCACCAAAATATTGCCCAACCCATTGGCAGATACCCTTCCATAATGTGCATGGCTTGAGCAGTCTGTGGTTCATTGACCAACAGATACATGACCAAGCCCGTGATGAGCAATGTACTGGACATGACTCGAGATCGTTTGGAAGCCATGTTCTTCTTCCCCTCCTCTTTGTGTTTTTGTTCACGCAAACATTCCGATTGCACAAAAATATCCCATCCAAAACGGACGGGATTTGCTCGCAAAAAAACAATCGACTCCAAAAGCCGGATTGCCTCTTAACCACCTCTCCTTTCCGCGAAGGTATTTCGGGTGTGGCTACTAGGTAGGTCTCCTGGCTTCCAGATCATTGCGCTCTTTGCTCCTTCCCCGTCGAATGGACGAGTGGATTTTCTGCATAGAGAACTTCCTGGTTACAGTGGCGGGACCGCTCGGGACTTTCACCCGATTCCCTGTTACCCCTTACGCGACTCACGCATAAGGGCACCTATTGCCATCCATTTGAAATTGTCGGACATGTATGACATGTCTGGTCTTATTATAACTCCGCCAAAATGGAAAAATAAAGAAAAAACATTAGCGAAGCTAGCTTTATTGCTTCGCATCGACCCCGACTGCTTGGCTGATGTGCGTAAAACCATCCTTCGCCATCAGCTGCAGCAATTTTTTGTTGATCTGCTTGGCGATGCCTGGTCCTTGGTAGATCATTCCGGTATAGACCTGAACAAGGCTTGCGCCCGCACGAATTTTTTGGTAAGCATCCTCACCGGTAAAAATGCCGCCTACCCCGATCACAGGCACCTTATCCCCGACTTCTTGGTAGATTTCCTTCACCCATCCGGTAGAACGCTCTGTCAACGGCCTTCCGCTCAATCCGCCCGTCTGATCTGCATAAGGGTGATTTTGGACGGCTTCTCTGGAGAGTGTCGTATTCGTGGCAATAATGCCGGAAATGCCCTCCTCTACTGCTGCATGCACGACATCGCGCATCTGCTCGTCCGACATGTCGGGGGCCACCTTGAGAAGGATTGGTTTTTTTCTGGCTCCGCGGGCCTCCAGCTCGGCTGCTTTTTCACGAATGGCGCGCAGCAGGCTGCGCATGCTCTGCGTCTCTTGCAGATCGCGAAGATTGGGGGTATTGGGAGAACTGATATTGATCACGAAGTAGTGACCGTAGGAATACAGCATGTCCAGGCATTTGCTGTAGTCACCTGCTGCCTCTTCATTCGGGGTCGTTTTGTTTTTTCCAATATTGATGCCGATAGGGGCTTCCGAATAGGCATAGTCGATCAGGTTCTTCCCTGCAAGATAGGCGCCATGATTATTAAAGCCCATCCGATTGATCAAAGCCTGGTGTTCAGACAGGCGGAAAAGTCTTGGTTTGGGGTTGCCCGGCTGTCCCTGAGGCGTGACCGTACCAATCTCGACATATCCAAAACCAAGAGCTGCAAGCGCATGATACACTTCCGCATTCTTGTCAAATCCCGCTGCGAGTCCGACCGGGTTGGGAAATGTCAGGCCCCAAAGCTCCGTCTTCAACCGCTCGTCCGAGACTCCATAGAGCAATTTCAACAGTTTTTTCCCGACGGCTGATTCTTCAGCCAGTTTCAAAGCGTGAATCGTCTTTTCATGAATCTCTTCCGGATCCATCTGGAACAGGTATTTCCGTATTAGTGGATACATACTAAGCTGCACTCCTTACCACGGTTTCCTTCACGTAGGATACCATAAATTCTGAACGAGAGTAACCTTTATCCCCGATACATATTTCCAATTGAACAGGCAAACTCTATCATTACCACCAGATACGGGGGGTAAAAAATAAATGAAGCTGGATGGAAAAATTGGTATCGGGCAAACCATTATGCTGTACATGCTCACGATCGGAATTACCAATCATGTCACAGTCATCCCCCTGTTGTTGAGTGCAGCAGGTCGTGACGCCTGGCTTTCCGTCGTACTTGGCGCAATTCCTTTTTTGGGATGGGTATTTCTGTTGGCTTTTATCAATACGCAATTGTACCGCGAGCCCCTACATGCCTGGATCCAGCGAACACAGAGCAAATGGGTCAGCAAAGCCTTGCTCGGGCCAATGGTCTTTGCCTTGTATATGATGGCGCTGGTCCATCTGATCGACACCCAGACCTGGACCACTGTCAATTATCTGCCACGAACGCCGGAATGGTTTACGGCTCTGATGCTCATCGTTTTTTGCACTATTGCTGCCAATGGCAGCATATCGTCTCTGGGTATTTCGGCCGGTATTATTTTGCCGTTCGTCACCCTGCTCGGCTTCTTCATCGCGATTGGCAATATACCAAAGAAGGACTACACTCTGCTCCTCCCAGTCCTGCAAAACGGGATGAAACCCGTCTTGCAGGGAATCATATATGCCGGCGGCGGATTTGCCGAGATGGTCATCGTCCTGCTGCTCCAGCATCACATCCGAAAGCCGTTGCGCCCCGGACATTTTATCATCATGTTGATTATCTCCATGATTCTGACTTTAAGCCCGTTGACAGGAGCCATCGCAGAATTCGGCCCCATGGAATCAGCGCGTCAACGATTTCCGGCCTTTGAACAGTGGCGTTTGCTGACGATCGGCAAGAATATCGAAAACATGGAATTTTTCGCTATATACCAATGGCTCTCAGGTTCCTTTATTCGCATCTCCCTATGCTTGTACTTGATCGTTGAAATCATGAATATTATCAATCCCCAAAGAAAACGCTTCACGCTGTTGTTTTTGGGGTTCAGCATGATCATCTTCACCAGTATGCCCTTTAGTGACATGCATTTTGTATCATTCCTAAGCCAGGTATACTACCCTCTTTTCTTGCTGCTCATCCTCGTGATTACGCTTAGTATAGCAGGTCTTGCCCTGAGTAACCGAAACCGAAAGAGGGATACTGGCCATGGATCGTGAGACCAAGTTGAGGGAAACGTACGCGCATTGTGCAGACGTTACCTTTCTGCGACTGGTAACCAGCCAAGATCAGCCCCTCCTCCTTCTATACTGTGAAGGGCTGGCTGATACCACGGAAATGCAAAGAACCGTCCTTCCCAGAATCAATCAAGCGCTAGCAGACGGAGATTTTCGTTCTCTCCCGCTCCAGTCATTGATGGATGATCAGGAACAATTGAATTTACGTCTGTTTAATGGTGATCTGCTCATTTTCACAGGAGACTCCCCTCCGTTTATCTGGAATATCTCAAACCGCCCGCAACGCAACCCGGAGGATTCCAATACCGAGGTTTCTATCAAGGGACCACGTGACGGTTTTGTAGAGGATCTCTCCATCAATGTTGCCTTGATTCGCAAGCGTCTGCGAACCCGGTCACTCGCTTACGAATCCTTCGTCCTGGGAACTCGTTCCCAAGCCAAGGTGGCCCTGCTTTACGTAGTAGACGGTGCTCCTGCCGATGCTGTCCAAATGGTGCGGGAGAGACTACTTGCTTGCAGTAATAAGCAATTAATCAACAGTGCCATCCTTGAGAGACAACTGAGTGATAGTATGTACGCTTTATTTCCTCTGGTCGACTATACGGGCCGGCCTGACTACGCCGTTTATATGCTCATGGAAAACAAGGTTTTGGTACTGGTAGACGGTTCTCCTGTTGCGCTGATTGCTCCCGTCTCGCTAATGGAGCAGATCAAGTCGCCAGAGGACGATCAATACCCGGTTTTCTTTGTCTGGTTGGAGCGGATTTTGCGCTTGGGGGGTATTTTTATCGCAATCTTCCTCCCAGGTTTCTGGATCGCACTGGCCGCTTACAATATCGAAGAGTTCCCTTTTCAATTACTAGCGACAGTTACTCAAGGGAGGCAAGGATTGCCATTCTCGGCACCTCTGGAGTTATTCGGCATCCTGTTCATCTTTGAGTTCTTGCGGGAAGCCGGGGCACGTCTGCCCAAGACGGTAGGACAGACCCTGGCCTTGGTCGGGGCACTGATCATTGGCGATGCCTCAATTCGAGCGGGAATCACCTCGCCCTCAATGCTGTTCATTGGCTCTCTGACTGTCGTCGCTTCTTTTACCCTGATCAACCAATCCTTGAGTGGAGCAGTCACCGTCGCGAGGTTTGGCGTGTTTCTTCTTTCCTCTATCGTCGGCATATACGGGTTTATCTTAAGCATCCTTTTCATCGCCTATTATTTGTCGACGCTGTCTTCGCTCGGAAGACCGTACCTGCTACACAACGCATCCAATTTATTGAAGACCCTGGTAAACGTACTGGTGATTCCCTTACTACGCATTTTTGATACTCCCAAACAAAAAGGAGGAACGAAAAGATGAAGCGGCGTCTCTCGTCTTATTTCTTCTTACTCCTCTCACTGGCGATCATCAACGGGTGTTGGGACCAAAAGGCCATCCAGAATCTTCGCTATTTGTCGGCCTTGGGACTCGATTTCGTCGATGGGGAGTACATCGTCTACGCCCAATCCGTAAATTTGGGTACCGTGGCCAAGCAAGAAAAGGGTGGAACCAGTCAAACATCTCCTGCGATCATTTCGATTGGACATGGCGAAACCTTTCAAGACGCTATGGACAACATGCAAAAAAATTCCCAGCTGCCCCAGTTTTTCGGCTTCGTATCTGCGCTGATATTTCACGAACGGCTGCTGAAGAAAGAAATCTTGCCGACTTTTGATGTCTTAAATCGCTACGGCCTACTTCGTTATACCAAATGGGTTTTTGGCACGAAAGAATCCTTGACGAAAATTCTGAGCGATCATTCCGCTACCGGCTTTACTCCGCTGGTGTCAATTTTGCATGAGCCATACGATCTCTATCGAGAACGTTCCTTCATCGAGCCGATCCAGTATTATCAATTTGCGTCACGCTTTTGGGAGCCAAGCAATACTGTCCTGGTGCCCAACTTGACCATCTATACACATTCCTGGAAGGAGAACGAAAAGTTTCTCACCCGTCTTACCATTGACGGCGTACACGCCATCCATCGGGGAAAATGGAACGGTTTTCACCCAAGCAAGGATCTGATGGGACTTCGCTGGATGAATCCGAACACTGCCTTCGCAGGACTCGTCATACGGACTGATCATAAGCCAAAAGCCACTCTGCGCATTCAACATGTCAAGTTAGATGTGAAACCTGTCTCCACTGGAGTAAAGCCCCGATTCAAGATTACGGTGCACGTAAAAGGCTTTGTTCGCGAGCTATTGAGCGGTGTACCCAGTTCATTTATCAAGAAGGACGCAGAAAAACAGGTCAAAGAGCAAATTATGTCCACCTTTACGAAAGCAATCGAGAAGGGAACAGATATCTATGGCTTGGAATCATTTCTGCAGAAATATGACAACAAAGCATGGAAACAATTTGCAAAAAATCACAACCGGAAGTTGACCAAAGATGCCATCATAGAAATGTCCGTCCAAGTGTATCTATACGACGCAGGAAAAATGAAACTGAAATGGTACAACTATCCTGAGGATCGATTGCCTTAAACAAGTGCAGATCGTATAAAAAAACTGCTTGCCCCCGTTTTTTGGAAGCAAGCAGTTCCTATCTGATTCGCTTTGATTAGTTTTTCACCAACAGAACTTCTTCAATGGGTGCATATGGCAGATTATGAGCATCTGCGACCGCTTTGTACGTCACTTTTCCATCTATAACGTTGACGCCTTTCGCCAGTGGACGGTTGTCACGAATCGCTTGCGCATATCCTTTGTTAGCCAATTGCACAGCGTAAGGCACGGTGACATTCGTCAGTGCCAGCGTCGATGTGCGCGCTACTGCACCAGGCATGTTGGCTACAGCGTAGTGGATGACACCATGTTTTTCATAGGTTGGCTTGTCATGTGTGGTAATCCGGTCAATGGTCTCGATGGAACCACCTTGGTCGATCGCTACGTCTACGATGACAGAGCCAGGCGTCATGTTTTTCACCATTTCTTCTGTTACCAGACGCGGTGCGCGCGCTCCCGGAATCAACACAGCGCCTACCAGCAAATCTGCCTTTTTCACAGCATTGGCAATGTTGAAAGAGTTGGACATCAATGTCTGCACGCGGCCTTGGAACAAATCGTCCAACTGACGCAAACGATCCGCGTTCACATCGATAATGGTTACGTTGGCTCCCAGACCGAGCGCCATTTTCGCTGCGTTGGTTCCTACGATCCCGCCGCCCATTACGACGACTTCGCCTTTTGGCACACCAGGTACGCCGCCGAGCAGTACGCCTTTTCCGCCGTATTGTTTTTCCAGGAATTGTGCCCCGATCTGAACGGACATGCGGCCCGCTACTTCGGACATCGGCATGAGCAATGGCAGGGCACCATTGTCGAGTTGAATGGTTTCATAGGCGATGGCAATCACTTTCTTCTCCATCAGTGCGCGGGTCAATTCAGGTTCTGGAGCCAAGTGGAGGTAGGTAAAGAGAATCATATCTTCTTTGAAGTAGGCATATTCGGATGGAAGAGGTTCTTTTACTTTCATGACCATGTCTGCTGACCAAGCTTCTGCTGCGCTGTCTACGATTTGGGCACCTTGTGCCGAATAATCTTCGTTGGTGAAACCGCTTCCCAAACCAGCGTTATTTTCAATGCGTACAGAATGTCCACTTTGTACAAAAGCAGCAACGCCTGCCGGTGTGATGGCAACGCGATTTTCATTGTTTTTAATTTCCTTTGGTACTCCGACGATCATGACAGGTAGTCCTCCTTCAAATTGCCGTTATAAAAGATTATTACTATTTTACAGCGTTTTTCTCCGTCATTTCCTTGGTGATTCCGTTAATTTTCATGTTCCGTATTTTGTGGATATTCACAAACGAACTATTGTTCGTGGTTGATCTTGGCCATTTTCAGCTCCAAATACAGGGCGGCGCGCTGGTTCATATTTTCCAGATCGATTCCCATGATCTCTTCGATTCTGCGCAGCCGATAGCCCAGGGTATTGATGTGAATATGCAGCAATTGCGCCGTCACGTTCATTTTGCCGGCAGCATCCAAAAAGGTTTCCAGGGTTTCCAGCATCGCGGTCTGGTTGTCCCGATCATATTGTTTCAGTTTTTCCAGCCGCTCACTGCGGTATCCCTCCTCTTCCTCCCATTTCTTCAGCTGCAATAGATAGCGGTAAATGCCCAATTGATGATAGCCGTGTATGCCCTCCGTCTCTTGCGGAAACAGTTTTTTCACCTTGACCGCATGTAGGGCCTCCTTGTAGCTTTTCACAATCTGGGCGTACCCGCTGTATGCTCGTCCATAGCCGGCTATGACCTTGCCTTCGCTTGCATGCGTAATGAGCTTGCTAAGCGAATCTGCGAGAAATTGCTCCACCTTTTTCAACAGTCCGTCGCGATCCTCCGTCTTCGCGTCCGAGCGACCGATCAGCAAAATAATTTGCGAACCGTCTACGACCCAGTACAGCTTGTCGCGCATCAACAAAGGATAAAGGTATTGATCAAGCCTTGCACCCGCTGCTTCGACGATACAGATGAGATACGTCGCAGGCATCTGCATCTGCAAACGCTCCGCTTTCTCTCTAATAGCTGCTTCACTCGGGTGATTGCCCAACAGCAATTCCCATAAAAACTCCGTGCGCCGCTGTACCTCCGCCTTGCGCTTCCCCTGCCTCTGGATCAAACGGGAGACGGCTGCTTTGGCTGCTTGCCGCAGGATTTCATCATCCTCTGGCGTCAGCGGCCTATTTACTTCCTGTGCCCAAATATACCCCAGTACGTCATTACTTCGCTTGATGGCGATCGCGACCCGCTTTCCCAGCCCGATGTCTTCCTTGGCCGGGATATGCACCGGATCATCCTGCGTCAACAATTCCTGAAAAACGCCATCCTTCCATAAGCGTGTCAATACTTTCTCCGGCACCCTGCGCCCCATGATCGTCGACCATCTGGCAGGGTCTGTACTGTCGCCATGAGAGCTGTAGGCGATCAATTTGTGATCGGAATCTTCAATCGTAATCGGATTTTGTAAAAGTTCTGCGATCAAATCAGCCAGCTCATCCATATCCGCATGCGGGTACTGTTGAAAGTAACGGGGTTGAGAAGACACATTTTCACCTCTTTACCGTGCAGATTTACGCGTGCCCCCATTATACCAAAAAACCGCCTCTTCTCCACGAAGGGGCGGCATGGTTTCTTTTATACCAATCGTGTGATGGCATCCAGGATCTGCTCCTGCTGAAAAGGCTTGACGACAAAATCGCTGGCCCCTGTCTTCATCGCTTCCAAGACCTTTTGGCGGTGACCGATAGCCGAACAGATGAGCACCTTGGCATTATTGTCATACTCCAGGATGTGGCGCATGGCATCAATCCCGTGCATGTAGGGCATGGTAATATCCATCGTCACAATGTCGGGCTTCAATTCCTTGTACTTTTCGATGGCGTCCCTGCCATCGCACGCTTCTCCACATACCTCGTGATGACCAGCAACCATCTCACACAGCATCTTTCGCATAAACACAGCATCGTCAACTATTAGCAAACGGGCCAAGCTGTCCCATCTCCTCGCCTCAAACTCTTCTCTCTTAACTTTTACAAAAAAAGAGGAGCTTGTCCACGAGAGAAAATGACTACTTTTGTCGAACTACCCATTCAGATCGGAATCTGCCCATCCATACATGGAATTCGGATGACTGGCTGGGTCCGACTCTGTCGTCGTGATCCCAATCTCAGGCCCTGTAACCTGTGTAAATTCATCCGGGACGTGAACCTGAGGAAGCTCGACGATCTCTTTTTCTCGTTCCTTTTCCATTTTGCATGCCTCCTTAGGGGGTAATCGAAGAGATTGCACTCCCCCATAGCCTGCCCCCGGGCTGCTTCTGTCATTCCATTGCAGGATTTGACAATTTTTCACTAATTTCCAGCAGGATAATGTAGAAATGAGTCGAAGGTAATACTTTTGGGCCTTTCCCAGCACGCTCGTATAGGAGGTATGATGGATGCCCAGACTGCGGCCATTTCCCGCACTCTTTACCAGCTTTATCATCGGGTTGCTCATCCTCGTCACCAGCCAGTTTCTCATCAGCATGCATCAATTGGATTCCATCCATCATCATAGCAAAGCAACCAATCAGATCCGTGTCGCGCTTTTGCTGGAAGGCCCTACCTACGACCAAGGCTGGAACAGCAGTGCACTGGAGAGCTTGACGGATCTCCAAAAGAACATGGGATTTTCGCTGGACGTCGCGAACAATGTAAAGCCTGCGGAGATCGAGGAGGTCGCCAAAAAATTTGCCGCTAATGGATACGATCTGATTTTCGGTCACGGGGTGATTTTTTCAGAAGGTTTTACCAAGGTCGCGGCTAACTATCCGCAAACCCGATTTGTTTCGTTTAATGGGGAAGCGCGGTATGAAAATCAGACGGCGATCCGTTATGACATGAAGCCTGCCGGTTATCTCGTGGGTTATGTCGCTGCCAAAATGAGCAAGTCTCGCAATATCGGCTACATCGTCGTCAATAAACCGCCGGAGATGGCGCAGTTGGAAGGATTTCGTCTCGGAGCCAAAAAGGTGAGCCCCTCTATTGCCGTCTCGGTAGGGTATGTTCCCGATTTTAATGACATTGACATTGCGGTAGAGACCGCGCGCGGGATGATTGATTCTGGGGTCGATGTCATCTATACCACTGGCGACAGCTTTAATCTGGAAGTGATTACCGAGGCACAACGCTCCCAGGTCTATTCCATCGGGTACATCGCAGATCAACACTACATCGCACCTGACTACGTACTGACCTCTTTGATTCAGGACGTAGAGCAATGCTATCGCTTGGTCATGGAGCAATTCGTCCGAGGGCAACTCCCTCATGGAACCGTCAAATTCGGTCTGTCCGAAGGCGTGAACCATCTCAGCCCGTTTGGCCCAATGGTTCCCCAAGAAATACGCGATGAAATCAATCAGGTGCTAAATTCACTCATTTCGTCACCTGAACCGCTTGGAGGATAATCAACCATGTTGTTCATCCGCAATCTCGGTTTTCAGAAAAAAATGACGCTCAGTTATCTTGTGATGATGCTGTTGATCGGCATCGTCACATCTTTGTTCAGCTACCAAATGACAAAGGTGACCGCTGATGAAATGTATTTGACACAGACGTTGTTGCCGCAAACCAGCGCCCTCCTGGAGGTGAAGAATCAGGTTTACGAAAAGTCGTATGCCTTGAAAATGTATACGGCTACGGGTGACCCTACCTATCTGGACAAGTATTACACCAACTTGATCGATAGCTCCCGTTTTGAGACCGTCACCCCAACCGAGACGAACAGCAGCTTATTCAAAACCATCGACTCGATTCGAAAGCTCGATTTTCTGTTCATGAACAAGATCAATCCTTTGTTGAAAGCAGACAATGTCACGGCAGTCAGTTACGTCCTCAGCCATGAAGTACAGCCGCTGATCGATCAACTGGAGCGTAATCTTTCCTTTTCACTCAATCAATTGGATTACCAGACGAACAAAGAGTTTCAGCGAACGACGGAAAGCATCGAGGTCTCCCTGATTCTGACGTACTCTGTTTCCATCGCTGCGATTCTGTTTGGGTCGTTTTGCACGATCTACTTCGGAAGAGAGCTGCTGCGGCCGATTCGCTCGCTGATCCATCAGGTCCGTGACGTATCGAAAGGCACGTTCGGACAGCAGATCGTCTACACGGGACGGGATGAGTTTCGCGAATTGGCGGACGAGTTCAATAAAATGTCGCTCAACCTGGCCGCCCTTTTTGAGCAGGACAAAGAGCAAAGACTCATCCTGATCGAAGAGAAAAATCTGCGGGAGCAAATCCTCAATTCCTTGCCGGTCGGCATCATTACGCATCCCTCTCCCACTGCCGAAATCCATGTCAACCAGCTGGCGAAGAACCTTATACAATTGGATGAAAAGGGGTACCCGGAAACGGAAGGAGCGGGGAAATCGTTAAGCGAGGAAGGAGAAGGCTCCTGGTTCGTCAACCAAAAGATGAAGTTGTTCAAGAAGGATGGCACGCCTTTTACAGCTTTGGTTTCCCGCGTCCCCTTGCATCACCAGCATCAACCCAAGGAAACAGGCTGCATGATTGCCTTTTTGGATATTACCGAACAGGAAAAGGTACAGGAGTATCTCAATCAATCCGAGAAGCTGGCATTGGTCGGCCAATTGGCGGCAGGAGCGGCGCATGAGATTCGCAATCCGCTTACTGTGATCTACGGCTTTATCCAATTGCTTGAGCAGGGTCTGTCCGATCAGGAGCGCGAACGCCATTATATCCCGTTGATCCTGCAGGAGATTGAGCGGGTCAACCGGATCGTGACGGAGTTATTAATGCTGTCCAAGCCATCTCGGCCGAATTATCGGGAGGTCAAGCTGTCGGCAGTGTTGCATTCGCTCCTTCCACTGATGCAGGCAGAAGCCTTGCTGCACGGTATTCAAATCATCGACCGCTGTGATCCGGATACGCACATCCATGTCGATGTCGAGCAGTTCAAGCAGATTCTGCTCAACCTGATGAAAAACAGCATCGAGGCGATGACGGAAGGCGGCCTACTCACCATCGAAAGCGAAATGGATGAAACATGCGTGCACATCACGGTCAAGGATACGGGCGAAGGGATTTCCCCCGAGTATCTCGTGCGCATTTTTGACCCGTTCTTCTCACTCAAGGACGATGGGACGGGCCTCGGGCTGCCGATCTCGCGCCGGATGGTGGAAAATCACGGCGGAGAGCTGAATATCAAGAGCAAAAAGGGTCAAGGGACGGAAATTACGATCTCCTTGCCGCTGCATCCGAGCAATCTGGAATCGTAGCGTTGGCGTTGGCGTTAGCCTTGCTGCCGACAGCATCCAGCCAGTCGAACATGCGGCGCGTATACCTCTCCAACTCTTCTCCCTTGAATAAGTGGCTGGCACTGTCTGCCAGCCATATTTCATGGGGCTTGTCTTGCTGCCGCAGCGCATCTGCCAAGCGTCGAGCATGCTCTACACTGACATTTTCGTCTGCAGTCCCGTGGATGATAAGGACCGGACAGGAAATCTCCGCAATCCGGTACAAAGGCGTTCGGTCCCGATAGGCTTCCGCCTGTTTGCGCGGGTGGCCGACGATCCTGCGCAGCATCCTCCTCAGGTCTACTCTTTCCTCATAGGTCAAAAAGAGATCGCTGACGCCTCCCCAAACCACGACAGACATTAGATTGGGGCACTCCATCGCAGCAAACAAAGCCATCATCGCCCCTCGTGAAAATCCGTAGGCACTGATCCGCTCCCGGTCCACATATGGCAATTGCTGCAACACTTCGTAAGCGGCAAACACATCATGGCGATCTGCGCCGCCAAATTCATCCCTGCCCTCGCCACCCTCATTCCCCCGATAATGCGGTGCGAGGACGACGTAACCGAATGCGGCCATCTGGCTGATCCGTTCGGGCCTCACCTGTCCTACCCCGCGTATTCCGCCGCGGCAGTAAAGCAAGGCGGGCAGTTGGCGGCCTTCGCTGTCTGCGTCCATAAGCAGCTGCTCCGGTACAGCCAATGCAGCCTTGACTCGAAGACCCTGACTACGATAGCTGACCGTGTACAGCGCGACGCCGGGAACCACGGATTCCACTCTCTCCATGGTCACTTCCTGCTCTTGCGTTTCTTGTCTATTCACAGTCCTCTCCCCCTTCTCTTTTACCGTCGTCAAGCCTAGTATCCGCTGCTGGCCTCCGCCAATCGCACTGAAAAAAACGGAAAGGAAAAAGGACGGGTATGTCCCCGCCCTTTCGTCACTTTCGTTATAACAAGGCTTAGTAGCCGCGTTTTGCGTTCTTTTTGTTGATGGTCGCGAGGTTTTCTTCGCTGTGCTTCATCCATTTTTTCAACTTATCCTCAAAGGATGCCCCGCTCTCCCGTCTAGGGTTCCCTCCGCGGTCGCCCCCACGATATCCACCACCACGACGCTCTTCTCGTTCCGGACGCTCAGGCGCTGGGAGTGCGGCGCGAACCGAAAGCGAGATTTTACCTGCATCATCAATCGAGAGAACTTTTACTTTTACTTGTGCTCCCACGGAAAAGTGATCGTTGATATCTTTTACAAAACCGTTTGCTACTTGGGAAATGTGGACCAGACCCTGCTCCGTTTCGCTGACTGCTACAAACATCCCAAACGGTTTAATTGCTGTCACTTTTCCCTCGATGATGCTTCCCACTTGTACTGCCATCCAGTTTGCACTCCTTTTATTATTTCCAAAAAATGGTGAGAGCTTTTTTCTAGAAGCCTCATTACCTTAGTATAACAGAGAAAACGAAATACTGAAAAGCCTATTATTCTTGCGTGTGCCGGTAGCCTTACAATTTATGCAATCCGTACCTTCTAGAATGGGGATTCTTGCTCTATTTTATGACCTGGCACTCGCTTTTGCCCACAAATTGGCAAGACAGATGCAGGCCAGCATGGTCAAAGAGCCGGACATATCCAGCAGCACATCCTGGACCTCCCCCACGCGATCCGGAGTAAAGGTCTGATGCCATTCATCCAGTACAGCCACCAGCAGGCTGAGGAAGGCGCTCCACGGCAAGGCCACCGAAAAGGCAAGGCGATAACGCAAGACGCGGTACCAGCAGTAGGCCAAAAAGGCAAATGTGGCAAAATGAACGCCTTTTCGCAGAAAAAATTCGATAAAGCCTGCTGTTCCTTTTTCCTCGATGCTGACTTCACGCCCGCCGTACTGCAAGGTCACATCCTGAAAGCGATTTGCCCAACTCTCTTCCTCTACAACCTTGGAAATCGTCCCGCGCATGTCCTGATCGGCATAGGGTTGAGAGGAAGAGATGAACAAGCCGACCAGGACAGCCATCAGCAGCAAACTGTGCAGAAGAAGCCCGAATCTGCGCATCATGTACCCCCCATCTTTTTCCCTTCCATGGTGTCTGAATGCATTATGCCTGAAATTTCTCGTGTTGGGAAGCGGGGGAAAGCGACATAAAGTCTTCTTCGGTCAGTTCTCCGTTCGTTCTGGTGCTTGATAGATGGTTTTCTTGCCCCTGCAATACTTCTTTTCGGGCTTTTTTCAGCCGTCGGATCGCTTCCTTCTTGTCCTGTCGGCGAATCCGGCCATTCTCCCAAGCGCCTTGCAGCAAGCGGTTCATTTCTGGCAACGTCCACTCCGAAGCGACTGACAGCTTCCGCTCCGCTGCGAAATGCATGCCCGGCACAAGTACGAAAACGCCAAATGCTCCTATCCCCGCACCGAACAACAGGCTGCTGGTAAACGAAGAGATGAAGCCACCGTCTGTCACCCAGCCTGCCGCTAATGGCAGACAAACGAGAATGATGGCAGCAAATACAGCGGCTTGGCTCGCGAACACCTGGGATGTCCCCGACCGCAGCTCCTCCCAGATCTCTGTAGATCGGGTACGGACTGCTTTCAGTTGATCCAGGTGAATCAACGCCTGCTGCAGCATGATCGCCGCTGCTGCCGCCAATCCGTAGAAGCCCATGACGTTCATCGGGCGGTCCATGATCAGCAAGCCGAGGACGATCCCACCTGACAGCAGTGGCAGCAAGGCCAGTGCAACTAATCCATCCCTCGTTCTGCGCAGCAGCAGAAGGCTAGCCAGCAGGACGCAAACACCCAGGGACGCAATGGTAAGAATACGACCGCTGGTATCCTTTTTACTCGACATTTCCTTGTCTAACTTCTCTACCTCATCGGCATTGAGAATGGTATAGCCCTCCGGTATGGTCATGTCCTTTTTCAAACGGTACGGCAAGGCGTATGACATCGTCTCGATGCGCATCGGGCTGGAGATGGCGCTACTGATCTTGAAGACGTACAAGCCATCTTCTCGCGAGTAGACCGGTGGCGGTTGTCCGTACGACCAATCTGCCAGATCAGCCAATCGAACAGCACCTTCCGGGGTCCGAATCAGCAGGTTTTTCACTTGATCCGGGTGATCCATCCACTGGTCGGGAAAACGTGCCTGGATGGCGACCTGTTTGCCATTCCACTGGGCAGTCCCGACTCTTTTTTCACCCAAATAACTTCCTACCTGTCGCCTGATTTCGTCTTCTGTCACGCGATAGCGGGTCAGCATCTCCGCTTTTGGATAAAGATCGAGGTAGATGCCCGTGATCTTCTCCCCGATCCGTTCATCCGTCACAATCTCTCGGCCTTTGTCATCCCGTGTCGTTACACGTTTCATCTGATTGAGAATGGCATTGGCGATCTCTTCTCCGATCTGGATGGAAGGGCCTTTTACCGTAAACTCCAGCCGAGATCGGACAGACTCGTCTACGATAAAGGAAAACGGATCAGTCCCGGGTATTTCCCGCAATTTCCGGTCCAGCTCCTTCTCCAGTTCTGTGAGGGAGCGATTCCAGTCGGTATGATCCTGCAGCCTGAGCGTGAAGTCGAGCCGATCCCGTGAAGCCAGTGTATATACATCGCGTACCTCAGTGATATCGCGCAGGCGTTCCTCGGCTATCTGGGCTGCACGAATCGCCTGATCGATCGTGCTACCCTGCACCATTTCCAGGCTTAGCTTTTTCTCATCTGTCGTCGTCTCGTGATAGGGATCGACAAGTACAAAGGTATGGAAAAGGACGCTGATGAGCAAAGAGACGACAAGAGTGATTCCGTATGGCAAATATCCTCTTTTCACCCATGTCTCCCAAGTGCGGAACAAAGGATTTGGTCCTTTCTTCGGTTCAGCTCGTTCAGAAGTGGATTCTGTCTCTTCCGGTGAGCGTCCTGTCTTCCAGGCGCCGCTCAACACGGGGATGATGAACCCGTAGATGAGCAGCAACGATAGTGTACCTAGGATCAATATCGGCCAGGCATCCAGCACCAAGACCCGGTCCTTCGCCTCGATGAAATCGGTCAGCATGACGCCAAACCAGCACGAAGTCAGGATCACAATGGTCAATAGCATCGTTTTCATTAGGGACCAGGATGCTTGAAGGCAGCGTACAGGCGTCCATTGCTCCAGTCGATTCAGCCTGGAAAAAAGAGCGGAGCCTGCTCCGATGGATAACACGCTGAAAAGACATACCGGTCCAAGCGTCGATAAGGTCAGCGGCAAGCCGACCAGCCACATTCCTCCGAGCAGTGTGCCTGTCGCAAGAAGGACGGAGCCAAACAAGAGGATGGCTGCCGTTTTGCTTTTTTGTATCCAACCAAGTGCGACGGCCACGATGGCCGCAGCCAGGATCACCAGCCATGCCATTTGTTTGATCGCATCGACGAGCGGCTTCGCGTGATCTTCCACCAGGTCTATTTGATAAAGGTCTGCTGCCGCTTTGTTTAACTCCGCTATCGCTTGCAGCATCTGGGAACGTACTGCCGGAGTCTGCGCGGAATCTGCTGCATACAGCGTGATACCCAACGCCGGTTCCCCTCGATAGACGGCGACTTGCTCGCCTTTGCTGCCGCGCAGATCACGAATATCGGCCAGCGTCTTCAAGGAGACGTACCCCTTCTGCGTCGCGATCATCTGTTTACCCAATCCGAATGGCCCGTCTGTCTGACTGTACCATTGGACGGTAGTCCGCTCCGTCCCTCTGCCGATAGAGCCGACCTGATCTGCGGCTACATCTCCGGACAATTGGCTCCATACATCTGCAGGTGTGAGGCCGTACGCCTGCAGCATGGATGGACGGAACAAAATGTCCACCTGCTGCCGCGCCACCTGATTATCCACCTCGACACGGGCCACCCCCGGCAGATTGATCAGCTTGGCATAGACCGTAAACTCTGCGACGTCTGCCAGCGTCTGCACATCCGCTCCGCGCAAAAGGAGATGTCCGATGCGACTGTCTGCGAGATTTTCCTGACTGATGCTCCACTCTTGCACAGGCAGTGTCTTGGTCGCTTCACTCAGCTTCTTTTCCAGTCTTTCCCGATAATCTGTTCCGAGCCTTTCCGTGGCTTCGACGACTACCACAGCCATTCCCTGGCGAGATTCTGTACGGATCTTGTCCGCCTGACCCAATGACCGCACCGCAGCTTCGACAGGCAAGGTGACCGTCTGATCGACTTGCAGCGAATTCAGACCAGGAGCATCAAGGCGAATCTCGTATTCCGGCACGGCCCGATCAGAAAAACTCCGGATGTCGATTCGCATGAGGGCGCCAATGGTCAACAACAGGCAAATGACCGCCAGCAAGCGGGCAATCGTCGGTGTCCGATTATTCATCTTCCACTTTCACCACCTCGCCATCCACTACATACGAAAGGCCTGAGGCCATAATGGTATCTCCTTGGTCCAGGCCCTCCAAAATCTCATAGTGGGCGCCATGAATCGCACCTACTTTGACGGGCGTCTTCTTTACTACTTGCTCGTGTAACTTCATGACGAAGTATCCCTCATCCGAAACCCCTACGCTATTGACGGGAACCAGCAGAGAATGATCGGCTTGCAGCGGATACGCACAGGTAACGGTCATGCCGCCCCTCCAATTTGCATCACTGCCCGCGACCGTCACCTCGACTGGATAGGTACCGGTTTTTTCATCGATGACAGGAGAGACGAATGTAACCTTGCCCTGGGCTTGCGTGCCGTCAGAGGATGTCACTGTCACCGCCGCTCCCTGTTGCCAGCTTGTGATCTGTTCGCTTTCCACCTGGAGATTGACCAGCCACTCGGAGGTATCGACCAAGCGGATCACTTCACTTCCGGGACCCGTCTGTTCAGATACAGACTGTGAAATGGCAGCCACGACTCCGGAGAATGGTGCTTTCATGACGGCCTCCGAAGCCTCTTGCTTGACCCGGTTCAATTGGACATTGGCCTGCTGGAGGCTCGCATTGGCTGCCTCCACATCGAGCTTGTCAGCGCCTTTTAGCAGTTCGGCGAAGGCGACTTCCACTTCTTGCAGGCTCAGCTTGGCCTGTTTTTCCGCCAGCGCGACCCGATCCAGCTCATCCTTGGAGATGGCGCCGTTGTCATAGAGCAGCTTTGCCTGGCGTTGGTCTTCTCCAGCCTTCGCTGCTACCTGCTTCGCCTTTTCCACTTGCAGCTTCTGCGTCTCTATCTCATGGCTTTTCGGCCCTTGTATGGCCTGATTGCGCCGAATATTGGCGCTGGTTACCTGCCCCATAGCAGCGTTCACTTCCTGCTGCCAGACTCCACCGTCCAGAGTAGCCAAGGTTTGTCCCGCCTGGACCGGACTCCCTTTTTGCACTTGAATGCTGGCTATTCTGCCCGAAGTGCCGAAGGATAGGGACAGCTCCTGCCGTGGCTTCAATACGCCAGAGACCTCCAGCATGACACCGTTTTCGTTCGGCATGACATGGTACGCGTTTACGGTTTTTACTTTCATGACGCTCTCTTCTTTGACTTGCTTGAGCTGCTCAATCTCTCTGTCCAGCTTTTGACAGCCCATCAGGAACACAGCCACAAGCGACAGACTGATCCATTTTTTCAACTTCTCAACCCCCGTGCCATCTTCATGACTCCCTTTCATTACACGGTAATGTGCCTGTATGAAAAAAATAAATGACAAAATATATTTTACAGAATCTTTATAGAGTTGTATCATTTTTCTGTCATTTTTTATTTTTTTTTATTGGTGCGTTTCTGTCACTCTTTTGTAACTCAGGAAGGCTATAATCAAGAAAGAAGGGAAAATCGAGTGTAGTTGCTGTATATCAGGATGTCAGCGCTTACACTTTTCCATGTTTTATCATCTTTTCTAGGTGGGAGTGATCGTCATGGCAAAATTGTATACTTCGTACTCGGACATCGTGGCGGATATTCATGATGGTGCCACGCTGCTCGTGGGCGGATTTGGTCTGGTAGGGATTCCCGAGAATCTGATTATCGCCCTGCGCGACAAAGGTGTGAAAAACCTGACTGTGGTCTCCAACAACTGCGGCGTCGATGATTGGGGACTTGGTCTCTTATTGCGAGAAAAGCAAATCAAGAAAATGGTTTCCTCCTATGTCGGGGAAAACAAGGAGTTTGAACGCCAATTCCTCTCCGGTGAGCTGGAGGTAGAATTGACCCCGCAAGGCACCCTGGCAGAGCGTGTACGTGCTGGCGGTGCTGGGATTCCTGCCTTTTACACCCCAGCAGGTGTGGGCACTCCCGTAGCGGAAGGCAGAGAGACGCGTACGTTCAACGGCAAGGAATATTTGCTCGAGCATGGCATTACAGGTGATTTTGCTTTGATCAAGGCCTGGAAAGCGGATAAGATGGGGAACCTCGTATTCCGCAAAACGGCTCAAAACTTCAATCCGATGATGGCTGCCGCTGGCAAGATCACCATCGTCGAAGTGGAAGAGATCGTCGAGACAGGCGAATTGGATCCCGATCAGATCCACACGCCAAGCGTCTACGTGCAACGCCTGATCCAGGCTCCATCGTTCGAAAAACGGATCGAGCGCCGTACCGTCCGCTCCTAAGCCATAATCGAGGAAATTCACTCAAGGGAGGAAATCAAGATGTCGCTGACTCGTGAACAAATCGCCATGCGTGCCGCCCAGGAGGTGGAGGATGGCTTCTACGTAAACCTGGGGATCGGAATGCCGACTCTGGTCGCCAATTACATCCCGGAAGGAAAGACTGTTGTCCTTCAGTCCGAAAATGGATTGCTCGGAATCGGACCGTACCCGACCGAAGAAGAAATCGACCCGGATTTGATCAATGCCGGTAAGGAAACCGTCACCGCTATTCCTGGCGCTGCATACTTCTCCAGCGCGGAGTCGTTCGCTATGATCCGCGGCGGACACATCGACCTGGCCATTCTAGGTGCGATGGAAGTATCGGAAAAAGGCGATCTCGCCAACTGGATGATCCCTGGAAAAATGATCAAGGGCATGGGCGGTGCGATGGACTTAGTCCACGGCGCGAAGAAAATCGTCGTCATCATGGATCATGTCAACAAACATGGCGAAACCAAAATCCTCAATGAATGCGCCCTTCCTCTCACCGGAAAAGGCGTCGTGCACCGGATTATTACGGACCGCGCCGTGATGGATGTCACCTCCGAAGGCCTTGTCCTGTTGGAAGTGGCAGAAGGCTATACGGCTGAGGATATCCAAGCCAGCACGCAGCCGAAGCTGATCATTTCGCCCAATCTGAAAACCATCGGCTTGTAATGCCTACCTATGAATAAAGCTGACTCCTCTTTTCGGATGAGTCAGCTTTTCCTTTTTTCAAACCCCTGAATCGCATGGTCTTCCTCATTCGTACTATAATACAAGATGTACATTCACTCATCGCCCTAGATCTAGAAAGGAGACGTAACATGTCTGGAAAAGTCGGTTGCCTCATCATCCATGGATTTGCAGGAGATATCAACGACGTCCTGCCTCTCGTCCAGCGTCTGCGTGAAGACGGGTACGAGGTGGAGTGCCCGACCCTGGAAGGGCATGGGTCGAGCAAACGTCATCTAGCCAAAAGCAACCGTCAGGACTGGATTCGTTCTGCCGATGAAGCCTACAAACGTCTCTCCATGCGAGTCGACACCATCGTGCTTATTGGCTTTTCGATGGGCGGATTGCTCTCCTTCCACCTCGCAACTACCTATCCGGTAGATCTGTTGATTACCTTGAACACCCCTTACAAATACTGGGATGTCAAACAAGCGATGCGCTATCTGCGTGCCGATTTCCAAACCCATTGGCGCCGTTATCTTCACGGTATCGGCAGAATTCCGTTCCGCAGCATGTTCCAGTTTCGACTGCTGCTTTCTGAGACGAAATCCTTGCTGCCACATGTTTCGGTTCCCTATGTCCTTTTTCAGGCCAGGCAAGACGATACCGTACATGCAGTCAGCGCCACACTGCTCGCCGACCGGGTAGGGACGAAGCCGACGCGAATCAATTGGTTCGAGCATTCCAATCACATGATTTTACACGGCCCCGAAAAAGAAGAGGCCATCGAGGAGGTCCTCGCCACCATCAAGAAGCATTGTCCCTCCTGACTGCCGGCGTCCGAACCTCCCGGATGCGCAGCCACGTCAGCGCCAGCACAAGCATGACGAGAGCCACCCCGAGGTAAAGCAATCCCAAACCAAAGCGTTCATCCAGCCAAAAGGCAAGCAGCGGTCCCATGGCTGCTCCTACATCCGTAACAACCGAATAGTGGGTCATCATCACGGTGCTGTTGGTCTGCCGGGCCGCCACATCGGCTGCCCATGTATCGGTCAGCGTCGTCAACACCGTCGCTGTCCATTGGATGCCGAGCAGTACAAGCATGAACCAGAAAAACGAGACAGGCGCAGAGATGCTGCCGAACAAGATCGCAGCGATCAGCATCGTCGCGACCAGCATCGGTTTTCTCCCGTACACGTCAGAGAGACGTCCGAACCACGGAGCTGCCCACGGTTCCCAGCCCCAGCGAACCCCTTGAAAAATGCTGGCCATAACAGCTGCCCCAATGACAATCTCGCCTATCGTCGTCAGCGGTTGGCGCAGCTCGATCAGCCTACTGAGCGTCGAGGTAAACACGCCCTGATACACCATGGCGATCAGAAGACCTGTCAGTAGTGCGACCAGTACGCCCTCTTTTCTCCACAACGAGGTATTTGATTTTGTCTGTCCGTGAACCCGGCTCTTCTCTTGGCTGTTCTGCGGATGAATGTAGACGAAAATCAGGATCAGTGCCGGCAGGACGAGCCCGGCGAATAAAAGGGACGTCACCTGCAATCCAATCGCTCCGACCAAGAGTGCCCCCGCTACCATCCCCCCGAGGCTGCCCAGGCGATACAAACCATTGTACATGCCCATCAACTGGCCCCGATTCTGCTCCTGCGAGACCGATATGATCAAGGTATAGGCGCCCAACCGCAGAAACGTCCAGGCAATCCCCCACACACAACGCACAATCAGCCAAATCCAAAACCCTTGGAGGGCATAGCCCGCTGTCGTCACCAAAGCAAGAATGACCGCGATGACCAGCCCGGTGCGCACACCTGCGTTCTCATACCATTTTCCGATCAGCGGTCCCAGCGGAATGCGCACCAAGCGGTTTGCCGAAAGCAGAATCCCCACCTCAATCAAGGAGGTCAGTCCTGCCTCCTGCCAATAGATCGGCAAGACGATATACAGCATGGAATCGCCCAAAAGACAAAGGGCTGTTACCAACGCTACTGCCACGACCTGTTTCTTTTTGTCAGCGTTCTGCATGTCCAGGTTCTTCTCCTTTGCTTGGATCCTATTCTATGCTATACAGTACATAGTGGGAGTCATCAATTCAAATACATATTCCTGTCCTAATCATAAGAAAAAGTTATGAATGGAAGTGAGATCATGAATCTTCATGCCTTGCGCATTTTCGTACATGTCGCATCCGCCAGAAGTGTCACGGAAGCTGCTCAGGCCTTGGCGATCAGTCAACCAGCCGTGACTGCCCAGATTCGCAAGCTAGAGCAGGAGCTGGGCCTCAACTTGGTAACCCCCCAAGGGAGAGGAATCACGCTGACGCATGAAGGTCAATTTCTCTATGAAAAAGCTCTCCGAATTTTTGACTGGGAAAAGGAATTGGAGGTGCAAGTCGCACAGATAAAGAATGGTTCGGTCGGAAAATTGCGGATCGCATCCACCTATCTTCCTTCCCTCTACCTTGTCCCAGCCTGGCTCGCGTCCTATAAAAAAAGCTACGAACAAGTCGAAGTCGAGATACTAACAGGGAATTCCCAGCAGTCCATCGAACGGCTGTTGCGCTGTCAAGCAGACATCGCTATTATTACAAACGAGACCTGGGATGACCGCCCGATTCGGCTCCACCACCTAACAGATGTCTATTCTTGGTTTATCGTCCCACCCGATCATCGCTTTGCCGGACGGGAGGTCCCATTGAAAGAGCTGGTGAAGGAGTCCTTCATTTTGAGAGAAGAAGGCAGTTCGACCCGCGAGCGGCTTTTCGCGTTGTGCCGGGAGCATGGCGTCAAGCCTCCCAGAGTGGGGCTACAGTACCATGGCTTGTTCGAGTCCATCCAATCCGTTCGGGCAGGCTACGGCACGATGCTGGCCCCCGAGCCCGCGGTCAAAGATCTCGTAGCGCGCGGCGAGGTAGGACGCGTCTATCTCCCGCAGATCGAGATTAAACGGCCCGTCTACCTGTGCCAGCGAGACGATGACGACACGCCGCTCCCAGCCGTAACCCGGTTTTTGGAGATGTTGAAGGAAAAGATGGCGTGAAAAAAAGGATGCCTCCGCAGCGCAACCGCTACGGACAGGCATCCTTTTTCGTCTTCTAGTCAATTTGCCTATGATGGCTTTGACTATGACTATGGGAACACAATGGTTTTGTTGCCGTATACAAGCACGCGGTCTTCCAGATGCCAGCCGACTGCACGGGCCAACACAGTGCGTTCTACCTGGCGACCAAGCTGTTTGAGCGTCTCCACATCCTCCTGGTGGCTGACGCGCTGCACGCCCTGCTCGATGATCGGCCCCGCATCCAGCTCTTCTGTGACATAGTGCGCTGTCGCTCCGATCAGCTTCACGCCGCGGCGGTACGCCTGCTCATACGGCTTCGCTCCCACGAAAGCCGGCAGGAACGAATGATGGATGTTGATAATGCGCATCGCATAGTCTTCCATGAAGCGCGGCGACAGAATCTGCATATAGCGGGCCAGGATGATCAGATCTACCCCCTGTGCTGCTGCTAATTGTTCCTCTTCAGCCTGCGCCTTGTTCTCTTTGGTCACCGGGATATGGTGGTACGGGATGCCGAACGACTCTACCGTCTCTTTCATATCAAGGTGATTGCTGACTACGACAGAAATGTCCGCGTGCAGTTCGCCCGATTTCCAACGCCACAGCAGTTCGAGCAGACAGTGATCTTCCTTGGAAACGAAGATCGCGACCTTTTTGCGATTTTTCGCTTCGACCAGGGACCATTCCATCCCGTAGTTCTCCGCTACCGGCCAAAACGCATCCTTCAGCGTTTCCAGGCGATCTCCCAAATTGACCAGATCAAACTCGATGCGCATGAAAAAACGGCCTGTCTCCGGGTCTGTTGTATATTGGTCCGACTGGACGATGTTGGCGCCTTGGGCAAATAAAAAGTTGGATACAGCCGCCACGATTCCCGCTCTGTCCTCGCAGGAAATCAACATCCTTGCACGGTCCTTGTTTTTTTGTTTATACGCTAACCATTCTCTCTCTGACAAACGATGCATGATTTCTTCTCCTCCATGATTCTTAGGCAAAAGTTGTCTGCAATTATATCATTTCCTGTTGACTGTTGCTTGATAAAATATATTTACTTCCGATTGGCGATGCCGTTCATCAAAATGTCTACCGAAAAGGCAATCTGCTCCTCGTCACTGTACTTGCCAAATTCCTCCGGGTCCAATACCTGCCTGAACATGACTATGCCGATCATCGAATGCAGGACTGCGCGAAATACGGCTTGTGTCGGCAAAGGGCGTAGCTCGCCGGAGTCCATCTTGGCTTCGATCAGCTTGTGAACCAGCTCTTTTGCATCTTTAAATACAGTCGCAATCAGCGCTTCTCGAATCTCATCGTGAAAAAAGGCTTCCTGCATCACGATACGGATCGTCTTTTCGTTTTTCAGGATCAGATTCAGACGATTCCGGAAAAGCTCCGTGACGACCTCTTCGAATGGTTTTTCGGCTTGCTCCTTAAATATTTCGCGCACTTCTTTCAAAATAAAAGGAGCAGCGAATTTCACCAGCACAGGTGCTACTACGGCGAGCAGGATATCCTTTTTCGACTTGTAGTGGCGAAAGATCGTCCCTTCTGCCACGCCTGCTTCCTTGGCGATCTCAGCCGTCGAACTGGCGTGAAACCCCTTCTCCGCAAATAGCTTGATGGATGCCCGCAGAATATTTTTCTGCTTCTCGGTCATCTCACTTTCGTCCTTGAGTTCCTCCACATATTGCAACAGGCCCTCTTCAAATGATGGCTTGTTCATTTTCATGTACGCTCCTTATTCAATCTTCTTGCGGAAACGAAGAATCGCGACGATCAGGATGAACAGACAAAAAATCCCCATCCCCAACGTATCTTTCCAAAGGGAAGCCAGATCGACCCCTTTTAAAAAGATTCCCCGCAAAATCGCTAAAAAATAGGTTAACGGGACAAAACCTCCCAACCATTGTATCACGTACGGCATTGAATCGCGCGGGAACATGAAGCCAGACAGCAGAACGCTGGGTAGAATAAAGGCAAATGCGATCTGCATGGCCTGAAGCTGGGTCTTCGCCACGGTAGAGATGAAAATGCCCAAAATCAGCGTCGTCATCAGGAAAAGAATCGACAGGCTGACCAAGAGCGGGACGCTTCCTTTGACTGGGACTCCAAACCAGTATGTGCCGACCAGGAGCACCATGCAAAATGAAAATAGCCCCACTCCCACATAAGGCGTAATCTTGCCTAACATCAGCTCCAGCGGCCGGATCGGGGTGACAATCAACTGCTCCATGGTTCCCCGTTCCTTTTCCCTCACCAGCGAAAAGGCAGTCAGAATCATGGTTACGTTTTGCATGATCAATCCGATCAAGCCGGGAATGTTGAACACGATGCTCTCCATGTTGGGATTAAACAACACGCGGGTATTCAGCTCCATCGGCGGTTCGATCTCTCCCATCCCCTGTTTTTGCAGTTGCTTTTCCTGCACGGCGATGGAACGGTTTTGCACAATCAGCTGTGCATTGGTCAAAGCGGTTCTTGCGATATTCGGATCAGAGCCGTCGATCAGCATCTGCACGTCGGCTGGCTCGTTGCGATCCCGTTTGCGGGTGTAATCCGGCGGAATCACCAGCGCCACATTGGCACTGCCGTCATCCAGCATCGCTTCGATCGCTTTGTAGCCGCTTCCCTGAGCGACGACCTCGAATACACGCGTATTGACGAATTGGTCGATCAACTCCCGGCTTTCGGTAGACGGACTTTGGTTCCAGACGACCATCTTGATGTCATTGACGTCCGTATTGACGGCATAGCCGAATAAAAACAGCATCATCAAGGGCATGACCAGCGCAATCGCCAGGCTGGGACGGTCCCGCTTGATCTGAATTACTTCCTTTTTGACCACGGACCAGTAACGCTCCCAGACAAAACGCTTCATCTGCCTCCCTCCCCTGCTCCATCCTTCGCAAGCCGTTCTTCCTCCCGTTTTACCAGGTCAATGAACACATCCTCCAGATTGCCCGCTCCCATGCGGTCAATAAGCTCCTGAGGGGTACCCTGTGCCAGCAGATTGCCGAAAAAGATGAACCCGATCCAATCACAGGTTTGCGCCTCGTCCATGTAATGCGTGGTGACGAGAACGGTAATCCCTTGCTTCGCCAACTCATGAATCACGTCCCAGAAAATCCTTCTGGATACCGGGTCTACTCCTGCTGTCGGCTCATCGAGAATCAACAGCTCCGGATTGTGCAGCAGCGCACAAGAAAGAGCCAGACGCTGCTTCCATCCGCCGGACAATGACCCCGCAAGCTGCTTTTCTCTTCCTTTCAGGCCTGCCATCTCGATCAACTCGGCTTTGCGCTGCTTTCGCTGCGTGGGGCTGAGCTGGTAGACTCCCGCGTAAAAATCCAAGTTTTCTTCTACGGACAAATCCTCGTACAAGCTGAACTTTTGCGACATATAACCGATTCGCTGTTTGATCTCTTCGCTTTGCGTCATCACGTCAAACCCTAGCACGGTACCTGTACCGGAAGTTGGAGTCAGTAGACCGCACAACATCCGAATCGTGGTCGATTTTCCTGAACCGTTTGGGCCCAAGAAACCATATATGGAACCTTTCGGGACGGAGAGGGTCAAACTGTTGACCGCGACCCGCTGACCGAAACGCTTGGTCAACTGCTCACATTGGATAGCGACCGTCATTTTTCTCCCCCCTCGTCAGGTAGGATCACGTCGGCAGGCATCCCGGCTTTGATCTTATCTAGTCCCTCCGTGATGGTAATCGTAACGGCAAAGACCAGCTTCGTTCGTTCATCGGGAGTTTGCACATTTTTCGGGGTAAACTCAGCCTTCTCCGCAATATGGCTGATGGTGCCCGTAAACGTTTCGCCCGGATAGGCATCGACTTGGATACCTACTTGCTGTCCCTTATTCACCCGATTCAATTGAGCCTCAGGGATGTACACCTTCAATTTGAGCTTATCTGCTTTCATCATCGTGAAGAGGTTAGCCCCCACTTTGGCTACTTCCCCTTGTTCAATGGAAGAGCGCAGCAGGATGCCGTCAGCCGGTGCTGTGATTTCCGTCTTTTCCAACTGCAATTCGGCTTGATCCAGCTTGGCTTGCGCCTGCTGCTGTGCGGCTACCAAAGCGCGAATCGAGAAGTCTGTGCTTCCCTCTTGCAGCAGATCCAGATCCGCGGCTGCACCTGCTTTCTGAGCTTCAGCCGTTTCGGTCTGCGCGACGGCGGCAGAGGCTTCTCCCTTGGCTGATTCGTACTGCGCTTCGGCGGAGGCTGCCTGTGCTTCCAGCTGTGACACCTGTGTGCGCGCTTGGCTAACCGCTTCTTGTTGTGTCTCAAGATCCTTTTTAGAGATGGCCCCTTTCTCGTACAGAGCAGATGCCTCCTGTAAACGATTTTGTTGAAAAGAAAGGGTCTGCTCTGCGCCTCTCCACTGCGCTCTCGTTTGTTCCAATTGCTCCTGTGCCCGGGAAATCCCCGCATCAGCCTGCTTTTTTCTAGCCTTGGCGACCTGGAGATTGGCGTCGGCCTGTTGGAGCGCGGCGACCCCCTTTTGGATCGATGCATGACGAGAGCCTGCCTTGGCCTCCTCTAGTTTTGCTGTCGCCTGATCCAGTGCCGCCTTCGCTTCAGCGGCTTGATTCTCGTACATTCGCGGATCGATCTGAGCAAGCACCTGATCTTTCGTCACATGCGATCCTTCCTCTGCCGCTACATTCGTTACCAATCCCCCGACTTCTGCGACAATCGGCCACTCGTCTGCTTCGATCGTTCCTGACAGGGACGTTTCCTTTGATTGCAGCAAGTTGCAGCCAGACGATGCCAGCATCAAAATGAAAATTGCTAAGGAATAGAGAAGACGCCTCATATGCCCACCTCATTGTTTTGATAGTGAGTAATCACTCATTTATTTTGACAAAAGAAGACCAGCTACTGTAGCGGCTGGTGTTTAGAATGCATGATGAGTTCTTGCTTGCAATAAGAATGAGTGATTACTCACTTTCATTATAGTTTGATTTATCTTCCTTGTAAATCCTTACGGTTCTTTTGCCCAGGAGACGACGGGCAGTTATTGCTCTTTGTAGATGGTATTCACGTTTTGACCGATGTAGGTGCCAACTTTTTCTCCCCGACAAATATTTACCATAGCTCCTGTCTGTTCAAAATTGAACACATGGAGAGGCAGTCCGTGCTCCCGTGCCAAAACCATCGCTGACTGATCCATTACACGCAGGTCCTGCCTGATTACATCATCATAGGAGATCTCCGCAAATTGTCTGGCAGTCGAATCTTTTTGTGGATCCGCGGTAAACACACCGTCAACTCCATGTTTGGCTACCAGAAGTGCATCTGCCTCCACCTCCAGTGCACGCTGGACAGCCGGATAATCAGTCGTCACATACGGCTGTCCATTCCCGCCTGCAAAAATGACGACATAGCCTTTTTCCAGGTGATGAACGGCGCGCAGCCGAATATACGGTTCAGCAACAGCATTGATCGGAACAGATGTCATCACCCGTACCTCCCGATTTACTCGCGCCTTCAAAACCCCCCTAAGCATCAAACTGTTGATCACTGTAGCCAATGTGCCGATATTGTCTGCTTCCACGCGCTCGATTCCCCATATGTCCGCCATGTTGCCACGAAAAATATTACCTCCCCCCATTACAATGGCTACTTCCACTCCCATGTTCAGCAAACCCAATATTTCTCCAGAGATATGCTCCAATCGCATGGGATCAAATCCAAAGCCATTTTCTTCCGCCACAGCACCACCACTCAGTTTGACCAAGACCCGTTTGTATCGCATGGCAATCCCTCCTTCGTTTCGTGCATAAAAAAAGAACGAAAGCAACAATCGCTCTCGTTCTTCAAAATAAGGAAAAGGACAGATCCTCCAGCTGAATCTTTGCCATACCTGTCCCCTCCTTCATTCGTGTATACGCAAAACTCATCTCATTGTATGCAGCAAACTAGAAAAAGTCAAACTAGGAAATCCTGACCGAAAATCCACCCGCCAGCAAATAGAGGTGGCTTTCGATCAGGTGCTCTTCTTTATTCGTAATCTGCTGAATCGCACGCTTGTACAATCTCAGCTGTTCCTCGTAGCGTCTGGTCATCTCCTTGATTGCTTGCTCCGCAGCTTCTGCGGCAACCCAATCTGTCTTAAAGTCGATGAGCAACAGCTGCCCATCCGCTTCCTCCACCAGACAATCGATCACACCCTGTACGATGACCTGCTCATCGCTTCCCTCACCAAGTTCCGGCTCTACTTCCTGCGCCGGAATCGCCAGGGTAAAGGGCAATTCGCGGTGAACAATCGGTGCTTGCCTCATCCGCTGTCCTAGAGGTGTCGAGAAGAAATTGGCAATTTGCGCCAAGTCCACGGCGTTTGCCTGTTCCTCTGTTAAAAAGCGGTTTGCAGCCAGCACCGCCACCTGGTCCTTGAGATCCGCCTGATCCAGCGGACGGCGCAAATTCAGATGCTGCATGATCAGATGCGTCAATGTCCCCTTTTCCGCTCCGCTGAGTCGATTTGATTTTTGCTCTAGCAAAAACTGTGGTTTTTCTGCAATCGACGCGAGGATGACACCTTGACTGCTTCCCTGTGACCGGGCGTGTCGTTTCAGTTCACTGACACTCCACTTCGCTGCCACTTTGGGTGCGACAGGGTGCGGCTCCTGCCAGCCGAGCCTTTTTTCCGTCAACTCCCTGCTGCTCGCATCAACCGGTCGATCCGCAATGGCCTTGCGCTCGGTGATCTGCTCCCAAATCGCTAGGTCCTGCGCAGACGGCTCCGTCTGGACACGCAGCGTCTCCGCCTGGTAAAAGTGAAAGGACCAGATCGAATCATCCGGGATCGTACGTACCCGTACCGCCTCTCCCTGCCCCTGAGTCTCGGGATAGGCGCGCAGCGGTCCAGCTTCGGGATGACGCAGCAATGCCCGTCCTACCCAATCGAGATAACCCTTTGCCCGGGCCAAAGCTTCATCGCTGAGACGCTCCCCGTCATCCTGGTTCCCCCACTCGCCGATGCTCTTGGCCAGCTTTTTGGCGGAACCAAGCAATACCAGCTTTTCGCGGGCTCGTGTCAACGCCACGTACAAGACACGCATCTCTTCTGCCAGCAGATCGCGGCGAAGTTGCTGCCGGATTCCCAGTGCCGCTAAGCTCGGATACCGCACCTGAGAGGAGATGTCGACCGCCATCGGTCCAAAACCGAGATCCTTGTGCAGCAGAAATTGACTTTTCAGATCCATCGTGTTGAACTGCTTGCCCATCCCAGCCACAAAGACGACTGGGAACTCCAAGCCTTTGCTTTTATGAATGGTCATGATCCGCACCACGTCTTCGTTCTCTCCGACGGTTCGCGCTTCGCCAAGATCATTGCCAGCCTCCTGCATGCGGTCCACAAAGCGCAGGAAACGGAACAATCCGCGATAGGAACCTGCTTCGTACTGCCTCGCCCGATCGTACAAGGCTCGAAGATTGGCCTGCCGCTGCTGTCCATTTTCCAATGCTGCCACGTAGTCGAGATAACCGGTGTCCCGGTACAGGGCCGCAATCAGCTCTGACAACGAACCTCTGCGAGCCAATGTGCGCCATCCGTTCAGCCGCTTGAAAAATTCCTGCAGGTCCCGCTCCCATTTCTTCACGGCTGGCTTCTCTTGCACGTATTGCAGCACCGCATGATGAAATGGTCCTGAAGGATAGGGAATGCGAATCTGCGCCAGTTGCTCCTCTGTCAAACCGACTACCGTGGATCGCAGCACCCCAGCCAACGGAATGTCCTGCATGGGATTGTCGATGACTCGCAGTAGCGAGAGCATGGTCTCTACCTCTGTCGTGGCAAAGTAGCCGGAGGTCTGTTCGGCATGGACAGGGATGCCCGCAGATGCCAGTTCCTGCTGCATCGTCTCTCCCCAGCCGGACGTGGCCCGCAAGAGAATGACGATATCGCGGTACTCCAGCGGTCTTAGTCCCCCTGCTTTTTTATCGAACACGAGTAGGGGGGCTTCCCCTTCTCCGGGCTCCATCCAACGGCGAATCCTCCTTGCGATCAGCCGGGCCTCCAGCTGGGCGACGCTCGCTTCCTCCAAGGATTCGGCGCGATCCGGCTCTGCCGTGGTCGCCTCCGCTCCGTCTGCTACTTGCGGAACGTCGTCAGCGGCTGCATCACCAGTCGCATCTGCCCGATCGATCAGATGCATCTCTACGCGCAATCGGTCTGCCTCCACTTCGGGATACGAGGCGCGGTTGATCAATTCCGCAGACCGATCGTAATCAATCTCACCGACGCCCGGGGACATGATCTGCCGAAACAGATAGTTGACGGCGTCCACTACCTCGCGTCTGCTGCGAAAATTGGCTGCGAGGTCGATTCGCCACCCCTCTGAGTCAGGCGTATCTCCATCTTCGAGGGCTTCTTCCTTTTGGTAGGCGAGATACTTGTCTAAAAAAAGCTGCGGCTCCGCCAGGCGAAACCGGTAGATGCTCTGCTTCACATCTCCCACCATGAAGCGGTTGGCAGCGCCGTTCGTCTCCCAATCACGCGACACCATCTGCAGAATCGTCTCCTGCACCAGATTGATGTCTTGATACTCGTCTACTAGCACCTCTGCAAATTGTTCACGCAGCTGCAGCGCAACGGACGAAGGCTGTATGTCCCCCCCGTCGGTGCCTTCCGTCAGGATGCGTAGGGCAAGATGCTCCAGATCGCCGAAATCGACCAGGGAGCGCTCACGCTTCGCTTGCTGAAAACCTTCTCCAAAGGAGGTCACCAGACGTGCTAGTGTGCGCATATGCGGCGCCATTTGCTTCAGGTCTGCCAAGTATTGCTCGACAGACATCGCGAAATACTGTTCCTTCAGGTCTGCCAATGTCTTTTTCACGCCGTTACGCAGATTTTGCACCTGCTCCTTCACTTCTGGATCAGTCCCTTTGACCGGTGGCAGTTTGGCAAAGACAATCGCTTGGATCGCCTGCTGTACCGCCTCCCAGCCTTGTCGGGTTGCCAGGCAGGTGCGCTGCAGGGCGTCCGCTTCCGTCTCAAGCAAGGGGAGATAGGCGGTTGGACCGTCCGCCGATGATGCTAGAGCGACAGCTAGGCGCATTTGCTGTGCCATTCCCTCCAATTCGAGCGATACGGAACGAAGCACACTGCCCGCCCATCTCAGACCGTCCAGCCCTTTGTTTACGTCCACCTCGAACATCTCCGCTGCGTCCGACAGCCAGGCGGCAGGTGCCGGATGACTGCGTGAAAACTCGTACAGACGCAGCAGTAACGAGACGAGAACCTGGTCATCCTGACCGTCCAGCATCACATCAGCCAACGCATGAAAGGCAGGGTCCTGCTCATACCACGTCTCCAATTGCTCTTCAAGAACATCCTGCCGCAGCAGTTCGCCCTCCATCTGATCCGCGATGCGAAAATCTGGATCGAGATCGACCAGATAGGTATACTGCCGCAAAAGCCCTAGGCAGAACGAGTGCAATGTAGTAATGGTAGCCCGCTGCAACAGCGCCAACTGACGGCGCAGATGGGACGAGTGGGGATCCTCCGCCAATGCCTTGCGTAGCGCTTCCCCGATCCGGTGGCGCATCTCGGCCGCAGCGGCGTTGGTAAACGTCACCACCAGCAGCTGATCCACACCGATCGGATCTTGGGTATCCATGATCCGCCGGATGATCCGCTCGACCAGCACAGAGGTTTTCCCAGACCCGGCTGCGGCTGCGATCAGCAGATGGTTGCCGCGTCGCGTGATCGCCTGCCACTGCTCGTCCGTCCACTGCTCAGGCTTGTTCTGGACTTGTTGCTTCGCCATCTCTTTCGGCCTCCATTCCACTCGTCTGCTGGGCGAGCATCTCCCAGATCTCCTTGTTGTTCCATTTCGACAGCAGGCGATGTTGATTGCCGCCCGTCTGCTCATCGAACTGGCAGACCGGCTTGTACGCGCAGAAATCGCATGCCGTCATCGATCCCTTGGTGTAGGGCTCGATTTGAATGTCGCCGTCTGTCATGCGGGTGCTGATCTCCTTCACGGTCTGACGGACGTATTCCGTCAACGCTCCAAACTGCTCCACAGTAGCTACAGAGGAACGCGAGGAGAGCGTGCCGTCTTTTTTGATCTCAAATGGTAAAAGCTCCGATGCTCCCTGCTCGATTTGGGCATCCATCATGCGGGCCAGCTCTGTATCCGCCAGCATCAGCCCTTTCATGCGCAGGCGCTTTGCTCGCTCCTTCTCGGCCTCTTCGGCAGTTAGCATGCGCTTCGCCGTGATGAAGGGATCTGCGACCTGATAATAGAAGACACCGCCCATCTCGGCCTTCCTGCCAAGCCACTTCTCTGAGTTGGAGACCACCACATCCAGGTAAACAAGCAATTGCAGATTCAGCCCGTTCCATACATCCGCAAGCTGCAAAGGCTTGGCGCTAGATTTGTAATCTATCACGCGCAGATAAGGAAGCTCACCGTCCAGCGACTGGTCTACCCTGTCGATGCGTCCGATCAACTGCAGCTCGACACCGTTATCCAATGAAAGGGACAATCCCGGCAAATCTCCTTTTGGTCCAAAGGAAACCTCCAGTCCCACCGGGGCAAAACGGCTGCGCTTGGCATGTTCGCCCAATACGTATATCGCCCTGCCGACCGCCCGCTTCAGCTTGCCCGACAAGTAGCGATAGCGCGCAGTCCGGGTCAAGATGCTGCTTCGCGTCGCAGGCACCAATTCTTCCACGACATCATTGGCTAGTTCCATACTGTTCGCTTCAGTCATGCGTCCCCATTCGAGATTTTCTTCGTTCATTTTTTCGACTGCCCGTTTCAAGGAGGCATGAAACAGCTCTCCCACATCAAAACGTTCCAGCTTGTACTGCATCCGCTCTGTCAACCGGAGGCCATGCGAGGAGAAATGAGAGAATGGACATGAGGAGAATCGCTCCAGCCGCGACACGCTCATCCTCAACTGCTGCCCGTACAAATTCATGCTGGTCTCTGTCTGCAGCTTGCGTGGCAAATTCACATAGCGAAGAGCGGACAGCAACCATTTTTCTCGTTCAGCATCCGGGGACGAGCGCAGAAACCAGTCGTAGACCTCCCACCAAAAAGCAGGCAGCTCGCCGCTCTTCTTCATTGCGCGGATCAAAGTCAGCAGATGGCTGAATACGCGCTGCGGGCTTCCCAATAAAAAGGCGTCCGCATCTATGTCCCCTGTCGGTTCGTTGTAAAAGATCTGGTGCTTGACCTGTGGGAGTACTTCCCGTACCCGGTTGAACAACGCTGCTGGCAATAGCGCTTTGCCCTCGTGATCCGCAAGTGCACAGCTTACCAGCAAACGCTCTGAGGGTCGGGTCAGTGCCTGATACAACAAATAGGACTCGGCCATGAGCTGCTGCTTCGCTCCCGGTGCCAGCTCGACGCCCAGTTCAACCAGCCGTTCCCGCTCCGCTTCATCCAGAATGCCGTCCTCTCGAGGGCGCATCGGGATTACCCCGTCATTGACGCCTAAAAGAAACAAAGCCTTTACATCCGGCTGACGTGAACGTTCCATGGAACCGATCAGCACCTGATCCAGCGCCGGCGGCACCAGGCCCATCTCAATCGTCTCCAAACCACTGTCCAACACGCGGGCATAGGTAGACAGCTCCATCTGCTCCTCGCCCATCACTTCGACGATCTGATCCATCAAAGCGATCAAGCCGTTCCACACCTGGCCGTGTATTTGAGCGGTCTGCAGATCCCCATCATTCTCTGCCTGCTTCTGCCAAAGCTCCAGCTTTTGCGGGATGTTTAAGATTTCCATAAATTGGTACAAGACCGCCGTCATACCCCTGACATCCTCTTGGATCGCACGCTTCATCTCTTGCTCAAAATGCAGCAGAGGGGCTGCGTATTTCCGCCGCAAATGATCGATCCTGGCGTCCTCTTCCGCTCCGACTTGACCGCCAAAATGCCAGGACGACTCTTCCGCCCACTGATAGCCAAATACGCCATGAGCCAGCACGTAATTTTCCAGTAGGTCGATTTCCTCGCGCGCCTTCTCCTGCCCGTCGTCTATCACTAGCAGATCTGTTTTCAAACAGCGGAACACCGCATCGTAGCGCCAGCGGTTCACGATCACTTCCAAGGCGGAGCGCACCAGCTCGATCAAGGGATGATGCAGGAGCGTACGCTTCTGGTCGAGGAAGTGCGGGATGTTGTATTCACTGAAAACAGTGCTGATCTCATCAGCATAGGTGCCAATCTCGCGCAGCAAAATCGCCATGTCCCGCCAGCGGTACCCCTCTTCCCGAGCAAGTGAGATAATCTGAAGCGCGACAGCTTCCACTTCTGCGCGGCGATTGACAGCAGACAGAAGGGCTACCTCATCCTCACGCTGAGGCTCGGGTGCTGCTCCGGGATCCCCCCATTGGAAATAGGTTTTTTCCAGCTTGTGCAGCCACGGACTTCGCTCGAAGCGATGGGGCGTGCTGAGCAGACGTGGCTCCAGAACCGTCACGCCGTTTTCCCGCGCGATTGTTTTCAACGCCTGGTAGGTACGCCATGTCGGGTAGAACAAACTCAGCTCGTCCATCTGCTCATCCCGCTCTTCGGGGTCCAGCGTCAGGGCAATCGTCACCTGGCGGGCATGGACCATCAATTGCTCGATCAGCCTCAGCTCCTGATTAGTAAAGCCGCTAAACCCGTCGATGAAGATTTCTGCCTGCCGGATGTAGGCAGAATCACGCACTTTACTTGCGACGCGGTTGAGGATGTCCTCCGCATCACAGTAGCCTTCTGCCAGATAACCGTCGTAGAGATTCATCACCAATCGCAGATCACTGATCTTCTGATTCAGGCTGGAGGTCCCCCACTCCAGGTTTTCCGAATGGGCAAAGCTTACGCCGTACGACTTGCACTCGCTGATCAGTCTGCCAAGTTGTGCAGCAAAACCCGGCTGCAATGCCGAACGGCCAAATACCTGCAACTCATCCCGATGCCGCTCCAGCAGCATGCGCAAGACCATGTTTTTTCCCAAGTCATCTACCGGAACAAGGGTCAGATCCCCCAGCTCCTGCATGAGCCGATGCGCCAGCCGCCCAAAGCTAAGCACCTGCGAGCCCATCATGCCACCGCTCTCCGATTTGACTGCCAGTTCATACTCCGCCTGAAAACTGGCCTGTTCAGGAACGAGCAGAATCATTGGAGACCCTAGAAGCTGTCCCTGACGCGTCTCTTTTATTCGTCTAAACAACTGCTGCTGGATCGCCGCTGTCTTTCCCGTGCCGGCGCGTCCGAGTACGAATTGTACTGCCATGCTTCTCTCTCCCTACTATTCCATTTCCAGATGAATCTTGCTGCCTGCCCCCATCGGTTCTGCTGGCGTAATGACCAGACGCCGTGGCATGCGTACACGAATCTCCGGTACGTGGCTGATCACCCCGATGGTGAAATCCTCCATTCGCAGCCGCTCCAACGCATCCATGACGATCTCCAGCAGTTCTGGATCGAGTGTGCCAAAGCCCTCGTCGAGGAAAAAGAATTCCAGCCTGCCTCCGCGCATCTGAATTTCCATCGACAACGCAAGTGCGAGAGACAGAGATGTCAAGAATGTCTCCCCGCCCGACAAGGTGCTGACGGGGCGCCGCAATCCTCCCGCAGCCTCATCCCGCAGGACAAACTCTCCCTCGTCACCAATTTCTAGCGCGTAGCGGTTGGCGGTCATTTTCATCAGATGATAGGAGGCATCGCGTGCGATCGATACCAGCTTCTCCTCAGCGATAAACTGGACGAACGCTTTCGCCTCAAACAGCTTTTTCAGCTCTTCCAGACGGCTTTGCTCGTCCATGCACTCCGCAAGATGATCTTGCAGCTCCTGCCACCTGTTGTGGTTTCTCTCCAATCGGTCTACATGCTCCTTGGCGACAGCCACCTGTTTTTGCGCCTCCTGGAAAGTCTGTTCCCACTCGTCCCAGCTCTCCTTGACCGTCAAAAATTCCTCTCGCGTGACGACTCGTCCGGCAATCGATTCGCTTAGCCGCTTCTCATCGTAATGCAGCTGTACCACTGCCTTTTCATACGTCTGCACTTGCGTCTGAGCATGCTCCAACCCGGTTCGACTGGCGTACAGCTCCCGAACCAGATCCAGGCTTGCGATGCCGCTCTGCTGCAAGGCGTTTTGCAATGCTTCCTGCGCCTCCGCGCGTTGCTTCGTCAAAACCGCATACGCTTCCGAGTGCTTTACCAGCGTGTTTTGCACCTGTTCCCGCAGCAGCGCGCATGCCTTACGCCTCTCCTCCGCAGCCAAGGCCGCCTGACGCAATCCATCCAGCTCCTCTGCGATCTGACGCAGTCCTTCTTGCGCCGGAATCCCGCCGGTACGTTCAAGCCATTGCGCATGCTTTTGTTCCCACATGCGTTTGCGATCCTCCACGCGTTCACGCAGATTCCCTTCCCGCCCTTTCTGCTCGGACTGTTGCTGTTTCGCCGTTTCACAGGCTGTTATCAGTACGCCTCGCAGCGCTTCCTTCTCGGTGCGGATTTGCTGGAGCTGAGCCATCTGCCGATCCATTCTGCTAAGCTCTTCATAGCGAAGTTCGATTTCCTCTATTGCCAAGTCGCCGCGCTTTGCATCCAGCTCGTCCTGACTGCGCTGGACCATAGCAGCTGCACTTTCCAGGCGCTGTCTGCCATCTGTAAGTGATTTTTCCAATTGCTCCTGCAGGATTTGGCTTCGTTCCAACAGACGAAGCTGCCCTGTCTCTTCCTCACGCAACGCGTCGATCTGCTGCTGGAGCCGCTCCCGCTCCGCTTTTGCTTGATCACGCGCAGCCTGCTTGACCAGCAATTCCTTTTCTTCGCGCTGATAAACGGCCAAAAGCTCTTCAAATCCCTGTACAAGCCAAGTCTCCCCGTGCTGGTGGCACTCCTGTCGGATGGAGCGGATTCTTTCCTCTATCGCTTGCTGATCTGCCACAATTGTACCGAATCGCTCAGCCAGCCCCGTCTGTTCAGCCCCCGCAGTCAGATGGGCTTCCTTTGCCAGCCGGGCCTTTTGCTCTGCCACGCGTAAAGCCTCTTCTGCAGCCTTAATCTGCGTCCGCAGCCTTTCCCCCTCGGAAGAAGCTACTCCCTTTTCATGCAGGCCCTGACCGCCGTGTACATGATGGGTCGAGCCGCATACGGGGCATTCTTGTCCATCCTCTAGCCGCTCCCGCAAAAAGCGAGCCATGTTGTCCTGCTGCCACTGCTCCCATTCCTGTCTCAAAGCATCCAGAACTGCCTGCTGTCGCGTGACTTGCTGCTCGCTCTCCAAGGACGCCGCTTCCAGCAGCTTGAGCTTTTCCTGCGCCCGCTCCCGCTCTTCTTCCAGCTTGCCTTTTCGTTCCCGCAAAATCTCCTGCTGCTGAAGCTGTTCGCGCCATTGCCGTCCTGCTTGCCTCATTTCACCGAGGACAAACCGTGCCTGCTCCCACTCGCTGTCGCTCAGGACGGGTTGAGCCTCCAGTACGCTCCATTTCTCCTGCGCCTGCTTCAATCGCCCGGCAGATTCCTCCCAGCCTTGGCGGTGCTTTGCCGCCTGCTCGGCAGTAAGCTGCAGTTGGCCCTCCAGCTCTGTCCATTCCGCTGAAAGCTCCTGCTGCTTCGCCACGTCTCTGCTCCATTGCTGCTTGGCTTCCCGTGCTGCGCTCACCTGATCTCGCCACTCCGGTGTCACGCTGACAGCCCTCATCTGCTCGTCCAGACGCTTCCACTCCTGCTCCCAAGACTGCAGGGCTGCCTCGTCCTGTGCCAGCCGCGAAACGGTCTCTTTCAAGGCAGTCTGAACCTCCTGCCATTCCCGCTCCAGACTCGTCCATTCCGCGCGGATGCGGGACATCTCGGCTTCCCATTCCTCCGCCTGCGCCAGCCTACTCCTCTGTTCGTGCAGATGCGGTTCGCGTGCGGCTAGACTCTCCCGTGCCCGCTGATCGTCCTCCTCCGCTTCCTGCCATGCGAGCTGTGCCTGATCCTGCTCCTGCCTGCTTTTTTGCAGCGCGATTTCGGTCGCCTGCCACTCCTCGTCGAGCCGCTCCCATTGCTGTAGCATCGGCCACAGACGGATGCTCGACTCCCAGCCCTGGATTTTGGCCCTCCACTCAGCCATTTCTTCCTGTTTGGCTGCCAGTTCCTCCATTTGCGCCTGGACACGCTCCCGTTTTTGCAGCCACGTATAGAGCTGCTCCAGATCCTTTAGCTGCTTGGCAAGCGCTTCTTTTTGCTCCCGATACTCCTGCTCCTTCTGTGCCGCTACCGTCCAAATCTGCTGCGCTTGCTCCAGCGCTTCGGGTCCCGCTTCCCCTAATGCCGCCATTTCCAACTGCAACCGATGCATCTGCTCCTTGGTCTGGTCAAGCCCATGTCGGACGCGTTCACTCAGTTTTTCTCCATAAATATGTAGACGGAACATGCGTTGCAGCATCTCGTTGCGCTCGCTGCCTTTCAACGTCAAAAAACGGGAGAACTGCCCTTGAGGCAAAACGACCGCGCGGGTAAAATCCTGCAGCGTAAGCCCGATCAGCGCTTCCACTGCTGCTGTCGCGGCGGTCGCCTTGGATTCGAGGACGACATCCTCTTCACCCATCACATGTCCCAATTGGATTAGGCGCACCTCGGGTTGTCGCTTATTTCCTTTTTTATCCAGACCAAACTCCCGCTCTACAGTGTACTGGCGGCGGTCACTTCCTTTGCCCAACTCGAAGGTAAAAGAGACAAAGATGCGCTGCTCCAGTTGGTTCAACACTTCCTTGGGATGATTGCCCCCGCCTAGGCGGACGACCTGTCCGTAGAGGGCAAGCGTAATCGCATCCAATATCGTGGATTTACCGCTCCCCGTCGGTCCGAAGATCCCGAACAATCCGGCCTGACAAAGCGTTTCAAAATCAATCTCTTGCATTTCCCGGTAGCTGTGCATCCCTGCCAGCTTCATTCGGATCGGCTTCATCTACGCCTCCTCCTCCCTTCCTGCCTCCGTCTCCAGCAGCAAACGCTGAAACATCGCGACCAGCCGATCATCAGGCTGCACCCCTCTCTTGCGTTCGTAGAAGCGGCGAAACAGTTGATCCGGGGTCAACTCCTCCAATTTCGCTTGGGCTTCCACCTCTTCTGCCTCATCTCGGTCCTCTCGCACGACAACACGCTGAATCTTGAGAAAATCATCGCTCAGCTTGCGCAAACGCTGAAATTCCGCTGGATCAATTACATCGGAGACATGTATCTCTAGATCAATCCAAGCCCCGGCGTCCCTTCCCTCTGCCAGCCAGCGTTCCACCTGTGCAATTCCTTCTGTCGCCTTCCAGCGCGCCAACGGTCTGCCGCTCGTCAAATACAAGACCTCTTCGCGCACCTCCTGACCAGGCTCGACATCGACCAGGACGACCGCCTTGCTCTGCCCAGCTTCGGAAAAGCTGTAGCTGAGTGGTGATCCACTATAGCGGACAAGCGGCTTCTCCTGCAGCTTTTGCAAGCGATGCAGATGCCCCAACGCGACGTAATCGGCGTTTTCCGGAAATGCCTGGGTCGATACGGTCATCGCTCCCCCGATCTGGATCGGACGTTCCGAATCCGTCTCTGCTCCGCCCATGACGAACAGATGGCTCATCACTAAATTGACAGTATCCTCGCGAAAATGAGCAGAAAGCTCGTCCAACAGTTTCCCGATGCGATCCGAGAAGGCAAGCTGCATCTCCTCCTGGGTAAAGCTCTCGCTCAAAAGCTCTTTCAGACGGGATTCCGACGGATAGGGCAGAGCCAGAATGACGGCATGATGCGCGCAGCCAGGCACAGCAAGCTCCAACCAAGAAGGGCCGCCCTGAACAATCTGCACGCGATCCGAAGCTAACGCCGACTTTTCCGGCAGCAATGGAGCTTCCTTGGGCAAGCCTAACAGGACGATCCCGTGTTTCGCAGCCAACGGTGTAGCCGCCCGGACTCGTTCCGGCTGATCATGATTCCCCGCGATCACTACGACGCCGCGCCTGCCTCCCCCCGATAAGCGCTCGATCGCCTCGTAAAAGAGCTCCTCCGCCCAGGCAGGTGGATTGACCGAATCGTAGACGTCTCCCGCGATCAACACCAGATCCACCTGACGCTCCTCTGCTATCCGGCAAATCTCCTCCACGAAAGCCGCTTGCTCGATTCGCCGGTCCCGTCCTTCCAATTGACGTCCAAAGTGCCAGTCTGCTGTATGTAAAATGCGCATTTGCTCCACCGTCCCATCACGATCATGTGTTTGCTTTTTATTGTAGCAAAAGATAGCGCCATACGCGGGTTGAAATTTCGCCCACACACGTAACTTTTCGCCTTTTGCAGGCGTCTTCATAGAAAAAGCCTTTGTTGGAAGGAGTCCACTTTCTGTGCCCAAGAAAAAAATAGCCATCGCTTTCGCAGCCCTTTCTTTATTCGGCATCGCTCAGCTCATCCCGATCCCATCCCTGTCTGCATTTACCCCAGTCACGAATCCCGCCGCTCTCGTTGACCCAACCAGACAACAAGTCATGGAATGGATCAATGAGCAAGCGAAAGACCCTATCACAACGGATTCCTTTCAATTCCAAACCGTCAATCTCGACGACGATGATGATATGGAAATAATTGCTAAACATAACGGTGCGGTCCACATTGGTAGCTTCTATGTCCTGGATCGTCAGAAGGATGGCCGCTATAACCTGATCGCAGAAGAATCCTGGAATGTGCCTCGCTTTCAATTGGACCATTGGGATACCACGCGCTACGAGGATGACTCGGATTGGAACAGCCGACCTGTCCAAGAGCTGGGACGCGTAGCAGGCAAACGTCTCTTTGAAACGATAAACCACACTGGAGGTACAGGCTTAGACGTCTATGAAGCGCATCTCTGGTACCTGCAAGACGGAAAACTCGTCGAGGCGTGGAGCGGCATTCTCCAGGAAACATCCTCCATCCCTGGCGGCCAGCTTTTCCGGACAGCAGGAAGCTACCAGCTTGTAGGAGCCGACTCGGAGCATCCGATGCTCTATACCTGGCAGACACGGCAGGAACTGCACCCCGAATCCGGACTTCCGCTTTCAGATAAAACCGAAACAACGACGGAAATCCTCTCCTGGATCGATGGCGCCTTTCAAAAAGCACCGCAAAAATAGCAGCAAGCCGCTTCTCACATCGGAAGCGGCTTGTAACGATTCATCTTATTTCATTGGTCTTTTTTGCTGCGGGGATTTCAAGGACTGCAGGCACATGTAGCACAGAACGCCAAACAGTATCGTGATCACCATCGAATGGAACAGCGTCGTGTAGAGATGAAGCCTGGACAATACCAGCACCCCGCCGCTCACAATCTGCAGCAGGACCAGGACAAAGGACAAGACGCTTGCGCCATACAGGTCACGCCTGGTCTGTTTGAAGTGGCGCATCGCATAAATCATGATCCCCAGTAGCAGGATTGCCAGCAAGAGCGCGCCTAGCCTGTGGACAAAAGCAATTCCCGTCTGTCCGGAAAGCTCAGGAATCAGCTTACCTTGACACATGGGCCAGTCGCTGCAGCCCAGACTGGAGCCCGTATGTCTCACGTAGGCACCGAGATACACGACACCGTACGCGTAAATCGTTACGCCCCAGATCCAATTGCGAAACCGCTGTGTCACAGGTCCCTGTACCATCTGCTCCATCTTGTCACGCTGTAGGACAAATAGTGTCAGTAGAAAGACACCGCTGAAAGCAAGCAGCGAAAAACCGAAGTGAAGGGCAAGCACTGGAGATGATTGCGGCCAAATGACGGCAGAAGCGCCCAACAGCGATTCGATCACGATAAATAACAACCCAAAGATCGCGAGGCTGCGCACTTCACGATTGCCTCGGTAAAAACGCCAGCACAGCACGGAGAATACCACGACGATCATCCCCGCGATACCGGTAATCAGACGATGCGTGTATTCAATGATCGAGGCCAGTGTGTACTCTGGCACCCATTTGCCGTTGCACAAAGGCCAATCATTTCCGCATCCCAATGAAGAATCTGTCTTGGTTACCAGCGATCCGGCAATCATGACGATAAACATGACGATCGTAGAGAGAACCGCTAACGGCTTCAGCCATTTTTCCATAGTCGATACACCCTTTTGCTGTAGAAGGTTCGAGGATCAGCATCTGCTGCCTCTAACATCTGTCCCTTCCTACGATAGTGAAACATCCCCTGCTAAGCAAGGGATGTTCAGTGAACATTTCGTGATGGTTCCGTGTCAATAATGGTACACCATCGTACTGACGACAATTGCTACGCAGAAAAGCGTCAAATACAGGATCGAGTACCCGAACAGCTTTTTCGCCCAAGCAATATCATCCTTCGTATGGAAGCCCTGATAGAGCAGCACAACGTAGATCAGACCCAAAATACCCATGACAATCAGGTAGACGTACCCGACACTACCGTGCAGGAACAACAGCAGGGATGCCGGGAACAGTACAGAGCCCCAAAGGAACATTTGCCGTTTGGTTTCAGCAAAGCCTTTTACAACAGGCAGCATCGGCAGGTTGCCTGCGCGATACTCCTCTGTTTTCATCATCGCCAAAGCAAGAAAGTGAGGTGGCTGCCACAAGAACAAGATCAGGAAGAGCAGCCATCCGGTAAAGTCCATCGTGCCGGTCACAGCAACCCAACCGATTACCGGCGGCACCGCACCGGAAACGCCTCCGATCACGGTATTCAAAGTCGTTACACGCTTGAGCGGCGTATAGATCAATACGTAAAAAATGTGACCAATCAGTCCCCAAACGGCAGCCAACGGATTGGCGTAAACGGCGAGCACAGCCAACCCCAAGAGCAGTAGGCCAATACCCGTGATCAAAGCATTGCGTGCGGAGATGCGTCCTGTGGCAACGGCACGGTTCTTGGTCCGTTGCATTTTTTTGTCCAGATCGCGGTCATAAAAATTGTTTAATGTACAGCCTGACATGATGACAAGCGCTGTCCCGATCATGGTCAAGATCGCAAGTTTCCAGTTGGGAAAACCAAAGGAAGCTAGCCAAAGGGCCGCAAATGTGGTCATCATGTTGGAGATGGTGATGCCCGGTTTTGTCATTTCCACATAGTCGCGCCAAGTGGCTTTTTCCACCGGTTGTGCCTGCATGGGTGTGTCGCTGTTCAGCGATTCCTGCATCGTCACTTGCTGATCCACGTTGTATACCTCCTATCAGAATCTATCTGTAAAAACGAATGTTTCACGGTCAATCGACAAACTCTGCTTCATTTTAGCCAATGCGCAAGAATGTAGTCAACTTGATAAGGCAGCCCGTTACCAGCCAAAAATCACATCGAGCACACCAGTCGTTTCACCGCCAGGATAAATCAGATAAAGCAGCGTGTAGACGGTCACGCCAGTAATGGCAGTTACCAGCCAGATGACGGACGTCCAAGGCCCGATCTTTCTGTGCTTGTCGTAGCGTTTCTTGTAAGCGTAATTGAGTGTGACTAGCCCCATTACACCGCCGACCGTAGCCAAGATAATGTGAAAGATCAGAAACACCTGATAAATAATGCGGATATTGTCCGGTCCACCGAAGAGCGTATTCCCGAGAAGGGCTGTACGCGATACATACGTGATGAAGAAAATCGTAGCGCAAATCGCTGCCCATTTCATCAGCTTCATGTGCCGTTCGATATTTTTTTTGGCGATCGCGTACCATCCGAACGCTACGAGGATTCCGCTGATCGCAATAAAGGATGTACTGATCGTGGGCAACAAGATGGCCATTTTTTACACCTCATCTGTTCTCTTTTTCTATCTGCTGGCTCGGGCTGTCAAGCCCTCGTCGCAATGGTAGTCTATTAAAAAGGGTACCCTGTATTCATTCTTCATTATACCGTGGTTTTCGCCAATCTTCTCATCTGAAATTGAACAAAGTGTTGACAAATATGTCGGAAAAAAAGAGAAGAGCCGGACAATATGTCCAGGCTCTTCCTATTATAACAGTAACGTCTTACAAACCAAAGGAAACAAACTTGGTTTCCAGATATTCATCCATTCCGAAATGTCCGCCTTCGCGGCCAATTCCACTTTCCTTGAATCCGCCGAACGGCGCTTGTGTCTGTGTCGGCGAACCGTCGTTGATCCCGACGATCCCGTATTCCAACTCCTCCGCCATACGGAAGCAGCGCGCGTTGTCACGCGTGTACACATAAGCTGCCAGACCATAGCGGGTGTCATTCGCCTGACGAACCACTTCTGCTTCATCTGTGAAGCGCACGATCGGCACGACGGGGCCGAATGTCTCTTCAAAGGTAATTTTCATTTCGTTGGTCACATTGGAGATGACAGTTGGCTCACAGAAGAAGCCTTTGGCGTAATCCCCTTCTGTCATCCGATTACCGCCGAACACCACTTGGGCTCCCTTGTCTTTGGCATCCTCAATATGCTCCAGCACCTTGTTCAAAGCGCGTTCGTTCACGAGCGGACCGATCTCGGTCTCCTTCTCGCGACCGTCTCCCACCTTCGCCCGTTTTAGACGTTCGACCAGCTTTTCTGTGAAGGCATCCGCTACCTCTTCATGAACGTACAGGCGATTCGTGCAAATGCACATTTGGCCGGAGTTGCGGAACTTGCTCTCGAACAAGCCTTTTACGGCAGCATCCAGATCCGCATCTGCGAAGACGATGAACGGTGCGTGACCGCCCAGCTCCATGCTGACGCGCTTCACCTGCTTGGCTGCTCCTTCCATCAACAGCTTGCCGACGCGAGTAGATCCAGTGAAAGCGATTTTGCTCAGTTTGGGATTGTCGATGAACTCGTTCCCTACCGATTCCGCATGACCCACTACGAGGTTGACGACGCCTTTAGGGAAACCAGCTTGCTCGATGAGTTCAAACAGACGCACTGCAGTCAGCGGCGTGCTCTCGGCTGGCTTGAGGACGACGGTGCAGCCTGCTGCCAGGGCGGGAGCGATTTTGCGAACAACCATATTGATCGGGAAGTTCCAAGGCGTGATCGCCCCTACGACACCTACAGGCTGACGCAATACCATGATCCGCTTGTTTGCCACAGAAGAAGGAATCGTTTCGCCGTATACGCGCTTGGCTTCTTCCGAATACCAGACGAAGTTGTCGGCAGCACCCAGCACTTCCCCCTTCGCCTCGCCCAGCGGTTTGCCCATCTCGGCGGAAATCAGTCCCGCCAGCTCGTCGCGATTTTTGCGAACTAGCTCAGCCAAGGTGCTCAAATATTTGGAACGTTCACGCGCTGTCAGGCGGGACCAGCTTGGGAAAGCTTCATGTGCAGCATCGATCGCCTTTTTTGCTTCTCGTGCGTCACCGAAGGAAACCGTACCGACTTCTTCCGATGTTGCGGGATTGATGACTGCCAAAGTCTCCCCGCTCTCTGCGGAAATCCACTCTCCATTGATATACATTTGCTTGCTTTCTGCCATGACTTTTCGCTCCTCTCAATCTTTCAATAGATAGGTTTCAGGGCTTCAAACGGATTTTTGCAGTGTCGGCAGTACAAGATGCTGCGGCAAGCTGCTGGGCCGAAAAGATTTTCAATCTGTGTAAAAGGAGATTCACAATACGGGCATTTCACTTCCCACGGATCCCCCGCCTTGTAGTTCAGCGGCGGCGGCGCGATGCCGAAGCTGCGTAATTTATCCCTGGCCTCAATCGCGATGCGGTCCGAGGTCCAGGCGGGATCATAGATGAAATCGACTTTGACCTCTTCTATGTCCTCTGCCTCCGCCAGCTTTTCTGTTATGTTCTTTTTCATGATTTCGAGGGCTGGACAGCCGACGAAGGTGGGCAGCACTTCTACCTTGACGACGCCAGCCTCTGCCTGCACCCGATGGATCATGCCCATCTCCACCATGCTGATCACCGGGATTTCCGGGTCTTTCACTTCTTGCAGCAGTTCCCAGCATGTCGCTTCCAGTCGCTCATCGATTTGATTCAGGTCTTGCGTCATGCTATTCACCCCTTTACCAGCTTGCAGCCGGATCGATACGATACACTTCGGACAAGGTAGCCACTGCTTGATGCAGATCTGCGGTATGTTCACCGGCACGGCCCCGTTCAGGCGCAGTTCCCGGTTCGCCTAGCCAGTTCAGGCCAGCGCTTTGGAAAATCTCCCTGGTCTTCGTCAGCCATTTTTGGCGCAGCAGCTCTTCGCCTGCGATCAAGCCGAAGCGAACGATTTGCTCCTTGCTAGGTCCCAGATCGCTCAGTTCTCCCGCATCTCCCCAAACCAAGGAAATTGCGGATTCAAGCCTTTGACGGGCATCCGGAGTGCTGTTGGCCAACTGGTTCAACCACACTTGCCAATGCATCAAGTGATAGCGATGCTCGGTCATCATCTTGCGGCTCACCTGTGCGAGCGGTACATAGGAGGATTGCAGCAACGCTTCCAGACGGACTTGCTTATATAAACCGTAGACGTAGCTGCGAACGATCGCGTACGCCCAATCATAGTGCGGATTGTCGTTATACTCGCCATTTCCGTTTTTGCGCTCGACGAGAATGGCATTGCGGAACTCCTTGGCATCGCGAAGCTGTGCGATATCATCCGCTTTTCCAAAGCCCAGAGACTCCAGCATTTCATAAAACATAACGGCGTGACCCATCATATCCTGGGACATCGAGGAAAAGGCTACATCTTCTTCTATATGAGGAGCAAGCCCCAGCCATTCCGAACCCCGATAAGCCAGGATAAAATCGTCATCGGCTAACTGAAACAAGAGGTCAGCCAATGCCTGTACGTATTCCTGATTCTGTTTTGCTTGCTCTACTGTTTCTACAAGTACTCTATCGGCCATAATTGCTTCCCTCCCGCTTAGCTGCCGCTCTTTGCTTGCTTTTGCTGTTCTTCATAACGCTCTTTGTGTTGACGCCATCTTCCCTGCAAGTCCCCGTATCCTTTGGTCTCCCGATAGCTTTTGTTGTCGAGACGTTCCAGAAATGGGCGCTCTTCGGGGGCCAAGCCGTAAATATCGTCCCGTTTCACGACCCACAGGTTGAAGCAAGGCTCGCGCCGCAGGAAGTTCTCTCTCGCCATCGTCAGCGCCACTTCTTTGTTAGGCGCCAGCAGACTGAACTGATGGACGAATGAGGATGTTACGTTTTTCTGACTGAATACCTCGTAGATGTCAAAATCATTTTTTGCTTCTGTGCTCATTTCCTTCACCTACCCTGCTTGGCGGCCAAACGACATGATCGCATCCCGCACCCATTTTGTGTCTTCATACGAAGTTTCCCGAAGGTTCAGACGGTGAGCAGAGCGCGGGCCCTGACCTTTAACGATCAGTTTGAACGCCTCCCAGTCTGGTTGTTGGTAGATCCATTGGCCAGATGCTTCATCGAAGTGGATCGTCTCATCCGGCAGCGTGAAGCCGAGGTGGAAAATCCGCGGTACGTATTTGGTCAAAAACGCCTGGCGTAGCTCTTCGTTGGTCTGCGTGCGAATCTTGTAGCGCATGTTGGAGGATTGGTTGCTCGTAATCGTTCCGTTTTCCGGCGGACCGAAAAACATTAGCAAGGACGGCCACCAGCGAGTGATGGATTCCTGCAGCATTTGACGCTGGGCTTCTGTGCCCTCCGCCAATTCCAGGACGATGCTCTCCCCATGCTGTGCGTGGAACTTCTCTTCTGCGCAGATGCGATGCAAAGCGCGGGCATATGGCGCATAGGAAGTATCGAGCGACATCGTTTGGGTAATGATCGCTGCGCCGTCTACCAGCCAGCCGATGACTCCTGCATCAGCCCAGGTAGGCGCTTCCATGTGAAAGACATTGTGAAATTTCAGACGACCTGTAAACAAGTCTTGCATGAGATCCTCGCGCGTTTTGCCCAGAGGAGCCATCAGATCCTCTGCTACCCGTAGCAAAAGCTGACCGTGTCCCATTTCATCTTGTACTTTCGCCATAATCGCCAGCTTGCGGCGCAGGGTCGGCGCTTTTGGCACCCATTCCTTTTCTGGCAAAGCACCCATGATCTCGCTCATTCCGTGCATGGAGATCAGTTTGATCAGTTGATTGCGGTAATCCGCGGGCATCCAGTCATCCGCTTCAATTTTTTCACCACGGTCGATGCGGGCTAAAAACGCTTCCATTCTTTCGTTTTCCGTCAATTCCGAACGTTCCATCCGTGTTTGCATGGAGTTAAGCCCTCCTTTTATCTGAGCTTGTTTATGATATATTTATAATACGTTTTTGTAACGTTATAATAACATATCGTCATACGTTTTCGCAATACTGCATTCGTGAAAACCCTTTCTTCATTCGGTACGTCCGCCTATAACGGCTGCTTCCCGCAGCTTGTCAGCCATCTGGCGCAGCTCCTGCATGACGGCATACAGCTCCTGGATACGCGTCGACTGATGCAAACTGTGGTTTCTCGTCTTCTCCATCTCGCTGGAGACCAGACCTACCAAAACATTCATTTCATCTAGGATGCGAAAAATATCTTTAGCTGATGACGAGGTAGTGTGCGACAGCTTGCGTATCTCTTCGGCCACGACGGAAAAGCCGCGACCTGCAGCACCCGCCCGGGCCGCTTCCAGAACAGCATTGAGCCCGAGCACATTGGATCGCGTGGAGATATCCCGAATCAACTGGCTAATCTGTGAGGTTTCGGCTATTTTGGCTTCCATCTGGATCGCAGCGTCACCCATGGTATGACTGGCGGAAGATAGCTCATCCGCTTCCCGTGCCAGACTTTCCGTATGCTGGGCGATTCCATCCAAAGCATCGGTCAGGCTTTCCGCTAACCCACGCAAACGGTCTTCCTGATCGGTCGTCACGCCGGTGGACAGACAACCAACCACTCGCCCATTTTCGACGAGCGGATAGCCGACCGCGATATAAGGAATCCCGTAAATTTCCTTGCCAATTTTGCGTACGACCCGCTGGTTCTGCTCTACCGCTGTGGCGTTAATGCTGCCAGGCCGCAGCAGATCCCCCACCCGAATCTCTAGATTCAAACCTTTTGTCGGGTAGTAGGCCAGAAACTTCTCCGTGTCTGTGACTCCAATCATGCAATCAAACAGGAAAGCTTTCTGTAAAATCGGGGCTACCATAAGCACACTGTCAATCAGCTTTGACACGATTCATACCTCCTGACGATTTGACGAAAACGGCTATTCCCCCCGCACGCTTTCCATGCGAGAGGAACAGCCATCTGACGTTCTTCCAAGAGTTTGTAAATTCCTACTTCAACAGCTGGAACTTGCCGTCTTTTACTTCGACCATGATCATGCTATCTTCGGTTAAGCCATTATGATCTTCAGCCGAGAAATTGAATTCGCCTGTAACTCCGACATACTTCACTTTTTCCAATACTTCTCCCAGCTTGGACGCATCTCCGCCTGCTTGTTTCAAGCCTTCCACCAACAGGTTCAAGCCATCGTAGCCATATCCAGCGAAACCGTCCGGCTCAGCACTGTACGACGCTTGGAAGCCATCGGCAAACTTCTTGATAATGGCTGCCTGTGGATCATTGGCATCGACCTGATCCGGAATCAGCAGCTTGCCCGCTACCATCAATACACCTTCACCCGCGTCACCGACCAGCTCCAGGAACTTGCTGTTCGCTGAGCCATGGCTGCTGATGATCGGAATGCTCAGATTGAGCTGCTTCGCTTCTTTTACAATGGTTGCCGGTGCCGGGTTGGTACCTGCGACGATCAGCGCTTGCGCATCTGTACCTTTGATTTTGGTCAATTGCGAGCTCATCGACGGGTCTTTAGTGCCGTATTTTTCTTCCGCTACGATGGTAATGCCGTATTCAGGTGCGTATTTTTGGATCTGCTGAGTCCAGCCGCTGCCGTACGGGTTACTGTCATTCAGCGTGGCAATCTTGGTGATGCCATTTTCTTTGAGATATTTAAAGATGCGTTTGGTTCCGTGTACATCGGTGTGAGGCGTTTTGAAAATGCCAGCGCGAACCGGATTGGTCACTTGGTCAGCAGCCGCCATCGAGATCATCGGGAGCTTCTCGGCAGCCGCGAACTCAGCCATGCCGAGGGATGGACCGCTACCAGACGAGCCCAGCACCGCTACGATCTTGTCTTTGGAAACCAGCTTCTTGATCGCTTTTACAGCTTCTGTATTATCCGATTTGTCGTCTTCAAAGATCACTTCGATCGTACGGCCATCGACACCGCCTGCATCGTTGATTTCTTTCAGCAGCAATTCGACTGCCTGCTTTTCTGGCACGCCGAGCGGGCTGTTGGCACCTGTCAGGGAGAAGATCGCTCCCACTTTGATCGGCTCTTTGCTGGCTGTTTCTGGCGCAGGCTGAGCTTGTCCTGCTGGCTGGCTGCCGCCAGCGCTGCTTCCTCCGCTATTTCCCGCTGGCTGCGCTCCTCCACCACAGGCTGAAAGCATGACGAGGGATGCGACTGCCAATGGGTATAACCATTTTTTCATCTGGCTCTTTTTCATTGTTAAACCCCCTAGAATGTTTGTGGCTTTCTATGTCAAACCGCTTCGTGGGAATGTCCCAGATAAGCAGATTGCACACGTGGATCATTGCTAATTTCCTCAGCTGTTCCTTCGAGCATGACCATGCCGGTGCTAAGTACGTAGGCGCGGTCGGAGATGGCTAGTGCGGCCCGCGCATTTTGCTCGACCAAAAGGACAGTCGTGCCCCACTGCGAGCGGATTTCCTGGACGATCGCAAGAATTTCCTTGGCGATCAGGGGAGCGAGTCCCAGAGAAGGCTCGTCCAGCAGGAGGAGCTTGGGTCTGGAAAGCAGGGCCCTGCCAATCGCCAGCATCTGCTGTTGTCCGCCGGAAAGGGTTCCGCCAAGCTGCCATTTGCGTTCAGCCAGAATCGGGAAACGCTCGTAGACGGTCTCCATTTCTTTGGCGATCTCCTTTTTGCTCGTCTTAGGAAGACGCACAGATGCACCCAGCCAAAGATTGTCCTCTACGGTCAGTGTGGAGAAAATCTGTCTGCGCTCCGGCACGTGGGCCATGCCGCGTCCGACGACCAGCTCGGCCGGGACGCGTGTGATCGGCTCGCCTTGAAAAAAGATCTGTCCCTCTTTGGCGTCATGCAAGCCGCAGATGCAGTTCAGCAAAGTGGTTTTCCCTGCCCCGTTGGAACCGAGCAACGAGACGATCTCGCCCTCATTGACGTGCAGATTGATGCCGTGCAGCACTTCTACCGGACCGTATCGCGCTACGATATTCTCGGCCATCAAAATCGCTTTTTCCATCTCTTCACCCCCTGCCTTCCTCTTCTTCCGTCCCCAGATAGGCGGCGATTACTTTCGGATTTTCCTGGATCTCGCGTGGGGTGCCTTCTGCGATTTTCGTCCCCTGATCCAGTACGACGATCCGATCGGCAATCGTCATGATCATGTCCATATCGTGCTCTACCAGCAAAATAGCCGTGCCGTTTGCCCGAATTTCCTGAAACATCTTGCTCATCTCAGCGGTTTCCGTATGATTCAGACCCGCAGCAGGCTCGTCCAGGAGCAGCAAGGTCGGCTCCGCCACCATCGCCCGGGCGATCTCCATCAGACGAAGCTTGCCATATGGCAAACTGCCTGCCTGGGCAAAAGCAAGGGAGGCGAGTCCGACATGCTCCAGCCAAATCTGCGCTTTTTCCTTCATCGCCTGTTCCTCTCTGCGGGCACGGCCGAGATTCAGACCACAGGAGAAGAGGCTTGATTTCGTTTTCGTATGCATGCCGACCATGACATTTTCCAGTACCGTCATATCATCAAAGGTTTGCAGATTCTGAAATGTTCGTGTAATGCCAAGTCCCGCATAGTGATAGCCTGGCACCTGTCCCAAGCCCTGACTGTTGTAGAGGATTTCTCCCTCAGAAGGCGGGATGACCCCTGACACCATGTTGAGCACCGTGCTCTTCCCGGCGCCATTGGGACCGATCAGCGCCAGGATTTCTCCTTGCTTCACCTGAAAGTCGACCCGATTGACGGCTCGCACGCCGCCAAAATCGCGTGAAAGGGCTTGTACCTCCAACAAAGCTGTCATGTTGTCGCCTTCCTTTCCACCCGCTGATGTTCTTCCTTGGCTTTCGCCTTTTTGGCCTGTGATTTCTCATAAAGGGTACGGATGCGCGGCACCAGCCCTTCAGGCATGAACATGATGATCAACACCAGGATCCCACCGAACACGATCGTGTCGATGTCCCCTTGCAGACTCGGAATGAATTCGCTCATCGCGATCATACCTTCACTGATGAAGTTGATCAGCAAGGTACCGATCAAAGCCCCCCAGATACTCGTCATACCACCGACGACAACCATCGTAAGGAACTTGATCGACTCATGCAGACCAAACGGCTGCGGGTCAAGAATCCCCATGTAGTGCGCATACAATCCGCCGGAAATGCCTGCAAACATGCCACTGACGACGAAGGCGTTCAGCTTGAAGCGGCGAACGTCAATCCCCATCGAAGTAGCTGCGATCTCGCTTTTGTGGATGGCGCGAAAAGCACGGCCAACCCTGGAGTGAAGCAGATTGAGGGAGAAGAGCAGTACACAGCTGACGACCGCCCAGACCAGGTAGTACATAGACAATTCGCTGTCTCCGAAAAAGGGAACACGGGGAATGCTGATCATCCCACTGGCGCCGCCTGTGACCGGCTCCCACTCCGTAATGCCGATCTGGACGATATAGCCAAAGGCCAAGGTAGCCATCGCGAGGTAATACCCCTGCAGTCCGGCGATGGCCCGCCCTAGAATGAAAGCGAATAGACCCGGTACAATCGCCGCTGCCACCAGCCCGACGAGTGGAGGCAGTCCGTACTTCGTCGTCAAGACAGCTGAGGTGTACGCCCCGATCCCCCAAAACGCCGCTTGACCCAAGGAAATTTGTCCTGCCAACCCCATGACCAGGCAAAGTCCAATCGTGACGATCGCATGCATTCCGATGATGACGCCGACAGAACGGTAATACTCATCCGGCATCACGAACGGAAAGAGAATCATTAAGACGAGATAAATACCAAAGCTTTTTCCCCACTTCTGGATTACCTGCTTCATCATAGCCCTCCTTTCCCTACGCTGCGCTCTCCAAAAATGCCGGATGGCTTAATCAGCAACACACCGATCAATACGAGAAAGGCGATTGCATCCTTCATGCCGGAGCTGATGTAGCCCGCCCCCAGTGATTCGACGATCCCGAGCAAAAATGCGGCTACCGCAGCACCTAATGGATTCCCCAGCCCGCCGAGGATCGCAGCGGAAAAGCCTTTGATTCCGAGCAGCACACCGATGTCGTAGGAGGTGACGCTGAGCGGCGCGATCACGATGCCGGCAATCGCCCCTGTCGCACCGCTAATGCCAAAGGCAAGCATGCTCATTTTGGCAGGGCTGATCCCCATCAGGCGAGCCGCCATCGGATTGATGGAACAAGCGTTGATCTTTTTGCCAAGAATTGTTTTATCCATTAAATACCACAGCAAAAACAAAATGATGAGGACGGATACCAGGATCCAGATGCTTTGCTGTGCGATTGTCACACCTGCCAGCGTAACCGGTTCATTGCTGGTGATCGGTGGCAATGCGAACGCATCTTTCCCCCAGATCAAGCTGGCGATCCCGCGAATCAACGTAGAAATCCCTATTGTCAGAATTATCAAACTTATTGGATTAGCCTTTTTCACATACGCAACCACATACTTCTGCATCATGACGCCAATCAATGTCACGACAAGAATAGCTAGCACTATCGCCAGTGCATACGGAACGTCCATACCGATCATCGCGACCGCGACCATTCCGCCTAGCATCAGAAACTCACCCTGCGCCAGATTGATCACCTTGCTTACGTTGTAGATGGTAATAAATCCGACGGCGACAATGGCGTATATACCTCCACTAACTAAACCATTTGCCACGTACTGCAAAAACTCTGTCATGTATGTGCCAACCCCCCTCTTGATCTCTTGCTCATTTTTCCATATGAAACGCTTACATTTAAAAAAATGGGAGTTGTGTCGGCATATAGACAAGCCCTAGACATGCTAGGGCCCATCTGTGCGTGACCGCCTCCTATTTGGATGGCGCTGCCTCATACACGTTCTCGAAAAATCGGATAGCCCCTGGATTTAAAAGTTCATAGTAGTTTTGGAACAGCTCATCTGCCTCTTTGCCCAGCCACAGTTCTGGCAGCAATTCTTGTGGTAAATCAGGATCGATGAACAAAAACTTGCGATACTGGTGGACCAGATTTGTTTTTTGCACAAAGCAATGACTGTCGGCGACCTCTTGATTGTGGCGAAGCTTGTCTGCCAGCGCTTCGTACTCCTGCCGGTAGCTATCGATGAATTCCTTGTACTTCTCATTGATCTCATCGATATTCCAGCATTTGCGCACCAGCAGCTTGGAATCGCTCCAGCCCTGATGCTCGGCTGTAAAAATCTCCACATGGTCCTTGATCTCGTATGCCTCAGTAAGTTCTTTGACGCGATCTCCCAATGGGTTGGGACTGATCCAGGTACTGGTCGTCAGCATCCCGAATCCCATCCAGCCCAGTTCCTTGCGTAATTGATCGCGCAAAGCCCGGCGCTCCTCCGGAATGTTGTAGCTGACAATGCACCATTTGCCGTCCCATACTCCTGTATCGACCTTGTAGATCCGCTCAGCGGCCTCTTCCAAACGTTTCTTGCCGCGCACGGATACCGAATAGTAACTGCGGTTCCCTACTTTTCTCGACTCTAGCCAGCCCTGGCGCAGCATCCGAGAGATCGCCGCGCGGACGGCAGGCTCGGACAATCCGAACTCGCCCATCAGCTTGGTCAAGCTGCCGATCCAGATCTCACTCCCGTAGTGGCGAACATATTCCCCGTAGATCGTAAACAACATCGATTGTGGCTTCACTGTTTTCACCCCGTAGATCAATTCATACCTCGTCGCTGTGAAATTGTACCATATTCTCTACGAGTACGTGAATGGCTGTACTTCATATAACACAATTTTGTATTACGTTTTTATAACGTTATTATATTAGACCATTTCATAATAGTCAATTTATTCTGTCGCATTCTGTCGCATTTATTTTTCCGCGTTTACTTCCTCTTGGATGGCCTGAAATCTGCGGCTCATGTCGTGTTTGTTAAAAATCGCCTGGGTAAAGGTGCCCATCCCTACACGGTTGCGTGTGGTGTCCGCTGTCACCTCACACACCACACGCTTTTCCGTCACTTCTACACAGACGGCCCGAAACGTAACCTCCTGACCCTCGACCGCAGGCCCGACATGCTTGATGTCCACAGCGAGGCCACAGCCTTCCTCATAATCATCCAGATAAGGCAAGATGACATGGCGTCCAGCCATCTCCATGTAATAGATCACGCTGACCGTCGACATAACGGGATGCACGACCTGACCATCGAAGGCAGGAAACATCTGTGACGTGACCGTCACAGTGAATTCCGCTGTCGTCCCTGGCTGTAGTCCGCTGTTCATATGATTCGCCCCCTCGTTAGGATTGCACGCGCTCAATGATTGTGGCGATGCCCTGGCCCACGCCGATGCACATCGCGGCCAAACCATAGCGGGCTTCCCGGCGTTCCATTTCGTACAGCAGAGTAGTCAGAATCCGCGCCCCGCTGCATCCGAGGGGATGACCCAAAGCAATCGCTCCGCCATTGACGTTTACCCGATTCTCGTCTACACCCAGCTCCCGTACGCTGGCTACCGCCTGGGCCGCAAACGCTTCATTGAATTCAAAGAGATCGATCTGCTCCACGGACAGACCTGCCATCTTCAATGCCTTGCGCGTCGCCGGCACAGGTCCGATGCCCATGACGGAAGGATCGACACCAGCTACCGCAGAAGCGATAATGCGAGCGCGCGGCTTCAGCCCCAACTCCAGGGCAGTCGATTCCTCCATAATCAGCAACGCGCTGGCTCCGTCATTCAAGCCGCTGGAATTTCCGGCTGTCACCGTTCCATCTTTTTGGAAGGCAGGCTTCAGCTTCTGCAATTGCTCTACTGTCGTCTCGGGACGGGCATGCTCATCCTGTGAAAAAAGCGTGACTTCCCCTTTACGCCCGCGCAGCTCGACAGGAACGATTTCTGATTCCCATTTCCCTTCTGCCAATGCCCGTCCATAGTTTTGCTGGCTGCGCAACGCGAACGCATCCTGGTCCTCGCGGCTGATCTGGTACTGCTCCGCTACTCTTTCCGCTGTCTCACCCAAGCTGATCGGCGGATACATCTCCACCATTTTTTCATTGACCAGCCGCCAACCCAAGGTGGTGTCCACCAACTGCTGGTTGCCGCGCTGAAAAGCCGCCCCTGGCTTCATCATCACCAAGGGTGCCCGCGTCATGCTCTCCGTGCCTCCCGCGATATATACCTGACCTGCTCCCGCTTTGATCGCATTCGCGCTTTGATTGACAGCTTCCAGGCCGGAGCCGCACAGCCGATTGACCGTAACGCCGGGGACCTCTACCGGCAAGCCAGCCAGCAGCAGGGACATCCGTGCTACGTTGCGATTATCCTCCCCAGCCTGATTGGCACAGCCCATAATCACGTCATCGATTCGTTTCGGATCGAACGAATTGCGCTCCAGCAGCTTTTGGATCACCAGTGCCCCCAGATCATCCGGGCGCACCTCCTTCAATGCTCCGCCGATTTTACCAATCGGGGTCCGCACCGCATCGATAATGACAGGTGTATTCATCTCCTACTCCTCCATCCCGCAGCCTGTGTGAAGTCTGCCTCTATTTCTTACAGTGCTTCTACGAGTGTAGCCAGCCCCTGTCCACCGCCAATGCACAAGGAAACGACGCCATAACGCTGTTTACGGCGGCGCAGCTCATACAGAATCGTGCCCAACAGTCTGGCACCGCTGCAGCCCAATGGATGTCCCAATGCAATCGCTCCGCCATTGACGTTGGTTTTTTCAGACGGCAATCCCAGCTCACGCATGCAGGCGAGCGACTGGGAAGCGAAGGCTTCATTTAACTCAAACAGGTCGATCTGCTCGACAGTCATGTCCACTTCCTCCAACAGCTTGCGAATCGCAGCTACTGGACCGATTCCCATGATGCGCGGGTCTACACCGGCAGTGGCAAAATGAACGATGCGTCCCAGCGGTGAAAGCCCGCTTTCCGTCAGGCTCGCTTCATTCATTAACAATACTGCGGCAGCCCCGTCATTGATGCCGGATGAGTTGCCTGCTGTTACGCTCCCGTTTTTGCGAAAAGCCGGGCGCAACTTCGCCAATGACTCCACACTAGAATAGCGGCGCGGGAATTCATCCGTGTCAAACACCGTGACATTTCCCTTTTTATCGACTAGCTCTACAGGAATGATCTCTTCATGAAAACGTCCCGCATCGATAGCAGCAATGGCGCGTCGTTGGCTTTCCGCCGCAAACAGATCCTGGTCCTCACGACTGATCCCGAATTGCTCTGCCACATTCTCCGCCGTATCGCCCATCGTCAGCTCTCCGTACAAGGAGATAGGAGCCGAACGCGGTCCTCCAAAGGATTCCATCAGCGTCTGCGCTCCCCGCTGGAAGGGTTGCTCGAACTTTTCCATGATATAAGGTGAGCGTGTCAGATTTTCCACTCCGCCTGCCAGCATGACGCGGCTATGTCCAGCCTGGATGGACTGGGCTGCCAGATTGATCGCTTCCAGTCCCGAAGCACAGACGCGGTTGACCGTAAGACCCGGTACTGTCTCCGGCAATCCTGCCTTCAAAAGGCCGACGCGGGCGATGTTGATGAACGGTCCTGCGGAAATCACATTCCCCATGATCACACCGTCCACAGCTTCACCGGACTGTCCCGCTTGCTGCATTGCTCCGTTCAGAACGATCGCGGTCAAATCATCAATCGGTGTATGTTTTAAGCTGCCTCCCAATTTTCCGATCGGGGTGCGAACGGCTGCGGTCACATAAACCTCCGAACGTGTCTGTGTCTGCATCCCGCATTACACCTCCTCTTTTTCATAGCGGTAAAAGCCTTGCCCGCTGCGAACGCCATATCGCTTGGCAAGCACCAGCTTGCGCAACAGTGGCGCTGTGCGATACCGCTCTTCGGCCAGATCGCGTGACAGGCCGCGAGAAATCGCATAAATTTCATCCAGACCGATCTGATCCGCCCATTCCAGCGGCCCATATGGATAGTTGGTTCCCTTTTTCATCGCGATATCGATGTCCTCTGGGGTCGCTGCCTTTTCCATCAGGGTAAAAGCGGCTTCGTTGATGATCAGCGTCAAAATACGCGGAAATACCAGCCCTACCTCGTCTTCCACCAGCTCTGTCTCTTTGCCCAGCGACTGTAAGAAGGCCTCTGTCTTGTGAATGGTCTCCTCCTGTGTTTGCAGAGCCGGAGCGATCTCGATCAGCTTCCTCTCGGCGAGCGGAACCAAGGTACCAAACCCGCAAACCCGCTCGGGATGAGCCGTCCAGGAAGCGACTTCTGTCGCTGTGATCGCCAGGGAAGTCGTCACGATTGGTACATCAACTGGCAGCAAGCGATCCAATTCAACTAGCTGCTCCCGCTTTTTCGCCAAGTCGTGATTATTCACTTCCAAAGCGATGGATACAGCATCCGGTGCCTGTACCGCTTCTTCCAAAGAGATTACGTGGTGGCCTTGTTCCGTGAGCAAGGAATGGAACGCTGCGAACAATGGACTATCCCCCGCCAAGACGACGGTTTGCTTATTTGTTGTAGTCATAAAAACCTTCCCCCGTCTTTCTGCCCAGACTGCCGGCCTGAACCATGCGTTGTTGAATCCGGCTGGGCTTGAATCTGCCTTCTTGGAAGAAGTCGTTGTACACCGACTGCGTCGTAGCAAAATTGATGTCAATGCCGATCATGTCCTGCAGCTCGAACGGTCCCATCTTGAATCCGCCCGCCTGTTTCATGATCCGGTCGATCTGCTCGGCATTTGCGACGTGATCGCCTAAAATGCGCAAGGCTTCATTATAGTAAGGACGCGCGATGCGATTGACGATGAAGCCCGGTGTGTCTGTCACTCGGACAGGCACCTTGCCCAACTCCTCGGCAAAACGATACGCGGTCTGCATGTTTTCTTCGCTCGTTTTCTTCCCTTGAATGACTTCGACCAAAGGCATGACCGGAGCCGGGTTGAAAAAGTGAAAACCGAGAATTCGCTCGGGATGCGGCAGTCCTCCCGCAATTTCCGTGATGGAAATCGAGGACGTATTCGTCAAGAGCAGAGCGTCGCTTTTGCAAATCCGCGTCAGCTCGGAAAAAATCGTCTTCTTCAAATCCAGCCGCTCGGGCACCGCTTCTATTACAATGTCGCAAACAGCCAACTGTTCCATGTCGGAGACGAGATGAACCCGTTCCAGTGTATTTTCCTTTTGTCCTTCGTCGATCTTGCTCTTCTCTACATCCCGGGACAAGGTTGATTGCAGATAGCCAAGCGCTTTATCCAGGACCGACTGATTGGCGTCCAGCAGCTTGACTAGATGACCTTTTCTGGCGCAGACGAGGGCAATTCCTGCCCCCATCGTTCCGGCACCGATGACCCCTACCGTTTTTGTGTTCACTCGTCCGAACCTCCTCTTTGCGCCTATCTCCCAGTAAAGCGAGGAGCGCGTTTTTCCATGAACGCACGAACCCCTTCGCGATAATCCTCCGTACTGCCCGCCACTTCTTGGGCAAATGCTTCGTATTCCAGTGTCTGCTCCAGGTCCATATCCAGTCCTTTGTACATCGTGCGCTTGATCAACCCGATGCCGCGAGTCGGCAGAGAAGCCAGTTTGCGAGCATAGGCCATCGATTCCTCCATAAATCGCTCTGCTGGATACACCTGATTGACCAATCCCAGGCGCAGCGCTTCATCCGCTGGCACCTTTTCTCCCGTCATCGCCAGCTCCAGCGCCTTCCCGATCCCGACTATGCGGGGCAAAAAGTAGCAGCCACCCGAATCAGGCACCAGCCCGATATTGACGAAGGCGTTCACCAGAGAAGCCTTATCCGAAGCCAAACGGATGTCGCAAGCAAGTGCAATGCTCATCCCCGCTCCTGCTGCTACGCCATTGATCGCTGCGATAATTGGTTTTTCCGTTTTCCGGAATTGTAGAATCATCGGGTTGTAACGATTGCGTAAAAATCCGCCGAAATCCACATCTCCACCGGAAACCTCGCCCAAATCCTGTCCGGCATTGAAGGCGCGTCCTGCCCCTGTCAGCAGAATGCAGCGCACTTCTGGATCCTTCTGGGCTTGCTTCAAGGCATCCGTAATCTCCTTGTTCATCCGTTCCGTAAAAGCATTGAACTTGTCGGGACGGTTCATCGTCAGGACAGCGACGCCGTCCGTCACATCATAGAGAATCGTTTCGTACATGGCTGCCTCCTAGTTTCCCGTAAACCGGGGAGTGCGCTTCTCCAAAAATGCCTGCATGCCTTCCTTGCGATCATAGCTTGCCAACAAGAGGTAAAAGGCATTGCGTTCGTAATCCAGCGCATCTGCCAAAGGCAAATCCTGCGCTTTATGCACGCTTTTTTTGATGACCTGGACTGCGAGTGGCGCTTGCTTTGCGATTTGCTTCGCCAGCTTCAGCGCTTCCTGGTAGTAGGCTTCTACCGGGACGACTCGGTTGACCAATCCGTACCGTGCTGCTTCCTTGGCCGTGATCGGCTCGCCTGTGAGGAGCATTTCCATCGCTTTCTGCAAGCCGATAGCACGAGTCAGACGTTGTGTGCCGCCTGCTCCCGGCATGACCCCCAGCTTGACCTCGGGCTGACCGATCACCGTCGTCTCCGAAGCGATCACGATGTCGCAATTCATCATCAGCTCACAGCCACCGCCGAGGACAAATCCGCTGACAGCCCCGATAATTGGCTTTGAGATCAGGGAAATCCGATCCCAGACGGCGAATTGATCGCGCTTCATAATTTCGATAGCCGATGCTTCCGCCATCTCATTGATGTCAGCGCCTGCCGCAAAGGCTTTATCATTTCCTGTCAAAAGAATGGCGCGAATCTCTGTATCCTGATCCATGCGCTCCAGCTCGCTGACAAGCTCATCCATCAGTTGAAGGTTTAGGGCATTGAGAATCTTCGGCCTATTGAGAGTAATCAGACCCACTCCGTCCTCAACAGCCACTTTAATATTCGCGTACGACATTTCCTCCACCCTTTCCTGAAGGCCTTAGATTGCTGTCTGCGGCTTGTTGCGGTTGTCCACAATGCGAATCGCTTTTCCTTCGCTTCGCAATAAAGAGTTAGGTGGCAGAACGCGCAGAACCACCGTGACGCCCAGTGAACATTTGATCATGTGGCAAATCTCTTTTACCAATGGCGTGAGAACTGCCGGATCTTGGGTGCCGATCTCGCTGGCATACTCCTGAGTCAGCTCACAGTGAACCTCGAAACGATCCAGCGCGCCGTCACGCTCGATGACCACTTGATAATGCGGTGCCAATTGATTGAAGGTGAGCAAGACGGATTCGATCTCGGTCGGGAACACATTCACGCCGCGGATGATCAGCATGTCGTCCACGCGCCCTTTGATGCGGGACATGCGCATGGTGGTTCGGCCGCATTTGCATGGTTCCGGATTGAGCGAAGCGATATCTCCCGTACGATAGCGAATGACAGGAAAAGCTTCTTTGGTCAAAGACGTGAAGACAAGCTCGCCTTCCTGTCCATATGGCAGCACTTCCCCTGTTCTTGGATCGATAATTTCTGCGTAGAAATGGTCTTCCGCGATATGCAAACCATCCTGCACTTCTTGGCACTCGATCGATACGCCGGGACCCATCACTTCGCTCAGCCCGTAAATATCGACCGCTTTGATGTCCAATGCTTCTTCCAGTTGTACCCGCATCTCTTCGGACCACGGTTCCGCACCAAAAATCCCGTATTTGATGCTGGTTGAGCGAGGATCGATTCCTTGCTTTTTCATTTCCTCGACGATATTCAATACGTACGAAGGGGTGGCTGCAATTCCACGTGGTTGGAAATCTTCGATGAGCGTAATTTGACGTGGTGTATTTCCACCAGATACAGGAACCGCGACTGCACCCATATGTTCAATGCCGTTATGCAGGCCAAGACCCCCGGTAAACAGGCCATATCCATAAGCATTGTGGAAGATGTCACCAGGCTGCCCGCCCGCACAGCAGATCGCACGCGCCACACATTCCGCCCAGTTTTCCAAGTCCTTCTTGGTGTAACCGACGACCGTAGGCTTTCCTTTGGTCCCCGAGGAACCGTGAATGCGTGCAACTTCGTTCATTTCGACCGCAAACAAGTTGAAGGGATAATTTTCCCGCAAATCGGTCTTCTTCATGAACGGGAGCTTTTGAATATCCTCGATCGTTTGAATATCGTCAGGTTTGATCCCGGCCTCATCCATTGCCTTTTTGTGAAAAGGAACCCGTTCATACACGCGTTTTACTGTCTCCTGCAATCGTTCCAACTGGAGCTTTTCCATCTTATCCTTTGGCAGCGTTTCCATTTCCATGTTGAAGATCATTATACTTTCTCCCCCATTCCGCTTTTATCTATAGCTGATTTTCACATTATTCCCCTTTGAATACGGGTTTTCTTTTTTCTCGAAACGCTTCCAGTGCCTCCAATCGGTCCTGAGTCGGAATGATAACCTCATAGCACATGGTTTCAATATCCAATCCCGTCTGCAGGTCGACGCTAGCGCCCCGATCGATTGCCGCTTTGGCCTGGTAGACAGCGAGCGGTGCATTTTCCAGAATCTCGCGGGCGAGACCATAGGCTTGGGCTTCCAATTCTTCACCGTTCTCTGCAACACCGTTCAAAATTCCCAGTTGGTATGCATCCTGGGCTGTGATCCGACGTGCGCTCAAAATCAATTCTTTCGCCCGGGATGGTCCGATCAGACGAGAAAGACGCTGTGTTCCTCCCGCACCAGGGATGATCCCCAAGCTTACCTCTGTCAGCCCCATTTTGGCCCCAGCGGCAGCAAAGCGGAAATCACAGGCTAGAGCCAGTTCGAATCCACCGCCGAATGCAAAACCATTGATCATGGCAATCGTCGGTTGGGGTAATCTTTCCAGAGCGGTAAACACATCCCGAATCTTACGGACGTTGCGGCGTACTTGCTGCTCGTTCAACGTGCGGCGTTCTTTCAGGTCCGCCCCTGCGCAAAAGGCACGCCCTTGCGCCCTGACGATCACCACGCGAATCTCTTTTTGATTCAGGCGAATTTCATCGCAGATGGCGCCAAACCGCTCCAGTGTTGCATAGTTCAGGGCATTCAGTTCATCCGGACGATTCAGGGTTATGATGCCCATATACCCGTCCTGTTCCCATTTTACGGTCTCCTGAGTCATCTTTTTCCTCCATCTATCCCTTTTGGTTGTGGACCCTGGCGTAAGTTCCTGTCGCACAGGCGACTAGCTTGCCATCGCAGGTAACTCGGGCTTCCATGATGATCAGACTTTTTCCTCGTTTCAGCACGCGAGATTCTGCTTCCAGCCGTTCCCCTCTCGCGGGATATAAGTACTGAATCTTGCTTTCGACAGTCACGCATTGCTGGACACCGTCTACATGCGGTGCCGCACCGTGCCCCATCGCTACATCTGCCAAGGTCGCCGTCACTCCGCCGTGCACGACCCCTTCGATGCTGTTGAATAAATCAGGGCGGATATTCAGCGCGACCCTGCACCCCTCATCATCTCGATGCAGGACCTCTATCCCCAGGTAGTGATTAAATCGATTTTTGATCTCCTCGGTCACTTGCATCGTCCTCTCTTCCAATCCATGCACTGTGCTTCTAAAACGGGCAAAGGAGCCCAAGCGCGAAGCATGCGGCATCCTTTTATCCTGTCCGTATCTTCAGTTCTCTACTTTTCTTCTTCGAGTTCTACGAAGTATTCATTTTTTCGGTAGGCCAATGCATCCAAGGTAGCGACGAGACCGTGCTCGCTTTCGACGCGAATTCGATACCAGGCAGTTCGGTTGTTTTTCTTTTCTTCTGTTGCTGTCGCGACCAGGCGATTCCCTTTCAACGCCGCTGCCAGGAAGCCGATATTCATCGATAAGGCTACGGATGTCTTCCCATAGGAATTACAGGCGGCCGCAAATGTAAAGTCAGCCAATGAAAAAATGATCGCGCCATGTGCTGTACCATGAGCATTCAGCATATGCTCCTGGACGATGACCTCAGCTGTGGCTGTCCCTTCTCCGAGCTCAATCAGTTTGATTCCGAGAAATTGGGCGAATTGATCCTGTACCAATTTTTCGCATATTTCTTCGTAATGTTTGCGGTGAAGCTCACTTTCGTCGATGAATTTTTTAGTACTCATCGTTTATACCAGTTCTGCGATGTGCATAGAAATAACAGGACCTGCAAAGCCGCGCAAGTCTTTTCCTGCCGCACGCCCTTCTGGTGATGACAACGCTTCCAGCAGCGCGTCTTTGGATTCGAAATACATTTCTGCTATCAGATGCAGATCGCTTTCGCCACCGGGGGCTCCGATGACCTTGCTTACCTCCATTTTGATCAGGCCCGGCATTTTTTCCGCCAACGGGGAGTGAACCTCGAAGTAGTGCTTGTCAAATGCCTCGACATCTTCTGGTTTCCGATAAATCGCTACCAATTTAACCATCATGATCCCTGCCTTTTCCTCAAGAGTTTTAAAGTGTGACAACAATTTATATAACGTTATTTTAACGCACGTTATTGTTTTTATTATATAAATACTTCGTTCATGGCGCAAGTATTTTTAATTAGGGGACAAAAATGGCAATAACGAATATTCGGTTATTTTTGTTGTATGGTAGTCTACCAGCCCCAGTGGCGGAGAGGAAAAAGGGAAAAATGCTTCAGGCGGGTTGGGATCTTCGCTGTGGGTCATCCCTGGCCGCTTCCGCTCCAAAGGCGGAACTGCGGCCAAAAGCAGCCGACTTCGATGAAGTGTTTCAGGGTGTAGAGTAGAGAACTGAAGTTTTCTGGCGACCGTTTGGTCGCCTTACTTCTTTCAGTTCCCCCTCATCAAACCGTACGTGAGGTTCTCCCTCATACGGCTTTCCGATGTTCTTCTTTCCTTGGC